>Ga0256839_1004606_pt1 | contig 13340 bp, 12 predicted proteins | sample 354166metaG_FD_185968 | JGI IMG/M metagenome (GOLD analysis project Ga0256839, IMG submission 185968) | Hydrothermal vent microbial communities from Mid Atlantic Ridge, Atlantic Ocean - 354-166 | ecosystem: Environmental > Aquatic > Marine > Hydrothermal vents | place: Atlantic Ocean: Mid... | reverse complement strand
GTTTTGTCGTATTCGGGGCTATTTATCCACTTGTCGAAAACAAGGGCTGAGTGCATCCGATGCGTTGGCGTTGGTTTTTGCGGGAAAATTACCCCATTTTGATTTAATGGGCTGAGTAGTTACAAACCCGGTTTCCTTTCCCCTTTCCAATATAAAATGTCTCGCCATTTCTTAGGTCTATAAGGCGATAGACATAATATTTCAGCGCTCGTTGTACTTCCTCTGGGAATGCATTTGTCATACTCATACAGCTCCTATCTAGTTCTATAAGTCATCCAGAATTTTCTTGATAACTATCATCTGCCCCTCCAGAACATCTTTAGCAGACACCCGAAGCCCGCTACGCCGAACAATGCCTAACTCGGTAACTGCTCAGTGTCGACAAATCACCGAGCAGGTAACCATACACTCAGTCAAAGCCACCCGAGCGATTACCCGTGGTTCCCAAGCATGCGGAGGGCTACCTTACCAAGCGATGAGATACCTTTCTCAAAACAAAGTCACACTTTCCACCGGTGGTTATTGCCTGTCTTGTGAGTTCCGTTGCTGTTGCAGTGGTGGGTACGCTGGGGAAGGGAGATGTTTGCGTTATTGCGTTCCTGGTTGATTCGCAGTCTTAAAATACAAATATACAAGCCTGACCCCGGGGTGGGGGTGGGCTAACCGCCGCCTTTGTGGAAGTAGTGGTGGAAGCGGGTGAGGAATGCTTGGCGATTGGCGCTGTTGGTGTCTGGGAATGTGAGGGTGACGTTGAGTTGGGGCAGTGTCAGTGCGCCGAGGTTTCTTGCTGGGGCGGGTTGTGCTGTGATGCTGACGGAGAGTGCTTGTGCTTGCCAGTCGATCTGCCATTGATCAGCGGCGATGTCTTGCAGTTCGAGTCCGCTGCCGGGGTTGGTGAAACCGCCGCGCAGGGTGGTGGCGAATTCTTCCGGCGAAGCGGTCATCTTTAGCGTGATGGTGTTAGCCACCGGCCACCGGGGGCCAGATGGCGAGTACGTCGCCGGGTTGGAATTTTTTGCTGTCGCGTTCGCTGCCGCAGACGAAGTGGCCGTTGACGAGGACGATATGGGCTTGGTCGTCCGGAATGCCAACCTGTTTGATGGCATCGTTGACGACGGCGTTGTCGGGAATCTCGATTTCCCGCCGGTGGCGTGATTTGCCGGGTGGCAGCAGCTCCATCAGTGATGCGTAGAGTTCGAGGTTGATCTTCATTGTCGTTTTGCCAAGGTGCTCCTGGTGGATACGCAAGTGCCAGTGGTTTAGCTGCTTTTTTCGATGATGTGGGCCGGTTTGTTGTCTGGGCTGCTACGGGAGTAGGCAGTGACCGTGGCGACGAAAAAGACTTTCTGCGCCTTGATAAATTGCCGTAACCGATCCGAACTATTGCTGAACTGTTGCGCCATAATGTCGGTCGCTTCAGCCGGGCGAGATATTTTCGCAGATGCCGACCCAGGCTTCCATCAGCCGTGTCGGATCTTTTATCAGACGGTCTTTCCATGGCCCCAGCCGGGTGCGGTTCTGGATCAGTCCGCGGATTACGCCGACATGATTGGTCATTCCGGCGGTGCTGGCGCCGATCAGCCGGTCGCCATCGAATTGCAGGTTGATGTATTTGTACGATTGCGGGTTGTATAGCTCGGTTTCGTCGCCATCACCGCTGCCCGCCCATAGCCCGAACGAGGTGGTGATCAGCCCCAGCGTGTCTAGCACGTTCATGTTGACTGAGCCGCGATGCGCGGTGGTGATGCCGGCCATGTTCAGCGCGGCGATGCGGCCATGGTCGGCGGCGGTGGGCTGGATGGCCTGTACGCTGTGCATGCCGGTGGAGAAGTCATAGCCTTCGGCCACGTCGCCGGCGGCGAAGATGTTGTCGATGCTGCTTTGCATGGTGTCGTCGATGACGATGCCGCTGCGGATCTCGATGCCGGTGTCATTGAGAAAATCGGTGTTGGGGCGAACGCCGGTGGCGGAGATAACGAGGTCGGCAGGCAGTGTTTCGCCATTGCTCAGGCGCACGTTCACCTGCTCGCTGCTGCTGGCTTCGATGGCCTCGACGCTGGTGCTTGTATGCACGGTTACGCCCTTCGATTGCGTCCAGCTTTTCAGCAGGTTGCCGGCTTTTTCATTCAGCATGCGTGGCACCATGCGGTCGCCGGTCTCGATCACGGTCAGGTTGACACCCCGATTGTGCAGTGCTTCGAGAATGATGCAGCCGATGAATCCGGCCCCCATCAGCACGACATTGGCACCCGGCTGCGCGCGCGCCGCGATCTGACGGGCATCTTCCAGCGTCCAGCAGGACTGTACCTGCGGCAGGTCGATGCCGGGGATCGGCGGTTTGACCGGATGTGATCCGGATGCGATCAGCAAACGATCCCAGCGGAGCGGTTCGCCATTTTCCAGGGTGAGCGTCTGGCTGGTCGTATCGACGCCACTGACGCGGTCGGTGATGCGTTTGATTCCGAGTTCGGCAAAGTGATTTTCGCCGTCACGCAACCAGGTACCTTCCTCGCCGATCTGCTCGACCAGGTAGTAGGGGATGGCCATGCGCGAATAGGGCGGTTCTGGTTCGCTGCCGATCAGCGTGATCTGGCTGTCGGGTGCGACTTTTTTCAGCGTCTCGGCGGCGATGACACCGGCTGGGCCGGTACCGATGATGATGTGCTGCATTGTTCTGATCCTGTGGGGTTCACAGTCTCCCTCTCCCCTCGGGGGAGAGGGTTGGGGAGAGGGGGTGCGGCTAAAGCCCAAGGCGCTGGCGCGTCTCTTCGGTCACTTCGCCATCTTCATTCCAGCCCCGGATCTGATAATACTCGGGCAGCATTTCGTCGAGGCGGTTGACCTGACCCGCTGTCGGTCCCTGTTTGACGGCTTCGCTCAGCAGGCGCTTGGGCAGTGTGTCATCCTTGCCGGTGATGCCGGCGGCCTTGTTGAACTCGCGTTCCATGTTCCAGATGCGCTCGCCCGCTTCGAGACAGCGTTCCACGCTCCAGTCGCCTTCGCAGGCGGCGTCGATCTGCGGTGCGATGTTGTCCATGGTCCATGCAAAGGTGGTGAACAGGCACAGGCCGGAGGAGTCCACCAGCGCGGTGGCGTCCTGAAACGCCTTGACCAGTTCGGCCTTACCCTCGGTGACGGTGGGGTCGGTCTTGACCGGGATGCCAAGCACTTCCGACGCCACGGTATAGCCGCGCAGGTGGCAGGCGCCGCGGTTCGAGGTGGCATACCCCAGGCCCATGCCCTGTATGCCGCGTGGATCATAGGCAGGGAACTCCTGGCCTTTGACTGTCATCGACAGCTCGGGGCGGCCATATTTCTCGCACAGCCGTTTTGAACCCAAGCCCAGGTCGAGACCAAACCCCTCGCCGTGGGCGACGAGTTCGGCCATCTTCGTCAGCGCTTCGGCAGAGCCGAATTTCAGTTCGATGCCGCCGGTGTGCTCGGTGGTGATCTGACCGTTTTCGAACATCTCCATGGCGGCGGCGACGGTGGCACCAAAGCTGATCGGGTCGTAGCCATCCTCGTTGCAGAGGAAGTTGGCGTAGGTCAGGGCATCGAGATCATCGACGCCGGTGTCCGCGCCCAACGCCCAGGCCGCTTCATATTCCAGCCCGCCGGATGCGCCCCAGTATTCCGGTTTGTTCTGCACGCTGAAGTGGTTCTTGTCCACCGTGGAGATGCGTCCGCAGGCAATGGTGCAGCCGAAACAGGCGGCATTGGTGGTCAGATTGGGCTTGCCATCGCTGGGCCGCGGTTCGTGCATGGCTTCGCCGGAAATGTTCTCGGCGCCTTCGAAACCCACCTCGCGCATATTGCGGGCCGGTAGCGCACCGACGCCGTTGATCACGTTCATCAATACCTGGGTGCCGTAGGTGGGCAGGCCCTGGCCGGTGACGGCATTTTCCGCCAGCACCGCCTTGGCATCGTTGACGGCCTGAAAGAATTTCTCCGGATTGTCGATGTTGCCAACGCCCTTGGTGCCGCGAATGGCCACCGCCTTGAGATTTTTCGACGCCATCACGGTGCCAACGCCGGAGCGGCCCGCGGCGCGGTGCTTGTCATTGATGATACCGGCGTAAAGGCAGCCAGCCTCAGCCGAGCGGCCCACGCAGGCGATGCGCAGCAGCGGGTCCTGGTGCATCTGGTGCAGCAGGTCGTCGGTCTCCCACACCGATTTGCCCCACAGATCGGCCGCCGGGCGCAACTCGGCCAGGTCGTCTTCAATGTAGAGATAGACCGGCTCGGGCGACTTGCCTTCGAAAATGATCATGTCCCAACCGGCGTTTTTCATTTCGTTTCCGAGAAAACCGCCGGAATTGGAACAGGCGATCGCGCCGGTCAATGGGCCTTTGGTGATGACGGCGTAGCGGCCACCGGTGGAGGCCATGGTGCCGGTCAGTGGGCCGGTTGCCATGATCAGCTTGTTATCGGGGCCAAGTGGATCGCAGGTCGGGTCGATTTCCTCGACCAGGTATTTCGACGCCAGCCCGCGCTGGCCGAGATATTCGTTTGCCCAGGCCATGTTGAGTGGCTCGGGGGTGCAGCTGCCGTCGCTGAGATTGACGCGCAGTATCTTTTTTGTCCAGGACATTGTTTCTACTCCTCCACTCGTTCAGGAAGCCGCGACGCCGGCCAGACTCTTTTCCGCCGAAGCGCGCATCCGGTCGAGACCGGTCCAGTCTGCGTCGATCCAGGTAATTGCGTCGGTGGGGCAGGCCTTGGCGCACTCCGGGTCGCCACCGCAGAGATCGCATTTGACGACCTTGCCGCTGACGTGGTGGTAATTGATGGTGCCGAAAGGGCAGGCGATGGTGCAGACCTTGCAGCCGACGCACTTGCTTTCGGACACGACCTTCGCGCCCGTCTCCAAATCGGTGGTGATGGCCTCGACCGGACAGGCGTGCATGCACCAGGCTTCATCACACTGGGTGCAGGTGTAGGGGGCGAAGCGGCCCGCTTCGTGGAAAGTGAAAACCTTGATGCGTGAGCGCGATGGGTTGAACGCGCCCTCGGCATGGTAGGAGCAGGCCATTTCGCACTGCAAGCAGCCGGTGCATTTCAATGGGTCGATGTGCAGCGATCTTTGCATGAATGGTTCCTCGTTGGTGGTGTTGTTGGTTTGTGGGAACGATTGGGGTGGTAACCCGGCTTAAATTAGGTGAATGCGGACGTACTTCCTTGATGCGCATCAAGAAGCCTGAATTACATCAGTATCCATGGGGTTGAGTGTAGTTGAATGACGGAAGGAAAAACTCCCGTAGTGCGGGCGACGAAGGGGATACTGAACGTGGGTTCTAGGCGAATCGAGTTGGACGCTTTTCCGGTAGGGTGGAGCGCGCAGCGTGCCCAACAACGGCCTTGGTGTTGTACTGGCCCGTGGTTGTTGGCTGGTCAGGCTTTTGCCAGTGCTACGACGAAACGCCCGTCGATGACCTCGATGTCGCCCACGCGGTTGTAGCTGTGAATGCCGGTCAGCCCAGGAATCTTGTTGCCGGTGAGACATTTTTCCGGGGTTTCTGCATAGTGGTTTTCGTCCCATCGTTCAATGCGGTTGAACCACAGCGCGGCGCCGTATGTCGTGGCGCAGTCCTGACTTACGCGGTAGCTGTGACCGTTGTGGGTGGCGATGGCACCCGCGTTACGGGCGTGGTGAACATCATCGCTGACGTGATGTGAAGGTGCCAGTCGCCAGTCACCAGTGAGGCTGTCCGACGTCCAGAGGCAGGTGATCGGTGCGTGGCCGGGAATCGTCATGGGAGATGCAAACATCCACCAGCGGCCGTCACGGCATTGCAGTGTGGCATCTACCACGGCGACGTCGAGCAATTGTTTTTCATGCACCCAGTCATCGGGGAAGTGGCGTGCGCGATAGAGATCGACCGTCTGATGTTCGACTGACTCGGGCACCATGTAAACTTCACCGCCGTGTGAGAATACCTGCGGATAGGAGAGATGCCAGGGTTTTTCCAGCACGGTTTTCACGGTACCGACGCGCCCATATTCGTCGATTTTGGCGCAGGCGATATGGCCCTTGTTTCTGTTGCGGTCGTATTCTTCGAAAAACAGCCAGACTTTGCCGTCATGCTCCAGCAGAAATGGGTCGGCCCAGAAATGACTGTGTGGGGTTTGCAGCCAGCGAAATTGGGGCAGCGCATCCGCCTCTTCCTGTTCCGGCAGGTGCTGTTGCGACCGCCTCAGCGCGATTTTCCAGTGCACCACCACGTTTTGGTGCCGTAGTCGCAGTGGCGCGCGAGTCATGATGCCACGCAGGCGTTGCGCGAGGTAATGGATGATCAGGCGATTTCCCGGCCCTTGTAGACTATTTTGTTTTTTCTCTTCGATATTCGTGAGGGTGCTGATGCTGCCGTTGGCGTGCAGTTCGGCCAGTTTTTCGATGACGAACCAGCTACTGCCAAAATAGGGGGCGAAGCGATTTTTTTTCGCCGAGAGTGTGGGTGACAATGAATAGCTTGCCTGGCGGAGAATCGTGGTTTGTACGTTGTTGCCGTTTTGACGAACGAGCCTGATGTCTGCTGTATTCGATGGGTTTTCGAGGGCCTTGCGGACCAGATCATCACCATTGTCGGAGACATCCGCATGGCCCAGGTGATAGAACCACACCCCCTGTGCGGCTGACTTGCGGAATATGTCGTTCACGCTCGGCGCCGCGAAGCTGATGATCACATCCAGTTGCATTGCGTTGATCTGATCGACGAGTGTGGCGATGGCTGTTGGGTGAGTGCTCGATGGTCGGCATACCGTCGGCCTGGATTCAGTGCTGTTGTCTTCTCGGCGTTCGACAAGATCGAGCGGGTCGATGGTCGTCGGCTGCAACGCCGCGACGAGCTTTTGATAGCTTCGATAGAGCAGGCTGTTGCGCGCTGCCGGTATTAACCCGGTTGACTCCGGCCATTCGATCACGCAATTCAGCTTGGCGAAGTGACTTGCTTTGATGTCTTCAAGAATCTGCTCGGCATAGCGGGGAATCCATTTGCCAAGGCAAATGATACCGATGCGCAGTGCAGGGCCGCTGCCGCTGCTGCGCAGGAACTGGCGGTTCATGGAGAAGTCGGGCAGCGCTGCTTCAAACGTGGTGTGGTCGGTTGCAGGCTGACGGGTCATGACATGGCCTCTGCCGAATGGCGGCGGGAAAACGCTGTGATTAGCCCGCATTTCTCACCGGATTGATGAGCCCTCGCTTGTTCTTTGAATCTACAAGGGGTTTTACTCAGTCGGAAATACACACTGTTATTCCGCTCCTTCGCAAAATCCCTTGTAGATTCAAAGTCCTGCGCGATCATCTCACCACCCGGTGAGAAATGCGGGCTAGGCGTCGGCCGTGGTCGAGCATGTTGGCGAGCAGGGGGGAAGGGCTGTAGCTCAGCGTCGTGGCCACCTCGATGTGGTCGGTGCTGAAGCCGCGCTTGAAGGCGGTAATACCTGCCAGCGGGTCATCCGCTTGTGCATTGGCCGCGGTGGCGCCACCCAGGTCGAACCAGTCGAAACCGCGGTCGCGCGCCCAGCGGATCGCCTCCCACATGATGACCGCGCCGGGGGCGATATTGCTGGCGATCCGTTTTGCGCCGGCATGGGCATAGACGGCGTGATCGCCCTGTGCGGTAATCCAGGCAAAGGCTATCAGGTCATGTGGGGGTTGTTGCCGTTGGTCGAAGCAACCCAGCAGGATGGAGTGTCGTTGCTCGTAGGCATCGGCGAGCATGCCGGTGACATCCAGTGCGGGTGCATTGCCGCCGCTGCGGGCAAAGCTCGCCTGGTGCAAGTCATGCAGTTGCTGCTCGTATTGCGGCGCGGTCACTGTAGCGAAGCGCAATGCCGACTCGCGCAGGGTTTTGCGGATATTGCGGCGGGTGCGGCTGTTGAAATTGCTCAGCAGTGTGACTTCCGTGGTATTGGCGAGCGGCAGCCGTAGTGTTTCGCGGTAACCTGCCTCGTCTGCTGCGGGCTGCCAGTTACTTTGTCGCAGGGTCGAAGCCAGCAGCTCCCGCTGTTTCCCGTCGATGTCGAAGATCTCCACGTCGAGGCGCAACAGCCGGGGAATTTGCCGGGCTGTGGCACTGAGTAGGTCGCCCGCGACAGGAGAAAGTGCGTGATGGAGGGCAGATCCAAAGCGCCTGATCCGGCCAATGCGCATCCCTGGCATGGCGCGGCTGCGATGCAGTTCGACCGCGAAGCCACTCAGCAGGATATTGCCGTCGCGCACGCGCACCCACAGCCAGCGGGCGGTCGTGTTGTGTAGCGGCCAGCTTGCATGGTCATGTGCCAGGGCCAGACCACGCTTTTTCAAGGTAGCCAGATCGGCAAGATGCTCCTGGCTGCCAGCCGGGAACAGTGTCACTGTCGGCTCGACGCGCATCAGGCGCTGGCCCTCAATTGCCGCAAGCGGTCGCGCAATCCGGCAGCGCCGCGCGCCAGCCGGGCGCTGAGGCTGCGCTCGAACAGCCAGATATCGCCGACATCGCTCTTTTGTGGGTTCCAGTTTTCCATCCATTTCTGACCGGTGATCAGGCTGATGGTGTCTATCTGCGGATCGTCGCAGCATGCCGCTATCAGCTTGTCGAGCAGTACCGAGCCTGGAGAGAAGCGCGCCATTTCCTGCGCATAGGCGATCTTCAACAGACTGATGGTATTACCCTGGCGGACACAAAGCTGTCCCGCCACGGCTTCGTCTCCAGCGTAGAGCAGGTTGATCTGCGGCTGGAATGTTGCGTCTGGATTGAAAAGGAAGGCTTCGTGGAAACGCCTGGCCCGTTCGTCGAGTGCCAGTGCGGTGCCGGATTCGGCTTTCCAGCCCGAGGCTTCCAGTTGCAGAAAAACAGGGTAGGCGTGCTTTTTCGCCTCCTGCCCCGACCAGGATTTGAGTCTTATTTCTCCCGATGCCGCCAGCTTGCGCGCGCCGCGGCGCAGTATTTTCTTCAGGCGGGTGGAATATTCGGCCTGAACGGCTTGGTGGGGTTGACGGCAGTCGAACCAGCAGGAATGGTTTTGCAGCCGGGTAATGATTTTTTCTTCCAGGCCCTGGAGTGATTTTTGCTGTGGAGACTGGAGCACTGCGCCAGTCATTTTGATGATGAATGGTGAGTGCCCAGCAGCCTTGAGTGTTTTGCGCAGCAGCGGCCACCACTCATGCAGTTGTTGGTCAGCCGCCATGATGGGGGCGCTGAGGTCCATGCCACTGCGGCGGGGGATTTCCATTACCCGTGGTTGTAAACGCTTGCCAGGCTGGTCGCTGCTGAGTACTGGCATGACGCCGACCAGTCTTTCCATCTCCCGCAAGGCAATAAACATGACGCTGTCGGCTTCCGTTTCCAGCTCATGTAACCAGGCAGCATGCCAGGCATGGCTGGTATAGAACGGTGCTTCGGGGTTTTCCCTGTCGAGTGCGACCCATTGCGGCGCAAGCTGTTGCAGCCCTTCGGGGCCGTGCAGTATGTCGACCTGACGCAGTGCAGACAGTGTCACTATTGTTTTCCCCCTACAGCGGGTTTCAAGTCAGCGAGTGGTGGTGTCCACGATTCACAGGCGAGCAACGCCTCGTAGCTGTCACGTGCCGATGCGCTGGCACTGCGAAAAAAGATTTCGCGCAGCGTCGCCAGTTTGAGCATGCGTTGCAGGCGAATGAATTTTGTCAGCTCCCGCCGCGTTTCCAGTAGCTCTTCGTCCAGTGTCGCGATGTCTTGCTGCAATTTTTCGAGCTGTGGATAATCCGGATGGGATGTGATCCATTGCAGCATCTCGTTCGCCTTTTCTTGCAGCAATTGCGCCCAACCACCCGCATGGGGGAGTGCCGCCTCAGGAAAATGCTGCATAAATGCCGTTGACAGTTTCTTGCGCAGCGCATGCTCTCTGTTGGCAATGCCTTGCTGCTTGTTGCTGATGTTGGCGACTTGCTCTGAGATGCTGTCGATTTTCTCGCTGGCCAGTGATGCCATTTGATTGATCGAGGTATTTGCTATGCCTGTTTTTTCGGCGATGGCCTGGGCGCTACGAATATAGGGGTTGTCATCGCTAACCGTGGTGACGGTTTGCCAGCGGGCATACCAGGGCTGCCACAATTCGAGAAAATACTCGCTGCTGGAAAACGGAATATCGGTGCTGTCGCCATTGATATAGGCCCAGCGGTGGGCGTCGAGCAGGGTCGGGTTTTTGCCATCGGGTGATGCGATGTCAACGGCATTGCCATTGCGATCCATCCCCGTCAATGCGGCAAAGAAATAGGTTGAGTAATCGCGGTACTCTCCCGAATCGACGTTGATGGTACAGCCTTCGGATTCGAGGTGATGGGGTACAGAATAGAATCCGCACTGCAGCCGGTCGATGTGGTTGGCATCCGGGGCGGCCGGGTCGAGCGCAATGCTCCTGGCAAAGCCGCCGGAAAAACACTGCGGCATGAAGCTGCGCAATACGGTTCCTGCTGGACGTGTCTTGGCGATGGCGGCAAAGCGGCGGGCATCGAGCGTCGAATCGTTCCACAGCCGCAGCGTGTTTTCGCTGGGGTCTGAAGACTCCATACCGCCGTGTCCGTTGTAGATGAACCAGAGCCCGTCGCCGTTCTGCAAACCTTCCAGCATGCTGGAAAACTGCCGGTCGAGGCTCGCCGCAGTCGCGCTGCCGTCGATATGTTTCAACTGGTTGCTGCGAAAAACAGAGAGTGCGTCTCCCTCGCTGCCAAACAGCCTGGCCAGCGGTAAAAAACGTTGCAACTCGCGATTGTCTGGCTGATGTTCGACGACATCCTTGACCTTTTCTTGTCCGGCGGTAAACAACAGCTTTCGTGTCGAAAAGCCGGGGCTGTCGGTCAAGGCATCGATCCAGATGACATTGCGTTCGATCGATACCTGGGATTGTGCGGGAAGTGGGCCGCCACCGACGATCATGAGTTGTTCAGCCGCTTGCAGGATGGGAGCTGCGAATAAAAGAAGCAGCGTCGCCATGACATGATGGGATGTGCATCGGCGGCGTTGGTCCAGTGCTTGGTTCATGACAACCGCCTGCGGGAAACGATATGCACGAAAAGCATTGCCACAATAAAGGAGATGATGAAGGGAACGGTTTGCAATGGTGTCAGACGCAGCCACAGCATGATCGCCAGCAGCAGCGATGCGCCAGCTGCAATGGCGAGCATGCTGTGGGCGAAGATGCGTCGGGAGGTGATGGCAATGACGATGGCTGCGTACAATGCAATGACAGGCACAACAATCCAGGCGCTGTCACGAATAATGGCGATTATCTGGCGAATCACCTGCCCCCACGATCCCATCAGCAATTGATGGCTGAGCTGGTGGACGCCAAGCAGGTAGTCGACAGTAAAGAGGGTTAGAAAATAGCTCCCCCAGGCAACGACGCAGGCAGCGCCGATGGCCAAGACGAGCCTGGTCATGCCCGATGGCGACATCTGTTTTCCTGTTCTGTTCATTCCTTTGAAATGATGTAGTTGCCGATCACGAGGTCATCCAGACCGGTCGAGAAAAAACAGCGCAGCGCATCCAGCGGTGATTCGACGATGGGTTCCCCCATGACGTTGAAACTGGTATTCAACACCACGGGTACGCCGCTGCGTTGGCCGAATTCACTGATTAGACGGTGATAGAGCGGATTGGTTTCACGGTTGACAGTTTGTAACCTGGCTGTGCCATCGACATGGGTGATGGCGGGAAGCTGCTCGCGCTTGTCTGGCAGCACGTTGCAGACCTTGAGCATGAATGGATCTTCGACGCCGATATCGAAATAGTCGTTGCGTGCCTCGCTGATGGCCGATGGCGCAAATGGGCGGTAGGCTTCGCGATGTTTGATCTCGGCGTTGATCTTGTCTTTCATTGCCGGGTTGGTGGGGTCGGCCAGAATACTGCGGCTGCCCAGTGCGCGCGGCCCGATCTCCATGGCACCCTGAAACCAGCCGATGATGCGCTGCTGGTGGAGCAGGTCCGCGGCGGCAGCGGCAATGTCCTCGTGGTAGCTGTAGCTTGCTTTGGCTTCATCGAGTACTTGTTTGATGGCGCTGTCGTCATAGCGCGTGCCAATGTATGGGCTCAGATGAACGAACTCGCGGGGCTGGCCGAGGATGGCGTGCAGCAGATAGAACGCGGCGCCAATCGAGGTGCCGTTGTCGCCCGCCGCCGCCATGATGTAGACATCCTCGAACGGTGTTTCGCGCAGGATTCGCCCGTTCATCACGCTGTTGAGTGACACACCACCGGCGATTACCAGCTTTTTTTCGCCGGTTTTTTCGTGCAGCAGACCTGCCATCTCCAGGCCGCATTCCTCCAGCACTCGCTGGGCGGCGGCTGCGACATCGTGATGCCGCGCTTCGAAGGGCTCGTTGGCCTTGCGCGCTGGCCCGAAGCTCGCTTCGAACTTGCCACCGCAACGCTGGTAGCGCCAGCTCTGGTAGTTGAACCAGTCGAGATTCACGTGAATGCCGCCGTTACTGTCGATATCGACCATGCTGCGGAATTCGCGGTAGAAGCGTTCCGGATCACCGAACGGTGCCAGTCCCATGGTCTTGCCTTCGTCGTAGTTGGGCTGGAAGCCGCAGTATTCGGTAGCCGCTTCATAGAACGACCCCAGTGAATCGGGAAAGAATGACTCGTTCAGCGTGTCGACCTGAGTACCGCGGCCGTGGCCGAGGAATGAGGTGGACCACTCACCGGCGCCATCGATGGAGAGAATCGCTGCCGAGTCGAACGGCGATACATAGAATGTGCCGGCAGCGTGGCAATGATGATGCGGGATAAAATGCAGTGCCGGGCGGCTGGCTTCGTCCGGCCAGGTGCTGGCCATCCACTGTCGCAGGCCGCGCTGTTGCCAGAACGGGCGCAGCACCTCGTGCTTAAAGAAGGGTGTGGCATCCTTCAGGTGTTTCAGACCATAGAGCAGTTTGCGCTCCCAGTGCAGCATGGGCTTGATCGATACTGCGACATGAGTGATGTCGTCGTTCGACAGGCCGGCAATTTGCAGGCAGCGTTCGATGGCAGTGGCGGGGAAGTCGTAGCAGTGTTTTTGGCGGGTAAAGCGCTCTTCTTCCAGGGCACAGAGTAATTGCCCGTCCTTGACGATACAGGCCGATGAGTCGTGGAATGCGTAATTCAGGCCGAGTATGACTGGCGATGTGTGATTCGTGGTTGCCGTGGGAGATGACCGCATGTGCGTTGTTCCGAAATGGTGAACGGGAGTGGCTTATTGTTCTTGTTCTCGATCCAGGGCGAGCGCATATAAATCAACGTGAAAATAATACCTTAGCGCGGTAGTTATCATCCCATGCAGCTTTGCGGCGCTTTTTTGCCAGGCTCAACGCAGATGGCTCCCGCTCAAACAGGTTCATG
>Ga0256839_1004605_pt1 | contig 13342 bp, 10 predicted proteins | sample 354166metaG_FD_185968 | JGI IMG/M metagenome (GOLD analysis project Ga0256839, IMG submission 185968) | Hydrothermal vent microbial communities from Mid Atlantic Ridge, Atlantic Ocean - 354-166 | ecosystem: Environmental > Aquatic > Marine > Hydrothermal vents | place: Atlantic Ocean: Mid... | reverse complement strand
GTCGCGGCCAGGTCGCCCGGGTCGGTGACGGGCGCCTCGCAGGCATCGCGCCGGCACACATAGGCCGCCGCCCGTCCACCGACGGGGACGCACGCGGCACGCGACTCGACCGGGAACCGCCCATCGTCGCTCGGATCCACGAACACGGGCAGGACCCGGCCCACCGGGACGTCCGCAAGCACGTTCGCCAGGGCGCGGGTGTCGGGATCCTGCGGCGCGCCCGCCAGCACGACCGTCCGGACGGGGCCCAGCCACCACAGCAAGGTCTCGAGGAGGAATCCGCAGGCGGTGGGGTGTTCGGCCGCCGCGCCCGCGTGGGCGGCCAGCGCGTCGAGGGCGGTCGCCACGAGCGCTTCGTCCCCGGCCGCGAGCCCCAGTTCGAGTCCGATACGGATCGCCGCCGACGCCGGCCCGGGCAACACGCCGTCGTGGCCCGGATCGACGACCGACGGAGGCAGCGGTCGCCCGGGGGCTCCGTCCACCGGAAGATGCCGAAACACCCGCGCGTCTCGATCGTAATAGTGGTCGAAGGCCGCACGCGCCCGCGCCAGGGCGCAGCGCAGGAACGCCCCCTGCCCCGTGGCCACGTGGACGCGGTAGAGCCCGTAGGCGGACAGCGCCACGTCTTCGAGGGTGGCCGGCCCGAGGCGCGCGTCGTTCACCCGGCCGCGACACAGTCGCCCACCCTCGTCGAGCGCCCCGTCCACGAGGAACCGCCCGACCGCCGCCGCCCGCTCGACCAGGGCGGCGTCGGAGGTCATGCGCCCGCACTCGGCCAGGGCGGCCGCGGCCAGACCGTTCCACCCCACCAGCAGCTTGTCGTCCACCGCCGGGGCCGGCCGCCGGGCGCGGGCTTCCAGCAGGCGCGGGCGCAGGGCTTCGAACCTGCGCTCGATCGCCGCCGCGTCCTGCGAAGGCCACACGCGGCGCTCGGACTCGGCGTCGATGCGGTGGAGCACGCTGCGCCCTTCGAGCGCCTCGATCTGGCGTGCGCCGACCCCGAACAACGTGCACACGAAGCGGCCGTCCTCGGGCCCGAGCACCCGCTCGATGGCCTCGGCCGTCCAGGTGTAAAATGCCCCCTCGCCCTCCGGATCGTCGGCGTCGAACCCCACCAGCAGGCCGCCGCTCGGGCACTGCCACGTGACCAGATCCCGCGCGATGGCACGGGCGATCGCCCGCCAGCGCGGTTCGCCGGTGGTGACCCACGCCCGCAGGTAGACCTCCACGAGTTGGGCGTTGTCGTAGAGGGTCTTTTCGAAGTGGGGCAGGTGCCAGGTGCGGTCCACCGCGTAGCGATGGAACGTGCCCGCGAGCACATCGCGGACGCCGCCGCGCGCCATGGCGTCGAGGGTCCGGTCGAGGTGGGCACGAAACGGTTCGCCGTAGCCGGCCGCTACCGCCGCGAGTTCGGCGCGCAGCAGCGGGGCGTTCGGGAACTTCTGTCCGCGGCCGAACCCGCCGTAGTCCATGTCGAAGACGCGCTGCAAGCGGTCGAGGGCGGCGCGGGCGGTTTCGTCGCGCACCGGGCCCGCCTTCGGTCGAAGCGCGGCCGTCACCGCGTCCGTGATCTGGCGCGCCTGCGCTTCGAGGTCCCCGCGGCGCGTGCGGTAGAGGTCCACGACGGCCTCGAGAACCTGCCGGAAGGAGGGGCGACCGTACGCGGGCCTCGGCGGGAAGTAGGTCCCGCCGAAGAACGGCGTGCCGCTGGGGAGGGCGAAGACGTTGAGGGGCCAGCCCGTGGAACCGCCGAGGGCCCCGACCGCATCGATGTAGAAGGCGTCCACGTCCGGATGCTCCTCCCGATCCACCTTGACGGGGACAAAGTGCTCGTTGACGAGGCGACCGATCGCTTCGTCTCGAAAGCTCTCCCGTTCCATCACGTGGCACCAGTGGCACGTGCTGTACCCGATGCTCACGAACAGGGGTACGTCGCGCCGCCGGGCTTCGGCCAAAGCTTCGTCGCCCCACGGCCGCCAGGCCACCGTGTTGTCGGCGTGCTGTCGCAGGTAGGGGCTTGCGACGCTGGCGAGGCGCCAGGCTGCCGGCCGCTCCGAGACCTCGCCGGATGGCGGCCCATGCCCCGGCCGACCGGGGGACCCGTCTTCCCGCTCGGCACGAAGCGGTCCCTTCGGTCCCATGGCGGTACTTGTAGCATGCCGGCGGGCCGCACCGGGGATGCCCCCGCGGGATCGGGTGCTACCCTCTCGGTGGGCCCGCCCCATGCTCCGTCTGGCCGTCGTCGAAGCTCCCAAGGACGTATACGAACGGCTCCGTCGCTGCGCGAACGCCCTGGGCCTGGAGATCGCCCCTGCCCGCGACGGCGATGGGCAGCCTCCGGACCTGGTGCTGGTCTACGGCGTGGTGCACGACGGCCGGCTCCGCGCCGTTGCCCAGATTCCCAGGGCCCACCTTCGCGTCGCCTTGGCCGACGGCCCCACCACCCCCGCCCAGGCCATGGCCGCCGGCTACGACGATGTCCTCCACCTCTCGTTGCCCGACAGCGCGATCGAAACACTCCTCGGGACGATGGCCGAACGGGCGGCCCTCGCGGCGGCGCGCAAGTCCCACCAGCCGCCACCACATGCCTGGGCCGAGCACAAGCTCGAAACGTTGGGATCGGTGGTGGGTGGTGTGGCACACGACTTCAACAACCTGCTGACGACAGTACTCGCCAACGCGAAGCTGCTCGAACCACACCTTGCAGGCGATGAGCAGGTGCGACAGATTCAACGCATCGTACGAGCGGCCCGCAAGGCCGCGCACCTTACGGACGAGTTGTTGGTCTACGCGGGACGACGACAGATCGAGGCGGCGCCGATGCACGTCGATGGGCTCTTGACGGAGGCCGTCGCACGCCTGGGCAGCCCGGTCCCCGCTGGCATCCGCCTTCAGATTGACGTGACGCCCCACCTACCGCCCCTGCATGCCGATGCAGACCTGTTGACGAATGCCCTCGTCCAACTACTGAACAACGCCCTCGACGCCTGCCCGGACGAAAAGGGCACGGTCCGGATCCGCGCTGGGCACATCGTGCTGGACCAGCCCCCGCAGGGGGCCTTCGCGGCCCGCGGCGCGGCCTCGGGCGATTACGTCTTCCTCCAGGTGGCCGACGACGGGATCGGGATCGCCCCGGATGCGCTACCCAGGGTGCTCGACCCGTTCTTCACCACCAAGCCCCACGCGCGCGGCCTCGGCCTCGCCACGGTTCTCGGGATCGTCCGCGCGCATCGTGGGGCGATCGAAATCGAGAGCACGCCCGGACAAGGCACCCTCGTACGGTTGCTCCTGCCGGTCTCTCCCCCGGCCGCACCCGCACAATCCGGCGCCAACCTGCCGGTCGTCCGCGACCGTCCGGGGGTGACCGTCCTCGTTGCCGACGACGAGCCACAACTTCTCGCGACCATCGAGCGCCTGCTCCGTAACTTCGACTTCGAGGTGGCCACGGCTACGAGCGGCCAGGAGGCCGTCACGGCCCTGGCGCGGCTGCAGCGCGCCGTCCACGTAGTCTTGTACGATCTCGGCCTTCCGGACCTCGCCCCAACCGCTGCGCTGGCTGCGCTGCGCGCGACCGATCCCACCGTTCCCATCGTCTTCATGAGCGGCATGCGCAGCCCAGAGGCCGATGCGGCCATCGAGGCCGATCCGCGGGCGGATTTCATCCTCAAACCCTTCGATCCCGTTGCCCTCATCCGCCGACTCGGAGAGATCGCGCGCACGAACGCGCCCTGATGTACCCGGACGGGCGCTACTGGATGACGGTGGTCTCTTCGGTGCCCTGCTCCCCCGTTTCCCCGTCGGCTTGCTGGGCGCCGCCGGAACCGGCCTGGCCTCCCGACGCTTCGCCACCGGCGGCCTCGTCACCGGAGCCGCCTGCCCCATCGGAGGGGTTGCCGGACGCCCCTGGCGGCGCAGATCCCTCCGAGTCCGCGGCTGCTTCCCCGTGCTCGGAGTCGGTCCCGTCCCCTCCGAGCCGAACGGCTTTGCCCACCGTCGGGGCCACCGCCGGGTCGATGGGCTGAATCTCCAAGTTCGGCTTCTCCTTGGCTTTCTCCGCCGTCTCATCTTCGGCATCGTTCTGCTTCGCCGATGGTTCGGGGGCCTTCTTTTTCTTTTTCCGCCGGCGCTTCTTCTTTGCAGCTCGCTTCTCAGCCCGCCGGCGCGCACGTTCCCGACGCTCCCGCAGGCGTTCTTCCCGGGTCTTGGCGTAGATCCCACGCAGGCGCGGCCGCGTGACCGGGCCATAGAGCTTGAACCCGAACCCCGACTCCGGCGGTTTGAGCCGTTGTGTCTTGGGCATCGTCTGCACCAGCAGCCGCACACGCTCGTCCCTCTGCTGCAGCCCCTCCGCGACGCGCAGCTTCACAATCGTATCGATCCTGGACTTTCGGAACGGATCCGCCAGGCGAACCGTCCCGTCGATCGTAAGCTCGACATCCTCGCTCTTGGCCACGATGGGACCGTCCGTCTTGCCAACCCCCTTTTCGAACACGAAACGCCCATCCAAGGTACCGAGGTCGATCTCCGGAATCGTCACGCCCTTTTCGAGCATCCCCTTCGCGCCCGGAACGAACAGGAGGGTTTCTCCATCCCCGATACTGCAAGCCTCGCAGGCAAACTCCAGCACGCCCTGCGTTTTTCCGAACTTGTGGTCCGGCATCGTAAGATCCACCTTCACCCGCACGGTTCCGCCCAGCGGAGCGTTGAGGAGTTGATGCGCCTTGGGAAGTGCCCCAAGAGGCACGTCCTCCATGGATAGTTCGAATTGCGCAGCATCCCCTCCATCGTTCCAGTGTGCGAAAACACGTCCGCCACCGAGGTCCATCTCATACGTGAGGTCCACGGTCCCGACGAGCGCGCGTAACACGGACACGTCGAGGACGGCCGACTCGATGCGCAACGTATCCGGCACCTGCCCCGGCCGCGACGGCCGAAACGTCCAACGTACGTCTTCGAGCACAATCGTGCCCCAGGGCCGCACGGAAACGTCGCCCACCTCGATGTCGTAACCACGCTTCCGTGCCTCGTACCCGATCCGCCAGGCGAGAATTTCCGTTGGGAGCAGAATCATCGTGGCGAGAACGAAGACCACGAGGCCACCCGCCGCCCACAGCCCCCAACGCAGGAGTCGAGCCAAGGGCAGGCGCCCGCGTGCCGCGGCATCCATCGTGGGAAGAATCGCACTCCCATCGGCGGCATGGCTCGTCTGTGCCGCGGCGGACTTCCTGCCGCCTTGAATGCGATCGAACAACCGCCTCACGTCCCCGGCTCCTTTTCTTCCGATTCTGGCGCTTTCTCCCACGTCGAAAGCCGGACGGCGGCATGGATGCGGTCCTCGTTGGGGCTGGCCGAACGGATCCGAAGGCCATCCACCATCACGACGTGTCCCGGCACCTGCTCGGCCTGCGCCAGGAAGCGGATGAGCGCCTCGTAGGTCACGCTGCGCACATCGAACGCGACCGTCCGTTTGCGCAGGCCCGCAGCCAGATCGACGGGCGTTTGCTCCTCCTGGTTCGTGATCTGAACCTCGGGGACCTTGGCCGTCACGCTCTCCAAGTGAGAACTGAACAGAAGCGGCGTCTGCGAAAAGCGCCGCGACTTTTTCTCCGACTTCTTCTTGCGTTCGGCGTACTGTGCTCCCTTCGTTCGCAGCAGGGCAATGGCCTCGGACGTTCGCGCGATCGAACGATCGATGGCGTCGAGGCGCGTCGAACGCAAGTAGAACAACAAGAGAGTCACGACGAACAAAAAGGCGACACCGAGCGCCCGCAGGAGCATCCGCTCCCGCGCCGACAGCCCGGCCCACATGTTGCCAAACGGCGCCATCATCCGCCCCATGAACCGGAGCATCATCGGCTTTCCTCCCCGCTCTTGCTCGGCAGCAAGCACGTGTTGTCCATATTGATCTCGAACACCTTCTTGCCGTTCTGGTCGCGGACCTTGCCCTTGGAGACGTTCATGAGACAGCCCGATTGTTCGAGCCCCATCGCGAAACGGTCCTGCGCCGACGAGCGGGCCGCCGAGGCGGCAATCTCCACTTTCAGCTCCCGCACGTCCACCATCTCGAGCACGAGTTCATCCGCCCACACGATGCCGCGTTCGGGCGGCGGCGCGGGCTCGGCGGAGGGCGCCGAGGCAGCCCCAGCCGTGGCAGCGGCGACACTCGACGACGAAGGCACGGCGCCCGTGGCCGGCAACGGAGCACCCGTCGGGTCGAAGGGAGCCGGGGTACCGGCCATCGACGGCGGTTTGTCTTCCGGTTTTGCGGCCTCCACGACGAACGCCAGCACGTCGAGCGCGCTGCGCTCGGGCACCACCTCTGTCGGGTCGAGCGTAGCGGCGGTTTCGAGGCGTTCGCGGATCTCCTTGGGCTTCGTCACCTCGGAGCCGAACACCTGCTCGCTGAGGGCGGCCAGCTCCGCTCGGCGCGTCGCGAGTAGCGCCCGATGGGCCTTGACCTCGGCCACCGTATCGAGCGCCATCGCTGCCGAAAAGGCCGCCGCAGCCATCGCCACACCGCGCAGGCGTCGAGCCCACGCTGCATCCTCCCCCGCCTTTCCTTCGCCCTCGTGCAGGTCGATCAAGGCGCCCGTGGCGGCCGCCATCGCCGCCCCCACCGCCGCGGTGTCCCGCGTGGCATCGAAGGTATCCGGCCCACGCACGCGCCGAAGGTCTGTCTGCCCCGCCACCGCGGTGTCGAGCCCGGTCCGTTCCGCGAGGAAGGCGGGGAGTCCACGCAGCCGACTCCCCGCTCCAACGAGCAAGAGGCGCGTGACCGCGGCGCCGTGTTCCGTCTCCAGCCACTTGATCGTGTGCCGGATCTCACGAACCAACGGCAACAGGGCGTCACGGACCACGCCCCCGGCGCGCGCCTGCGCCTCGTCCACCTCGAGCCCTTCATGCAACACGAAGCCGTTGGCGCGTTTTTCCCGCTCGGCGTCCACGAGCGTCATGTCGTAGGCGCGGGCGATGGCCAAGGTCACGTCCCGGCCACCGAAACGAACGCTGCGCGCCGCGATGGGCCCCGGTTCCACCAACGCAAGCATCTCGGTGGTGCGGTGCCCGAGGTCCACCAGAAGGGTCGTCGGCTCGCCATCGTCCTCCTGTCCCCCGTCCGTCGGCTTCGGCAGCGACACGACCTGCGCATCCACGGCGTGTGCGAGGGCCGCGGGTCCCACGGTGAGCGAATCGACGCGCACGCCGGCTCGCTCGAACACCGACGCCACGGCTGCCAGGCGGTCGCGTCGGATCCCAACCACGAACGCGCGCCCGGTGCCGCCGGATCCGCGCGTGAGCACATGATCGTAACGCATCTCCCCGAGCGGAACCGGGAACTGGTCCTCCAGTTCGAACGCGAGCGCCTGCGTTACACGACGCGCGTCCGCGAACGGGAAGCGAAGTGCGCGGTAGCTGGCAAAGTTACCGGAGATGCTCACGCACGTGCGCGCGGCGTCGAGACCGGCCTTGCCCAGGATCGCCGCGGCCACCGCCGCTGCGGCCTCGAGGTCGCCTCCGCCGTCGGGACCGACTTCGATGGGCTCGACGTAGTGGTGCACGACCTCTGCGCCCCGCAGGTGCGTGCGCAAGACAACCACCTTGACGGCGTGCGTGCCCAGGTCCACACCGACGAAGGAGCGCCTCATGGTAGCCTCCCTCCCGGCGAAGCTGCCGCCCCGAACCGGACACCACCGGTGGCCAACGCAATCGCAATCGTCATCGTTCTCGATAGTAGAGCCATGCGCCCTTTCCTGTGGATTGGCTGCGTGGAAACTGCATGTCGTACACCGCCGTCAACGTCTTGCGTACCGCCCCGACTTCCGTGACGATTTCCACCCGATAGATGCGTTCCGGGGCCACCGTCGCCACCTCTTCGAGGCCGCCCCATCGCGTCCCGTCCTTTCGCGTACCCGGGGAGACCCGCACGTCGATCCCCTCGGGGATCCGTAGGTTTTGAGTGTTCGTAGCGGTCGCTTCCTCCCCCTGCAACAACGCCAGGGGGTTCATGTACGCATCCGGCTTCCCCACGAACTCCTTGAAGTCCTTGAGGCTCTTGAACAGCGAAAACGCCCGATACTCCACCACGTAGTTGGCAAGCGGCATCGTCTTGAGCAAAAACTCCTGCCCCTCGGTCTTCCACTTGTCCGCACTCGAGACGGCGTGACGCAACACGAACGCGATCTGCTCGGCGCTCGCGAAGTTGAGGTTTATCCGGCAGTCCCCGTAAACGGTCAAGAAGTCCCCGAACGCCGCCATCCAGTCGTCGTCGATCCCCTCGACGAGTTGCAGTTCTTCCAGGCTGTCGAGACGGGCGTTGCGGGGTTCATAGGGATCCCACAGTTCCTGATAGCGGTAGTTCTCGGAGCGCGAACCGGGCGCGAGCTTGATGAGGTCGAACCGCTTGTTGTCCCCATCGATGTAGTCGGCCATCGCGACGATGACGTCCCGTCGCGTGTAACGCTGGCCGTCGCTCTTTTCTTCCTCGAACAGGGGGTTGTACAGCGTCGGCGCCATGATCGCCTCCAGAACCTCCACCACGCGGCGGGCCGGCGCATCCCCGCTCGTTCCCTGGTCGGCGAGGCAATTGACGTTGAGCTTGCCGCTTTCGGCCGAAAGCTGCACCTCGAACGTACCGGCCTCCGCCGCCAGTTCCGAAAAGAGGCTTCCATCCACCCCCACGAAGTCGCCGAGCATCTCCGCACCGTCCTTCGAACCGAACACCGACATGAGGTACGGCGCCACCTGGGTGATGTCCATCGACCCCACCATGTCCCGAAACTGCTTTTGGTTGAACACCCGCCGCTGAAGCTCGAACAACAGCAGGCTCAGCCGCAGCGCGCCACGCTCGAGGTTCCGGGCCGCCACCTCGTCTCGTACGTTCACGGCCGACTGCCAGTCCACCCGCGCCTGGTAGTTGAAGGTGGCGATGAAAGGCGCGAGCAACGCCAAGACCGCGCTGATCAGCAACACGGCCACCCCCCGCTCGGAAGGGGTTCCAGGCGGTCTCCGCGGGCGTCGTGGTGGGGATGGGCGCGTCATCGGGAAAGGTCGATCTTCTCCTGGAGGAACAGGATCGTCTGGCCTTCCAGCACGAGGGGGTCGGATCCGCCACCCGGATCGGGCACCTCGAGTCGGATCCGGACACGCTCGGGCAGGCGGTCCGGCTGCATGTCCGTGCGCATCGTGCTCCACTCATCCACCCAATCCACCCGACGCGGGTCCCAAAACTGGACGTTGAACTTCGCAACGTCCTCGATGAGCACGTAGGCGGGGGCGGTGTCTTCGAGTCGCTCGGGCAGGTCCCCGGTCAGACGCCGAGTTTCGCGCCGATACAGGTGTGTGCGCTTCGGATCTTTCGGATCCTGATCCACGAAGTACTGGATCACGCACTGGTCCGACTCGTTGGCGTCCTTGCGCAGACGCAGGTGGGCGAAGGCCGAGAAGGTCAGCGCGTCGGCGTCGAAGTTGTCGCGGCCGTCGAACAGCGTAAAGTGCCGGGTCTCACCCGGTGGCCGCTGGAAGCTCAGGTACGCCATCGAAATCTCCGACAACATCCGCGAAAGACCGGACCGTACGATGGCGTACTTCGTCTGGATCTCGTCCGTCCGCTCCATGCCGCGCAACGTCCCGCGAAAGGTCGTCCACACGCTGGCCAGCATCATGGCGAGAATCGCCAATGAGACCATGACCTCCACGAGGGTCATCCCCCGGCCAGGCGCAGGCCGATCTCGAAGGCACCGCGCGCTCATGGTCGCCTTCCACCTCCGAGACTCGGTGGGGTGATCGGTCCGCCCACACCGCCTCCGGCCGCCCCCGATCCGGGGCGCGCGGCTCCACCGGCCGACGAACCCGCCCCCGGTGCACCGGCACCCGCCCCGGGCGTCGGCTGGCCGGTGTCCTCGCCCCCGAGTTGCGGGATCTGGTCGAGCTTCGTGGGATCCACCCAGAACGTGGTAACGACGAACTCGTGCTGGGCCTTCCCGTCCGGCACCACGACCGTGCACGACGCCTTTCGGATCGCGCCTTCGATGGCCGATTTGACGATGGGCCAGACCATCCCAAGGACCCCGAAGGCCTGCTCGCCAGCGTCCTGTACGTCGATCCCGACGTTGCCGTCCGTGTCGTTCTCCGCTTCCGCGACCGCCTGGGCCAGTTCGGAGTACTCCGGCAGTTCGAGGAAGTCCACCAGGCACGTGTAGCGGATCTCCGGCCACCCCGCCTCGTCGAAGGTCCCCTCGAAGGTCTGGTCCGAGTTGGACCATCCATCCTGGCGCATCTCCCACTCGATGTCCATGAGCTTCGACTCGGCCAGAAACGGCGCCACCGAGGCAATCTGGGCGTAGCGGGCCGCCCGCATCCCCTGCATCTGGGACGTCAGGAGCGACGTGAGCGACAGCGACAAGATCCCCATGGCCACGAGGACCTCGATCAGCGTAAAGCCGCGCCTGCCGGGATCGTCCACCCTCAAAACGTGCGCCTTTCCGTTTTGTGTCCGAGATCGTCTTCTCGATCGTGGGGGTCCTCGGGCAAGGAGAGATCCACCCGCTCCGGCACGACCCGAACCCGACCGGTCAACGGGGCCAGAATGATCGTATAGACCTCGTCGTCGGCGCGCTCGTCCACGATCTGTACGTGCGCAAGCTGCGTGCGTCCCCGGGGAAAGAAGTAGATCGCCGCCTGGCCCGATGTGATCGGCTCGGGGTCCTCGGCGGTGCGCACGTAGACGATCTTCGCGCCCTCCGGCAACTCGATGGGTTTGCCAAGGGCGGACAACTCGTTTTCGGCCCGGAACGACTCGAACAACGGCGGGCGACGTCGGGGTACGTCCGTGGCCCGCACCGCGTACGGATTGTAGCCGCCTGTTCCCCCACCACCACCGCCGAGCGCTTCCACCGCGCGAAAATACGACTCCTTCGCCTGCTCGTCACGCCGGCGTTGCTCCTCGATCTCGGCCTCGCTGCGCACGAGCGTGCGTCCTTCGCGGTCCACGGCCCGCAACAACATGGGTTCTTCGGCCGTCTGCAGGCTGAAACGGTTTTCGTCGAGGTCGATGAGCAGCCGCACGTACTGGCCCTTGACCCGCGCCTTGTCGAAGGCGAAGCGCATCGTGTTCGCCACCTCCGTCACCGCCTCGTTGAGGGCCGCCGAGCGGGTGCCGCCGAACCCCACGACGACCATGGACGCCATGAGCGCGAACACGCCCAGGACGACCATGATCTCGATGAGGGTCATCCCGCGCGCGCGGGCGCCCCGTCGGGTCCGGCGGCCCACCCCCTATTCCTCCTCGCCGTCGCCTTCCTGGTCCTGCTGGCTCGGCGTCTCGTCCGTAGAGGCGATGTCGTCCTCGGTGCCAGGCTCACCGTCGGGGCCCGCCGAGCTGACCTTCACCTTGCCGCCGTCGCACTCGAGGATGAACTCGTTGCCCCAGGGATCCTTGAGCACCTTCGTGGCGATGTTGGCCTTGACCAGATCCTGCCAGCTCTTGGGGCATTTGCCTCGCTTTTGAATCATGTATTGCTCCACGAGCTGCTGCTGCTGCAGGGCGTTGTTGCGCGCGGTGTCGAGCTGAGCGGCCTGAAAGCGCTGAAACGCCACCAGGCCGACCCCGCCCATGATGAGACTGATGATCGCGACCACGATCATGATCTCGATGAGGGTCATCCCGCGGCTGCTACGGGCGACGGCGACGGGGGCCTGCGGCGACACGGCGCAGGCCGCGGTTCTGATTGGGACGATTCGTTCGTTCATGGTTCCTCCGTGGCGGCGGTTCAACTGCCCGCCATGCTGTTGAGCATCATGATGGGTTGCATGATCGAGAACATCACGAAGCCGACGCTGATCCCCATCCCGACGATCATCAACGGTTCGAGCAAGGTGGTCATGCGGTCGATGGCGGTGTTGACCTCCCGTTCGTAGGCGCCGGCCACGTCTTCGAGCATGGACTCGAGCTGGCCCGATCGCTCCCCGACCGCGATCATGTGCAGGACGAGGGGCGGGAACTCGCCGCTTTTTCGCAGCGCCGACGCGATTCCCTCGCCTTCTCGGATGTCGTCGCGGGCCACACGCACCGCCTTGGCGAGCTGCTCGTTGCCGAGCAGGTGCTCGACGATCTCGAGGGCCGCCAACAGCTGCACGCCACTTTGCAGCAACGTGGCGAGGGTGCGCGCGAAACGGGTGACGGCCACCTTGCGCGCCATGTCTCCCACGACCGGCAAGGACAGCACGAAGCGATCGAACCGGGCCTTCCCGGCCTCGGTTCGCTTCCAGCGCCGAAAACCGACGACGACTGCCGCCAGCAGCACCGCGAGAACGAACCAGTAGTCCTTGACGGTGTTGCTGACGAAGATCAGAAGGCGCGTGTTCCACGGAAGCTCGGCCGCCATCTCGTCGAACATCGCGGTGATCTTCGGGACGAGCTGCACCATCAGAATGGTCACGATCCCCGCGCCGAGCACCGCCAGCACGATGGGATACATCATCGCCGAGGCCACCTTGCCACGCAGCTCCTGCTGCCGGTCGAGAAAGTCCGCCAGCCGATCGAGGACCCGTTCGAGCGCCCCCGACGCCTCCCCCGCCCGCACCATATTGATGTACAAGGGCGCGAAGATCTTGCCGTGGGATGCCATGGCATCCGCCAAAGAGCGGCCCTCGTTGACCTTTTCCCGGATGTCACTCAAGACACCGGAAAAACGCGGGCTCTCCGTCTGCTCCGCCAGTGCCGCGAGCGCTTCGGGCAGGGTGACCCCCGAGCGAAGCAGCGTCCCGAGCAACCGAGTCATGCGCGAGACCATCTTCGGCTTGACCGTGTCGAACAGGCGAGAGAGGTTCACGTCCCGCCGTCCCTCCTCCATCCCGGCAGCCGCCGTTTCCGACACCGACGTCAGGTACACGCCCTTCTTCTTGAGCGCCGCGCGTAACGACGCGACGTTGTCGGCCGCCTGCACGCCCTTGACCGGGCGGCCACGGCCATCGAATCCCGAGTATGCGTACGCCGGCACGCCCCTAGCCTTCCTCTGCGGTCACCCGCATGACCTCCTCGATGGTCGTAAGACCCGCGAGAACCTTGTGCGCCCCGTCGTCCCGCAGGGTGCGCATCCCCTCTTCGAGGGCACATTGTTTGATCTTCGAGGCGTCGGCGTTGCGGATCGCCAACCTTCGCACGGCCTCGGTAATGGGCAGGACCTCGTAGACACCGGTACGGCCGCGGTACCCGGTGAAGTTGCAGCGCTCGCAACCCTCCGGGCGCGCGACGAACACCATCTTCGGCGGCGGGGGGCGACGTCCGTCGGGGGCGCGCACGGGCAGCACGTTGCCATCGCCGTCCCGCACCGGACGCATCAACGCG
>Ga0256839_1004604_pt1 | contig 13344 bp, 11 predicted proteins | sample 354166metaG_FD_185968 | JGI IMG/M metagenome (GOLD analysis project Ga0256839, IMG submission 185968) | Hydrothermal vent microbial communities from Mid Atlantic Ridge, Atlantic Ocean - 354-166 | ecosystem: Environmental > Aquatic > Marine > Hydrothermal vents | place: Atlantic Ocean: Mid... | reverse complement strand
AATATCCTTTTGGGATTTCCTCAACGATCGGCTTACCGCAGCAGGGCAAATTAAATATCTGCCTGATTTACTCGCCCAAATGCCTGACTAAAATCCTTCAATTACCTGCAACTATTGAGAAGTTACACGTTTTTCAAGAGGCTTACATGATTGAAGAGTTGGGCTTTCTTGAAAGCTCAGGAATGATTTATAGAAAAGCACTTGAATTTGTAGTTAAGGATTTCTTGAATCTTTTATTGCCAAAATTTCAAAATATTATATCCCGAAAAACAATTGGGGGAATAATTTCCCACTTTTACAAAATAGAGAATGATGACTTAATGCTACAACCAAAGCCAAATTTTGATAAAATAAGTGAAGAATTAAATACAATAAGACTTCTGGCTAAAAAGATTAGGAATACCTTTAATATCGGTAATGACTTTTCGCACTACGAGAGAAGGTTGATGGACTTTACTTCAAAAGATATGAAATCAAATATCTTACAAATAGCTGAGTTTATAGACCACTTATTAGAAGAAAGGAAACTCCAAACTAAAAGAAAAGAATTGAATAATGAATTTAAAAATGACAGATTAATCTAAGTACTAATCACAACATAGGTGAAAGTTAAAGCAACCAAGATATATTGTAATGATATTTTATCAAAAAGGACAATAACCTTAATTCGGCTATTGCCCCATTTGTAGTAATTATAATTTTTTAGTCATAACAGTATTTAACCCAAACCAAAGCAAGTAAGCTACCAAGAAAATGATCATTCCGTAAATACTTGTAATTGAAGATACTTTAAGACCTGATGCTAAAATGGAAGGGGAAATGGTTCCAACTTCTGCGATATAACTGAACGCTTGAAACAAACCGAGAAATTGACCAAGAAACCCCAATACTAACGCAAATAGACCTAATGATTTGATTACACCAATATGACTGTTTAACTTTTCCATATCCCCCTCTTTAGAAAAAATGGAAAGTCCATTTTTTATGGCAATAATTAAAACCACCAAGAAAACTAGAGAAAGCATGCCCATAAACAATACTCCTCCTTCATTAAAATAAGTTAACATAACACTTTTGTTTTTGTTGAAAATAATTTCTTCAAAAGTAGAGTCTTCAATGGGTCAGTATCAAGGTAGAATCCAAGCCGAAACTTGCATTTCATCGACAAATTGTGCTTCCTAATTATTTTTAGCCCAATTTAGACACAAACTATAACTATGAGACCCATAAAACAATTTCTATTTTGGTTCATCACCGTGCTTATTCTAGTTGCGCTTTTTGGAGAACCTTATGGGGGCTATATGGTCTCATTTTATTTTGTTTCGTTTTTATTGCCTGTAATAATAGGTACATCTTACCTATTCAATTCATTTCTAGTTCCTAATTATTTACTTAAAAAGCGATATGTAAAATTTGGAATCTACACTTTTTATACCGTCATCATTTCCTTAAACCTCGAAATGCTTATTATATTTTTAGCCTTTGCGATATTGGCAAATTACGAATACAATAATATGGTGCCCGCTGCTACTAATATTTTTGGCCTAGCCATTACTATGTATTTTGTGGTGTTGGTTAAAGCATTTATGCTCCTTGCAAAATCATCGGTATCCGAAAAAGAAAGAATCCAATCGCTCGAAGAAAAGCAAAGCCATTTAGAAAAGGGATATTTGATTGTAAGAGCTAATCGTAGAAATATAAAAGTGCTTTTAGAAGATGTTTTATATATTGAGAGCCTTAGTGATTATGTGAAAATTAATACAATTTCAGAATCACCCATTATTACCAAAGAGAAAATTAGTGTGATAGAGCAAAAACTAGTTAGCCCATTTATTCGAATTCACCGATCTTTTATTATTAATACGGATAAGGTAGAATCGTTTTCAGTTGATTCAGTAATAATAAACGCTATTGAATTGCCCATTAGCAGAACATACAAGAAAGAAGTACGTGATTCTCTTACAAATAAATAATAACATCATTACTACTGTTTCTGAACCGTACCAAAAAAAAGCAATCTATTTACATACATGTTTCGTGCAAACAGATTGCTTCACCCCATATACATTATTGAGCCCACTCCGAAAACAGGCAATTTTCACAAAAAGAGTTGTTTTGGATAAAATTTTCATTTTTCGAGATTCGGTAATGCTTGAGTATTAGCTAATTGAGAAAGATGGGAATATTGCCAAAAGAAACTTTTTTGGTTTTGAGTGTTTTCGGAGTGGACTCATTATTAAAAAATTTTAAAATTTATGTTAGGGTTACCATTGACAGATCAAAAAGGGGATGCCGGAACAGGTCCGGCAAAGCACATAAAAAGAACGTTTCCCCGCACTTGTTGCGGGGTCTCCATTTTTAAGGACGGGACAGGACATATTTTCTGTCATCTACCTCCGCTGATTCGCCAACTGGTCGGATTCCGCTCTACCATTAACTTTACAAATGAATTACTTCGTCATACGCTGCTGCAGCGGCTTCCATCACCGCTTCTGACATGGTAGGGTGAGGATGTACCGTTTTAATAATTTCATGACCTGTGGTTTCTAACTTACGCGCAGCTACTACTTCCGCAATCATTTCGGTTACATTAGCTCCAATCATATGAGCACCCAGCCATTCGCCATATTTGGCATCAAAAATTACTTTAACAAAACCTTCGGGTGCGCCTGCTGCTTTGGCTTTGCCTGAGGCTGTAAACGGAAACTTACCCACTTTAATATCGTAACCAGCATCTTTAGCCGCTTGCTCGGTATAACCTACAGAAGCTACTTCGGGCGATGCATAGGTACAACCTGGTATGTTATTATAATCTATAGGATCAGGATTTTGACCTGCAATTTTCTCCACACAGGTAATACCTTCGGCAGAGGCTACGTGTGCTAAGGCTTGCCCTTTTACTATATCGCCAATGGCGTAAACACCCGGTATATTGGTTTTATAATAATCATCTACCAATACTTTTCCTTTATTGGTGGCAACACCAACATCTTCAAGGCCGATGCCTTCAATATTGGTGGTAACCCCAACTGCAGAAAGCACCACATCGCACTCAATTATTTCTTCGCCTTTCTTAGTTTTAACGGTAACCTTACAACCCTTTCCTTTGGTATCCACATTAGTAACTTCGGCAGAAGTCATTATGCTAATGCCAGCCTTTTTAAACGAACGGCCTAATTGTTTGGATACATCAATATCTTCTACAGGAACAATGTTGGGAAGATATTCTACAATGATTACTTCGGTTCCAATGGTATTATAAAAATAAGCGAATTCAACCCCAATGGCTCCTGAGCCTACTACCACCATCTTCTTTGGCCGATCTTTTAAAGTCATTGCCTCACGATAGCCAATAATTTTTTTGCCATCAATAGGCATAGTTGGTAGTTCGCGTGAACGGCCCCCCGTTGCAAGTATGATATGGTCGGCAGTATAATCAACGGTTTTACCATTTGTTTCTACTGCTACTTTTTTACCTGCTTTTAGCTTACCAAATCCTTTAATTTGAGTGATTTTATTCTTCTTAAAGAGATATTCAATACCATTGCTCATAGCACCTGCCACATTTCTGCTGCGCTTTACCATACCCGTAAAATCGACCGAAGCATCTTTTACATTAATACCATAATCACTTGCGTGCTGAATGTACTCAAACACATTGGCGCTTTTTAATAGGGCTTTGGTGGGGATACAACCCCAGTTAAGGCAAATACCACCTAGTTCTGCTCTTTCTACCACACCTACTTTCATGCCCAATTGTGAAGCACGAATTGCGGCTACATAACCACCAGGCCCACTGCCTATTACTAGTAAATCATATTTAGTATCTGCCATTATATTCTATTTTTATGTCTTGATTGATTCCCTTACGCATAATTTGTTTCGGAGAACGAAAGGTGCAAAGTTAAAATAATTAACACCTAAAAAAATAGATTTAAAGGCTCCAAATTTAGTTTTCTAGTTGCCATTGGTATCATGTAGATTATCTCATTAATTTTGAGGACTTAAATTTTATACAGATGAAATTACTCGAAGGAAAAACGGCACTAATTACAGGTGCATCAAAAGGAATAGGCAGAGCCATTGCATTAACTTATGCAGACCACGGAGCCAATGTGGCATTTACCTACCTATCTAGTGTTGAAAAAGGCGAAGCCTTAACGGCAGAACTGGAAGCCAAAGGAGTTAAAGCCAAAGGTTTTAGATCAGATGCGTCTGATTTTGCGGCAGCAGAGCAACTAATTGCGGAGGTGGTAACTGAGTTTGGCTCGTTAGATATATTGATAAATAATGCAGGCATCACCCAAGATAATTTGCTTATGCGAATGAGTGAGGAGATGTGGGATCGAGTAATTAATATAAATTTAAAATCAGTGTTTAATACGGTAAAAGCGGCTAATCGCACCATGATGAAACAGCGAAGTGGCTCTATCATCAACTTAACTTCGGTGGTGGGTATTAAAGGAAATGCGGGGCAATCGAATTATTCCGCTTCCAAAGCAGGCATTATTGGTTTTACTAAATCTATTGCCTTGGAGTTAGGCTCCAGAGGCATTAGAAGCAATGCCATAGCCCCTGGGTTTATTGAAACTGAAATGACTGATAAACTTGATGAAAAAATGGTGCAAACCTGGAGGGATGCCATCCCTTTAAAACGAGGCGGCACCCCTGAAGATGTGGCTAACCTTGCCGTATTTCTAGGTTCAGATATGTCGAGTTATATAAGTGGGCAAGTGCTACAAGTGGATGGTGGAATGTTGACTTAAGGACACCTCTATTAATTACAAAATTTAAAGCTCAAGTGTTAATTGCCCTTGGGCTTTTTTTTGTTCTCCTTCAAAATTAGACAAGCTAATGCCTAGTAACCTAATTTTATGATGTGGGGCTAACACTCCAAGTAATAGTTCTTTCGAGAGTGCTTCAATTTGAATAGATTTTTCAATGCCGCCCACAACGGTTTTGCTGCGGGTGATTTGTGTAAAATCTGCAAATTTAATTTTAACTGTAAGGGTTTTAGGAACACCTCCAGATTTTGACAGCCTTTTTATGACTGATTTTGCTACATTTTCTAATTTTTCTAAAAGGATGGCCTCCTCACTATAATCCTTGGTAAAAGTAGATTCTGCGCCTAGCGATTTTCTTCCTCGTTGAGAAACAACGGGGCGGTTATCAATGCCTCTAGCCACATTATAAAAATAATGACCAGCCTTTCCAAAAGATTTTACCAGCTCTTTTACAGATTTTTCTTTGAGGTTGGCTCCAGTAAAAATTCCTTTGGCTTTCATTTTGGCAGCCGTTACCTTACCAACGCCAAAAAACTTTTCGATGGGTAAGCTTGCAACAAACGATGCCACCTGGTGCGGCTTAACCACATAAATCCCATCTGGCTTATCCATATCAGAAGCTATTTTGGCCAAAAATTTATTAACCGAAACTCCGGCCGATGCCGTTAGCCCTGTTTGTTCTTTTATTCTTGCTTTTATTTCAATGGCAATATCAGTGGCAATGGCAATATTTTTTTTATTATGGGTTACATCCAAATAGGCTTCATCCAACGAAAGAGGCTCAATTAAGTCGGTATAGTCTTTAAAAATTGTGCGAATTACTAACGATGCTGCTTTGTAAGCACCAAATCGATGTTTTACAAAAATTAAATTGGGGCATTTGCGTTTGGCTATTTTGGATGACATAGCCGAATACACACCAAACTCTCGGGCTTCATAACTTGCAGCTGCAATTACGCCTCTTTCTCCATCGCCTCCTACAGCTACTGGCTTGCCTCTTAGCTCAGGGTTATCGCGCTGCTCAACGGAGGCAAAAAAGGCATCCATATCAATATGGATTATTTTACGGATTAAGGGTAATGATTTAGTAGGCACAAGTAAAGTTACGAAGAAGTTACAAGTTTTTATAAACCATTTACTATCATCCGAATAAAAACTCACCTTAATTTAAGCTTAATGATGCTTTTTAAGCTAATTTAGTACTTGCTCGGATGACAGTATGAACCAATTAAGATGTTGTACAAATTACAATAAAAAAGGCTAATTTTTTAGCTAACATAAATATGAACACAATCCTTGTTTTTGGATTATTAATTGTTGCAGGCCTTATTTTTGGAAAGTTGGTGAGTTACATTGGCCTTCCAAAAATAACAGGCTACCTATTTGCAGGCATTCTGCTCGATCCTAATATTACAGGAATAATCCCTCCAAATTTTCCTAGCCTAACCAATGACGTTTCTAATTTTTGCTTGGCCTTTATTACTTTCGAGGTGGGGAGTACCTTATACCTGCCTAAACTAAAAGCACAAGGAAAGGCACTTGGGCTAATGACAATTTTGGAGGCGTTGCTTGCGTTCGCATTTGTTTTTGGTGGTATTTATGTAGCAAGCTTCTTTTTGTTACCAAGTAATTTATTGGCATTTGCAATTCCATTTAGCTTACTAATTGCAACCCTTGCCAGCCCTACCGACCCATCGGCTACGTTAGCCATTGCGCACCAATATAAAGCCAATGGGCCTGTTTCTTCTACCATTATGGGTATTGCAGCTTTTGATGATGCCGTAGGTCTTTTATTATTTTCGATTGGGCTAGGGCTTGCTAAATCAAGCATTGGTTCAGAGTCTTCTATTGGAGGAAGCGTTATTCCTTCTTTATTAGAAATAGGCGGAGCCGCTATAGTAGGTGCTATTGTGGGTGTAATTTTTAATTTTATTTATAAATTACTAAAAAGCACAAGTAAGGGAGGCGTTAATGCCATTTTACTAGGGCTTATTGCCTTAGGTTATGGGGTAAGTAGTTGGCTCGAATTTGATGCACTTATTACTACCATGACACTTGGTTTTATGGTAACAAACTTTAATACAAAAAGTAAAGCCATCTCAGAGGTGCTAGAAACATATACTGAAGAAATTATTTTTATTTTATTCTTTGCCCTTAGTGGATTGCACTTAAACCTAAGGGGCTTTATGGATGCTGTGCCGTTTATTGTAATATTTGTTGCGCTAAGGTCGTTGGGTAAATATACAGGGGTAATGATGGGTGCTATGCTTACTAAACAACCCAGTGTAATCAAAAAGTTTGTGGTGGGTGGTCTCATTCCACAAGGAGGCATTGTAGTTGGCCTGGCTCTGTTTATTCAGCAGATTGAAGCATTTAATGCCTTTGGGGGGTTAATGCTTAATATTATTATGGGTACCACTATTTTACACGAAATATTGGGACCAATTATAGCCAAAGTGAGCTTGCGCAAAGCAGGAGAGATAAAATAAGCAACGCTGGTTCTGCTTACCTTACTATATTTATAGTTCGGAATCACTGGGGTAATCGAGCATTTTTTAATGAACATAACGAACTTTATGGCTTGCTCTTTGGTGTATTTACCTGAAAGAACTTCTGTTACTATTCTTCGTTTACTCTGCTCACTTAGTGCTTTACTCTTTTTTATTTTTGTCAACCTATTTCAGGACGTGGCCTCCTGTCCTTTTTTTCTCCTAAAAATTCACGAATTTTACACCTCACCTAAATACTTAAATAGATGGATAATAAAACCATACTCACCTACATAGAAAATAATAAGCAACGCTTTTTAGATGAATTATTCGATTTGCTAAGGTTGCCTTCGGTAAGTGCCGACCCTAAATTTGCAGGCGATGTACGCAAAACAGCCGAAATGGTAAAAACAAGGTTACTTGAAGCAGGTTGCGACCAAGCCGAATTAGTAGAAACACCCGGTCACCCTGTGGTGTATGCCGAAAAAATAATTGACCCAAATTTACCAACAGTAGTGGTATATGGCCATTACGATGTACAGCCGGCAGACCCCTATGAATTATGGGATTCGCCTCCTTTTGAACCGGTTATTAAAGACGAAAAAATATATGCGCGTGGTGCTTGCGATGACAAAGGTCAAGCCTATATGCACGTAAAAGCACTGCAAACAATGGTTGAAACCGAATCGCTTCCTTGCAACGTAAAATTTATGATTGAGGGCGAGGAAGAAGTGGGCTCTAGCAATTTAGAAACGTTTGTAAAAGAGAACAAAGAGAAACTGGCAGGCGATGTTGTCCTTATTTCGGATACTGGAATTATTAGCATAGATACACCCTCTATTACCGTGGGTTTGCGTGGGTTAAGTTATATGGAAGTAGAAGTAACAGGCCCAAATAGAGATTTGCACTCTGGTATTTATGGCGGTGCTGTGGCCAACCCTATTAATGTATTATGCAGCATGATCGATTCGTTAATAGATAAGGATGGGCATATTACCATACCAGGGTTTTATGATAAAGTGGAGGAATTATCTGCACTCGAGCGTGAGGAAATGAATAAAGCCCCTTTTAACTTAGAAGAGTACAAATCGGAAATTGGCATTGGCGATGTGAAAGGCGAAAAAGGGTTTACAACCCTTGAAAGAGTTGGCATTAGACCCACACTAGATGTAAATGGAATTTGGGGTGGTTATACAGGCGAAGGAGCCAAAACCGTATTGCCCTCAAAGGCCTATGCTAAAATATCTATGCGGTTGGTACCCAACCAAACCAGTGATGAAATTACCGAGCTATTTACAAATCACTTTAATTCCATTGCTCCAGATTATGTTACTGTAAAAGTTACGGCACATCATGGCGGTGAGGCATCCGTGGTAAAAACCGATTCGTTGGCCTATGGTGCAGCAAGCAAAGCATTTGAAGAAGCCTGGGGTAAAACGCCAATACCTACACGTGATGGTGGAAGCATTCCGATTGTCGCCTTATTTAAAGAAGTACTAAAAGTAGATGTAGTACTCTTAGGGTTTGGGCTCGATTCAGATGCCATTCATTCGCCTAATGAGCATTACGGATTGTTTAATTATTTTAAAGGCATCGAAACTATTGCGATGTTCTATAAGCATTTTGTAGAAATGAAGAAATAGTCTTTAAAACTCAGTACATTAGCTTATCGCTTTAGGGAATCGCTCAATTTAGGTTTAAGCAAAACCTGTTATATTTGAGAATCTATCCAAAAAAAATCGTCACTCAGAGGGCTCTGCCCGAAGAGTCTCTTTGTTGAGATTCTGCCCGAATACTCGGGAGGAATGACGTATTAAAAATAAACATGAAAAAAACACTTCTGTTATTATTTTTCTTGGCTTCTTTTATAAGTCAAGCTCAAATTTTACAACCTGCCGTTTGGGAATACGAACTATCCACAGGCGATTTTAAAGTTGGAGACGAAGTTGACCTCCTATTTAAAGTAACCATAGATAAAGGATGGCATTTATACTCTTCCGACTTTGACCCTGAATTAGGCCCAATGGTTACCACATTCACTTTTACCCCTAATAATAGCTACGAGCTGGTAGGTGAGTTAAGAGCTATTAACCCAAAGAAAGGCTACGATGAGATTTTTGAAGGGGATTATACTTATTTCGAAGGCAAAGGTGAGTTTAGGCAAACCATTAAAGTACTATCAGAGAACCTTCATTTCGAAGGAAATTATGAATACCAAGTATGTACAGATACCGATGGCAGGTGCATTCCGTTTGACGAAGATTTTTCGCAAACTAATTTTGGCTTAACTCAGGTTCAAAAAAAAAGTGATGTTGAAATAGCACCCAAAAGCATCACACCTTCCTCATCCACCTATGTGGAAGAAGATATTACGAAGCCCGAAGACAAAAGCCTTTGGGCTTTTATGTTATTTGCCTTTGTTACAGGCTTAATTACCTTATTAACTCCTTGTGTATTTCCTATGATACCTATGACGGTTACGTTCTTTTTAAAGGAGCACGAAAAGGGAGGTAATGGAAAGCAGAAGGCATTAATATTTGGGGCTTCCATCATATTTATATTTACGGTATTAGGCACCCTTACAGCCGTATTATTTGGGGCTGATACCCTCAACCAATTGGCTACTCATTGGATTCCGAATGTAGTCATCTTTATCATTTTCTTCGTTTTTGCTTTATCATTTTTGGGGTTATTCGAAATCACTTTACCTCATCAATTAGTAAATAAAATTGATGCTCAAAGCAATAAAGGAGGTATGATAGGGGTGTTTTTTATGGCATTTACGCTTGCCTTAATTTCGTTCTCTTGTACTTTTCCAATTGTGGGTAGTGTGTTGGTGCTATCTGCACAAGGAGAATTTATTAAGCCCATTTTAGGAATGCTTGCCTTTTCGTTAGCATTTGCACTTCCGTTTACTTTATTTGCCTTTTTTCCTGCTTGGTTGCAAAAAATGCCCAAGTCAGGTGGTTGGCTAAATTCGGTTAAGGTAGTACTAGGCTTGGCCGAATTGGCTCTTGGGTTAAAGTTTTTAAGTGTAGCAGACCAAGCCTACCATTGGGGTATTTTGGATAGAGAAATCTATTTAGCTTTTTGGATTGTGATTTTTGGAATTATGGGCTTATACCTGTTGGGCAAAGTTCGATTGCCACACGATAGCCCCATGGAGCATATAGGCGTTTATCGTTTACTTATGTCAATCATTACATTTACGTTTGTGTTATACTTAATACCCGGTATGTGGGGTGCTCCGCTAAAAGCGCTTTCTGGTTATTTGCCACCCATGAGTACCCACGATTTTAATTTAGCCGAAATACGAGGAGGAAGCACCTTTGAGCCCACCAATATTTGCGAAGACCCTAAGTACGATGAGTTTTTACATTTTCCGCATAAACTGCAAGGCTATTTCGATTATAAACAAGCCCTTGCTTGTGCCAAAGAGCAAAACAAGCCGCTATTTATCGATTTTACAGGACACGGATGTGTTAATTGTAGAGAGATGGAAGCTCGTGTGTGGGCAGACCCTAAAGTACTCAAGAGGCTAAATGAAGATTTTGTACTCGTAGCTCTTTACGTAGATGACAGAACCACCCTACCCGAAGATGAGTGGTACACTTCTACTTATGATAATAAGGTTAAAAAAACGATTGGTAAACAAAATGCTGACTTTCAAATAAGCCGGTATACTAATAATGCACAGCCTTTTTATGTGATTATAAATCAACAAGAAGAGCTTATTATTCAACCTAGAGGATACGACCTTAGCATTGAAGGGTTTGTGGGCTTTTTAGAGGAAGCCAAACGAAGGTATAAAACAGGGGAGAATGTAAGTAAGAGTCTGCTAAAAAACCCCCAAGCACAATAGATACGTCCCAAATTGCTATCGGAATGGCAAAAGACGTATAATAATCCTTGGAGGTAAAGCCAAATTTTTGTGTATTAACAAACCTTTGTTCAACCCTAATATGGGCTATTTAGTGCCTGTCTATTTAGCCAAAAATTTTAGCCCTGAGGGTTTCGATTTTTAGCAAAATTACACTAAAAAATTTGTTTCGTTGTTTTTCAGATACGACACTAATCAGCTCTGATTTCTTAATAATATTTTTTAAAGCATTGTGAGTTTCTTTACAAAACTTTGGATTGCTTGTGGTTAAAATATTAAGCACGTTGTGGGTGATGTTGGCAACTTTTCGGTCGCCCATATCAAAAAAAATGGTGTTGTCGCCAATGGTTATGTCATTGCAATACAACTTATAGTTTTCTTTATCTTTAGTAGAGGGGTGTACCATTGATGTTTTATACCCTAACCCAGCGTCTTTTTTAATATGCAGTATAAGTTGTTTTAATTCCTCAAAAATGGATTCGAGCAAGTTGTCATCCTTAAAATATCCGCAATCGTAATAAAACTCGATTTGGTTAAGGGTGCTATTTATTGATTCTTTATTCCAAATTTCGATGGACGGAATTTTAAGATAGGCTCCCCTAATCTGGATTCCGATTTCAAAAATAGAGTTGGGCAGTAACGATGGGTCATAGGTATCACCACTAAATTTGGGGTCTTCTAAAATGGTTTTATACCAAAAAAAGAGCTTGAAGGCTGTTATTTTCGAGTACTCAAAATATTGAACCAACGGCAAGTCTTTAGCCATATAAATTAACGCTTTTTTATCAAAACTTGCTACCAGTTTAAGGTTTTCAAGAATTGAATTAAAATAGGCCTCAAAACTAATATTGCCATTTATGGATCGGTAATCAAACGAAACGTTATGAAGGTCGTTTCTAAGTAATGAATCAAACGAAATATGATACGCTGTACCAAGTTTTAATAGCTCTTCAATAGAAAGCAGCTTTTCTCCCCTAATTCTACGGTAAGCACTATCGTTACTAATACCTAGCTGCAAAGCCAACTCATCTACAAAAGAAGTGTCTTCAGGAAGCAAGTGTTTGATTTTTTCAAAAATCCTATCCTGAATATCAATGGCGTTTGGCATAGTATAAAGGTATGAAATCATTTTTGCATTTTTTGCAAATCTTATTTTTTGAGTTGCATAAAATGCCAAGGGAATGCAATACTTAGCTTCTAAATTTATAGTATCATTAACATGATATCTTGCCATGAAAAAACTTATACTATTTTTAGTCATTGCTTTTTTAGCCTCATGCTCTCCCCTTTATTATGCACCTAATGCACCAAATGTTCCTCTATTTCAAGAAAAGAATGAATTGAGTGCAGCAGCAGCTTTTAGTTGGGGCGATGAAATTAAATCTATTCAGATACAAACTGCTTATGCTTTCGATTCTTCAATGGCTATTCAGGTAAACGGGATGTACTCAATAAGAGATGAGAATTTTTACGGAACCTATTTGGAAGGAGCCTTTGGGCTTTTTGATAATGTTTCCAAGAATTGGGTTTTTGAAGGCTATATTGGCTTTGGAGCAGGTGATATATATCGCGAATATCAAACGCCTTCCTGCTCCACCACCTCTAGGGCTGAACAAGGATTTAAAGCAACTTTCAACAAAATATTTTTTCAACCAAGTATCGGCTATACCAGCAAGGATTTTGAGTTTGCATTTACCTATAGGTTAAGTGTATTGAGTTTTACTTCTGTTTCTTTAACAGATCCTTCTAATATTAGCACGAGTATTTATTCTTTTTGTAATACCAATAATTTAAATGATGTAAGAGATAAATCACACTTGTTGTCAGAGCCAGCAGTAACACTTAGGTTTGGAGTGAGTAGAGGAGTAAAAATCCAAACCCAGTTTGGTGCTTCGAAAGTGCTACTTTCAAGAGATTATGAGCCAAAAATATATGCAAATGTTGGTTTGAATATTAATCTAAATATTAAAGATTGAGTCCACTCCGAAAACTGACATCTTTCATAAAATGGGCTATTTTGGATGAGATTTTTATTTTACGAGATTCGGAGATGCCTGAGTATCAGCTAATTGAGAAAAATAAAAGTAACTTCTCAATAGTTGCAGGTAATTGAAGGATTTTAGTCAGGCATTTGGGCGAGTAAATCAGGCAGATATTTAATTTGCCCTGCTGCGGTAAGCCGATCGTTGAG
>Ga0256839_1004603_pt1 | contig 13347 bp, 12 predicted proteins | sample 354166metaG_FD_185968 | JGI IMG/M metagenome (GOLD analysis project Ga0256839, IMG submission 185968) | Hydrothermal vent microbial communities from Mid Atlantic Ridge, Atlantic Ocean - 354-166 | ecosystem: Environmental > Aquatic > Marine > Hydrothermal vents | place: Atlantic Ocean: Mid... | reverse complement strand
TTGCGTGCCGGCCCGCTGACTGCGTTGGCGAAACTTGCTGTAGAATGACTACAGCGGCATTTCGCCGCCTTGCAGCGAACCGGCACGCAATGGCTGAATACGATATATATTGTTGCCGGGTTAATACAAGGGGACAAGGGAAAAGATACAAGCTGCGTACAGCGCACTTCCGTAAAAGTAATCAGGGTTGATTATTTCCCTTGTATCTTTCCCCTTGTATCTTTCCCCTTAACCTGTCTTTCCAACAATGCCACCGGGTGCATCACCTCGACAGCCAGCCCGGCTTCCCTGATGCCCGCCGCCAGGTGCAGGCCGCAGCCGATGTTTGAAGTAACGAGTATGTCCGGCTGTAGTGCATCCAATGCTGCTATCTTGTCTTCAAGCAGGGTATCGGCCATTTCTGGCTGGGAGATCATAGTGCTGCCTGCCGCGCCGCAACAAAAGGTATTGCCGGGGAGGGGAATGAGCTGGATTTCCGGGATGAGCGCCAGCAGGGAATAGACGCTGTTCTGGGTGCGTAAGACATGCGTCAGGGTGCAGGGGTCATGTACGGCTACTCTCCTGGCGAGGGGGGTAAAAGTGATATGGGATGGCCAGGCCATTTGCTGAAGGAAGCTGGTGCTGTCCATGACGGGCGTCTGGAACGACTGTCCAGCCAGCGCCTGGTATTCGCTCAGCGTGGCCCCACAGCCGCTGGCCGTAAAGATCACGGCATCGATGGACAAGGCATTGAAGGCGTTTATATTGCTTCGGGCCATTGCGCGGGCGGTGTCCAGGTTCCCCTCGTGCTGATCGAGGGCGCCGCAACAGACCTGCGCGCGCGGTACATGAACCCGGTAGCCGCACTGTACCAGAAGACTGGCGGTGGCCTCTAAGCTTGTCTGCTCGAAAGGCCCCATGCAGCCGGTGAACAAGGCCACGCTGCCCCGCATATCGCCCACTGGCCCATAGACCTCCCGCCATGGCGCCGGCCGAGGCAGGAGGGGCAGATACCTGTCCAGCCGTTCGAGCCCCAGCCGCTTCAAGATGCCACTGCGGCGCGCCAGCCATTGCATGCCAGATTTCTGGTACAGGCGCAACAGCGGGATAGGAAGGCCCTTCCCGCGCAGCCGCGCTGTCAGGCGTGCCTGGCGGCTGTGGTCCGCGGATCTTCCTTCCCGTTCCTTGATGAGCGCCCGCCCGGCATCCATCAACTGTCCGAACCGGACCACGGAGGGGCATGCATGCTCACAGGCGCGGCAGGACAGGCAGCCGTCAATGTGTCCTGACAATTGCGGCGACAGTTCAAGGGCATTCTCCACCAGTCCCTGCAGCAGGGCGATACGCCCCCGCGGAGAATCGGCCTCGTTGCGGGTCTTGAGGTAAGTCGGACAATGGGGCAGGCACAGGCCGCACTTGACGCATTTGTCGGCTTCCTGGTGAATGAAGGATTCGATATTCACGGTTTGCTCTCGGGAAAAGGTACAAGGTACAAGGTACAAGGGGCAAGGTACAAGGGGCAAGGTACGAGGGGAAAGGTGCAAGGGGAAAGATATAAGAGGGGAAAGGCGCAAGGATTGCGGGCGCCCCCCTTGTATCTTTCCCCTTATACCTTGTATCTTTCCCCTTGTACCTTGTATCTTTAACCTGCTATGTACTACAAACACCATGTTTTCTTCTGCACCAATCAGCGCATGGACGGGCGGCGTTGTTGTCAGGATTTCAATGCGCGCAGTATGCGCCTGTATGTGAAAGACCGTATCAAGGACCTGGGAATGGCGGTGCCGGGTGGGGTGCGCATCAACAGCGCCGGTTGCCTGAACCGCTGCGCGGAGGGGCCTGTTGTGGTGGTCTATCCGGAGGGGGTCTGGTACAGCTATCAGACACTGGCTGATCTGGATGAAATCATCGAGACGCATCTCTGCCAGGGCCAGGTCGTGGAGCGTCTGCGCATCTGACGGCTCCCGGGAATTTCGCTTGTAACTCGGATTCAAATTCTGTAGAATTTCCGCTCTTTACCGGGCCGGAGGTCGGTTCGGCTTGATTACAAAGGGGTTTTGGAAGATTCATGAAGACCTATAGTGCGAAAGCTGAAGAAGTGCAGCGCGATTGGTATGTCGTTGATGCCAAAGGGAAAACGCTAGGGCGTCTGGCGAGCGAGATTGCCCGGCGGCTGCGTGGCAAGCATAAGGCGGTCTACACGCCGCACGTGGATACCGGCGACTACATCGTGGTGATCAATGCGGCCCAGGTTCGCGTGACCGGGAACAAGGCGACGGACAAGATGTATTACCGGCACACCGGCTATATCGGGAATCTCAAATCCATCAGCTTCGACAAGCTGCAGGCCAGCAAGCCCGAGCGCATCATCGAACTGGCGGTCAAGGGGATGTTGCCCAAGAATCCGCTGGGCAGGGCAATGTTTCGTAAACTGCGCGTCTATGCGGGCGCTGAGCATGGCCATGCTGCACAGCAGCCCAAGCCGCTCGAAATCTAGCAAGGTGGAACAAGCATAATGGCAGAGAATACTATCGTGACAACCGGGCGCCGCAAAAGCGCGACAGCCCGCGTGTTTCTGAAGCCCGGCAAGGGCCAGATCAAGGTCAACAACCGCACCCTGGAGGATTACTTCGGGCGTGAAACGGCGCGCATGATCGTGCGCCAGCCCCTGGAGACCGCCCAGTTGCTGGAAAGCGTCGATCTCAACATCACCGTGCGCGGTGGCGGCAACAGCGGCCAGGCCGGCGCCATCCGCCACGGCATCGCCCGCGGCCTGCTGGCCTATGATGAGAGCCTGCGCTCACCCCTGCGCCGCGCCGGTTTCCTGACCCGCGACGCCCGCGAGGTTGAGCGCAAGAAGGTCGGCCTGCACAAGGCGCGCAAGCGTCCGCAATTCTCGAAGAGATAACTACAGGTACAAGATACAAGGGGGAGGCATGGAAGCCTTCGAAAAGCTGGAGGTATGGCGTTGGAGCAGTCAGTGATCGATCGATTTATATCGAATGCTTGGTGCTTGCCCGCATTTTGGATTCAAGGATCAGGTCTGTCGCTCGGCGCTTTCAGTGCCTTCCAATATCGCTGAAGGTTATGAGCGTAATTCGCGCAAGGAGTACCTGCGTTTCCTGAGAATCGCCAAAGGATCTTGTGGGGAATTACGCACCCAGCTTCTAATTGGTATCAGGGCTGGGATACTATGCGATGCGCAGTATAAGGCCTGTTATAGGGAGTCTGTCGAACTTGCAAAAATGCTCCAAGGCATGATCACTAGCCTAGAAGCAAGCTTCAGTGCATAGCGTTATCTCTGTATTGTATAAACCACTTGTACATCCACCCTTGTATCTTGTATCTTTTCCCTTGTATTTGCCCTTCTGGGGAATCGTCCAACGGCAGGACTACGGACTCTGACTCCGTCAATCCAGGTTCGAATCCTGGTTCCCCAGCCACTTCCCCCTGAAGTGCGCCCTTCTCCCTGAGTCCTTTTTCCTAATGATCGTCTGGCATTTTCGGCGCCTGCTGTCTGGGGTGCTTTTCGCGTCGGATGATGGAATTTCGCCCATGTTAACCTGCTTTATTAAGACTGATCATATATCTATGTGATAAGACAGTCTTTTTGACGAAAATATGACGTTTTGTGCTTTTTATCCTGGTTTTGTTGTAAAAAAGACACATTTGCCACAATATCCCGTAAATTATTGGGAAAAAGTGTTGCATAAATGTTGATCTTGGTTTATAAAACACTGGTTGTTTAACGTTAACCAACTCAATGCAACAACTTCTGGGAGAGTAGAAAGATGAAAAAAAGACTGATAAGCATGGCTGTGGCCGCTGCTGTTGCAGCGCCGCTGGCTGTACAGGCGGATGATGTGGAAGTCAGGGGCTTCACTGACATCATCTATACCGTGACCAACGATGCGAATTCTGCCTCTGAAAAGAGCTTTGGCGCTGACAGCGAAGTGGACTTCATTGCCAGCCCGGCCGATGGCGTGACCGCGCGTATCGACCTGGACCTGGGTCTGGGTACCGGCGCCAGCGAAATTGAGCAGGCCATGTTTGCCTGGAATATCGGTGGTGGACCTGTTACTTTGGTGGGTGGTGTTTTCAATAATCCCATGGGCGCAGATGAAGAAGATGCCCCGGACATCAACTTCACCACTCACTCCGCAGTTTTCAATATCCTCGATCACCAGACGACCCTCAATACGGGTAACAACGTTGCGGGTGTGGCGGTGGCTGCCGGCACCGGGATATTCACTGGTACGCTCGCCTATCTCAACGATATCGGTGGAGTCGCGGAAGAGAATTCCATTGCCGTCATCATTGGCCTGGCGCCGACACAGGACATCGATCTTGAGTTCGGTTATGTCACTCAGGATGGCGATACTTTCGGCCAGCCTGGTGGATCAAACGGTGTGGGCAATGTCTGGGATATCAATGGTACCTGGAATAGTATCGCAGGGTCCGGATTCCAGGCCGGTTTCGACTACCTTGCGGCCGCAGAGGTTGTCGATGCTGCCTGGAATGTCTGGGCTGGGTTTGAGTTTGGTCAGGGGTTTGCCGTGAGGGGCCGGTACGAGTCTGTTGCCCTGGATCTGGGGGCGGCCGATGACCCTTCGAAATTCGCTCTGTATGGCTCGTGGCAGGCGCGCAGCAATCTGCTGATTGCCCTGGAGTACGGCGATGGCGATTCCGATGGCGCGGCTGATGCAGTCACTGGCATCAATGACGGCAAGCTGGTCACCGTCGAGTTCATCGCGACGCTGCCGTAAGGACATCCTCAGTCCTGATGAAAAAGCCGGGCATTAGCCCGGCTTTTTTTGTCATCTGATCTGTACAAGATACAAGGGGAAAGATACAAGGAACTACTCGTGCCTCTGGATATTTGTCGGTAAAACCACTGGATTCCCGCTTACCCCATGCCGATGACGTATGATGACTGTTCCGCAATCTGAGGGCCAGGTTGTTACAGATAAAAGATAGATGAGACTGGTCTTTCCCCTTGTATCTTTGCTCTTTACTCTTGTATCTTTAGTCTGAATTCAACAGGAGCCGATATGGTCAGACGATTGCCGTTAATAGTGTTCATGGTTCTGGGAACCGCTGCCTTTGCCGCTCAGGCCGAGATGGCTGTATACGGGGAATCCCGGGTTTCCATCGATTATTTGAAGAACAACGATCCTGATACCGCCAACAAGAGTGTTGCTGTTTCGGTCTCAGGTAGCAGGTCGTGGATCGGATTTCGCGGCAAGGAGAGCATCCGTGAAACCCTGGCGGTGATCTGGCAGGTGGAGAATTATCTCAGCCTGGACAACGGCGGCTGGGGAAATGGCCGTAACGCCTATCTCGGGATGGATGGGAAACTCGGCGCCCTGCTGGCGGGGAAGTACGCGACGCCCTATCGCCTGGCCAGTGATCCCCTGGATGTCTTCCAGGATACCCGCGCCGATTTCCATGCCGTGATTGGAAATGTCGATGGCGAGGCCATCTTCGGTAATCGCATGAAAAATCTCCTGTATTATAAAACGCCCCAGTTCAAGCAGTTTGAGTTGTCCCTGGCCGCCAGTTCCAGCTATACAGGCGGCGACAGCCTTCCCGTTACTAAGGATGACGCGGGGAAATATGCCTTCAGCGGCGCCCTGGTGTTTGACAATGGGCCCTTGCTGGCCGGGATCAGTTACAGTTTCCTCAAGGATTTTGTCTCTGCATTACCCGCCTATTCGCCTGCAGCATCAGGTAATGCCACCGCCACCAAGGTCAATGTGGGATGGGATTTCGGGCAGGGGACTTCCCTGGGGTTGATTCTGGAGGACGCCAAGAACGGGGCAAGAATCGATTCCAAGGCTGTGGCGCGGCGGGCCTATTATGTGAACATGGCCCATATTGCCGGCAATACCACTTGGCGTGCGGCCATCGGCATGCTCGATGACCTGGATTATCGAAAGGACAGCGGCGCCAATCATTACGCCCTGGGGTTTTCCCACGCCTTTTCTCCCCATTTCGATCTATACGGCGTTTTCACCCTGACGCAGAATGGGGACAATGCCGCTTATGGCATGGTGGCGGACAGCGACGACAGCGATCCGGTGCTCGCTGTCGCGGGAGAGGACGTGATGGCGGTTTCCGTGGGCTTGGTATATCGCTTCGACAGGCCCATCTGAGCCTGGATTCGGAAAAGCCTGTTTGAACCCCCAGCTTTTGCCTTACCTCGTCAGGTACGAGGAATACGACCGCAGGAAAGGCGTTTTTTCCGTAATCCCGGACATTATGATAAAGTATTGGCTATAGTCGGTCCTGTGATTTTACGCTAATTAGGGGAGGGGTGATGAAAATCCTGGGGCATCGGATATTGTCCTGCAGATTGAGGTGGCGCAGTATTGTGGGGTTCTGCCTGCTGGCGCCCGCGCTGGCGCTTTTCTGCGTGCAGCTCGCAAGTGCAGGCATCTTCAATACCAAGCACAATCTGGGCAGCACAGGCGTCAATGCCGCCAGTAATTTCAGCGGCACGTCGGAGATTTGCGTCTTCTGTCATACCCCCCACGGTGGGGATGCATCCGCAGCCGTCCCTCTCTGGAACCGCCATCTCGACCGTAACGGATACGAGACCTACGACCAGTTGGGGACCACTACCCTCGATGCCGAGATAGAGAGCATAGGCTCCGTATCCATCGCCTGCCTGTCCTGTCACGATGGCACCCAGGCCATGGATTCCCTGATCAACGAGCCTGGCTCGGGTGACACAAACTTTGCCTTCGCCAGTGGGGTGTGGAGCGGCCAGGCCGCCGCCGTCAACGGCCGCATCGGGCCGGTAACCGTGATCACCAATCTTGGCAAGGATCTCACCAATGACCACCCCATCGGCGTCCAGTACGCCGGTGGTGGATATTCTGTCTCCAATCCGTCGGGACCGGGCATCGACAAGGATTTCAATCCCGCCGAGACGGCCATCAATGGGGTCACCCGGGTTTGGTGGGTCAATACCCTCACTGAAGGAGGGACATCGGATTTCGAACGCACGGACATGAAGCTCTATACCCGGGTAGGCACCAAGGGGGTCTTTGCCGGTGAGCCCCAGCCCTATGTGGAATGCGCATCCTGTCATGATCCCCATGTGGACTACAACCCCACGTTTCTCAGAATCGATCCCAGCGGGAGCGCGGTCTGTCTGACATGTCACAATAAATAATCGATGAAGGGTTGTTGTGGAGGGTTCGGAATCATCTTTCGAAGCATAGTGTTTTTCGTGGCGGCATTGGTCGCCATGGGTCTGGCGTATGGCGATGAAGAGATACGACAGGAAACGGGGCGTGAAGCTGAAGCGATAGTTGCCGTGGTGGGGGATGAGGCCATCACGGCTGAGGAGTACCAGGTCAATCTCCAGGCGGCATACCGCCAGCGTTTCTTTCACGGCAAGGTGCCCCAGGCGCAGGAGGAGGCATTCCGCCGCGAAGTTATCGATGCGCTGGTTGAGCGCATTCTGTTGCGCAAGGAAGCCAGGCGCCGTGGGCTGGAGCCTGATGCGGTATGGGTTGCAGGACAGATGGAAAGAATCGAGGGGCGTTATAAAAGTCTGCCGCGTTGGGAGGCGCAGCGGGATGTTCTGATGGAGGGTTTGAAACGGCAGTTGGAGGAGCAGAACCTGATTGAACGCCTGCGGCGGGAGGTGGAGTCTCAGGTGAAGCTGGAGGATGAGGCCGTTTTACAGTACTACCGGGCCCATCCTGACATCTTTACGACACCGCAACGGGTGCGTGTTTCAACCATCCTCCTCAAGGTAGAGCCCTGGGCGCCTGAGACAAGCTGGCAGGCCGCTGCCGATGAGGCGCGCAGATTGCTGGAGAAGCTCGACAAGGGGGCGGATTTCTCTGATCTGGCGCACCTGCACTCAGGGGACGAGTCAGCGGCCAGAGGGGGAGACCTGGGTTATGTCCATGCCGGCATGCTGTCTTCCGAGGCGCAGGCCGTTGTCGATGGACTGGCGCCAGGGGAGGTATCAGAACCGGTGCGCTTGCTGCGGGGCTATGCCCTGTTTCGCCTAGAAGCGCGTACGCCGGCGCGACTCAATGCGTTTGCAAAGGTGGAAGAGCGGGCGCGGAGTCTGCTGCTCAGGGAGAGAAAGAAACAGGCCTGGCAGGAAACCCTTGCCGGTTTGCGCAAGAATACGCCGATAACGATCAATGAAGCCCTGCTCGTAACAGGGGTTGAATAACAATAAGGTGATTATTGATGCGAATGGACATCCCGTCATCGCTGGATGGTGGGTGTAACGATCAATATGCAGGGTGCGGGAAGAGGGCTGCATACAGCCTGCTCTTCATTATTGCCGCCGTCACAATGGTGTGGCCGGATCGCAGTCACGCCTTTGTCATTACCGATGTATCGGGCAATATTGGTTATACCTATCGCGCGTTGAAGGGCGCCGCCAATGGCGATACGACCAGCAACCAGGGCGTTGGCGCCATCAATCTCAAAAGCTATCTGTGGCAGCCATGGGTTGCTACGGTGGATGCCGGGGTACGCTATACCTATGACAAAACGGACTTCGAGGAAGGTGGCGACAATACGGGAAGCATACTTACCGGTGACCTGAATCTCGGTATCCTCTCGCAGAGCCGCACCCCCTTTTCCCTGACCTACCGGGCCAGTGACAGCCGTGTGGACATCGTTGGCCTCGACAGCCCCTTGACCATGTTGGGTTCGCGTGAATACACCACCAGCCGGCTGTTGATAAAGCAGGCCTATATCACCGAGAAAGGGCATCGGTTTCAGGCTCGCTTCGATATGAACAGCTGGGATCAGGGGCAGGACGAGCAGGGCAGTGAGAAATACGATGACCGTCTGTTTGGCCTTGAAATGGATATGAAAATGCCCAGGCAGACCTTGATTGGCAAAGCCAGTATCCAGCAGGCCAGGCGCTCCACGCTCAATCAGGAGACACAGACCAAGATCCTCAATCTGGACCACTTCTATTATCCCAACCGGGCATTGCGCATCGATACCATGTTCAATATCTATGATTCGGCCTATGAGTCGGATCAGCCACTCAACAGCACCAACCAGGCGGACAGCAACACCAATCTCGTGCAGTTTTCCAGCTTTGCCTTCTGGCGCCCGCCGGACAAGCCGCTTACTGTCAGTGGCGGCATCCGGCTCTATGGGCTGGAAGGCGACACTACCGGTAACAGTATCAAGACCAATAACTACAGCGCCACGGGTGGTCTTTTTTACCAGTACACTCGCAACCTGCGCCTGGATGCAAGTTTCAATGTCGTTGGGAGCGAAAACGATGACGAGCAGAGCGTGGATTCCAATCAGCGCGCCGGCGCCTTGTATCAGTCCGATTTACACAAGTTGATTTCAGGCGTCGTTTACCAATGGTACAGCCAGGGGCGAATTCAGAACCGCAGCACACGCTTGGTGGATAGCCAGAATGCACTGTTGAAACTGGGCCATAATCTGCAACGGACCTGGGTTTTGGGCGAGCGCGCGGCTTCCAATATCCGTTTCAGCTTTGATCAGTCCATTGCCGCCGATGAGCAGTTTGGTGATCTGGAGACTTCCACGCAACGCCTCGACCATTCTGGAAGCTTATCCTGGGACAAGGCGGGGATGGGGGGCACGACCCTGCTCCAGATGACGCTATCGGATGTGAGAAATTTTGGTGATTTGGATAATAATCAACAGTTTGCCAATTTTCAGGCACAGCGTTCCCAAACCCTGAGCCGGCGCAGTTCCCTGACCGGTAATCTCACCGTGCAGTACATCAGAATGGACTTCAACGGCAACAGGGATGATGATAGAGTAACGTCTACGGGGCAGATCAACTATACCCATTCCAGTATATTCGGCGTTCCGCGGCTGCGGTTCCTGTCGGATCTGCGGATCGCGAAGACCGATGTTGCCAATAATGTCGATCGGACCGAGTGGGAGAACCGTCTGAACTATTCCATCGGCTTGCTGGATACCCGCCTCAGCTGGCGCTATTTCAGGCTGGAGGGGGATGGCAGCGGTTCCGAGGATCAGGATTTTCACCTGATCTATTTTCAGATAATGCGCCGGTTTTAATGGGCAGACGGGAAGAATGACGTTATAATCTCGCGGATACTTATAAGAAAAGGTAGGAGAGGATCAGATATGGCACTTAAGAACGAGCGTGATTTTGCTTTCAAATCACTACTGCTTGGTGTGCTTTTGACACTTGGGTTGATGGGTGTATCCCAGCAGTCGAAAGCCGAATATGCTGATATTGTCATCAATAACTATGCGGATGCGGCGGGCATGCGGCCTGCGGTATTTCCTCATTGGTTTCACCGCATTCGTTTCCGTTGCAAGGTCTGCCATGCCGATCTCGGCTTCAAATTCAAGGCGGGCGGTAACGAGATCACCATGGCCAAGATCATCGATGGCCAGTTCTGTGGCGCCTGCCACAACGGAGAAGTCGCCTGGTCGGTGGAAAACTGCGCCATGTGCCACTCCGGCATCCCCGGGACACCAACCCACTTTCACGGCAGTACATTACAGCGACTGGTGGCGCCTGCTTACAAGCCACTTGATGCCAAGAAAGCCTCGAAGAAATGAAGATGGGGGGAGCCATGAATTATAAAAACAAAATGATGTTGCTTGTAATTTCCGCCGTGTTCGGCCTGGGGCTGGCGGGGCAGGTTGCGGCAGGGGCCGCGGACGGGGGCAAGCCCTTGATGCTGGCGGATGTGTCATCTGCCAATACCTTCAACCTCAACCTGAAGAAAGCAAAAAACCCCAATGCGCCACCTTGGGAGGACGGTATCCATGACACGGCCAATGAAGCCACATTCAACCTTCAGCCACCATTGGAAGCGTACAAGGGGTTGCCGAAGACCTCATTCGGCAACCACGTTGACTGGGTGAAGGCCCTTGATCAGGGCCTGATCAAGCCGCGCTGGGACCGGTTGGATTCAAATGAAGAGCCTTTCGTCATGGATCTCGATATCGTGCGCCCGGTCAAGGCCTCGGTACCTGATGTGGTCTTTCCGCACCGCCAGCATACTGAATGGCTGTTATGTTCCAATTGCCATCCGGCGATCTTCATACCTCAGAAGGGCGCCAACCAGATCAATATGTCGGCCATACTGCTGGGCAAGAAGTGCGGTGTCTGCCATGGCAAGGTCTCCTTTCCTGTCGAGACCAAGACCTGCAAGAAATGCCACTCCAAGCCCAAGCCCGCGGATTGGAAGCCGCCGCTTAGTGAAGCGACACTGAAAAACCCCTGGAAGTGATGATGGGGCAGGCGCGCCGATTTCGTAAACAACACCGGGTGTAACGCTGGAATGGAAGTAGATCGTTCTTACCGGGCAGCCCTTTGCCTGCCGGCAATCGTCCTGTCCGTGCTGGTGGCCTCCTGCGCATCGGCGCCGGAGGCGCCGCCGCCCGCGGTCGATGGTGGTGCTGTAAAGGCTCAGCCGGCGCAAGCGGCGAGTTCCGCGGCAAGCAGCGGGGAGAAGACGCTGTCGGATGCCCTCAACGGGGAAGCAGTCAAGGCCAAAGAGGAGGCTGTCGCCAAGCCTGTACAGGCGCCGGTGGTTGAAAAAGAGCCCCCCGGGGCTGAGTCGGCCAGGGTGGCATCTGAGCCTGTGAAAAAGGCGGAAGAGTCGGCGCCGCGTGTGGTGGAAAAGGTTGTTGCCGCCAAGGCCGCCGCTCCCAAGGCGGTCGAAGAGGAAGTGCCTGCCTCCCCTTTCACCATCAGGGTCACCGCGGGTCCCAAGGACCCCTCGCATCCCTTTTATGGCATCGGACACAAGAGGGGGTTTATCGCCAACGGGGTCCAGGGAAAGGACTTGGTGTTCGTCCGCGGCAAGACCTATACCTTCAAGGTTGATACGGGAGTGCAGCACGACTTCTACATTTCCACCAGCAAGGTGGGCTGGGGCGCCGCCACTTACTCTGAAGGGGTCGATGGTAACTTTACCTATAACGGGATCGTCACCATTACACCGACGGCCACCACGCCAGGCGAGTTGTATTATGCCTGCCGTAACCACAAGAACATGGGTGGACGTATCCATGTGGTCAACGAAGGTGAAGAAGACAAGGTCGTCCTGACATCGGCCCGGGATACGAACAAGACATCCATGCCTAAGGCAACCGCTGCGAAGCCTGTGGACGGGACGCGCGTCAAGCAGAAGATTGCCTTCGCGGAGATGTTCATCAATCAGTCCCAGGCCGCCAAGCGTATTGCCGCCAGCGGAAATCCCGAAGCCAATGAAATGTATCAGGGGGCGCGCGGAAAATTCCTCGATGCCAAGGATGCCTTTGCCAGGGGGCAGTTCGAACAGTCATTGGCGCTGGTGGATGAGTCTCTGCGTCTCATGAGCGAGGCCTCACGGCGCGTCCCGTCCCAGACCAAGGCTGAGGCGGAGCAGGCCCGCTTCAAGGAGATGATGGAAGGCACGCGTACCTTTGCTGATTCCTATCATCGCAATTTCAAGCGTCTTAGCAAGCAGAACTCGGCCAAGAAGATCGTCGAACTGGACATGGGTAAGATCAATTCCGAGATGAACAGGGCGCAGCAACTGGCCGATGACAATAACTATTCTGAAGCCATTGGTGTGCTGACCAAGACCCAGACGACCTTGACCAATGCCCTGACAGACATGCTCGATGATGAGACCATGTCCTATGAGCTGATCTTCGAGACACCCAAGGAAGAGTATGAGTACGAATTGGCCCGGTATGAAAGCTACGAGGAACTGATACCTATCGCCATAGAGCAGAAAAGGCCGCCGCCAGGCACGGTCAATCTCATGAACCAGTTCGTTGAAAAGGCCAAGGGTATCAGGGATCAGGCTGAGCCTACGGCCGCCAAGGGTGATTACAAGACCGCCATTCTGATGTTGCAGGGGGCCACCCACCATATCCGGCGCGCCCTGCAAGTCGTTGGTGTGAGGTAGTCGCGCCCGGTCAAGCCACGAACAGTTTTGGAGTGAGACAGCTCTTGAGATGTTGAAAGCCGGTTACAGTATCTGCACCAGAATGAGCTTGGCACTCCTGGCGTTCATGCTCGCCTTCCCATGTGTTTCATGGGCCGCCAAGCTCAACCCCGCCGACGAGGCCAGCCCCATCTGGTCCAGAGGCAAACATTTTCAACTTAAGGGCGAGGTGGTGCCTATTGCAGAGGACGGTATTCACGACCCCAGCAGCGAGGCGGTCAACATACTACAGCAGCCCTACGAGGCAATGGATGGGTTTCCCCGTGATTCCCAGGGCATCATCGACTGGGTGAAGGCGCTGGAGTCGGGTATCATCAATCCCCGCAAGTCCGTCGATGGCGAGGGTGACATGTTCGTGGCGGACTTCGATATCATATTCAGGAATACGGCCTCCATGCCCAATGTGCGT
>Ga0256839_1004602_pt1 | contig 13353 bp, 8 predicted proteins | sample 354166metaG_FD_185968 | JGI IMG/M metagenome (GOLD analysis project Ga0256839, IMG submission 185968) | Hydrothermal vent microbial communities from Mid Atlantic Ridge, Atlantic Ocean - 354-166 | ecosystem: Environmental > Aquatic > Marine > Hydrothermal vents | place: Atlantic Ocean: Mid... | reverse complement strand
TAAAAGCCGAAGTTGCCGGACTCAAAAGCCAGATTAGAGCCCTGGAAGAATCGCTCCGCCAGATCCGGGCTGAATTACATGCTCTTCTCCTGGAACTGCCTAATATCCCCCACCCCTCGGTTCCCGTGGGACATACTCCCGAAGACAATGTCGTCGTCTTTACCTGGGGTGAACAACCCACCTTTTCGTTTACCCCACAACCCCACTGGGAGCTTGCTACCCGCCATGAACTTGTAGACTTCGAGCGGGGAGCCAAGGTAACCGGAGCAGGATTCCCGTTTTACAAAGGCCAAGGAGCACGCCTTCAACGAGGACTCATTGCCTTCTTCCTTGATCAGGCCATTGCGCGGGGATACATCGAGATCCAACCTCCCCATCTCGTAAATGAGGCCAGTGCCATTGGAACCGGTCAGCTTCCCGATAAGGAAGGCCAGATGTACGAAGTCCCCCGGGACGGCCTCTACCTCATTCCTACCGCCGAAGTCCCCGTCACCAACTACCATCGGGAAGAGATACTTGCCGAACAGGACCTGCCACGCTATTACTGTGCCTACACTCCCTGCTTCCGACGTGAAGCAGGCTCCTACGGCAAGGATGTCCGTGGCCTTAACCGACTGCACCAGTTTGACAAGGTAGAGCTGGTCAAGATTGTCCACCCGGAAACAAGTTACGATGAACTGGAGAAACTCCGTGAGGATGCCGAACAGCTCCTTCAACAACTGGGACTTCCCTACCGCCGCGTACTCATGTGTACGGGAGATATGGGCTTCACGCAGAGCAAGAAATACGATCTGGAGGTCTGGAGCCCCGGTCAGCAACGCTGGCTCGAGGTCTCCTCTATCTCCAACTTTGAAGCCTTTCAGGCACGAAGAGCTAACATCCGCTTTCGCCCGGCTGAAGGAGGGAAACCTTCCTTTGTTCATACGCTGAACGGAAGTGGACTGGCACTGCCCCGCGTGGTTGCTGCCCTGCTGGAGACCTACCAGCAAACAGATGGCTCCATCCTCATACCGGAAGTTCTACAGCCCTATGTAGGCTTTACACGCATCGGATAGAGTGAGGAACCGGGCCAGCATACAATCATAGGAACGGTACATCCGAAAGCTCTCCGCATGGCAGCGCAGCAACCCCCTCTGGCACTGAAGTATCTGGATCCCGCGGTTATCTCGCAACTCAAATCCATGGAGTTGCGTGCACGCCTCATTGTGGAAGGCTTTATCACCGGACTCCATAAGAGTCCATACCATGGCTTCTCGGTAGAATTTGCCGAACATCGTCCCTATAACTGTGGTGACGAACTGCGCCACGTAGATTGGAAGGTATATGCTAAAACAGACCGTTTCTACGTTAAACAATACGAGGAAGAAACGAATCTCCGCCATTATGTGGTGCTGGACACGTCCTCTTCCATGCGCTACCGACATGCCACCCCGCTGACCAAACTGGAGTACGGAGCCTACCTTTCCGCTGCCCTCCACTACATTATGATTCAGCAACGCGACGCAACAGGACTCATCGCCTTCGATGAAACACTTCATACCCTGCGCCATCCGAAAAGCACCCGGGGCTATCTGCGCCAATTGCTCCTTACGCTGGAGAAACTTGTTCGTATGCCCCCGACACCCAGAGTCCGGACGGCTGCTGCCGACGTTCTCCATAAGGTAGCCGAGCGTATTCCCCGCCGCTCACTGGTCGTGCTGATTTCCGACTTACTCGAGAACATCGCCTCTCACGAAGCCGTCTTCAAAGCGCTCAAGCATCTGCGCCATCGTGGACATGAAATCATCGTCTTTCATATCCTGGAGAAACATACAGAGCGTCTCCTGGCATTCCCCGATGTTCCCATGGTCTTCCGCGACCTGGAAACCGGTGAAGAAATAACCCTTCATCCTGCCCATATTCGTACCCATTACCAGGAAGCACTCGCCTCCTTCATGGAGCGCTTCCGTCGGCAATGCATGGAATACGAAATCGACTTCGTGGAGCTTGATACCGGAGATTCATACGAAAAAGCTCTCCTGACCTACCTGAATAAACGATCTAAACTTGCCTGAACTATGAGACACTGTACCTCAACCACCCTCACGTCCGTACTACTCCTTGCCGGTATGCTCCTGGGGGTATTCCTTACCGAAAGCTATGCCCAGACCCCTACGCTACTGGATGCTCCTGATATTGCCGGTACGTATCAGCAGACCATCACAGCCCGGGATCTGGCTGCCCATCTTTACTTTATTGCCTCCGATTTCTTCGAAGGGCGAGAAACTACCGCCCGTGGTCAGAAGATGGCTGCCTGGTACCTTGCCTCCCAATATCACAAGCTGGGGCTTGCTCCCCTGGGAACACGTCCACGCGAGGACAAAAACGACCCGCGCAACTATTTTCAGCCCTATGCACTGAAAGAGCAGAAACTTCAAGAAAGCACACTCACCGTATTCCGGAACGGAGAGAACATCGCCCGGAGCGTCTACGGACAACACCGGGTGGATGGACATAGCCTCCTGCGTATCCCTACGGATAGCTCACGAGAAGGCTCGGTGGTTTTTGCAGGATTTGGCATCTCGGATCAATCCCTGGGCTACGATGACTATGCAGCGCTTGAAGCAGAAGGAATCGATCTGACCGGAAAATGGATCCTTGTGCTTGAAGGTGAACCCGTGGATGCCGAAGGGAAAAGTCTGCTCACACCCGACGGCTCTCTTTCGCCCTGGAGCACCCGCTGGTGGCGTAAGTACACGGCCGCGCTTGCCGGAGAACGGCAACCGGCAGGATTGCTTGTGGTACACGATGTAGGTCCTCTGGGTAAGGATGTAGCCGAAGAAGCACGCAAACGTGCCCGTGCACTCCGGGGTGTAGGATCACTCTCGCTTCCCGATGCTACGCCATCCCGACGCCCCTCGCGCATGCCCATGTACTACATCTCGAAAGAACTTGCCAACACCCTGCTCGCTTCATCCGGACAGAAGGCGGAAACGCTCTTTGAGCAGATTACGCATATACGCAAACCCGTGGTGTTTGAGCTTCTAGGTACCACGATACGCAGCGATATTACGTTAAGCACCCGCATGGTAGAAGCTGAAAACGTACTTGCCTTTATCGAAGGTAGCGATCCTGCGCTCAAAGAGGAAGCTGTTATCCTTTCTGCACACTACGATCACGTAGGCGTATCCCCACTCGTTGAAGGAGATTCCATCTTCAACGGCGCCGACGATGACGGCTCGGGTACGGTAACCCTCCTAGAGATAGCCGAGGCTTTTGCCCGCGCAGCTGCCGATGGATACGGCCCCCGGCGTACAGTTATTTTCCTCCATGTATCGGGCGAAGAGAAGGGATTGCTTGGATCTCGGTATTACACGGACGAGGAGCCTGTGTGGCCCCTGGAGAAAACCGTTGCCAATCTCAATATCGACATGATCGGGCGCCATGACCCCACACGCCCATCACCCAATACGAACTACGTTTACATCATCGGATCAAGGCTTATCTCGCAGGACTTACACGAAATTGCCCTGGCCGTCAACCAGAAATCGGACCTGCATCTGGAATTAGATGAGCGTTTTAACTCGAAAGATGATCCCAATCGCTTTTATCGACGCTCGGATCACTGGAATTTTGGAAAGCATAATATACCGTTCATCTTCTTCTTTACCGGAACCCATGAGGATTACCATCGGCCGGGCGATGAGCCCCACAAAATTGACTATGAACGTATGGCACGCATTGGGAGACTCATCATGGGTATCGCCTGGCAGGTGGCCAATCAGGATGAACGCCCCCGAGTAACAGGCACAGGATTTAATTAAGGTTATGCAGGACCTTCGCCGCAAGCATTTTATTCAGCGTCTGGAAGAGGCACGGAGTAAGGGAGAACCCCTGCTTTTTTCCGGCATTGACCTGCACGAGGTAGATTTGCAGGGACTGGATCTGCAGGGTATTGATTTAAGCAAGGCCAACTTGCGCCACGCAAACCTTCAGGGCGCGAATCTGGAAAAAGCCCAGCTCTTCCAGGCCTGCCTGGAAGGAGCAAATCTGAAAGGGGCCAACCTTTCCGGAGCCGATCTTACCGAAGCCAATGTGCAGCAGGCTGTCCTTATCCAGACCCAGATGATCCGCACGGTAGGCTTTCAAACGAACCTCGAGGCATCCAGTATGGATGCCTGCGACCTTACCGGTGCCATGTTCTTCCAGGCACGCCTTGCGAACGCTTCCCTGGTGAAAGCAAATCTCACCGGTGCCATGCTCTTCGTTACGCATCTGGAACGGGCAAACCTCACGGAGGCAAACCTGTCATTTGCCAATCTGGCCGCCGCTAACCTGGAGCATGCCCGACTGCAACAGGCCAACCTCACGGAAACCATCCTGACGCGTGCACGCCTGCAGGGAGCCGATCTTACCGGAGCTGTTCTTTTTTATACCACGCTTATTGAGGCAGAACTCGAGCAAGAAGCCCTTGCACAGACCAGACTCACAGGTGTACGCGGGCTTGAACAGGCTATTTTCATCAAACCAAGACGTCGTAGTTCATGATTGATCGTATTCAGCATCTTGCCGATACGTATGCTCCTTATATTATTGAGTTACGTCGTTTCTTCCACCAGCATCCCGAACCTTCCTTTCAGGAGATCAAGACCTCGCAGCGTATTCGAGAAGTACTCGATGAACGGGGCATTCCCTACCGTTTTCCCGTAGCACAGACCGGTATTGTGGCAGCCATCCAGGGAAAGAAACCCGGTCCCACCCGTGCGCTCCGCGCAGATATGGACGCACTCCCCATTCAGGAGGCTACCGGACTCCCTTTTGCTTCAAAGGTACCGGGGTGGATGCATGCCTGCGGCCACGACGCACACACCGCTATGTTACTTGGAGTAGCCATGATACTTCAGGATATCCAGGAAGAACTTCATGGCACCGTACGGCTGCTCTTTCAACCCGCCGAGGAGCAACTACCCGGAGGCGCCCTTGCCATGATTCGCGAAGGTGCCCTTGAAGCCGATGCATCCCTGGGTCCGGCTCCCCGCGCTATCTTTGGCCAGCATGTATACCCCGATATTCCTACGGGATATATTGGCGTACGTCCCGGTCCCTATATGGCAGCCATTGATGATATTCACCTGACCATTGAAGGACAGGGAGGCCACGCCGGACGTCCCCACGAACTTGGGGGAGATACCGTTGTAGCAACCGCTCACGTCATCCTTGCCCTTCAATCTGTAATCAGCCGGTATCGTCCGCCTCTCGTACCGGCAGTGCTTTCCTTTGGAAGAATCGAGGCCCCCGGTGCTACCAATGTGATTCCTCCCAGAGTCAAGGTAGAAGGCTCCTTCCGCACACTGGATGCCTCCTGGCGTAAAGAGGCCCATGAACATATCCGGGAAGTAGCCATGCATGCTGCCGCCTCGCAGGGTGTGACCTGCCATGTGCATATTGAAGAAGGCTATCCTGTTTTATACAACGATCCCGAGCTGACGGCTATGGTCCGGAAAGAAGCCCATGCCTACGTAGGACCTGAACGCGTCGTTGAGCTCGATCCGGTGCTTGGTAGCGAAGATTTCGCCTGCTATCTGCAGCATATCCCCGGTGTTTTTTACCGCCTGGGTATTCGTAACGAGGCCAGAGGCATTGTACACGGCCTGCATACCCCCCGGTTCATGGTCGACGAAGACGCCTTACCTGTTGGAACCGGCTTTATGGCCTACCTTGCTTACCGATACGGTTTGCGCAATGCTTGATACGTTTTATCCACCATTTCCAGGGTTTCGACCCGAAGGACTGGATCTTCTGCGGCAGCTCAAGCAGCATAATGAACGTCCGTGGTTTCAGGAGCACAGAGAACACTTTGAAACTGAACTTTTCTGGCCCGCACGTTGCCTGGTTGCCGAACTGGATCAGCTTTTTGCCCGTGAGCAGCTACCCCTTCGGAGCAATCCTGAACGTGCACTTTTCCGTATTTACCGAGATGTACGTTTCTCCTCCGACAAACGGCCCTACAAGACCCATGTCGGAATGATTCTATCTCGAAGTGGCCAGCGCATGGACCCCGGCGTTGTATACATTCATGTCGAGCCGGATACACCTTTCCTTGGAGCCGGCTTCTGGCGCTCCGAACGCACCGTGCTCACGGCCTTTCGTCAGGCCATGCTACAGGACCCGGAGGCTTTTCTGGAGATGAAAACCTCGCTGGAAGAAGCCGGACTGGAGCTTACGGCACGCCAGACCCTGAAAAGCTTTCCCCGGGGTTTCCAGGTGACGCCCCACGATCCACGTGCCCCCTATCTCCGCTTCCAGTCTTTTCTAACCCGGTATCCCCTTTCTCCGGAGACGCTCTACACACGCGAGCTCCTCCACGAAGTCTTCGAATTTACCCGGAAAACACTTCCCCTCCTTCTCTGGGGCTGGGAAGCTCTGGACTCCTTCTCATCTTAATGAAACTATATTCCTGTATAGTTATATAAGCCTACTCACAAAGCATCGACATCATCAAACATAACGTACCATGTTTTCTTTCTTTCACACACCCGAAATTTCTGCCTCAGAACTGCAACAGTGGAAGCGGGAGAAGCGCACATTTACGCTTTTAGATGTTCGTGAGCCGGAAGAGCACAGCTTTTTTAATCTCGGGGGCACACTCATTCCCCTGATGGAACTGCCCTCTCGCCTCTCGGAACTGCCCACCGACCAGCCTGTGGTTGTTTACTGTCGTTCGGGTTCGCGCTCGGCAATAGCCGTTCAGCTTCTCCGGAAAGCAGGTATTGAAGCATACAATCTTCAGGGGGGAATCCTGGACTGGAAAGAAAACGAACAGGCCTCTGCTGCCTAACAGGTCCTGAAACGTGTTGCCGGGAAATCTTTCAGCACGCGGGGAAAAAGCTATCCTCCTGACATCATTACAAGACGTGTAGTGCAAACGTCCCCTCCACGTCATGGCGAGGTACGTGGCACAGCCACCGCCCCTGGACGTCATTGCGAGGCGTATTGCCACCAACGTTCCCTCCCTGACGTCATGGCGAGGCGTATTGCCCACACGTCTCCCCCCTGACGTCATTGCGAGGTGAGTCGCACAAGCGACCACCGAAGCAATCTCGAGCGACCAGCATCACGGTTCCCCGACGGCAGCGCCATGCCCCACCACGCCATTGCGAAGCGTGTAGCGCAAGCGTTCGCCCCTGGACGTCATTGCGAGGTGAGTCGCGCAAGCGACCACCGAAGCAATCTCACACGGTCAGCACCACGGTTCCCATGCCGTACAGCCATTCCGAGAGATGGCTTCGCTCCCGCTCGCCATGACGTCGAAAAGGGCACAGGCGAGGCAAAGGATCATATCCTCGAAGCAGCTACCTCGAAGCTTCAGGAGCCTCCTAACGGAAGTGCAAGAGCAACACATGGAGCGTACGGGGTTCCAGGAGAAAGGTCAACAACCAGCCACCAAGTGCTCCTGCAAGATGGGCATCATGCGCAATTCCTCCCCCGGCCATTTTCTCCTGCCGCATGCCATACATGGAAGCGGCGACATAGAAAAAGGCAAAGACAAGCGCCGGAATGCCCACGGGAATAAAAAAGATGTATATCTTCTCAAAGGGAAAAAACAGAATGAAACTGAAAACCACCCCACTGATAGCCCCCGAAGCTCCTACCGCCGAATACCCTGTCTCATTACGATGCCGCCACAGCGAGTACACATGGGCTATCATCTCCGAACCAACGTAGAGCAGTCCAAATCGTATACTTCCCATCAGACGCTCCATGACGGGACCAAAGAAGTAAAGTGTAATCATGTTAAAAGCAAGGTGCGCCAGGCTCACATGGACAAATCCGCTGGTGAGTAATCGATACCACTCGCCCTTCCGAAGCACACGTTCAGGATGCAAAGACAGCCGTTGCATCGCTTCTGGAGCAATAAAGAGTACGTAGACACTCACCAGCACATTCAGAACCAGAAGGCTCAGGGTCAGGGGTGTTTCCATTAGGGATAGCATGTTTCCACCATCGCTTTCTTCTCTAAGGGCAGTATACGCACACAAGCATCACGGGCAACCATGTGACCACCGTAACGTTTAAAATTTCATCATCCGCCATAAGGTATATGCATACGTTTCAACTGGTTGCTCCTTTCCAACCTACCGGGGATCAACCCCAGGCTATCCGGGAGCTCGTAGAGGGTATTCAACGCGGCGATAGGTATCAGACCCTGCTGGGTGCCACGGGCACGGGAAAAACGTTTACGATATCCAATGTAATAGCTCAGGTACAGCGTCCTACGCTGGTCATCAGCCATAACAAGACGCTGGCCGCCCAGCTTTACGGCGAATTCCGCCACTTCTTTCCGGATAACGCAGTCGAGTTTTTCATCTCGTACTACGATTACTATCAACCGGAAGCCTACCTCCCCACAACCGATACCTACATTGAGAAAGACTTCTCCATCAACGAAGAAATCGACCGTCTGCGTCTTCGAGCCACCAGCTCCCTGATTTCAGGCCGTCGCGATGTTATCGTTGTGGCCAGCGTATCCTGCATTTACGGTCTGGGATCGCCGGAAGACTATGCAGCCCAGATTCTCACCCTCCGCCAGGGAGCACGCATAGATCGTGAAGAAATCCTGGAGCAGCTTATCAACCTCTTCTATGAGCGTAACGATGTGGAATTCAAACCGGGTACCTTCCGGGTACGCGGAGATGTCCTTGAAGTGCTCCCCGCCTATTACGAGTACGAAGCCTATCGCATCGAACTCTGGGGCGACGAGATTGAACGCCTTTCCCGCTTTGACCCCACTTCGGGTGAGCTGTTAGCCGAAGAAGATACCCTGACCATCTTCCCCGCCCGGCACTTTATTACATCCCGTGAACGTCTGGAAAAAGCCATACAATCCATTGAAGAAGAGCTGGAGTGGCGCCTTCAGGTGCTTTACAGGGAGGGTAAAACCGTTGAAGCTCAACGGCTGGAGCAACGCACACGGTTTGACATCGAGATGATGCGAGAGGTGGGTTATTGCTCCGGTATTGAGAATTACGCTCGTCACCTTTCAGGCAGAAAGCCCGGTGAACGTCCCTATTGCCTGTTCGACTATTTCCCGGATGATTACCTGCTTGTTATCGATGAAAGCCACGTAACCATTCCGCAGATTCGGGCGATGTACAACGGCGACCGTGCCCGAAAACTCACACTGGTAGAGCACGGCTTTCGTCTTCCCTCGGCGCTTGACAATCGCCCCCTGAAGTTTGAGGAGTTTGAAGCCCTGCACCATCAGGTCATCTTTGTAAGTGCTACACCGGCTGATTATGAGCTGGAGAAGAGCGGTGGTGTCGTCGTTGAGCAGATTATCCGACCCACAGGCATCCTGGATCCGGAGGTGGAAGTACGGCCACTCACCCATCAGGTCGATGATCTGATGGGTGAGATTCAGGAACGTGTTCAGCGAGGGGAACGCGTACTTGTAACCACACTCACCAAACGTATGGCGGAGGATCTCAGCGAATACCTGCATGCCTTTGATATCCGCGTGCGCTATCTCCATTCAGATATCGATGCCCTTGAACGGGTAGAGATCCTACGCGAGCTTCGCCTGGGTGAGTTCGATGTACTTGTTGGTGTCAACCTGTTACGTGAGGGCCTGGATTTGCCCGAAGTCTCACTGGTAGCCATCCTGGATGCCGATAAAGAAGGGTTTCTTCGAAGCGAGCGGTCGCTTATTCAAACGGCCGGACGTGCTGCCCGTCACATTAACGGTAAGATTATCCTGTATGCCGACCGCATTACGGGCTCCATGCAACGTATGATCGAGGAAACCCGACGTCGGCGCGCGCTTCAGCAGGCCTACAATGAAAAGCATGGCATAACCCCCCGGCCGCTGAAAAAATCGCAGGAAGATGTCCTCCACACCACCGTGGTGGCCGAGCACAAAAACATCCGGGATCGAAACCGAGAGAAAAAGACGTACGGAGCCGAAATGCGCACTTCCATCCTGCACGATCCCGTACTTACCTACATGCCTGCAGAGAAGAAGAAACAGCTCATTGAACAGCTCCGTAAGGAAATGCTGGAGGCAGCCGAGATGCTGGAATTTGAGCGTGCAGCAGAACTACGGGACACCATTGCACAGCTTGAAGCCTCGCTCAAAGCATAAAAAAGGCGCCCCGGTTATGTCCTCGAGGCGCCTTTTCATGTTCCTCTACAGCTCCCTGGTCAGGATACCTCCTCAATGCCTTCCGGCATCTCACCGGTCTGACCATTTCCGGCAGCCGCACGCTCTTCCGCCTGGATAGCTTCGATCTCTTTGCGCGAACCCACGATAATGTCGCGGTACTCACGCAGACCCGTACCGGCCGGTACAAGCTTCCCTACGATCACATTCTCCTTCAGCCCATGCAGCTCATCACGCTTGGCTTCGATGGCCGCATTGGCCAGTACCCGGGTGGTCTCCTGGAAGGAGGCTGCCGAGACCCAGGAATCCGTATTCAACGCAGCCTGCGTAATACCCAGAAGTACGGGTTCAGCTACCGCCTGCTGAGCTTCGCGCACCTGTACCGGACGAAGGTCACGCCGCTTCATCTCGGAGTTAATTTCCCTCAACTGACGGCGGTCAATAATAGTGCCCTCCTTGAGGCTGGAATCACCCGGATCGACCACCACAAATTTATCAAAGAGGTTATCGTTAATTTCCTCCAGATCAAAGCGGTTGACCAGACTTCCCTCTAGGAAGTCCGTATCACCCGGATCTACGATGCGTACCTTCTGCATCATCTGGCGCACGATGGTCTCGATATGCTTATCGTTAATCGTCACGCCCTGCAGACGGTATACTTCCTGAATCTCATTTACCAGGTACTCCTGAACGGCCTTGGGACCTTTAATCCGAAGGATATCCTGGGGTGAGATCTGACCATCGGTAAGCGGATCGCCGGCATGCACATAGTCGTGTTCGTGCACGAGAATGTGCTTGGAGAGCGGCACCAGGTAGGTCTTGACCTCCGAGCCATCACGGCTTGTTATGATCACCTCCTGAGCACCACGTTTCTTCGCCCCAAAGCTGACCACACCGTCAATCTCACTTACAATGGCAGGCTCGGAAGGCTGACGCGCTTCAAACAGTTCGACAACGCGAGGCAGACCACCGGTAATATCCTTCGTCTTGGCCGTCTGACGCGGGATCTTGGCCAGTACCTGACCGGCTTTTACTTCTTCCCCTTCCTCTACCTGCAGGCGAGCGCGTGCAGGCATAGGATACTCCTTCACCTTCCCATCCGGCATATGGATAAGCAATGCAGGAGTCAGGTTACGCTGACGGTTATCAATGATAACCTTCTCCCGGTATCCCGTCTGCTCGTCCGTCTCCTCGCGATAGGTAACATCGGGGATAATATCCCGATACTCTACCCGACCGCTTACCTCGGAGATAATAACACTGTTGTAAGGATCCCACTCAGCCAGAATATCGCCCTTCTTCACCTCCTGCCCTTCTTTTACCTTGAGTTCTGCACCATAAGGTACGTTATAGGTAATGAGGATACGTCCCTCCGGATCCACAATGCGAATGAGTCCTGAACGCCCGAGGACAATCTCCTTCTTGACGCCTCCAACGTCCAGTGTAACCGTACGGATGTTATCGAATTCAACTGTACCGCCGAACTTGGTCTCCAGCGTACTGGAGGCGGCAATACGTGCAGCCGTACCACCGATGTGGAAGGTACGAAGGGTAAGCTGTGTACCGGGCTCACCAATGGACTGCGCAGCGATAACACCTACGGCCTCTCCAACTTCGACCAGGCGTCCGGTTGCCAGGTTACGCCCGTAGCAAAGGGCACATACACCATGGCGTGCTTCGCAGGTAAGTACCGAACGAATCTCGACACCTTCGATGGATGTCTCCGCAATCTTCGAGGCAATCTCCTCGGTAATCAGTTCGTTGGCATGAACGATGATCTCGCCGGTAAGCGGATCTTCCACATCATGCACAGAAACCCTTCCCAGTACACGGTCGGCCAGAGGTTCTACAATCTCTTCGTTATCTTTGAGTGCCGTGATATAAATTCCTCGCAGCGTACCGCAGTCATGCTGGGTTACCGTCACATCCTGCGATACATCGACCAACCGCCGCGTCAGGTACCCGGCGTCTGCTGTCTTCAGCGCGGTATCGGCAAGTCCTTTACGGGCCCCGTGCGTCGAAATGAAGTACTCCAGCACGGAGAGTCCTTCTTTAAAGTTGGAGATAATCGGATTCTCGATGACTTCTCCGGCCCCACCGGCAAGCGTCTTCTTAGGCTTCGCCATCAGACCACGCATACCTCCGAGCTGACGAATCTGCTCCTTGGAGCCTCGAGCGCCAGAATCCGCCATCATGAAGATGGCATTGAAGCCCTCTTTATCTTCCTTAAGGGCTTTCATGAGCGCATCGGCCACCTCGTTGTTCGTCTTCGTCCAGATATCCACAACGCGGTTGTAGCGCTCGTTATCGGTAATAAACCCTTGCTCATAGAGCGATTGCACTTCCTCGACCTCTGCCATCGCCTTCTTGATAAGCTCCTCCTTCTCGGGAGGAACAACGATATCTGAAAGCGAGAAGGACAGTCCTCCAAGGGTTGCACGCTCAAAGCCCAGGTTTTTCAGATCATCAAGGAAGCGGGCTGTCCGGGCATACCCCGTAGCTTTAAAGATACGCGCAATGATGTTGCGCATATTTTTCTTGTTCAGCACTTCATTGATGTAGCCCACTTCTTCAGGAACAATCTCGTTAAAGAGCACACGACCCACGGTGGTATCAATAACCTCTCCCTCGGGCAGGCGAAGCTTGATCTTCGCGTGGAGCTCCACCACACCCGTATCGTAGGCCTGACGCACCTCACTCATATCGGCAAAGTACTTGCCTTCTCCTTTAGCCCCGTTGCGCGCCTTCGTCATGTAATACATTCCCAACACCATGTCCTGGCTGGGCACCGTGATAGGCCCACCATGTGCCGGACTCATGATGTTGTGACTGGAGAGCATAAGCAGGATGGACTCCAGCACAGCTTCATGACTGAGCGGTACGTGCACGGCCATCTGGTCACCGTCAAAGTCGGCGTTGAAGGCGGTACATACCAGCGGATGAAGCTGGATGGCTTTTCCTTCGACGAGGACAGGCTGGAAGGCCTGAATACCCAGACGGTGAAGCGTAGGTGCACGGTTCAGCAGGACGGGATGCCCGTCGATCACTTTTTCCAGGATATCCCACACATCGGCCGTACGACGCTCTACAACCCGCTTGGCACTCTTGACCGTCTTGACAATGCCTCGCTCGATGAGCTTCCGGATAATGAAGGGCTTGAAGAGCTCAACTGCCATCTCCTTGGGAAGCCCACACTGGTGCAGTTCCAGCTCCGG
>Ga0256839_1004601_pt1 | contig 13354 bp, 10 predicted proteins | sample 354166metaG_FD_185968 | JGI IMG/M metagenome (GOLD analysis project Ga0256839, IMG submission 185968) | Hydrothermal vent microbial communities from Mid Atlantic Ridge, Atlantic Ocean - 354-166 | ecosystem: Environmental > Aquatic > Marine > Hydrothermal vents | place: Atlantic Ocean: Mid... | reverse complement strand
TCAAGGGTCTAGACTTTGTAGAACATATAATCGTGTTAGACAGAGATGGTGAGGGTTTAAACGGAAGATACATAGATTATAAAGACTTCAAATTCAAAGGAGACAACTATATAGAGCCTGAGCATATGGACCCTAATGACCCGGCTCTCCTCCTATATACATCAGGTACAACAGGTAAGCCAAAAGGAGTAGTCATATCACATATAGGTGTATTGATTCAGCCAAGCAAAGAGATATACTTAAATCTTGATTTGAAGCCAGAAGACGTTTTTATGTGGATAACAGACATTGGATGGATGATGGGGCCATGGCAGATATTCGGCGTTGGAAACCTCGGTGGAACCCATGCAATCCTAGAGGGGGCGCCCGACTATCCCGAGCCAGATAGGATATGGAGACATGTAGCTGAACACAAGATTTCTATCCTTGGTGGTTCAGCCACGTTATTCCGACTCTTCAAGAAATATGGTGAGGAATATGTCGAGAGAAACAACATAGAATCTATAAGGGTCCTAGGAAATACTGGGGAACCTATAGATCCAGAGACATGGAAATGGGTAATGGAGGTAATAGGGAGGTGGAGAGCCCCAATGATAAATCTAAGCGGAGGAACAGAGATATTCGGATGTCTAGTCCTCCCCTCACCAATCGTCCCACTAAAACCATCTACAGTATACGGACCGGGACTAGGAATGGATGTAGACGTATTTAATGATGAAGGGAAGCCTGTCAGGGGAGAGGTTGGATACCTAGTATGTAAAAAACCAACTCCATCCATGACTAGAGGTTTCTGGGGAGATCCAGAGCGATATCTAAATACTTATTGGAGTAGATGGAAAGGGATATGGTATCATGGAGACTGGGCTTTGATAGATAAAGACGGATATTGGTTCCTACTAGGTAGGGCAGATGATGTAATTAAAGTAGCTGGAAAGAGAGTTGGACCAGCTGAGCTAGAATCGATTATCAATAGCCATCCAGATGTAGTTGAAAGTGCTTGTATAGGTGTCTACGACCAGTTAAAAGGTGAAAAGATAGTATGTTTCGTGAAGACTAAGAGGGAGGACCAGAAGCTATCTCAAGAAATATCGGATCTGGTTGTAGAGAAGCTTGGAAAACCATTTAGACCATCAGAAATCTACCTCGTACCAGACCTTCCAAGGACTAGAAGTGGTAAAATCATGAGACGACTATTAAAAGCCGTATACTCAGGCTCCTCACTAGGAGACGTATCGACCCTAGAAAACCCAGAATCAATAGACCACATTAAAGAAATCCTGATCTCCAAAAATAGAGTTTAATACTTTTCTAAACATTGGGAGAACTTACAATATCCATTAAACCATTTGAAATATCGATATTATGCTATACCAGTGATACCATTGTTTATCCTATTATCTTTGACGTAGAAAATTTAACAAATTCTTAAAAATTAATATTTTTATAGAGATTTGATTAAATAGATATAACCTTATTGATTACAACAAATATTATCTTCATGGATTCCAATCCGACAACTTCCTATCATAATCTTCATATTCATAGTAGTCAATAAACTCATAGAACTCTTTACGTGTCATTAATAGTTCTAGAAAGTGCATCTGGCCACCTTCTGTCATTAGCCGCCTTAAAATATTGAATGAATTTTTTGCATTAGCCCTGAATACCGTAACAGGATATATAACGAATTTTACCCCCGCTTCTATAAACTTTTCAAATTTAATGTATGGTGTTCTTCCAAACTCCGTCATATTTGCTAATATAGGTATCTTCAACTCCTCAACAAACATCTTAAATTCTTCTATCGATTCGAGAGCCTCTGGGAATATAATATCTGCACCGGCCTTCACATATAATTTAGCCCTTTCAAGTGCTTTGTCAATACCCTCGACATTTCTTGCGTCTGTCCTTGCTATAATTAGGAAATCTGGAGACTTTCTAGCCTCTACAGCGGCTCTTATTTTATATGCCATTTCTTCAGGTGGTATCAATGATTTACCTGTCAGATGACCACACTTCTTCGGCATCTCCTGATCCTCGATTTGGATTGCTGAGGCTCCAGCCTCCTCAAGCTCTCTTACGGTTCTGGCTACGTTTAGGACTCCTCCGAATCCTGTATCCGCATCTACAATAAGGGGTATCGAGACCACTCTCGTTATATATTTTGTAAATAGTGAGAGTTCGGACAACGTTATGAGCCCTAGATCCGGCATCGCTAGGCTCCCTGTCAGGGCTGCTCCACTTAGGTAAATTACTTTATAGCCGAGTTTCTCTGCGAGTAGAGCTGTGAAGGGGTTGTAGACACCTGGAACCATATATGTCTCATCATCCTCCAGTAACTTTCTAATAATGGGTTTGGCATCTATAGGTGGCTTTAGATATTTCATTTTATATCACCAACAACTCTGATAAATCATATAGGCTGTAATGCTCTAGGTTCAAGACAATAGATATAATCTCATCTATCCTCTCCTCAGGATAGTATGGCCTCATCAATCTCCTAGCCTTATCAAGCAAAAGCTTCTCCACGTCATCGCCAGATCCTGGATATCCCCTAGGCTTGTATACAGTCTCTTCAACTTTACGGCCATCCTTTAACTTTATAACCACTTTATTAGGGACTTCCTCAGGATACCTCTTATCAAGCTCCTCATCAACATATATCTTCATCCTCTTCATCAAATCCCTAACCTTGGGATCACCCAACCTATCTTCATTAAATGATTCAATCCATATATCGCCATATGTCAGGGTATAGGCGACGATATATGGGAGGCTATGGTCGGCAGTCTCCCTCGTATCTGGATCCCACTTCTCTGGATGCTTAACTATAATATCATATGTAGCCTGTACAGTGCCGACTTCTATCGACTCAATATCCTCATATGCAATGTTATATCTATCAAGAAGATTGTAAACAGCGTCCACAGCAGACTGTGCATGATATTCAACAGGATGGAACTTCATATAAGACTTTAGGATTCCCCTTGGACTATCAACATCATATAGCTCCTCTATAGGCTTGGGGTCGAAGTCTACACCTAATTGTTTTATAAAGCCCATCTCACCTACAAATGGCTGGTGAGGCCCCTCAAAACCAATGGATGCGAGATATGTTGCATATAAAGCGTGTCTACATGCATCTGAAGCCGCTGAGGCCTTCCACATCTTAATCTTCCCCGCTCTTGTCTGCCTCATAGCTACATGGGGAACGACTGCTATAGCCAGTGCCTCGGCTATCTCCTCCTTAGAGAGCCCCAACATATTACCTAATCCAGCAACCGCACCTATCATAGTATAGTTGACATGATCCCAACCCTTTACACGGATTGAGCCACAGTCACATAATCTAATTCCAACCTCATATCCAACCACAATACCCCTTAACAGGTCTATCCCATCCAACGTGGAATATTCATTCGCTGCGTATAGAGATGCAATCATATCACTAGGATGGAGAGGCTCTTTAGAGAGATAAGTATCGTTAAAATCAAGGGCCCTCACCATAGAACCATTGACATATGCAGCATACTCAGGTACAGTTCTAAAATCTGTAAACCATATAGTGGAACCTAGCTCCACGGGAAAAGCTCCGATGAAGCCGCTCCTCAATATACTTGTAGGTTTAAAGTTTAGGGAGGCTATTGACACCGCTATGGAATCCAACACTCTATACTTTGCCTCTCTAAGAACCTCCTCACTCAAATCCTTATTCTCTACCTTAGTTGAGAATTCAGCTATAGACTCTTGAATAGGGTCTTCAAACACACTCATACAAAAGGAATTCCTATACTCAATATATCAAACGATATATTTCCTCCTATCTATATCGTTGAGTCAAAACAAAGATAGCTATCTAAATAGATATACTAAATATTATAACTGAAATAGAGAATTATCATGTCTATGATGATTGAGAAGAACGATATTCACAAGGGTCTCAAGAATATATATGTAACAGAGTCTCGGATATGCCTAATAGACCATAAAAAGGGCAAGATATACTATTTTGGGTATGATTTAGACGTTCTAGCTGAGAAAAGTAGTTTCGAAGAGGTATTGTACCTCCTCTTATACGGTCGACTCCCAAGCAAGAGGGAATTCAATATATTTATAGATAAGATCAAGTCTAGTATGAGACTAGAGGAAGAATTAAGGAATCTGATTCAGTTAATACCTAAAGATGTTGAGCTTATGGAGGGGGTTAGAACCGTCATATCATACCTTGGAAATTTGAATGGAAATGGATTAGATATGACTGATAAGGCTATTAGGGATAGGGCTATAGATCTCGTAGCTAAAATGCCTTCCATCATCGCCTATCTATATAGAAATAGAGTTGGAGAAGATTTTCTGGAGCCTAGGGAAGACCTCAGCCTTGCTGGGAATCTACTATACCTTCTAACTGGAAATGAATATGATGTCAGAGATGTAAAAGGTCTTGATATGAGTCTCATCCTCTATGCTGAGCATGGTATGAATGCCTCTACATTCGCTGCTACTGTAGTGGCATCTACAGGTAGCGACTATTATTCATCCATTGTTGCTGGTATTGGAGCCTTGAGAGGACCATTACATGGATATGCAAATACTGCTGCACTAGAACAATTCATTGAAATAGGGGGTCCAGAGAATGTTGAGAAATGGTTTGAAGAGAATATTGCGTCAAGGAAGAGGAGGTTGATGGGCTTTGGCCATAGACTATATAGAATTCACGACCCGAGAGCTAAACATTATAAAAGGTGGCTAGAGGAGAATATGAATAGGTTTGATACTGAGAGTAGAAGAGTGGTTGAGACCGCCTTTAAACTATATGAGGTAGCTATGAACAGCTTCCTTGCTGAGAAGAATATCTACCCCAACTGTGACTATTGGAGCGCTCAAATGTACTATGCATTAAAGCTCCCTAAAGAGGTCTATACACCTATATTCGCGATGTCGAGGATATCAGGATGGACAGCACATATAATGGAGTATATAAAGGAGAACGTGTTGATACGGCCCAGAGCTTATTACATAGGTGAGAGGGATAAAGAGTTCATCCCACTCGAGGAGAGAGAGTAACATCTAATATGGACCCAACCAAGGAACACCCTCTTTAAGATTCCACTTTTTACTCCACTCCTCCCATCTCTTTCTAGCCCACCAAGGTATCCTAGGATTCTTAACGACATCGTAATAAGTATAGGGCTTGATATCCAATATAGGGGATCCATCCCAAGCATCCAACCCCCTGACCTTCAGATATGGCTTCTCAACCTCAATAAGCTCAACTACACATACTCCGATCGGGTTAGGTCTCCATGGAAACCGTGTAGCAAACACACCTACCTCTGGAAACTCCTCTCTCCCCCAAGGCTTAACCTTTATCCTAGTCTCTGGAGACTCATGTAAATGATATAATATGACTAGGTGGGAGAATTCTTCAATACCATCTAAACCATCCACATACTCATCAAATATCTTTATGGTTGAGATAACTAGATACCTTGACGTCTTATTTGAACCTTTCGGATCTTTTCTTGGGAAACCCTCCACAACAATACCTATAGGTTTGAAACAGATCCTACTCATACAACCAAAAATATTAGGATTTAAATGTAAAAATACTCTCCAGAGCCTATCCTCTCGGGAGGTTAAGTATATGCCTAGCGATGTAGTTCAGAGCAAGCTGCTGAGTAACAGGTGCTAGACGTAATAGGTTAATCTCTCTCCACCACCTCTCAACATGAAACTCCTTCGCATATCCATATCCCCCGAATGTCTGCATAGCCCAATAAACCGCCTCTATACCATTCTCTACAGCCACATACTTCGCTATATTACTCTCTCTACCTACCTCTCTAAGATACTGAGACCTTCCAACTACATCATCAAAACTTTTTGGATTAGACGGTGGAGGTACAGAGTCATAGGTTTTGGCAGCCCTATATGAGAGTAACCTAGCACCCTCAAGATGAGCATATACACGGGCTAGGCCATGTTGAATAGCCTGGAAACTCCCTATAGGCCTATCGAATACAACCCTATTCCTAGCATATTCAGTAGCCCACTCAACAGCAAGATATCCAATTGAGGTAGCGCCTATTGCAAACCCAATCCTCTCAGGATTTAATATATCAAGTAATACATACCATCCAGCATCTTGAGGGCCTAGTAGGCTGTCCTCTGGAACCCTTAAATCCTCGATATAAACTTCACATGAATGGCTATAGTTAATCCCATGCTTAGGAATAGGTGTGTACCTTACATGCTTACTAGGCATATCAACTATAAACAGTGAGAGTCCATAAGATCTGCGTTCAACCTGATTCAAGGGCTTCGTCCTTGCAACCAGTATAAAGGCTGAAGCCCTATCTATACCGCTTATAAAGACTTTTCTACCATTGATGACATATTCATCACCCTCCTTCACCGCTGTAGTCTTTATAGCCAGTGTATTTGAACCTACATCCGGCTCAGTCAAGGCCAATGCGCCTTCCATTCTTCCCTCTACTATGCCAGGTAGATACTTCTCTCTCTGTTCCTCCGTCCCGAATCTAACAATTGGAAGAGCCAAGAATATCTCGGTAAGCATTAAATACCATACACCTGCCATACCGGCTCCTCCACGGACGAGACCCTCAATAGCCGAAGCCAACTCTAAGAGGCCATATCCACTCCCACCATATTCTTCAGGTATAACCAGGCCCAGAAAACCTTGTTCAACTAGTGAGTCCCAAAACTCGGTTCCAAACTCCTGTCTCTCCTCCTTATCCCTCCAGTAGTCAAGGCTATAGTTCTTAGAGACTTCGTAGGCGAGGCGATATATCATATTCTGAGACTCTGTAAGATTAAAATCCATATACAACCCCAAAACTTAATATCTCGGGATAGGTAAAAATCCAGATAAAAATTTTTCCTTAATCCATTAGTTCTATCCAACCCCCACCTCCTTAAGAAGATTATATCCCATATCGAATGCCCTAAGATTATTCTCACTATCTCTCAATCCCTTAACAATCTCGATAGCCTTATCATATGTCAGTTTAGGGACCACACCCAAGGAGGTTATGGCACCTAACACTATTACATTTGTATAGATGGGGTTACCAAGCTCCATAGCTAAATCAGTGAATCTAGCTAGATATGTAGGTCCACCTATACTCTCTAACTCCCTAATCAAGTCATTCCTATGGGGAAGCTTAACATTAGGGACTGAAGGTCTGATGATATAGTCATTAACTACTTTTAATCCCGATTCAGACAGGAAACCTAGGTTCCTAACCGCCTCAATCATCTCTAGACCTACCAATAGATCAGCCTCACCCATAGGCACCAGGGGACTCTTTACATCACCAATACGCATATGCACTATTACAGATCCACCCCTCTGACTCAATCCATGGGTCTCAGCCATCAATACATTGAGGCTCTGCCGAGTTAAAGCGGATCCTATCAATTTACCGAGGGTTATAATCCCCTGTCCCCCTACACCCGCAAATATAATGTTATACTCCATCAGAATCACCACCAGAGAGATTTAAACTCTTCACTCCAACCTCTAACCGGCTTAAACGCCTTCGTAGGACATACATCTACACACTCCCCACAGCCTACACATAATGCAGGGTCTATATGGGCTATACCCTCTTCATCTGGATAGATAGCGGGACATGTGAAATTGTTATAGCATATTCCACATTTAATACACTTCTCAATCTCAACAGTATACACTGGAACATCTATACCCCTCCTACGAGCCCATGCAACCACCAAGAGTGTACACGCCCTCTTAGCGATTACAACAGCTGGCTTCCTAACCCTCTTCACATACTCAACAGCCTCTTTAAATACCTTCTCAGAATCCCTAATCTTGAATGGATCGAGCTCAACAACATATTCTATACCCAAGGCCCCAACTATCTTCTTTATATCTATCTCCACACCCTTCTCCCAATAAATGTTATATCCAGAGCCTGGATGTGGCTGGGCACCCGTCATTGCAGTAACTCTATTATCTAGGATTACAACGAGTATTGGGGCACCATTATATACAGCATTTAACAGAGCTGGAATGCCGCTATGGAAGAATGTAGAGTCACCTATTGTAGCTACTACAATATGGTCCTCGGGAAGAACATGGGCAAATCCATTCGCCAAACCTATACTACTCCCCATATCAACTATTGTATCCTGCATTTTGAAGGGCGGGAGAACCGCCAAGCTATAGCATCCAATATCTCCAGAATATATAGGCTTTAAGCCGCTCCTATTAATAGCCTTCCTAAGACTGAAGAATGTCCCTCTATGTGGACAGCCTGGACAGAAGGCTGGAGGCCTAGAAGGCAGATCTAACACAGGCTGGTTAACTGATTTACCAACTTCGATACCAGCCCAACTAGCCATCCCCCTAACAACTCTATCTAGAGTTAACTCACCAACCAATGGAATATACTTTTTACCGCTAACTTCTACCTCTATACCCTCATCAAACAGGATGGATTTTACATGGGTCTCCACAATGGGTTCAAGCTCCTCCACAACCAATACCTTCTCAACATCTTTAGCCGCCTCTAAAACAAGTTTTTTAGGGATAGGTATCATACCAGATAGAGAAAGAATTTTAACATCATTAAATCCCAGCTTATTTAGAGCATCAACAACATATGAATATGAGAAGCCAGAGGTTATAACAAGCTTATCTCCATCACCTTCAATCCAGTTAAACCATGAAGAACTAAAGTAATCCTCAATCTTAGACCATCTATCAAGCATCTCCCCCCTTAATCTCCTGGCATGAGCGGGTATAACGCTAAATCTACTTGGATCCCTTACCAACTTAGGCTGTATAACCTCTCTCACAGGCTCCTTAAAGCTATAGGGAACCCTTAGATGACTAAGTCTCGTAGTCGTCCTCAGAATAACTGGATGCTTAAACTTCTCACTTACCTTGAAGGCTTCCAAAACAATGTCTTTAATATGATGAGGAGTTGGAGGCTCCAAAACGGGAATATATGATCTCAATCCATAGTACCTATTATCCTGCTCATTCTGGCTACTCCACATACTCGGGTCATCAGCGGATACAATTACAAATGAATTGTTTACCCCAGTATATGCAGATGTTGTAAGGGGGTCAGCAGCCACATTTACACCTACATGTTTCATAGCAACTAAAGACTTAACCCCAGCTACAGCGGCTCCATAGGCGGCCTCCAAAGCAACCTTCTCATTAACACTCCATTCAACATAGAATCCATATTTCCTAGAAAGTTTGGCTAATGTCTCTACAATCTCGGTTGAAGGAGTGCCAGGATATGCAGATGCAAAGCCGAGGCCCGCCTCAACAGAGGAATATGCAATCGCCTCGTTACCAAGGAGATATAGTATTTTCTCTCCCAAATATATACACCTCAAGACATTAAATACCCCTAACTCTTGAATATAGAGGGTCTATACAAATCAATACATTATATATGGATAAGATTAGGATGATTATCTAGTCTAATCCAGAGGCTTGAACACTATCCTTGGGTATTCATCTCCTTCTCTTCTCTCAACTTTTATCTCAACATTTTGGTCAGGCCTTAAATCCTTAAATTTAGCTTTTACATGGCCCACGACTTTAACACCATCTACTTCCACAACACCAACTATATAATCCCCATATTTCGAGTGGGTTTGAGGTTTAACATTTATTTCTGTATATGTTATTAATCTCCCCCTCGACGATAACACGAAGAACTCTAGATCTTGAGATCCACATGAAGGGCAGTATGATCTAGGTGGAAAATACTTTGAGCCACACTCTTTACACTTGACAGCTACCACCCTACCCACCTCTAATTCCTTATAATACTTTTCAAGACTTCCAAGGGAAGACCTATATCTAACTTTGAACTCTCTCGGATCCATTAAAATAGGCTTTCCACTCTTCTCATCATATCCTATAATCCCCATCACATTCACCTCCTTAGAATAGAGACATATGCATATTGGCCGACACCCCCTATATTATGAGTGAGTCCAACTCCCTTAGATATGATTGCCTGCCTCCCCTTCTCAGCTTCTCCCCTTAGCTGCTTAACTATCTCTACATACATAGCTACCCCAGTTGCCCCCACTGGATGTCCTTTAGCCTTGAGACCCCCATCCAAATTTACTGGTATCTTCCCGCCAACATAAGTCTCACCCTCCCTAATCAACTTTACTCCTTCACCTCTACGAGCAAATCCCAGATCTTCATACGCCAGGATTTCAGCAACGGTGAAACAGTCATGGACAGTAGCCACATCAATTTCTTTTACAGGGTCTGTTATCCCCGCCTTCTTATATGCATATTCAGCCGCCAACCTAGCTGAAGATATTGATGTAAAGTCATCTCTATTTGTTAGTGAGGCGGGCATAGAGGCTGTTCCAATAGCATCAATCCAAACGGGGGTATCAACACCCATATCCTTAATAGCCTCCTCCGACGAAATCACTACCGCTGCTGAGCCGTCGGTAATAGGGCTACAGTCATAAAGCTTTATCGGCCTTGCAATATATCTACTATTCATACAATCATCTAGACTAATCTCTCTCTGATACTGAGCCTTGGTATTCCGAGCACCATAATAGTGATTCTTAACAGCCACTAAACAGAAATCCTCTTCAGTGGCACCATATTCATACATATACCTGGTCATGAAGGTAGCGTAATACCCGGGGAAGGTAATTCCATAGTCTCTAACCTCCCAAAAGAAGGAGCCAAGCCTAGCGAGAAACTCGACAGCCGTTAGAGTATCAAATTCATACATCTTCTCTAGACCCAAAACAAGAACATTCTTAGCAGTTCCAGATCTAACCGTGTTATATGCCGTGTATATCCCAGCTGAACCGGAGGCACACGCAGCCTCAACCCTATGAACTGCCTTAGGATTGAGACCAATATATTCGAGGTAGACTCCTGCGGGACTACCCTCTGGGGCGAATCCAGTTGATGTGAATACTACATAATCTATATCCTCTGGAGATACATACCCTTCATCAAAGACCTCACTAACTGACTCATATACTAAGTCGAAGACATTTGTGTCGAGTCTTCTACCAAACCTGGATATGCCTATTGCAGATACTCCAACCTTCATCACATATAAGAAGTATAAATACCTAAAAAAAGACCAAATAGCCATATAAATCTATAAAATATTAACTGGGATATGGAAATGGTTCTTGATTCATTCTAGATAAAGAAGGGTTGAGGAGGGGTTAACCCCGTATAAACTCCCTTCCAATATAATCCCTAGCAATAATGATCTTCATTATGTTCTGTCCACCCTCGGCTCCTACAAGATAGCTTAATATACCTAGCCATCCACGATAGACCTTAGACTCCTTCATATAAGAATATGCACCAAGCCACTTCATAACCTCCTCATAAATCCTAGCCGCCGTCTCAGGTCCTTTATACTTTGCTAGAGCAACTGGGATATTCAAGTCCTTAGGGTTATAGTTTGGATCCTTCTCCCCGTATATCTTGTCCACCATCCAAGCAGCTCTATATGTGAAGAGACGAGCACTCTCAAGCTCAGCATATAACTCTGAAAACCTCATATAGATGCCTTGGAATGAAGAGAGTCTCCTACCGTTGAACAACTTCCTATTCTTAACCCATTCTACTCCCTGTTCTAAAGCCCATCTAGCACTTCCTATGCATGCAGCTGCAACCAATACCCTAGCTATATTGAAACCCTCCATTAATAGATAGAATCCCTTCCCCTCTTCACCAACTCTAAACCTATCTTCAACGGGGAAATCCTCAACCTTGAAAGAACCAGTGCTTAGTCCACCCCTGCCTATCTCTTCGAAAATGTTCCATTCTATCTCGCCTAGAAGCTTACCATCCCTCCTAGGAAGGAACGCGAACGTAGTTATATTACGATGTCCATATTCTTTACTTCCTGATTTAGAGACTAAGAACCATCCACCCCCATCCAACTGTTGCAAGACCTCCCTAACACCACTAATATAAATCTTCTCTCCAGAAATATACCACATATCCCCATCCTTCCTCGCAAATGTTTTAGCCCCAGCTACATCAGAACCACCATGTGCCTCGGTAGACGCGATACCAAAGAAATACTTTCCTTTAGCCACCTTAGGGAGAACCTCAGATTTAACATCATGAGATGCATATAAGTCTATGAGATAAGGCCATCCATTATTCAAGAGGACGTATACAGCTATAGCCACGGCGGGATCGTGATAAGCCAACTCCTCAATCGCGAGAACAGCCTTTATAAAACTTTCTCCAAGCCCACCATATTCCTCAGATATTGGAATTGATAGAAGGCCATATTCTCCCATCTTCTCAATCAATTCATTCGGAATAATCCCGGCATCATCAATCTCTATCCACCTAGGCTCTATATACTTCTCGGCAAACTCTGCAACAGATTTTTTGAATAGTAATTCATCCTGGTTAAATTCGAAGTCCATAGAGACACCTAAATAAGGTATAAATTCAATTAAGCTTTAAAGAAGGCTATAAACCAGCTTCTAATCTCTCCTTATATATGGCTTACCAAGCTCCTTAGGTGCATATCCCAATCTCCTTAAAATAGGTAGAGAGAAGACTACCAACAAGATTATAGTAGCCAGATAGGGAATAGTTGATACAAGCCTCGAATCGACCTCAAACCCAATAACCTGAGATAATATAGGGAATTGATTTAGGAAGCCGAATACATGTGCAACAATGAAAGTAAGTAGAGGATTCCATAGTGATGAGACGACAAGGGCCAAGGCTATCCACCCCCTACCTCCAGATACACCTATCGACCACATAGGGATAAGGGCAAGAGTTAACTTTGCACCGGCCAAGCCAACTATAAAACCTCCTAAGACAACAACAACAGTCCGCAGTTTATCTACATCGTATCCAAGATAGTCTAGACCCTCAGGCTGATCCCCCAACCCCCTGATTATTAGGCCATATCTAGTCTTATATAAAATTATGAAGAGTAGAGGAGCCAAGACATACGCTGTAATCGTAAGGATGTCCAGGCTAATTATAATATCTCCAAATGCGACCTTGATAGAGGTAAGTGGATCAACTTTAAGGCCCTCATATTTAGAGCCGAGTAAACCGCTTAGGCCAATCCCGATAAATAATACAGCTAGACCACTTAGGACTTGGTCAGCCTTTATATAATTAGAGATAAATCCATGGATAAGGGATAACGATGCACCGGCAAAACCAGCCACCAAAATACCTAAATAGGGGTTTCCACTTTCAATATAAACAGCTATTGCGGACATGGCGGAGAATGATATTATCCCTTCTAGGCCGAGGTTTAGAATACCACTCCTCTCCTTTATCAACTCGCCG
>Ga0256839_1004600_pt1 | contig 13356 bp, 15 predicted proteins | sample 354166metaG_FD_185968 | JGI IMG/M metagenome (GOLD analysis project Ga0256839, IMG submission 185968) | Hydrothermal vent microbial communities from Mid Atlantic Ridge, Atlantic Ocean - 354-166 | ecosystem: Environmental > Aquatic > Marine > Hydrothermal vents | place: Atlantic Ocean: Mid... | reverse complement strand
ATCTCGCGCTTCCGCACCGAGGGGCTGAGCCCGGACGACATCCGCCGGCTGGTCGGGCTGGAATAGGCCCGGCGGCCGGGCCCGGATCCGGGGCGCCCCGCATTGTCACCCCACCCGGCCGGATCGCTTGCGGCCAGCGCGCCCCCACCCGCGGGGCCGGTGCGAACCTGCGCCTGCGGGGCTTTTCATAGGACGATCACGTCACGCGCTATTCCATCTCCCGCCAAGGCTTCGGTATCAGTACCCATCGCCCGTTCACGAAGACCAGACCGTCGAAGGCCAGACCGAGCTCCTCGCCGGGCTTGCGAAACTTGAACACCATGATCGGAACGCCGGGCTTCATGTAGGCAAGCACCTTTTCGTAACCGCCCGGAAAATCGCGGCGAACCGCCGCTCCTTCGATCAGCCCGTCGGTGGTGGCGCGCGACACCCACAGCGCGCTCTGCCCCTCCCCGGGGCCGATCTTCACGCCGGGGGCGAACATCGGGATCACCTTCTCGATCAGCAGGCTGGCCAGGGGCTCTTTGTAGACGGTGCGGATATCCTCGGGCGTGGGCTTGAGCCGTGCCGTCAAGGCCGCAAGATCCGCCCCCGGCTCGAGGAAGGCGCCCAGGAAGGCCTCGCCGTTCTTCTCGCGGCCTAGCACCTCAGGGCCGGGCTTGCGGCTCATGGCCACCATCTCCAGCAGCGAAAGCTGCCGGTTGGCGGCGCAGACCCGGATCATGTTGTTGACGAGTCTTGGCATTGGCGATGTCCACCGGCGCCAGATCGCCCTGGCTGGCGGCCAGGTAGCCATAGACCCAGGCGGCGATCATCACCTTTCCCAGATCGTTGCTGCGTTCGAAGGCTACCGCGCAGTTGTCCTGCGGGTTGAAGCCGGAAATGCCGTCCGTGCCCTGGGCGAGGGCCCCGCCGGCGTGCCAGGCCACAGCGGCGGCAAGCCCGGCCGCGAGATGCGCTGAAGATCTCTCGCCAAATTTCATGTCCCTCTCTCCGAATACCGATTACCTCCAATGCTATCAGCATACACGGCCGGATGAGGGCGCAATTCAGCTTTCCGGCTGCATCAACTCAACCTCGCAACCATCCTGGATTGCAGTATAAAAACAGCTTCGGCGGTTGGTATGGCAGGCCGGCCCCGTCTGTCGGACCAGCACCAGCAGCGTATCGCGGTCACAATCGATACGCATCTCGACAAGCTCCTGCACATGGCCGGAGGTCTCCCCCTTGACCCACAGCTTGCCGCGCGAGCGTGACCAGTAGGTCACCCGCCCGCTCTGGCAGGTGCGCGCCACGGCCTCGGCGTTCATCCAGGCCAGCATCAGCACCTCGCCGCTGTCCGCGTCCTGGGCGATGGCCGGGATCAGGCCCTGCTCATTGAATTTCAGGCTGGCCGGGTCAAAGCGCATCGCGGGTCCTTTCCAAGCGTCGGCACCTGGCCTATTTATGGCAGGGACGCCACGAGGGGAAGCCATGAGCGATTCCGACCTGATCAACCTCTACTCCGGCCGCATCCTCGAGCTGGCCGCCAACATTCCCCTCACCGAGCGCCTGCCCGACCCGGATGCCACCGCCAGGCGCCGCTCGCCGCTGTGCGGCTCCACCGTGACGGTGGACGTGAAGATGGAAGACGGCCGCGTCTCGGCCTTCGGGCAGGACGTGAAAGCCTGCGCCCTGGGCCAGGCGGCGGCGGCGGTGGTGGGGGGCTGCATCATCGGCCGCACCCGCACCGAGGTGGAGCGCGCCCGCGATCAGCTGCGCGCCATGCTCAAGGAGGGCGCACCCCCGCCTCAGGCCCCGTTCGACGGGCTGAAGGTGCTGGTGCCGGCGCGCGAGTTCAAGAACCGCCACGCCTCGATCATGCTGTGCCTCGAGGCCACGGCCGAGGCGATGGAACAGGCCGAAAAGGCCGCCTGCGCCTGAGCCCGGCCCGCCTCCAAAGCGCAAACATGAAAAAAACCGCCGCACTCCGGTTGCGGAGGCGGCGGCAGGTATCGGTCTGTCGAAGGGCCGGGGCGGAGAGGGGCAAAGCCCCGCCGAATGTCATGAGGCAGCACACATTCGGCCAAGCGCACCGAGGGCAGTGGCGAAGGATGCGCGCCCCGGCCGGCAGACCGCAGGCAGCTCAGAAAAGATCAGGCAGGTGCAGCCCGATGACCAGCAGCAGCCCCAGCGCGACAGCGCCGGCCATGTCGCCGGCAAGGGTGGCGGAAGATCTCTCGAAGGCGGATTTCAGCTCGATGAACATTGGGCGGCTCCCGTTTTTCAGGTTGTTTCTTGTTTGTTCTCAAAATTGCGCCGCATTGTAAAGAACTTTTTAAGAACATCCGTGAACGGAGCAGCATTTTCACCGCGAATCATGGGCGGATGACCCTGTCAGCCCACCGTGATCATGCGGATTGCCCGGTCCTGCTCCATCAGCCACAGCAGGTTGCGCACCGCCTCGCCGCGCGGGCTTTCCAGCCCCGGATCCTCCTGCAGGAGCTTGCGGGCATCGCTCTGGGCCAGGGCCATCAGCCCGGCCTGGCTTTCCAGATCGGCGATGCGAAAGCGCGGCAGGCCCGATTGCGCCGTCCCGATCAGATCGCCCGCCCCGCGCATCGCCAGATCCTCCTCGGCGATGCGAAAGCCGTCCTCGGTTTCGCGCAGGATCTCCAACCGCCGGCGCGCGGCCTCGCCCAGGGGCGGCTGATACATCAGCAGGCAGGTGGATTGCGCCGCCCCCCGCCCGACCCGGCCGCGCAGCTGGTGCAGCTGGGCCAGGCCGAAGTGCTCGGCCCGCTCGATCACCATGATCGAGGCATTGGGCACATCCACCCCCACCTCGATCACCGTGGTCGCCACCAGCAGGGAGGTCTCGCCGCGCTGGAAACGGGCCATGGCGGCGTCGCGCTCGGCCGGGGGCATCTGGCCATGCACCAGCCCCACCCGGCCCTCGCCAAGTGCGGCGCGAAGATGGCGAAAGCGCTCTTCGGCGGCGGTCAGCTCCGAAACCTCGCTTTCTTCCACCAGCGGGCACACCCAGTAGGCCTGCCGCCCCCCGGCGATCGCCTGGCGCAGGTGTTCCACCACCTCTTCCAGCCGCCCGGCCGAGACAAGCGCGGTTTTCACCGGCTTTCGCCCGGGGGGTTTTTCATCCAGCACCGAGACATCCATGTCGCCATATTGCGCCAGCGCCAGCGAGCGCGGGATCGGCGTGGCCGTCATCACCAGTACATCCGGCGCGGCCCCCTTGGCGGCCAGCTCCATGCGCTGGGCCACCCCGAAACGGTGCTGTTCGTCGATCACCGCAAGGCGCAGATCGGCATAGTCCACATCGCTCTGGAACACCGCATGGGTGCCCACCAGAACATCGATCTCGCCGCGGCGCAGCGCCTCCAGCCGGGCGGCGCGCTCGGCCCCCTTGTCGCGGCCGGTGAGGATATCCACCACCACCCCGGCCCGTTTTGCCAGCGGCGCCAGGGCCTCCAGATGCTGGCGGGCGAGAATTTCCGTGGGCGCCATCATCACCCCCTGCCCGCCCGCCTCGACCGCGATCAGCAGCGCAAGGAAGGCCACCAGAGTCTTGCCCGCGCCCACGTCGCCCTGCAGCAGGCGATTCATGCGCAGGGGCGAGGCCATGTCGGCGGCGATCTCGCGCAGGGCGCGCTGCTGGGCGGCGGTCGGGCGGTAGGGCAAGGCCTCCAGCACCTTGCGCTGCAGCCGGCCGGTGGCGCGCGAGGGCCGGCCCTTGCCGCGGCGCACCACCTTGCGCGCCAGCGCCAGCGTCAGCTGATGGGCGAACAGCTCGTCATAGGCCAGACGGGTGCGCGCCGGGGCAGCCGGGGCGAGATCGGCCATCGAACGCGGCGCATGCGCCTGCACCAGTGCCTCTGCGAAAGCGGGCCAGCGCTCGCGCGCCAGCAGCGCCGGGTCGATCCACTCGGCCATCTTCGGGACCCGCGCCAGCGCCGCCTGCACCGCCTTCGTCATCGCCTTGAGTGACAGCCCCGCGGTCAGCGGGTAGACGGGCTCGAACGGGGGGATCTCGGCGCCCCTTTCGGGGGGCAGGATGTAATCGGGGTGGACCATCTGGACGAGGCCGTCGAACAGCTCCAGCTTGCCCGAGACCACCCGCCTGTGCCCCGTGGGCAGCTGCCGCCTCAGCCAGTCCTCGCGGGGGTGGAAGAACACCAGCTGGAAGGCATGGCCGGCCTCGTCGGTGACATTCACCCGCCAGGGCCGGCCCCTGGCCCGCGGCGGCAGGTGGCTGCCCACCTCCACCTCCAGCGTGGCGGTAGCCGGCAGGGTGATCGCGGCCACCGAAGGCTGCCGGCGCCGGTCCACCACCGAATGCGGCAGGGTGAACAGCAGATCGCGCGGCTTGTGCACGTCGAGATGGGCCAGCAGCGCGGCCGTCTTCGGGCCCACGCCCTCCAGCGACTGGAGCTCCGCAAACAGCGGAAAGAGGGCCGGCGGGCGGCTCATGTGCCCTCGATCAGCTTCAGCCAGGCGTCCTCGTCGATGATCTCGACGCCCAGCGCGCGCGCCTTCTTCGCCTTCGAGCCCGCCCCCGGCCCGGCAACCACCAGATCGGTCTTTGCCGAGACCGAGCCCGAGACCTTCGCCCCCAGCGCCTCGGCACGCACCTTGGCCTCGGCGCGGGTCATCCGCTCAAGCGTGCCGGTGAACACGATGGTCTTGCCGGCAATGGGGCTGCCGGAGGTGTCGGGGGGCTGCGCCGCCACAACCTGAAGCAGGGCCACCAGCCGGTCGATCGAGGCGCGTTCTTGTTCCTGCGCAAAGGCGGTGACCAGCGAGTTGGCCATCACCTGCCCGACCCCGTCAATCGACAGCAGCTCTTCCCATTCGGGGCCGGCACGTTCCTGCGCGGCGGTGATCGCCGCCTCGAAAGCCTCCCATGTGCCGTAGTGGATCGCCAGCAGGTTCGAGGCCGCCTCGCCCACATGGCGGATGCCGAGGGCGAAGATCAGCCGGGCCAGGGGGATCCGGCGCCGCTCGTCGATGGCGGCAAACAGGTTGGCGGCGGATTTCTCGCCCCATCCGGGCTGCCGGGACAGGGGCGTGGTGCTGCGTTCGGCAAAACGGCGGACGGCTTCGTCATGGTCGAAAGCCTCCATGCCCAGAACCGCGGCCAGGCGCGTGCGGGCGGTTTCCTCGCTGCCTCTGCTGATCCGGGTCAGCACCTCGTCAAGCGTCAGCAGTGCCTTGGCCCCGGCGCGGTCGCGCTCGGCCAGGGTGAAGATGTCGGCCGGTTCGCGGACCCAGGACAGCAGGTAGAACTGTTCGACCTGGCGGCCGCCCAGGCCCTCGATGTCGAAGGCAGGGCGCGAGACGAAATGCTTCAGCTTCTCCACCGCCTGGGCGGGGCAGATCACCCCGCCGGTGCAGCGGCGCACCGAATCGCCCTCTTCGCGAATCGCCTCCGAGCCGCATTCGGGGCAGCGTTCGGGAAAGGCGTATGGCACCGCCCATTCGGGGCGACGGGAAAGATCCACATCGGCGATCTTGGGGATCACGTCGCCGGCGCGGTAGACCTTGACCCAGTCGCCCTCGCGGATGTCCCGGCCGCCGCGGATCGGGTTGCCGCTGGCATCGCGCCCGGCGATGTAGTCCTCGTTGTGCAGCGTGGCGTTGGAAACGACCACCCCGCCCACCGTTACCGGGGTCAGCCGCGCCACCGGCGAAAGCGCCCCGGTGCGGCCCACCTGGATGTCGATCTTCTCCAGCCGCGTCCAGGCGGTTTCGGCCGGAAACTTGTGGGCGATTGCCCAGCGCGGGGTGGTGGAACGATACCCCAGCCGGTGCTGCAGGCCGAGATCGTTGACCTTGTAGACCACCCCGTCGATGTCATAGCCCAGCGTGGCGCGCTGCGCCTCGATATGTGCATAGCGGGCGATCATCTCGTCGGGGCCGCGGCACAGGACGGTCAGCGGATTGACGGGGAAGCCCATCTCCCGGAAACGCTCCAGAACCTCCATCTGGGTCCGCCCCAGGGGCTCGGACACCGCGCCCCAGGCATAGGCGAAGAACTTCAGCGGCCGCGAGCGGGTGACCTCCACATCAAGCTGGCGAAGCGAGCCCGCGGCGGCGTTGCGCGGGTTGGCGAAGGCCTTTTCACCGCGCGCCGCCTGGGCCTCGTTCAGCGCCGCGAAATCGGCATGGGACATGTAGACCTCGCCGCGCACCTCCAGCAGCGCCGGTGCCCCTTCCAGCCGGTGCGGAATCTCGCCGATGGTCATGGCATTGGCGGTGACGTTCTCGCCCACCTCGCCGTCGCCGCGGGTGGCGGCCTGCACCAGCCGTCCCGCCTCGTAGCGCAGCGACAGCGACAGCCCGTCGATCTTGGGCTCGGCGGTATAGACCACCACCGAATCGCCCAGCCCAAGGAAACGGCGGATGGATTCGTCGAATTCGCGGATGTCCTCGGGCGAGAAGGCATTGGCCAGGGAATACATCCGCACCTGGTGCGTGACCTTGGCAAACCCCTCGGCCGGCGCGGCGCCGACCACATCGGAAGGGCTGTCGGGACGCTTGAGGTGGGGAAAGCGCGCCTCGATCGCCGCGTTGCGCAGTTTGAGCGCGTCATACTCGGCATCTGTGATCTCGGGCGCATCAAGCTGGTAATAGGCCCGGTTGGCACGGTTCAAAATCGCGGCCAGGCGCGCCAGTTCCTGCCGGGCCTGCTCTTCGCTCAGCCGGTCGACATCGATCCGCTCCGTCCCTGCCGCCTGCTGCCCCATCTCGCGCCTCCCGCATGTCCTGGCAAGAGTGATAGGAGCGGGCGCGCCTCAGGTCCAGAGGGGGCGGGGCCAGGCGCGCCTTCGGCCCTGTCTTCGGCCGACAAGGCGGGCCATGGCCGGGGTTCAGGCGCTGACGGCCACCTGCTCTTCGCTTTCCGCCGGCAGCGGATCGCGCAGCACATAGCCCCGGCCCCAGACGGTTTCGATGTAGTTCTGCCCCCCGGTGGCCTCGCCGAGCTTCTTGCGCAGCTTGCAGATGAACACGTCGATGATCTTCAACTCCGGTTCGTCCATGCCGCCATACAGATGGTTGAGGAACATCTCCTTGGTCAGCGTGGTGCCCTTGCGCAGCGAAAGCAGCTCCAGCATCTGGTATTCCTTTCCGGTCAGGTGCACCGGCCTGCCGCCCGCCGTCACCGTCTTGGCATCGAGGTTCACCTCCACCTCGCCGGTGCGGATGATCGATTGCGAATGGCCCTTCGAGCGGCGGATGATGGCATGGATGCGCGCCACGAGTTCTTCGCGGTGGAAGGGTTTCGTCAGGTAATCGTCGGCACCGAAGCCGAAACCCTTGAGCTTGCTTTCCGTATCGTCCGCCCCCGAGAGAATGAGGATCGGCGTATCCACCCGTGCCAGGCGCAGCTGGCGCAGCACTTCATGGCCGTTCATGTCGGGCAGGTTGAGATCGAGCAGGATCAGGTCATAGTCGTAGAGCTTGGCCAGATCGAGCCCTTCCTCGCCCAGATCCGTCGAATAGACGTTCAGGTTTGCATGCGTCAGCATCATCTCGATGCTTTTCGAGGTTGTCGGATCATCCTCCACCAGCAAGATTCGCATCGCGATGCCTCCGCTACTGTCCCGTCTTCGGCCATGATCTTTACCGCGATTGGTTAATCGGCCGTTACCGTGAGCGGAAAATTATATTCGCAACCTACGGTTGTCTATACCTTTGCAACTTGGTTACCTTGAGCGCCCGCTCCCCATGGGTCAGATGCGCGGCGATCCAGCTGTCGAGCTCTTCCTCGCTGAGCGACCAGCGCTCACGCGCCTCGCTACGCGATACCAGCCCGGCCAGCACCGCGCGCACCACCGCCGCCTTGCGCGAGGCCACCCAGCGGCGGGTATCAGGCGCGGGAAGATCGGCGCGGGTCATCACCGAGCCGTTCGCCAAGGTCACGGCCCGCGGGCCATCGGTTTTCTTAAGATACATCTGCCTACCCCTCACGGTTGCACATCCCCTTTCGACGATCAGCCTTGCCGAGGGGTGTTTAAGGCAAGGTGAAACCGGGCCTTGAGAGTAGGTGGCATTTTCCTATATTCCCTCAGATCTCAGCTACAGGCCGCGCCATGCCCCTCGACGACAACGCCGATAACCTCAATTCGCTGGGTTTCCCCAAACCCCCGGCCGAGACCCGCGTGGTCGTGGCCATGTCGGGCGGGGTGGACAGCTCTGTCGTGGCCGCCGAACTGGCGCGCGAGGGCTATGACGTGGTGGGCGTCACGCTGCAGCTTTACGATCACGGCGCGGCGCTGGCGAAAAAGGGGGCCTGCTGCGCCGGGCGCGACATTCACGATGCGCGCCGGGTGGCGGAGCATTTGAACTTCCCCCACTACGTTCTTGATTATGAAAATGTTTTTCGCGATTCGGTCATCGAGGAATTTGCCGACAGCTACCTCGGCGGCGCCACCCCCGTGCCCTGCATCCGCTGCAACGAGAAGGTCAAGTTCCGCGATCTGATGGAAACCGCCCGCGATCTGGGGGGCGACTGCATGGCCACGGGCCATTACATCCGCCGCAAACCGGGCGTGCGCGGGGCCGAGCTGCACATGGCCGCCGATCCGGCCCGCGATCAGAGCTATTTCCTGTTCTCCACCACCCGCGAGCAGCTCGAATACCTGCGCTTTCCGCTCGGGCATCTGAAGTCCAAGGCCGAAACCCGGGCGCTGGCGGCGAAATACGGACTGAGCGTGGCCGACAAGCCCGACAGCCAGGATATCTGCTTCGTCCCCGAGGGCAACTATGCGGCGGTGATCGAGAAGCTGCGCCCGGGTGCGGCCGAACCCGGCGAGATCGTGGATGTGGCGGGCCGGGTGCTGGGCACCCACCGCGGGGTGATCCACTATACCATCGGCCAGCGCCGGGGCCTCGGAATCGGCGGGCTGGCCGAGCCGCTCTACGTGGTGAAGCTGGATGTGGAGGCGCGCCGGGTGATCGTCGGCCCGAAAGAGATGCTGGCTACCCGGATCATTCCGGTGGGGGAAATCAACTGGCTGGGCGACGAGCCCTTCGACAGCCGGCCCGCCTGGGAAATGGCGGTCAAGGTGCGCTCCACCCGCCCGCCGCGCGCGGCGGTGATCCGACCCACCGGGCCGGACAGTGCCGAGGTTGAGCTTGCGGTTGCAGAAGAGGGCGTAAGCCCTGGCCAGGCCTGTGTTTTTTATGCCGCCGAAGGCAGCCGTGTATTTGGCGGCGGCTGGATCGTGAAGCGCTGAGCGGCAGGCCTCACCCGCATCTGGATGGATTCGCCTCGCCCGGTCAGCCCGTTGCGCCGGCCTCATCCAAACCCGCCAGCACCGCGCGGGCGGCGCGCAGGCCTGGGGCCTCGCCGCCGCGCCCGAGGTGCTGCATGGTGAGATCCATGGCCGCCCGCTGCGCGCGCGGATCCTCCATCACTTCGAGCACCCCGGCGGCGATGTTTCCCGGCGTGCAGGCAGCGCCCAGAAACTCTGGCACGCTGCGGGTTTCCGACACCAGGTTGACAAGGGTGACGGTATCCACCCGCAGCATCCGCGAGATCAGCGCCCGCGACAGCCAGTTCATGTCATAGGCAATGACCATCGGCGTGGAGACCGCCGCCAGCTCCAGCGAGACGGTGCCCGAGGCGGCCAGCGCCACCCCGGCGGCAGCGAAGGCGGCGCGCTTGCGGGCCTCGGCGGCCTGGATCGGCATGGTGCGCGGATCCAGCACCAGCGGCGAACCGGGCCAGCCGGCCACCAGCGCGGCCACCCTCTCGGCCACGGGGGTGGCGGCGGGCACCACCACGCGGGCCCGCGGGTGGCGGGCCAGCACCAGGCGCAGCGATTCGCCGAACACCGGGGCGAGACGCTCCACCTCGCCGCGGCGCGAGCCCGGCAGGGCCACGATGACCGGCGCCTCGCCCAGCCCTTCGCTGGCACGGAAGGCCGAAACTTCGCCGGGCGTGGGCACCGGCTCGCTCACCACCGGGTGGCCGACGAAATCGCAGCGCATCCCGGCGGCCTCCATCAGCGGCGGTTCGAACGGCAGCAGCGCCAGCACATGGTCGATCCAGCGCGCCATCTTCGCCGCCCGCCCCGGCCGCCACGCCCAGACCGAGGGCGCCACGTAATGCACCGTGCGGATGCTGCGCCCGGGGTCGCCCTCGCGCACCCGGCGCGCCACCCGAAGGTTGAAATCCGGGCTGTCGATGGTGATCAGCGCATCCGGTGACAGCCGCAGCACCTCGTGCGCGGCCTGCGCGATGCGGCGCTTCAGCTGGAGGTATTTCGGCAGAACCTCGGCCAGGCCCATCAGAGAAAGCTCCTCCATGGGAAAGAGGCTGACAAGCCCCTGTGCCTGCATCCCGGGCCCGCCGATGCCGGAAAAGCGCACCTCCGGGTGCAGCCGGCGCAGGCCGGCCATGAGCGCCCCGCCCAGCCTGTCGCCCGAAGGCTCTCCCGCGATCAGGAAGAAGTGCATGGCCCTGCCTCCCGCAGCCACAGGAACAGCCCCGCGTCGTCGCAGGCCGCGATTACCTCGTCGCGCTCCAGCACCAGAACGCCGCCGGCCTCGATCACGATCCCCGCCAATCCCGCGCGGGCCGCTGCCGCAACGGTGCCGGGGCCGATCGTGGGCAGATCGGCTCGCCGCTCCTGGCCCGGCTTGGGCGCCTTGGCAAGAAAGCCCCCGCGGGCTGCGCCCGGCAGCGCGGCCAGCATGGCATCGGTGCCCTGCGGGCCTTCGGTGGCCACCACCCGGCCGGCGGCCACCACGCAGGCCTGGCCGATATCGGCCGCGCCCAGCCTGGCCAGGGCGGCATCGGCAAGGCAGACATCGCGGCGGTGGTTGTCAGCCGGGCAGGCGCGGGTAGGAATGCCGGCCGGGGGCAACAGCTCGGGGGCGATTTCATGGGCCGCGCGAATGGCAAAGCCACGCTCCTCGAAGATTTCCAGGATGATTCGCAGCGCCGCATCGTCGCCCGAGGCAATCGCCCGGGCGATGCGAGGGGCCAGCGGGCGGGTGGCGGAATCGAGCGCACCTTCGTCCACCTCGGGGCGGCGCACCGCACCGGCCAGGCAGATCTCGTCCACCCCGCGGGCCCGGAGATCATCCAGCAGCGTGCCCAGATGCTCGATCCGGAAACGCAGCAGCGGTGCGCCGGTGGCCGCGGTGGGAAAGCCCCGCATCTCGCAGATCACGAAGGGCGCACCCCGGGCGGCCAGCCTCTCGGCCAGGCAGACCGGCAGCCGCCCCTGCCCCGCAATCAGCGCCAGCACAGACGCGCCCTCATCGGGGGGTGAGGAAGGAGCGGTCGGAGTTCGAGAGAATGAACCCGGCCAGCTCGCGCACATGGGCGCTGTCGCTTTCCTCGGCCAGCTTGCGGGCGCGGGCCTGGAAGGAGCCCTCCCCCTGGGCCAGCGCCTGATAGGCGGCCCTGAGCGCGGTGATCTCGGCACGATCCACCCCGCGGCGCTTGAGGCCCACCAGATTGAGCCCGTCCAGTTCTCCACGCGGGCCCTGCACCAGGCCGAAGGGAATCACGTCGTTGGTGACCATGGTCACCGCGCCGACGATCGCCCCGCGGCCGATACGCACGAACTGGTGGATGCCCGACAGCCCGCCGATGATCACATCGTCCTCGATCACGCAATGGCCGCCGAGCGCGGCCTGGTTGGCCATGATCACCCGGTTGCCCACCTGCGCGTCATGGCCCACATGGGCCCCGGTCATGAACAGGCAATCGTCGCCCACCCTGGTGATGCCGCCGCCGCCCTCGGTGCCGACATTCAGCGTGGCCCCCTCGCGGATGCGGTTGCGCTTGCCGATCGACAGGCGGGTCTCCTCGCCGCGATACTTGAGATCCTGCGGGATCTCCCCCACCACGGCGAAGGGAAAGATGACGGTTTCGTCGCCGATCTCGGTAATGCCGGTGACCACGGCGTGGCTCTTGATCTCCACCCCGGCCCCGAGCACCACCTTCGGCCCCACCGTGCAGAACGGGCCGATCCGGCAGCCCGGCCCGATCCGGGCCCCCTCCTCGATCAGCGCGGTGGGGTGGATCTCGGCGGTGGGGTCGATCGTCATGCGCTCAGCCCTGCTTCAGATCCAGCATGGCGGTGAAATCCGCCTCGGCGGCCATCTGCCCGTCAACCTTGGCCACTCCGTTGAACTTCCATATCTTCCCCCCCTTGCGCACCGTAGTCACATGCAGCTCCAGCACGTCGCCGGGCACCACCATGCGGCGGAACTTGGCCCTCTCGATGGCCATGAAATAGATCAGCAGATCCTTGTCGGCGAGATCCAGCTCGACCCCCACCACGATGGCCGCGGTCTGGGCCATGGCCTCGATGATGGTCACCCCGGGCATGATCGGCTTGCCGGGAAAATGGCCCTGGAAATGGGGCTCGTTCATGGTGACGTTCTTGATCCCGACGGCCGAATGCGGCGTATCGATATCGACCACCTTGTCGATCAGCAGGAAGGGGTAGCGATGCGGGATGATCCGCATGATCAGATCAAGGTCGGCGGTTGTCGGTTTGGTCGTCATGTTCTGTCCCTGGAAAGGTCGCGGCCCGTGGTAGCAACTCGCCCCGCCGTGCACAAGCGGCGGGCTATCGTTCGGCGGGCGGGATCGGCGGCGCGGGCGCGTCCGGCGCCTGATCCTGCTGCCCGGCACGCAGGGCGTTGATGCGGGCGATGGCCTCTTCGGTGATGTCGATGGCATCAGCCGAGAGCAGCACCGTGCGGCGCTCCAGGATCACCAGTGCACCGCGCTCGCGGGCAATGTCGGACAGTACGGGGGCGATGTTGTCGACGAAATCCTGACGCTCGGCGGCGCGCTGCTCCTGCAGGGCCTTCTCCTTGGCGTCCTGCTCGGCGCGAATGCGCTGGACCTTGGCGTCAAACTCGTCGGCCAGCTTGCGGAATTCGGCCGGGTCCATCGTCGGGCGCAGCTCGGTAAGCTTTCTTTCCTCGGCCACCAGCTCGGCCTCGATGCGGCGGTTCTCGGATGCCAGCGCGGCCAGCTTCTCTTCCAGTTCGCGCGTCACCCGCTGCCCGGCGATTGTGGCGGAAAAGACCCGCTCGATGTCGATCACCAGAACCGGAACACCGGCCCGCGGCAGGTTCTGCGCCCCCAGCGGCGCAGCCGCCGCGGCCGCCAGCACGATGACGAGCAGAAGCCGGAGCAGCGGGGCGCGCATTTCAGAACTGTGCGGCTATCGTCAGATCGAAGTTCTGCACCTGATCGTAGGGCATCTTGCGCAGCGCGCGCGAGAAGTTGAAGCGCAGCGGCCCCAGGCCCGTCTTCCAGAAGATCGAGACACCGGCGGTTGACCGCAGATACGGCGCGTCATCGACCAGCCCGCCATTGGT
>Ga0256839_1004599_pt1 | contig 13356 bp, 9 predicted proteins | sample 354166metaG_FD_185968 | JGI IMG/M metagenome (GOLD analysis project Ga0256839, IMG submission 185968) | Hydrothermal vent microbial communities from Mid Atlantic Ridge, Atlantic Ocean - 354-166 | ecosystem: Environmental > Aquatic > Marine > Hydrothermal vents | place: Atlantic Ocean: Mid... | reverse complement strand
TCGGATGTCCCGGGTTGATCAGGATATTATTTTGTTGAGGGATAATCGTGCTTGGCACCCATAACCCGAGTGATTCCGTGCTGGCAACCCATTCATCACCAATGGCAATGGTTGATTCCGGCGCAGGATCATCACGCCAATCATGTGGTAATGATTGGCTTTCCAGCGCCATCACATCTTTCACGGGTAAACTGATTGTGCAAAGAGAATAGGCATTTAATACATCACTGCGATGCAGGTGTACCAATATTTCAAGAACAGCAAGAGAAATCACCTCTGATGCATATACCACAGGCACTCCTTTGCTATTCCAGCGCCCACCCAAATCTTTCGCACCATCGGGGCTTAATGGGTCTGATTTATACTGGGATTTTAAGAGCCGGTAGACTGTTATCAAACGATAACGCCATGCTCGATGCGCCCTATCAAGTCTTGCACTTCGGCAGCGCCTGCTTCGGTATCCAAATGTTCGAGCGGTGTGTTGCCGCCAAGGGCTTTGGCGGACTCATTAAGCCAGTGCCTCGCTGCTGAAGCGTCGCCTTCAAATAACCGAACAGCCGCTCGGTAGGCTATAGCAATGCGGTATACTCGATCACTTTCATGTGAAGTCAATCGTTTTGTCCTGCGCCTGCGCGTTAACGTTGCTGAGGGCAGGCCAATAAGGCCAAGCAGTGTTGATTGAGGAAGATCCAGCTCTTCGGTCAGTTTATCGACAACGTCTACGGAGAGTCCTAATCGAATCGAATCAACAACATCTACGCCCTTGTCTGAGCCAAAACCCAAACGAATAAAGAGCCCCGCTGAAGGCTTCAGTTTGGCGGATGGTTTGAATTTTCGTATAGCTTTTTGAGTCACGGCAATCCCCTTTACTGCACCATTTGGCTGATTGTATGTGATCATTTGGAGTTTTTCAAGCGTGCGGGGTGATGTAATGATAGTATTCACTCAGGCATTTTGATCCTAAAGAGCGGAATGGTGGGCAATTGCAGTTGGGGGTAAAGATAGCAATTGTTTTGTCCTACTCAGCTTTTTTCTTTATCCTGCCTAACACTTAATACGACACTGCATTTTTATCATTTTTATTGGGTGAAACCAAACCAATGCGACGACAAAAACTGACGAATATTCAAAAATGGCTGCTGAGTATCTGTTGCCTGATGAGCGCTCTGTATACCGGGCTTGCCATGGCCAGCGTACAAACCATTACTCATGGTAAAAGCCTCATGATCAGCTGCCAGCAGGCTATGATTGTTATCAATCAGGACACTGCTGAACATATTGCCGATCAAAACAGTGCTTTTGTGTGTATGGCCTACTTGAGCAGCATGATGGCCACTGCACAGCATGCTAACGACCGGGCCAAACTACGCTATTCTCTGATAACTGAGGGGCGCGGTAACTGGCAGGATTTTGGCCTTTATTGTTTTGATTGGCAGCTGTCATATCAGAAAGTCGCGCACATTGTGCTGGAGTTTGGTAGCAACAATCCCGCGTACTTACGGCAACCCGCACACAAAATGGCAATTCGTGCTTTACAAACCGCGTTTCCCTGCCGTTAGTACGCAGAACAGGATATAAACTCAAAAAAAAGGATCAAAACCCATGACCATTTCCCGTCTTTCCATTGACAACTCGGGTTTCCAAAAAAGCGCTATCGGTGAAAGCGGTGTTACAGATGAGGAGATCAACGCCCTTTCGCCACGACTTGATGGGCTGCGAAAAAAAATCAGGCAGTGGCAAAGCAGCAAGGATGTTAACTTTCTGAACCTGCCGGATAAAACCGACCTCGATACTATTGAGCAAATTGGACGAAAATGTTCGCGCATGTTTAAACACACCATTGTATTTGGCATTGGTGGCTCATCACTCGGTGCGGAAATGCTCTCCAGCACCTTGGGGCATCGCGCACCACGTAACCGGGTAAAATTTTACGATAACATCGACCCGCGCACGCTCAGTGAGATTGACGATACACAATGGGCAGAAACGTTATGCATGGTGGTGTCAAAATCTGGCAATACAGCTGAAACACTGGGTCAATTCCTTACCGTACTACCTCGCATGGAACGCTATCTGGGTGAAGTCGGTCTTCGTGAACACACCATTATCATCACCGAAAACCCTGACGGGGCATTGTACAAAATTGCCCAACAACTGGGGATCGAGCCTATTGCCCACCCCGCCGTGGGCGGACGCTTTTCCGTGCTTTCGGTCGTGGGTCTGTTGCCAGCCTACATCTCCGGGGTAGATGTCAGTGGCGTGCTGGAAGGCGCGCGCGCCATGGCCAGACTCTGCACAGATGATGACATTCTCGAAAACCCGGCCTTCCACAATGGTGCCGCCCAATATCTGCACACCGAAAAAGGCCGCACCATCAGTGTATTCATGCCCTACGCCGATAACCTGCGTCTGGTCGTTAACTGGTACCGCCAGCTTTGGGCAGAAAGCCTGGGCAAGGTGGATGCTGAAGGTCGCCATCGCGGCATGACACCACTGGAAAACCACGGCGTTACCGACCAGCACTCCCAACTTCAACTGATGCTTGACGGGCCTGATGACAAAATCGTCACCTTTATCGCCAATCCAGGTGTGCGCCACGAAGGTCGCCGCATTCCCATGCGTTTTCAGGAATTACCGGCTGTGGCACCCCTTGCAGGCCATACCCTCGGTGAACTGTTTATCTCCGAGCTGAAAGCCACTCGCGAAACCCTATCCCGCCGTGGTCGCCCCAATCGCACCTTCGGTCTTCTCGACCGTGATGCCTACGCTATTGGTGAACTCATTATGTTACTAGAAATGGAAACCGTGGTTGTCGCGGAGCTCATGGGCATTGATCCTTTTGATCAGCCTGCCGTCGAAGAAAGCAAGGTGCTGACTCGTGAATATCTGGCTGATCTGATTCATGTCGATTTTTAATAATCACCATTAATACCCATTCCTCGTCCCCATACTCCTGTGTGGGGACGCAGACAGTGTTATCACTTTATCGCGGTATGGATTTCCACGCGGGAACATGGGAACCAGAAGTGATTGTCCCTCTTTCCTACATCCCGCCTAGCGTCTACAATACGCAGCTTCCAAAATAACGCCATGTATCAACGCAATGCCACAGACTCATCAGTATTTAGCCGCAACACTGCTTGCACCCACCACAGAAAAACAGGCTGGGCGACGCACTCAATGGGGGCAACTTTACGGTTGCAGTGACGCACTAGCCATCGCTGAAGCGGCACAATCCGCCGATGGCCCAGTGGTGGTTATCACCCCGGATACCCCTTCGGCCACCCGGCTGGACTACGCTATTCGTTTCTTTTGTAACAATCAGCTGCCCGTGCTCACCTTCGCAGACTGGGAAACCCTGCCCTATGACGTGTTCTCACCACATCAGGACATAATCTCCGAGCGACTAGCCACATTGTCACGCTTACCAAACCTGAAAAGCGGTGTGCTGGTGGTTCCTGTCACCACTCTGCTGTATCGACTGGCATCCAAAAGCTTTCTCGAAGGCAACTGTTTTCTCATCAAGATCGGCCAGCAACTGGATCTCGATGCGACCCGCAATCGGCTGAACATTGCCGGATACCGATGCGTCTCGCAAGTGATCGAGCACGGTGAATTCGCCGTGCGTGGAGCCATCATTGATCTGTTTCCCATGGGTCATAGCCATCCGTTCCGCATTGAACTGTTTGATGACGAAGTGGACAGTATTCGTACTTTTGATCCAGAAACACAACGCTCCATCGATAAAGTGTCAGATATTAATCTGATGCCCGCCCGGGAGTTTCCCTTTACCCCGGATGCCATCACCCGCTTTCGTCAGGCTTGGCGCGCGCAATTCGAAGGTGACCCGCAAACCAGCACCATTTATTCTGAAGTTAGCAGTGGCAATACCCCACCGGGAATTGACTACTACTTACCGTTATTTTTTGATAAAACACAGAGTCTGTTTGACTATCTGCCGCAAAATAGCCTTGTGATCAACATGGATGGCGCACAGGATGCCATAGGCACTTTTTGGTCCGATGTGGAAGAACGTTATGAACAAGGCCGTCATGACACCCGTCGCCCACTGCTACCGCCGAACCGGCTTTTTCTGCGCGAAAATGAATTCTTCGAACACATTGGCAAATTACCGCGCGTTGAATTGCAGCATTTTGAATTACAGGATTTTTCATTACAATCCCCCTCAACACCAAGTGCTTTATCCCAAAAAAAAGCAGGCATACACAACTTCAACACCCGCAAGCCGCCGCAATTAACTCTGGACGCCCGTGCGGAGCAACCCGGCGCACGCCTCATGAGTTTTCTTGCTGATTTTACGGGCCGTGTATTGTTTTGTGCCGAATCCACCGGTAGACGCGAAACCCTTCTGGGCATACTCAACGGCTGTGGTTTACGCCCTGCCCCCGTCACTGGCTGGAACGATTTTCTCGCCAGCGATGCTCAATACGCTATCGCCGTCTCTGCGCTGGAAAGCGGTTTGCTACTTGCCGACAATAATATTGCACTCATTGCAGAGCCTCAATTATTTGGCGAACAGGTGCTTCAACAACGCCGACGCCAACGCAAGGCACGCGATGCCGACCAGGTCATCAAAAACCTGGTAGAACTGGAAGTAGGTGCCCCGGTCGTACACGAAGATAACGGTGTAGGTCGTTACCTCGGGCTGGAAATCATCCAGCTGGGCGACATGACACAGGAATTCCTGACTCTTGAATATGCCAAAGGCGACAAACTGTTTGTCCCGGTCAGCCATTTGCATCTCATCAGTCGCTATACCGGTGCCTCTCCAGAATCTGCACCGTTACACCGCTTAGGCAGCGGGCAATGGGAAAAAGCCAGACGCAGGGCGCGCGAAAAAATACACGATGTCGCCGCAGAACTGTTATCAATTTATGCAAAACGCGAATCCCGCAAGGGACACATTTATCATGTGGACGAAAACCAATACGCCACATTTTGTGCGGACTTCCCTTTTGAGGAAACCCCGGATCAACAGGATGCCATCGAAGGCGTGTTCAACGATTTACGCTCAGATAAACCTATGGACCGGTTGATATGTGGCGATGTCGGCTTTGGTAAAACGGAAGTTGCCATGCGCGCTGCCTTTATCGCCGTGCAGGACGGCAAACAAGTGGCCATGCTGGTGCCCACCACCCTGCTTGCACAACAACACTTTGAAAATTTTCAGGATCGGTTTTCCGAATGGCCCGTGCGCATTGCCTCGGTATCACGTTTTCGTTCCAAAAAAGAACAAACAGAGATTCTCAAAGAACTGGAAAATGGCACCATCGACATCATCATCGGTACCCATAAACTGATTCACGGCGACATTAAATACAAACGCCTGGGACTGGTGATCATCGATGAAGAGCATCGGTTTGGCGTACGTCAAAAAGACAAATTCAAAGCACTGCGTTCAGAAGTGGATTTGCTCACACTCACCGCCACTCCCATTCCACGCACACTGAATATGTCCATGTCCGGATTACGTGACCTGTCCATCATCGCCACAGCACCGGCACGACGGCTGGCAGTAAAAACTTTTGTCAACCAATGGAACGACACCCTGTTAAAAGAAGCCTGCCTGCGTGAAATCCGCCGTGGCGGCCAAGTCTTTATTCTGCATAACAGCGTCGAAACCATCGAAAAAATGCGCCGTGACATCGAAGAGCTGGTTCCTGAAGCGGCAGTGGAAACGGCTCATGGCCAGATGCGTGAACGCGAATTGGAACAGGTGATGACAGATTTTTATCACCATCGTTTTAATGTACTGATCTGCACCACCATCATCGAAACCGGCATCGACATACCCAATGCCAACACCATCATCATCAATCGTGCTGACCGCTTTGGCCTGGCACAACTGTATCAATTACGAGGCCGTGTAGGTCGTTCACATCACCAAGCCTACGCCTATCTGGTTGTACCCCCCAAAAAAGTGATGACCCCGGATGCCATAAAACGCCTTGAAGCTATTGAAGCCATTCAAGAGCTGGGAGCAGGATTTACCCTGGCATCGCACGACATGGAAATTCGTGGTGCCGGTGAATTATTAGGTGAAGGCCAAAGCGGTCAGATGCAGGAAATCGGCTTTACTCTCTACTTAGAGTTACTCGAACGTGCCGTAGAAGCCCTCAAAGCTGGCCGTGAACCAGAACTGGATCGGCCCCTGGATCATGGTACCGAAATCGACCTTGGTATCCCTGCCCTGTTACCGGATGATTATTTACCTGACGTACATACCCGCTTAATTCAATACAAACGCATTGCCAGCGCCAATGACAAAACAGAATTACGCGAGCTGCAAGTAGAAATGATTGATCGTTTTGGTCTGCTGCCTGACCCTGCGAAAAACCTGTTTCAAGTCACTGAACTTAAACTTATAGCAACACCGCTGGGCATCAAAAAAATAGAAATGGGTGACAGTGGAGGCCGTTTTCAGTTTGTACAAGAACCGAACATTGATCCCATGAAAATAATCAGTCTGATTCAGACGCAAGCCAAAACCTACAGAATGGATGGCCAGGACAAATTACGCATCATCAGCGACCTGCCCGATGCAGAAGCACGGTTTGCAGCAGTGGAGCTTTTGTTGACTGAATTGACAGCTTAATTTAGACACCTCACAAATTGGCATAAAAATTGTGCGATTTGGGTTAACGATATCTCATAAGCGATCAATTAAAGAACTATCGAAATGGTGGTGCGGCGCTGCTGTTGGAGTTCAACAGCGTTAGGAATGGAACACAATAACTTATGCAATTGGTATCCCTTCTTCGCCTAAAGCGCTCAACACGGATAAACTGATCTTGGCTGTGAAGCATTTACAATGCAAAGAAACACACCTCTGCCAGATGATGGGACATCCAATCTAACGCTGTCACATGGTTTATTTCAGATCCAGAATCTTTATGCTGTTATCTGCTTCACTGCGCATGATATAACTCATGGCCCTGGGCTGACTGGCGACCCACGCTTTAACGACATTATCAACACCAATGACTTTAGGCGGTGTACCTTTGCCAGTAAAAATCAGACGTGACCAGTATGATTTAAGTTTAGTCTCGGTTTTGCCAACAACACCCCCGTAAAAAAACTTTCGGCTTTGTGTACCCTTTGGCTGATCACCGACAATAATCTTTTCACCTCCAGGAAAAAACTTTTTTTTGCCAAGATAGATTTTTTTTACATCACTTACTGAAATCTCAGCCAATGCATTAGAAGGATGAACAATAACAACCACATCATCGGCACAAACAGCTAGTGTGACCATCCACAATATGGCAACTCGGTACACAGTAGTCTTCATTATTATCTCCTGACACTGTCGCACTGAAAAAATACTAAAACACCATTTCTATAGCAACACCAACCATGGTGATGTCTTTTTTGTTTGGTACGTCGGAAAACAAACCTAAACCACCTGCAGGTTTTAACGTTGTTTCCGGAGTGATTTGACGTACTTCGAGCTTGAATGCAGAATTGGTAGTCAATTCTTTGCGCAGGCCGACACCAATAACCTCTTGACCCCAGCCGCCATCAACATCCCATTTTTCCCAGGTAACATGTGACATGTATTCGCCCATGCGATACCCCATCATTACGTAACCTGCTGACATATCCATTGGCCGACTGCCGCCAATTTTACGGCCCATGATGGCCTGACCATATTCGGAGGAAAGTATAAAATGGGCTAAATCAACAATAATACCGGCAGTGTAAGTGGTGTGTCGCTCACCGTCCATAATTTTGGCAAACTCAACATCAACCTCCATAATGCCGGTATTTGCTGCTAGCTCGAAACGAATCTCATCTTCCATGTTGACGCTAAATTTAATACCCGTCAGTTGATTTACCCGCCCAACCGGAACGTCCACGACACCACCAAACAAACTAAACCCCAATTCAGTGTCACCGGTATAGGTGTTGTAATCTACGCCAAAACCCTGGTATGAAACACGCGTCAAATTAGGGCCTGCAGCATCCTGGTTATAAAATCCTTCCGGCGGTCGAATCCACGGATAAGTATAACCTACATCAACAAATTCGTTGTACATGCCAACAGGATATTTTATTTTACCAAAACGTAATGCCATAGCTTCATCGATATCGTAACTGGCAAATGCCCAATCCAGCTTCATGGCAAATCTTTCAGTACCTTTCCCTTTGATTTGTGCAGAAAAACGTAAACTTTCATCGACTTGTGTAGAAATATTTAAGCCCATGCGCGTGTCATTGGTGCTGCCGGCATTGGATACTTCACCGGAATAACTTCCATCGGAGTTTGCCAGTAGTGCTGATGTCAAATAACCATGCCATTGAATATCTCCAACTTCCCTGGCCATTGTGGATAAAGGTAATGCCATGATTGTAGTAAGCATACAAATTGACCCGATTCTGAATCTTCCAATTTTTTTCATGTGAGGCCTATTTATTATTCAGGTAGTAAAAAAATCCATAATTAACTATGCCACTAAATTATTTAGTCAAACTAATTAATTTACAACAAAATATAATTGATCTCCGCTGGTCGTCTGATATTTATTTTCAGCATACATAAAATTTACAAATAACCCAATGTAGCTAGTTAATTAAAATTATTCAAATGAAGGTTATAAATAAAAAATCTAATTCTATAGATTAAATCTTTTAAATTAAATGGGCTAATTTAGTGAAAATTATCTATATATAAATCTAAAAAATTCCCTGATGATGTTGGCCAGGCTTGAAAAACTAATAAGTAATAATCCCATAGAGAGAAAGTATAAACATAACAAAATTATTTTTTTAAATAATTAAGATGAACATCCTCCATAGTTTTACGTAAAATTTACTTATTAAAAATATAATTTTCAGGACATTAATTAATTATTGTAGAATAACAACCAGTCAATGAACAGACTCGTGGAATTTTAGGTTTTAATGTGCGTCATTTCTATTTCATGGAACCAAAAGTAGGCGTTTTTAGGCGAGGCTAAATAACCAGTGATCATTATTCTATTGCGGAGAATTTTAGTTCAGTCATGAAGCAAAGATGGCGCGCAGTGGGCCTGGGTTTCAATCTCTACGAGAATAGCATCAATTTCATATAGAAAAGGAGTGTGTTAAAGAAAATATTGATTGAACGTCTGAGTTTTTTATATTTACATAACTACAAGTATCACTAGGAAAAAATATGAAAATAATACTCTTTAACGTGTTGTTAATTGTAATAATCTTGCTTACGGCAAATAATAGTAGCGCAGAAACATTTCGCTGGATTGATGAATCCGGGAAAATACGCATTGGCATCAAGCCTTCTGCCCAATCAGATAGTGTAAAAAACAACAATAGTATGGAGACAAACTCTCCCACACCGGTTATTGAAAAGCCTGTAGTATTCACACCTGCTGAACCCGCTAGCCCCATTGCTGCTAAACCTGAGGTGATAAAATATCCAGATTCAGTTGAATCATCGAAACTTGTCAAAGATGAAAAACTCGTTAAAGATGTAGCGGACAAAGAAGATATCATCAGGAAAAAAGCTGAGTTGGCAGCAAAAAAAAATGCTGACGCGCGAAACAAAGATATGTGTGGTGTTTTTATACGCTACGTGAGTGACTACAATGAAAAAGTCAAAGACTGTTCATCGAGCCATTGTGATGTTTATAAACGCTCATTGGTGCGTTACAAAAAAAAGCAAAAAACCTACTGCCAATAAAAACCTACGCTTACAGCAAACAACTCTAACAATCAATTTACTCGCGTGTTTTTACGTGCCAACACCAATTTTCGCTTGAATGCTGTAATGCGATCCAGATAGTGATTTTTCGCCTGGGTCGTGAATCGGTTACGTTTGTCGTCACACATATGGCCGTGTAGACGCACCGCCACTCCACGCCCTTTGTCGAGCATCACTTCCAACGCATCTTCACCTGGCAACGGCCCAGGCAACTGACAAAACAACATTAGCCCAGGGGTTTGCATTTCATTCAGCTTTTCCAGATCAAAAAAACCGGGTTCCAGCACAGAGGCAACACTGAATACTGTGCTGTCATTTTCGGAAACATTTTTTTTGTCCGGGTCATGAAAATGGAAAATACGCATCGTGCCATGCAATAGTCCTTCTGCTTCCAGTGCTTCTTTTATTTCCGTCCCATTAAAGCTTTCATTCTCATCATCAGTAAATACACTCACTGATAGCACTAGCGGCTCAATATCTGGCGGCATTGTTATTGATTCTAATTCTATGTCTGGCACAGTGTCGGTAATGTGTATCTCCGCTTCTGCCTCGGCCAGATTCACAGGAATTTCTATCTCGACAATTTCATCTTCAATGTCAATATGTTTGGCTTTACTCGTTTCACTTTTGTTCTCAGTCGATAGATCCTGATCCGTTTTCGTCACAGACGTCAACATCATCATTTCATCATGAGGGTTTATTGGCGATACAGGGCCAGCAACGGGTTTTTTTGGTTCAATCACTCCCATGCCGGGCTCTTTTTTTATTTTATTGTGTGCTTGTCTGGATAACGCCTTCTTTTTGCTTGTTTTTCGGCCCCCGGAGTACCATTGCTTGCGCTCTTGCCCGCTCTCACGTTCAAAACGACCGGAAAAATAAATGGCTGCCACCACCACGATGCCCACCAGCAATAATATCCAACGCAGATCATCCATATAACGGGTTCATTTTGGAATGTTTTTCAAAAGAGGTGTTTGTCACAGTTGCATCCTGTTGAATTATGCATATGGCATATCATAAAGGAATCGCAGACAAAAAAAACCGGTAGCCGCCATAGAGCAGCAGCTACCGGTTTATAGTGTGGCAATTAATTGTCGGACGACGACAATTGCCAGATACTGAAGATCGACCGTTAGAACGTACCGACGAATTCCAGTGTGGTTACATCGTCATCTGCGATACCAAAAGCGCCAACCTGAGAGGCGTCGGTGTCACTGGTAGACCATTCCAGCGCCACAAGCAGGTTTTCATCGATGGAATATGCCGCATGCAATGTGGTTTTGGTGGAATCATCCACACCATTGGCCTCGAAAGCGAGTGTTTCGTAACGTGCTTTAATCGTCAGCTCTTCACTGGCATTAAAACCAACCCAAAGATTGACGGCATTGTCCACGATATTATCGGCAATGAGATAATCCAGACCCAAGGTAACCGGGCCGGTTTTGAAAGCAGCATTGAAATCAAGCACATTGCCTGCTGTGGTTGCTACATTGGCAACTTCCTGATCATCCTGTGTGACATAACCCAGCTCGAGATCCAATCCTTCCATAGGCTGTGCGCCGATGACCAGAGCAACTGAGGTCTTGCCTTTGTCGCCAGCAGTGTTGGTTGCAAAACCGAGATCATCGACCACTGCCAGGGTCACTGTAGCAGGCCCGGCTGCGATAGCTGCTGCAATACCCGCAAGGTTATTACCATACAGGGCTGTTTGATCATCAAGAATATTCCAGATCACGCTGTGGCTGGTGAAGTTCAGGTCTGGCGCATCTTCCTTCTCCTGACCAATAGGGTTGTTGAACAAACCACCCAGCACTGTAACCGTATCAGTGGCTTCCCAGGCAAAGAATGCTTGCTCAAGACGACCAGAATCCTGACCACCAAAGCCACCATTACCTGCCAGGCTCATATCAAAATCAACACGCACAGTGACATCATTCACTTTTTTGGAAACATCAATTTCAGCGTCAGTTGTGAAAACAGGATCCCGATCAGTATTAGCAATGACGTCAATAAAACCACTGACTTCTACTTCAGCCATGACGGCCAAAGGGGAAACCAGTGCGCCCGCAACGGCCAGTGCGACCATATTCTTCTTTATCATTTGCATATTAATTCTCCTTAGGTTGTTGATCTGTTGTTTTTATGCTCCCATTTAGGCAGCTTTCATGAAGAGATACAAGTTTTCTGTGAAAAAAAAAATTTTTTTTTTCACAGAAACATTGAGGTTAAGGGTGGTTTGGGCGAAAAACAGACAATTCTAAAGCGTAATGGGAGTGATTCTGTGATATCGCGCATGTTGTAAAAATGATACTTTCCCCGTTGAGTGCTCAATTGCGGAGTTTAGGTTTAACTGGCCACCAACATCGCCGCTTCATTCATATCCACAGACACCAGACGCGATACCCCAGGCTCGTGCATAGTGACACCATTGAGCTGGTTAGCCATTTCCATGGTGATCTTGTTGTGAGTGATTACCACGAACTGCACTTTTTCGGACATTTCCTTGACCATTTCGCAAAACCGACCCACGTTGGCGTCATCCAGTGGCGCATCCACTTCGTCGAGCATGCAAAACGGTGCCGGGTTCAATTGAAAAATGGCAAACACCATGGCCACAGCGGTCAGTGCCTTTTCGCCACCAGACAGCAAGTGAATGGTGCTGTTGCGTTTGCCCGGCGGGCGGGCCATTACCGTCACACCGGTATCCAGCAGGTCATCGCCGGTGAGTTCCAGATAAGCATGGCCACCACCAAACAGCCGTGGGAATAACTCTTTAAAGCCACTATTGACCTTTTCGTAGGTCTCTTTGAAGCGTGTACGGGTTTCGCGGTCAATCTTGCGAATGGCGCTTTCCAGGGTTTCCAGCGCCTCATCAAGGTCATTGTGTTGCGCGTCAAGATACTCCTTGCGCTCGGACTCAGTTAGGAACTCCTCAATGGCCGCGAGATTAATCGGCCCCAAACGCTGAATCCTCGTGGCCATGCTCTCCACCTGCTCGACCCAGCTTTTTTCATTGGCTTCTTCAGGCAAAAATTCAAACAAGGTATCCAGAGTGTAATCCGTTTCACTGAGTTGCTCCACCAGCGTTTGCCGACGTACCTTGAGTTCCTGCCAGGCCATGCGAGTTTGCTCCAGCGCACTGCGCAATTCCTGTGCAGACCGTTCAACCTGATGGCGCTGCTGATCCTGATTGCGCATGCCGTGTTCCAGCTCTTCTACTTTGCGCCGTGCAGCGCCCAGTTCTTCCTCAACCTGCATGCGTGCTTCCAACAGTAGTTCCAGCTCTTCTTTCATTCCGGCGATGGGTGCTTCGCTGTCAGCCAGCGCCGTTTTTAATGTTTCACGTCGTTCGCCCACCTGGGTGAGCTGGCGCTCCATACGTTCCAGACTTTGTTTTGTGGCGGTCAACTCGGTGCTCATAGTACGGTTTTTCAGGGTGTTTTCATGAGAAACATCCCGATCATTACGCGCCAGTTCCCGTGTTTCATCCAGCTGTGTACGCAGAACATCGCGCTGTTCCGACAACGCATTACGCTGTTCTTCGATAGTATCCATTTGCGCCAATGAGGTTGATAAACGCTCACGGGCAGACTGGATTTCTGCCTGATTCTGCTGCATGTGCGCTTCCAGCT
>Ga0256839_1004598_pt1 | contig 13356 bp, 15 predicted proteins | sample 354166metaG_FD_185968 | JGI IMG/M metagenome (GOLD analysis project Ga0256839, IMG submission 185968) | Hydrothermal vent microbial communities from Mid Atlantic Ridge, Atlantic Ocean - 354-166 | ecosystem: Environmental > Aquatic > Marine > Hydrothermal vents | place: Atlantic Ocean: Mid... | reverse complement strand
AGGTGAACAACGTGGTGAGACTGCACCGCTAGGCGTCCGGTCGGCGGTGAACGAAGTAAAGGCCGTAGGCCATCAGGGCCAGGGCGAGGGCGAGCAGGCCCGCCGGAAGCTCCGAGAATCCCACCAGGAATAGGGCGCTCGCGAGGATGACCAGGGTCGCAAGGCGCTTCGCCCGCCGGGGGATCGCCCCGCGTTCCCGCCAGGCTCTGAGCAGCGGCCCGTACCGGGGGTGCGCCTCGAGCCTTCGTAGCCGCTCGGGCGCGCCCCTGGCGAAGGCCCAGGCCGCGAGCAGCACGAACGGGGTGGTGGGCAGCACCGGAAGCACCGCCCCCAGGGCGGCGAGGGCGAGGAAGACCAGTCCGAGCCCGCGGAAGAAGGACGCGCCTCGCACGGCTTCAGTCGGTCGGCGGTACCGGCCCTTCCGCCAAGGCTGCGTAGACCCGGGCCCCCTTCTCCAGGTCCCCGGCCCGCACCCACTCCCCCTCGGTATGGGCGAGCTTGGGGTCGCCGGGCCCGAGGCCGGCGGTGGGGATACCCGCTGCCGCGGTGTAGCGCCCATCGGTGGCGAAGAACCAGAGCGACGTTCTGCCCGGCTTGCCCAGAACCCGTTTTCGGGCGGTTAAAAGGGCCTTGATTAAGGGGTGTTCGGGAGGGGTTACGAAGCCTGGGGTATTTTCAAGCTCTCCGTGTTCCCACAGTTCAGGCACCACGGCCTTTGCGGGAAGACCCCGGAGGAGTTCGGCGAGGAGGGCCCGCATCGCTTCAGGTGACTCCCCCACCGTGCGCCAGTCGAGGATGAGCTCAATGCGTCCTGGGGTACGGTTTTGGCTTCGGGTGTCCGCGAAGAGCACGGTGGGCGTGATCTGGCTGACCCCAAGCAGCGGGTGGGTGGGTTTTCGAGCTACCCTGAGCCGTTCGTAAAAACGGGCGAGCGCCCAGTGGGGATTTTCCTCGGGGGCGGCGAGCGCGGCGTGATGGGCTTGGCCGAAAAACCGAACCCGCACCCGGGCGACCCCGCGGTGGCCGTGCATTGTTTCTAGATTTGAAGGTTCCGCGACGATCGTCGCCCCAAAGCGCTCCCCCATGGTTTTCACCAGGTGTTCCGCGCCGCGGCCCCCGAGCTCCTCCTCGACCACGCTGGCCACGAAGACGTCGCGCCGGGGTCGCTTGGGCAAAAAGGCCTTCAGGTACACGGTGGCGGCGAGCGGCCCTTTGATGTCCACCGCCCCCCGTCCCCAGATCCGCCCTGCCTCGTCGAGGTGGCCGGAAAAGGGTGGGTGGGGCCAGGCGGTTTCATCGCCCGGATCCACGTGGTCGAGGTGGGTCAAAAAGAGCCAGCCCGGGCCCGGCTCCTCCCCCCGGATGCGGCCTAGGGCGTTTCCCGCTTCGTCGATCCAGGCCTCGTCGTAGCCGAGCCGTTCGAACTCGGCGACCACGCGGCGGGCAAGCGCACCCTCCGCCCCGGAGGGGCTTGGAATCCGGATTAACTCCCTTGCGAAGGCGATCAGCTCCTTCAAGAGCGCACCAACCTTCGGCGGGGGTCAAAGGCGTCCCGGGTCCAGTCGCCGAGCAGGTTGGTGGTGAGTACGAGCAGCATCAGCGCGAGCCCGGGAAGCACCGTTGTCCACCAGACCCCCGAGAAGAGGTAGTCCATTCCCCGCTTCACCATGAGCCCGATCGAGGGGGTCTCGATCGAGACGCCTACCCCCAGGAAGGAAAGGGTGGCCTCGAGCAGGATCACCCGGGGCACGTCCACCGAGACCTGTACCAGGACGACCGAGAGCACGTTGGGCAGGATGTGCCGGAAGAGAATCCGGGAGGTCGGCACCCCGAGGGCTTCGGCGGCGAGCACGTACTCCCGCTCCCGCTCGGCGAGCACCGCCCCCCGCACCAGCCGGGCGTACTCCGCCCAGCCCACGATCCCGATCACCAGGATCAGCTTCAAAAGCCCTGAGCCCCAGAGCGCGAGCACCACCAGCGCGATCAGGAAGGTGGGAATCGAAAGCTGAACGTCCACCGCCCGCATCACGATCTCCCCGAACCGACGGCTGTAGCCGGCGAGAAGCCCGAGCGGAACCCCGATGAAGACGCTGATTAACACCGCGAAAAACCCCACCGAGAGGCTTACCCGGAGGCCGTAGAGGATGTTCGAGAGGATGTCGCGTCCCTGCTCGTCGGTGCCCAAGGGGAAGCGGGGGTCGCCCCCGGGGAGCCAGGCGGGCGGCAGGTGCTGGCGAAGAAGGTCGCCCTCTAAGGGCGGATGGGGGGCGATCCAGGGGGCGAAGATCGCCGAGAGCACCAGGGCGAAAAGGACGAGCGCGGTCAACCAGGGAAACCTACGCATAGCGCACCCTCGGGTCGATCAGGCCATAGAGCACGTCCACCACGAAGTTCACCGCGGCGAAGATCGCCGCCGTGAGCACCACGAATGCGAGGATCACCGGCCGGTCCTCGGTGAAGAGCGCGTTCAGCGCGAGCCGGTTCATCCCCGGCCAGGCGAAGATCCACTCGGTGACCACCGCGCCCGCCATCAGGTGGCCGAACTGGAGGCCCACCAGGGTAACGAAGGGGATGAGCGCGTTCCTGAGGGCGTGCTTGTAGACCACGACGCGTTCGGGAAGCCCCTTGGCCCGGGCGGTGCGCACGTAGTCCTGGGAGAGCACGTCGAGCATGGTGGAGCGGATCATACGGAGGAAGAGGGCGATGCGGTAGAAGGAAAGCGTCACGCCCGGCAGAATGTAGTGCTTCCAGGACTGGGCCCCCGCCGAGGGCAGCCAGCCCAGCGTCACCGAGAAGATCAGGATCAGCATGATGCCGATCCAGAAGGTGGGGGCGGAAATTCCCACCACGGAGAGGAAGCGAAGCGCCCGGTCCACCAAGCTATCCGCCCGCACCGCCGCCCAGACCCCGCCGGGCAGACCGAAGAGAATGGCGATCCCGAGCGCCACCAGCACGAGCTTTAAGGTGGCGGGAAAGCGCTGGGCCAAAAGGGCGAGGGCCGGCTCCCCCGAGGTCCAGGAGACCCCGAGGTCCCCCCGGAGCAGGTTCTTCATGTAGACCAGGTACTGGACGTGGATCGGCTTATCCAGGCCGTAAGCCTTCCTTAGCTCCTCGACCTGGGCCTCGGTCATGTCCTCGGGGGCGAGGAGCTCCATGGGGTCGCCGGTGAGCTGGAGGAAGAGAAAGACCAAGGTGGCGACCGCCCATACAGCAAAGAGCATCTGCAGAAAGCGAACGAAAAAGTAGCGCATGGCTCGGGAAAAAGGGGCCCGGGCTCATGCCCGGGCCCTGGGATGGCGTTACTCTTTTTCTGCCGCGAAGGCGTGCAGGTACTCGTCGGGGCGCGGGGTGAAGCGGACGCCCTTGCGCACGCCGGCGATCACGTTCTCGTAGTGCAGCGGGATGTAGGCGACGTCCTCCACCATGGCGATGTACATCGCCTTTTTCAGGAGGTCCTCGCGTTTTTTCTTATCGAAGGTCCTGGCCGCCTCCTCGATCAATCGGTCGACCTCGGGGTTTTGGTAGCGCATGCGGTTAAAGCGGCCGTAGAGGCCCGACTCGTCCTTGGAGTGGAAGAGCGAGAGAGCGGTGTTGATCGAGTCCATCGAGCCCCAGCCGGCCATGTACATGGTGAAGTGGCCCTTGGTCATGTTGGGGAAGAAGACCTTCTTGGGCACCGCGTTGACCTCGGCCTGGATGCCGATCTTGCGGAGCATGTTGGCGAGCGCCTGGGCGATCTGGGCGTCGTTTAAGTAGCGGTCGTTGGGGGCGTCGATGCGGAGTTTGAAGGGGACGCGGCCGCCTTCTTTGGTGGGGAGCTCGAGCCAGCCGTCGCCGTTCGTGTCGCCGTAGCCAAGGTCCTCGAGGATCTTTTTCGCCGCCTTCGGGTCGTAGGAAAAGCGCTTGATCTCGGGGTTGTAACCCTCGTGGATGGGGGCGAGGAACTGCTCGGCCACGGTGGCCGCTCCGCCCATGATCTTCTTCACGATCGCCTCGGCGTCGATCGCCATGTAGATCGCCTTGCGGGCCCGGGGGTCGAGGAAGGGGTTCTTCGCGCCTTCCGGCAGCCCCTCCGAGCCGTACTCCCGCCAGTAGTCGAGGGCGATGTAGATCACCCGCACGCCCGGGGTTTGCTTGACGGTGGCGACGCCGGACCGCTCGACCCGGGCGAAGTCCTGGGGCAGGACCTTCTCGGCGATGTCCACCTCGCCCGAGAGCAGGGCGGCGACGCGGGTGGCGCCGTTCGGAATGTTGACCAGCTTGACCCTCTTGAAGTCGGGCTTCTTGCCCCAGTAGCCCTCGAAGGCCTCGAGGTTCAGGTGGTCGCCGTTCAGCCAGGAGACGAACTTATAGGGACCGGTTCCGATGGGGTGCTTGTTGAAGCCCTCCTCGCCCACCTTCTCGAAGTAGGCCTTGGGGACCACCGCGGCGTGGTCGAGGTGCGCAGGCAGTAGCGGGTCCGGGACCTTGGTCTTGATCAGGACGGTGTAGCGGTCAAGGGGTTTTGCCTCCGAGACCTTGCCCACGTACCCCTTCATCTGGGACTTCTCGTGGGTGGCCGCCCGCAGGATCGAGAAGGCCACGTCCTCGGCGGTCATCTCGGTGCCGTCGTGGAACTTGACGCCCTTTTTCAGGTAGAGCTTCCAGGTGTTCTCGTCGATCTGCTCGATTTTCTCCGCAAGGACCGGAACCACCCTGCCTTCGGGGTCATAGAAGAAGGGGGTTTCAAAGATGTGTTGCTGCCAGGCCAGGGTGGTGGTCTCGTTCCGCATGTGGGGATCGAGGGTCACCGCTCCGCCCTGGTATGCGACCACGAAGGTCTTTTCCGCGTAGCCGAGGGTTAAAAGGGCTAAAAGAGCCACTAGCAAGCGCCGCATGCCGCCTCCTCTCCTTGCCCTCGTATTCTAGGCGATGCCTTTGGGCGCACGCCAGTTCCGTTTAGTCGAGAATCTCAAAACCCAGGCGCTCGGCCTCTTGGACGAAGTACTGGATGTTTTCGCTTTTCGTCTCACCGCCGAGGCTTTTTCGCTTAAAGGCCTCCTCGGCGGCGAGGATCATGGTCTCGGCGAGGCAGGCGGGCACCAGATCGGGACCGCCGAAGTGGAGGTCGAGGGTGCTCCTCGCCTCACCGGGAAGCCGCACCACTCCGCCTGGGATCACCCGCACTCCAGGGATTTTTTTGACCGCGGGATCCACGTCCGGGGGTACCCCCTCGTCGTAGATCCAGGCCCCTTCCTTGACGTGCTCGGGGCGGATGACCGGCTCGGGGTCGCTGGTGGCGGTGAAGATCAGGTCGGCCTGTTGGAGCCAGGCGTAGTCGGTGGTGGCGACGACCTCGGTCCCGGCGCCCTTTCGAGCCAGGTTCTTTTTTAAGCTTCTCGCGATCTTCTCGAGCCTTTCCGGATCGCGGGCGATCAGGATGATCCGGCCGAAGAGCGGGGCGATCTGGCGGGCGATGCCAAAGGCCACCACGCCGGTGGCGCCCACCACCGCGGCGGTGGTTTCCTTTGGGTTCTTGCCTTCTTTTTCGAAGCGCTCGAGGATCCTCGGGATCGCCGCCCGGACCGTGCCGGCGGTGAGGGCGCCGCCGTTTGTGACCTCGATCTCGGGAACGGCCTCCTGTACCTTTTTCCCCTTCTCGCCCACCACGCTCCAAAAAGCCCCGAGGCCGAACACGGTGGCCCCGAGCTCTTTTGCGAGCCGGGCCCCCTGGATCGCCCGCCGGACCGCGAGCTCGGGCTTTTCCACGATCTGGTGGGGGAGGAGGGGGGCGGAGATCAGGTAGCAGCGGATCTCACGGCCGTCGGCGGTCTTCACGCCGCGGATCTCCCCCACCTTCATGGGGCGGAAGCGCTCGGCGAGCCGCTCGATCCAGGTTTGCGGGATGAGGCCCCGCTCGACCAGGGGGCGGAGCCAGCGAAAGCGAGGGGACTGCCAGAAGTCGGCGAGGGTGAGGGGGTGGATCATGAAGGCACATACCACGGTCTTCTCGTCGGGGAGGGGAAGGGGCTCGCCGAGCCTCGGCTCGGTGCCCTCGAGGATCCGCCCCAGGTTTTCCTTGTAGCGCCAGAGCGCGAGCAAAAAGAGCACCCAGGAAAGCGCCTTGCTGAAGGGGTCGAGGGGGAGAAAGCTTGCGACTAGGGCGAGGGTAAGGGCGAGGGTGAGGGCCGCCAGGGTGGCGTAGCCGGTGGCGGCATAAACGATGAGGGCGGCGGCGAGGGGGACCAGGGCGTAGAGCGTGCCGAGCCCCCCCACCGAGAGCCCCGCGAGCACACCGAAGAGCACCCCGGCGCCCCGGGCCCTTAGCGGCATCCGGGGGGCGAGGAAGGCGAAGGGGTAGAGGTGTCCGAGGTAGGCGAGGGTGGCGGCGGCGAAGGTCCAGGGGGGACCGAAGCCGGAGATCAGGTAGACCGCGAGGTAGCCTTTCAGGAAGTCGGCGGCAAAGGCGGCGAAGAGGGCCTTGGCCCCTAGTTTTTTAAGCGCGCTTTCGAGGCCAAGATTGTAGGTGGAGGCGAGGAGCGGGTCCACGCCGGAGAGCCTTTTCGCCAGCCAGTAGCCCACCGGCAGGGCACCGAGAAAGTAGGCGAGGAAGAGGAGAAGCACCCCCAGCGCTTCCATCGGCGCCTACCTTACCAGGAAGCGAAGGCCTTCGAGCACCCCCGCGCTGGCGAGCGCCACCAATGCACCCGCGGTAATGACGCCGGCAGAGATCGCGGGTAAGGCATAGCGCTTTTTGACCCCGAGCACCACCGCGAGCACGCTCCCGGTCCAGGCGCCGGTGCCGGGCAGGGGCAGGGCGACGAAAAGAAAGAGCCCGAGCGCTCCGTAGCGCTGGACTTTCGCTTCGCCTTTTAGGCGAACCCGGGCCTCGAGGGCGTCCCAGGCCCGCTTGAAGGGGGGAAGGTGCTCGAGCTCGCGGACCGCCCAGGGCAGGAGGGTGAGCAACACGGGAACCACCAGCAGGTTCCCGAGCACCGACCAAAAAAACGCCTCCCAAACGGGAAGCCCGAGGGCCACCCCGAGGGGCAGCGCGCCCCTCAGCTCGACTACCGGGGCCATCGCGGTGAAAAAGACGTAAAGCTCTGCCACGGGTGAAAAAAGTATACGCGCGGGGAGGGTGCCCCGCGCGGGCGTTTTTGCGATCTTTAGCCGCGCGCCTTGGCGGCGACCTCGACCAGTTTCTTAAAGCCCTCCGGGTCGCGCACCGCGATGTCGGCGAGCACCTTCCGGTTCAGGTTCACGCCGGCGAGCTTCAGTCCGTGCATGAACTCGGAGTAGCGCATCCCGTTTTGCCGGGCGGCGGCGTTGATGCGGGCGATCCAGAGCTTGCGGTACTCGCGCTTTTTCTTCTTGCGGTCGGCGTAAGCGTGCTCGGCGGCGTTTAAAAGGGTCTCCTTGGCCCGCCGGTAGGAGATCGAGCGAAGACCCCAGAACCCCTTGGCCCGCTTGAGGAGCCTTTTGTGGCGGCGGCGACGGACGACACCGGTCTTGGCACGGGGCATCGCTTACCTCCAGTCGTAGGGCAGGAGCACCCGGAACTTGCGGGCGTCGCCCTTGAAGAGCACGAACTTCTTGCCTTTGAGCCGGATCGTCTTACCCGATTTCTTGTAGTTCAGGTGGCGCTTTCCGGTTTTATAGGCCACCACCTTGCCACGGGCGGTGATCTTGACCCGCCCCTTGGCGCCCTTATGGGTCTTCATCTTCGGCATGTTGCACCTCCGCTGGCCGGGCGCCCTTTTGGGGTCTTTGGCCCGGACGCAGCGCGCGCCAGTCTACCACACGCGCTACTTTTTTGCGATGGGGGCGAGGACCATGTTCATGTCGCGGCCGGCGAGCTGGGGCGGCATCTCCACGGTGGCGATCTCCTTGAGGTCCTCGGCGACCCGGTCGAGGATCTTCTTGCCGAGCTCGGGGTGGGCCATCTCCCGTCCCCGGAACATGATCGTCACCTTGACCTTGTGGCCGTCCTCGAGGAAGCGCCGGACGTGCTTGAGCTTGGTCTGGTAGTCGTGCTCGCTGACCTTGACCCGAAACTTGATTGCCTTGATCTCTTGCTTTTTCTGCTTTTTGCGGCGCTCCTTCTCCTGCTGTTGCTGCTCGTAGCGCCACTTGCCATAGTCGAGGATCCGAGCCACCGGCGGCTTGGCCGTGGGGCTCACCAAAACAAGATCGAGGCCCTTGTCTTGCGCGATTTTGAGGGCCTCGCGGGTATCCACGATGCCAAGCTGTTTTCCGCTTTCGTCGATGAGCCGCACCTGCCGGACGCGGATCTCCTCGTTAATCCTATGCTCCCTGATTCAGCATCACCCCCAAGAGCGCTTCACCGAACGCTCAGAAACTACCGGCCCTAAGTCTACGGGGGCCGATCCGGCGGGCGCAAGCGGAAGTAGGCTTGGAGTGTGGTCCGGATCGTTCTCTTCGAGCCCGAGATCCCCCAGAACACCGGAAACGTGGCCCGCACCGCGGTGGCGCTCTCGGCCGAGCTCCACCTCGTCCGCCCCTTTGGCTTCCGCTGGGGCGATCCCCGGATGCGAAGGGCCGGGCTCGACTACTGGAAGCACCTCCGCTACGTCCTCCACGATTCCTGGGAGGCCTTCCTCCGGGGGCTCCCCGGGGACGCGCGGGTCTTCGCCTTCAGCGCGCACGCCGAGCGCTCGCTTTATTCCGCCCGCTTTGAAAGGGGGGACTGGCTCCTTTTCGGCCCCGAGACCCGGGGGCTACCCCCGGAGGTCCTCGCCCGTTTTCCGGCCCTCAAGATCCCTACGCCGGGTCCGGTGCGCTCGCTGAACCTCGCGGTGGCGGTGGGGGTTGTGGCCTTTGAGGCCTACCGCCAGATCGCGGAGTAGAATAGGAGTATGTTCAAAGAAGCTTGGGGGATCGCGCTGGTCTTGGGGTGGGTTTGGGCGGCGGCGCCCGCCCTCCGGGTGCCGGTGCCGGACTTTGCGGCCCGGGGGTTGGCACCGGAGCCGGAGGCGGCGCTCGCTTTTCAAGTGGTGTTTCCGGGCGCGTACTAGCTCGTCCTCAGCCGCTACTGGACGGCCAGAGGGTGGGCGAGGCCCGGGGGACGGGCGAGGGGCCGGCGGTGGTGGTCGCTGGATGGCGCCGGGAGAAGGACTGCCCGCTGGTGCTCGTGGGCGCCTCCTTGGGGGCAGAGGGGGCCGCGGGAGGCGGCGCCTGCGCCGCGTCGGGGGAGGTGCAGGCAGTGGATCTTTGGCCCCTGCTCGCGGACGTGCTCGAGCCCAGCCGGCTTTTCCCTGTGGCCTGGCTTTCCTTCAAGGACGCCGGGGGGCGCCTTCACCAGGCCTGGTGGCTGCTTTCGTGGCAAGGAAGGTGAGCGCCTCCTTGAGCACCGCGACCCCTTTTTCGAACTCGGGGATAAGCACGTGTTCGTAAGGCGTGTGGTCGAGCGCCGAGTCCCCAGGGCCGTAGGCCACCATCGGCACCGGCCAGTGGGGGGCGAGGACGTTCATGTCGGAGGTGCCGGTCTTAAGTTTGAAGACCGGCTTGCCCCCGGCGCGGCGAATGCCGTGGCGGAAGGCGCGGGATAGCGGCGAGTCCTTTTCCCCCTTGTAGGCGACCTCCTTGCCCCAAAAGTGAAACTCGAGGGTCGGGGGGGCGAAGGAGAGGAGCTTTTGGATCGCTTCCTCGGGGGGGAGCCTGGGGGGCAGGCGGAGGTCGAAGAAGAGCTCCGCCACCTGGCGCATCTCGGGCTCCTCGACCCGGAAGTCCCGGAGCGAGTACTGCACCTGGTCGAAGGGACGCTGGCCGATGTTGTAGGCCTCGGCCCAGGATTTTAAGGCGACGAAGTAGCTGATGAGCTCCTCGGCGGCGTTGGGCTCGTGGTGGGCGGAGTGGAAGTGATCCTTTTCCCGCCGCACCCGGACGAGGAGGCGGCCCTTGTAGCCCAGGGTGATGCCTTCCCAGCCGGAAGGCTCTCCGATCACCGCGAGCTGGGGCTGGATTTTGTCGGCTACGTATCGGGCGCCTTTGGAGGAAGGCACTTCCTCCTCGGTGGCGCCCACCAGGTGGATCGTGAGCTTTTCTTTCAGCGCCTCGGGGAGGCTTCCCACCGCGAGCGCGAAGGCGGCGAAGGGGCCCTTTGCGTCCACCGCGCCCCTGCCGAAAAGCTTGTCGCCCTCGATGCGGACCGGGACCTCGCCGGGGACGGTGTCGATGTGGCCGACCAGGGCGAGCTCGAGGGGTCCGTGGCCCCAGGTGGCGCGGGCGTTGTCGGCCTCGTCCACCCAGGCCTCCATGCCCATGGCCTTCATCCCCCGCACGAAGTGCTGGGCGACGAGCCGCTCTTGCCCCGAGGGCGAGGGAATCGCAAGGGCCTCCTTTAAAAACCGGATCGGCTCGGTGCGGGGGTCGTAGGGCAGGGGAGGGAGGCTCATAGGATCTCCTTAGGCCCGTAGCTTGGGGTCTTTCTTCCACGGGCTACACGCCACAAGCCACGGGCTATTCACCAAGCACCTCCTCCACCGCTTGGGCGGCGCGAAGAAGTTCCTCCTCGGTCACCACCACCGGGGGCAAAAACCGCATCACGTTCGGCCCTGCCTGAATGGAGAGGATCTTGTGCTCCTCGGCGAGGCGCTTTAGGTAGGGAGCGGCCTTCTCCTTGAGCTCGACCCCCACCATCAGGCCGAGCCCCCGGACCTCGCGGATCTTCTTGCTTTCGATTTTTCGAAGGGTTTCCATAAAGACCTGGCCGAGCCTTTCGGCCCGCTCCCACAGGCGCTCTTCGACCACGGCTTGAATCGCCGCGGTGCCCGCCGCCATCGCCAGGGGGTTGCCGCCGAAGGTGGTGCCGTGGGCGCCCTTCGGTACCTTGTCGGCGACCGCGTCGGTGGTGATCATGGCGCCGAGGGGGAAGCCGCCGCCGAGGGGCTTCGCGAGGGTTAGGATATCCGGCACCACCCCGAAGTGCTCGAAGGCGAAGAGTCGGCCGGTGCGGCCGAGGCCGGTCTGGATCTCGTCGAGGACGAGGAGGGCGCCCCTTTGCTCGGTGATCGCCCGGGCCGCCTTTAGGAACTCGGGGGCCGCTGGCCGCACCCCGCCTTCGCCCTGGATGGGCTCGAGGATCACCGCCGCGGTCTCGTCGTCCACCGCCGCTTCGAGGGCCTCGACGTCGTTATAGGGGATGAACTCGACCGGTTCCACGAGCGGCTTGAAGGGCTCCCGGTACTTCTTTTCCCAGGTCACCGAGAGCGAGCCAAAGCTCCGCCCGTGAAAGGAGCGCATGGCGGCGACGAACTTCTTTTTCCCGGTCGCCGCCCGGGCAAACTTAAGGGCGGCCTCCACCGCCTCGGTCCCCGAGTTGGTGGGGAAGACCCGGGTGAGGGGCTCGGGAAGGACGCTGGCTAGGGTTTGGTAGAACTCCGCCCGGCGGTCGGAGGCGAAGACCTGGGGGAGTACCATGAGCCGCTCGGCCTGGGCCCGGATCGCCGCCACGACCTTCGGGTGCCCGTGGCCCAAAAACCCCACCCCGATGCCGGTGATCAGGTCGAGGTAGCGGTTGCCCTCGGTGTCGAAGACGTAGGCACCCTCGCCCCGGGTGATGACGAAGTCCGACTTGGCGTAGACCCCGGAGTCGTGGCGCTTTTCGATGGCCAGCCAGTCCATGCCTCGATGCTACTCGATCACCGTGCCCTGGCCGGCAAGGGCACGGGTGATGGGCGAGGGGACCCGGGCATCGGCGAAGACTACCCGCCGCACCCCGGCCCGCACCGCCTCGGCGGCCCCAAGGACCTTCTTCTTCATCCGTCCCTCGGCGAGGCGCATGAACGTCTCCACCTCGGCGGCGGGGATCTTGGGGATAAGGCTTTTTTCGTCGGGGTAGCGCTCGAGGAGCCCGGGCACGTTCGAGAGGTAGACGAGCGCCCTGGCCCCGAAGGCTTCGGCGACCCGGGCGGCGGCGACGTCGCCGTCGGTGTTGATCGCTTCGCCTTCATAGCTCGCCGCTGGCGGGGTGAGGACCGGGAGGTAGCCGTGCTCGAGGAGCAGCGAGAGGAGCCCCTTGTTCACCCGCTCCACCGAGCCCGAGTAGTCGCCGCGGTGGATCTTGACCTTTCCGTTTTCCACGTACTTGATCGCTTTCTTCCGCTTCCCCTCGAAGATCCGGCCGTCGAGCCCGGTCATCCCCACCGCGTTCACGCCCCGCTTTTGGAAGAGCTCGACCAGGTACTTGTTCATCTTCCCGGCGTAGACCATGTTGAAGATCTCGAGGGTCTTTTTGTCGGTGAGCCGCGAGGTCATGCCCCCAGGGTGGGTGAGGAACCGGGGTGGGTGGCCGAGCGCCTCGGCGACCCGGTTGGTCTCGGCGCTCGCGCCGTGGACGAGGATCAGCTTTTGCCCTTTCTTCCAAAGGGCGGCGGCGTCCTCGACCACCGCCTCGTAGTCGATCCCCTCGGCCCCGCCCACCTTGACGACGATCAGTCCGTCTTCCACGCCCCGCATTTTCTTGCATCGGGGCGGGTCTTGGCTAGGGGGCGCGTTCCCGGAAGAGCGTGGCGGCGGGTTTTTCGCTGCCGTCTTCGCGGAGAAGGCCCATCTTGTCCTCGCCCTCGTCCCGCAGGCGGTACCAGATGGCGGCCCGGACCCGCCAGCGGGGGGCGTGGGCCTCGAGCAGGTCAAGGGCGATTCCGAGGTGTTTTCGCTGTTCCGCCTCGCTTCCCGCGTCCCCCCAGGCGTCGCTGCTTCCCACCCCGAACTCGGTGAGCCAGAGGGGGAGTTCGGCGCGGCCGTTTTGGTTCAGCCAGTCCCGGATCTGGTCGAGTCCGGCTTCAAAGCACCAGGGCGGGGAGAGAGGGTCCTCCGCGTTGCACTGGTCGGGGTACTGCGCCCGGCCGTAGTGGGGGCCCTCGCGCTCGTCGACCCGGGCGTAAGGGTGGAGGGAGAGGGCGTCCATCCGGGCTCCGGCGGCAAAGAGCTCCTTCAGGTAGTCGAGGTCAGCGGAGGCCAGCGACCCGCCGAGCACGGTTAGCTCCGGAAAATGCGATTTTAGCGCGTCGTAGGTGGTGTTTAGGAGCTCCGCGTATTCACCGGCGTAGCGCAGGGGCACGAGCACGTAGGTGCCCTCCCGGGGCTCGACCTCCCCCCAAAACTCGATGCTGTTGGGCTCGTTCCAGACCTCGACGGCGGCGATCCGCTCGGATCCGATCGCCTCGACGAGGCGAACCAGGGCATCGGCGTAATCGTTGTAATAATCGGGGAGCGGCGGATAGGCGGGATGGGCGCCGGCGTTGGCCCAAGGGGGGCTTTGGGCGAAGAGGAGCACGGCTTTGAGGCCAAGCTCCTCGGCTCTTTGGAAGCGGCCCTCGAGCTCAGCGAGGTAGGCGGCGTCGAACTGCCCGGCCT
>Ga0256839_1004597_pt1 | contig 13358 bp, 9 predicted proteins | sample 354166metaG_FD_185968 | JGI IMG/M metagenome (GOLD analysis project Ga0256839, IMG submission 185968) | Hydrothermal vent microbial communities from Mid Atlantic Ridge, Atlantic Ocean - 354-166 | ecosystem: Environmental > Aquatic > Marine > Hydrothermal vents | place: Atlantic Ocean: Mid... | reverse complement strand
CACCGACGAAGAAGCGGCCGATCAGGCGCACCTCGGCGGCCTTCGTCATGGCGTCCGCAGCCTCAACCGCAGGCACCAGGCCGCGCGTCTCGATCATGCCCAGAGCAATTCCCGTCATGTCAGCCATTTTTCATCTCCGTTACATCAATGGTTGTCCGCATCTGTTTCCCTGACGACGTTCAGCCGTCTGTCTTGCCGCCATCGTCTTCCCAGTGGTCGATGATGCCGATGATGGTCAGATCCGTGATGACCGACGGATCCGGCATGGCGTAGCGCGCCGCCGAGCCACTGGCCGTGATGACCCATTCGCCCGGTGGTGCCCCCACCGCATCGGTGGCCACGCTGAGCTTGCCCTTCAGGTTCTCCAGCACCCGCAGCGACTCCTTCTGCAGGCCGGATACCCGTTGCGTTGCCACCAGCTCATCCACCACGCGCATGATCTCCATTTCACTCGCCCTCCCAGTGGTCGATGATGCCGACGATCGTCAGATCGCTGGGATAGGCCTTGCTGCCGGCCGCCTCGCGCGCCGCCGAACTGCCGACGCAGATGACCCAATCACCAGGCACGCACCCCACCGCATCCACGGCCACCAATGGCGTGCCGCCGGGCTTCTCGCGCACCACCAGCAGCGGGCGGTGGCCCAGGCCCTCGATGCGGTTGGTGGATACCAACGTCTTTTCCACCCGCATGATCCTCATGCCACGTCCTCCTGCAGCACCTCCACGGGGCTGCCCAGCGTCCTGTCCTGCAGGCTCATCTGGCAGATGATGTCGTTGCGCCGGGCCAGCTGCGGATAACGTGCCATGATGGCATCGCGCACCCGCCGGCATTTCTCCGCCATGCGCTGGCGCGAACCCGGCACCTTCAGGTCGTAGCGGTAGTGAATGGCGATGGGAATGGGCAGCCCCTTGCTCAGGTTCAGCTTGCTGAAGATCCTGATGCCGACGTCGAGATCCGCTGCACCTTCCTCCACCGTGTCCAGATGCGCATAATAGGCAAGATTGCGCAGCTGCACCTCCTCGAAGCCATCACCAACGCTGATGTAACGCTCGGCATGGCCAATGTCCGGATAGCGCCCGCCGTAGAGGTCGCTCACATACTCGATCTGCGAGATGTTGTTGATGAGCAGCCGGGCGATGAAACGGCGCATGCCCTCGTGCGGCGCGCCCGCCTCGCCGGCTGCGGCCTCCACCGCCGCATGCACGGCCACCCGTGCGCGGTCGGCATCGAGATGCAGCGTGTCGCGATAAAGGGCGGCGTTGTCCACGAAGCGGTCCAGCGCCATTTCGCCGCGGGCATCGGGCACGTGGATGCGGATGGCATCGGTGTCGGTATCCACGCCGATGAGCAGGATATCCACCGAGGCACCACAGCAGAAGCTGTTCTCGATGGCCTCGCGAAACTCCACCAGCCGCTGCAACGCCGCCTCCGCCGCCTTGCGCTCGTCGCTGCCGTGCGCAGCACAGCCCTGATGCTCGGGATCGGAGCTGCTGGTGTGATACACGGCAATCTTCAGGTAGCGCGAACCGGCCTCTGGCGGTGTCGGATAGCCCTCGCGATAGCGCGCCAGCTCCACCGACTGCCAGTGGGCGATGTCCTCCTCCACGTCGAACAGCGCACCGGCATAGGCCTTGCGCACCGCCAGCGCCGTCAGGGGCAGGCGCAGCACGTATTTCAGGAAACCCTTCAGCCGCCCGTCGGCGCAGGGAGAGATGTTGACGCTGTGAAAGCCGCACTCGAGCAGGAAGTTCTGCGCATCCAGCCCGCGATCGGCCTGTGCCCGCAGGTTCTCGGAGAACTGGGCGACGGATGCCCGCAGCGCCTCGAAGGTGCAGTGGGCATAGAGCCTGCGCACGTCCAGCCCGTTTATCCAGGCATTGCGCAACACCTCCTCCGGCAGGGCATAACCCAGCTCGTTGTGCGCCAGCGCCTGTGCCCGCGCCTCGAAATCCGCCTCGTGCTGCATGGCCGAGAGCTTCTTCAAGGCCGGCACGATGGCATCAAAACGGCCGGTGATGGCTTCCTCGCAATGCGCCAGCTCGGCATTGGCGCGCAGATCGGCCAGCGGATGCCGGCAGGAACGCTCCGGCAATGTCTCGCACACCACCGGTGCATCCACCTGGGGCGCGGATGCGGCAGCGGCAGCCGTGGAGGCAGCGGCGGGGGCATCCACCTGCGCCCGCGCCGATGCGCCCGGAAGCATGCCACCGGCACGCCGGCGCGAGCGCGCCAGCCCCACCGGCGCGCTGCGGTAGCGCTGCGCCGCGGCCCGCTCACGCCGTATCTTGTAGGCGTCCCTGGTGTTCATCGCACTTCAGGCTCCCACACAAGCATGCTGTCCGGTTGACGGATGGCAACACGAGACCCGTGTCCCAGCTCCTTCGATTCGTTGCCCACCTCAGCCACGGGCACCGCCGGAAACGGTAACCACCGCGCCTTCGTTGGTGTTGCCGGCGCTGCCGGTGATAGGAGCTTCCGGCACTTCCAGCCGCTCGATACGCATCCAGCTGCGGGCATTGGCACGTGGCTTCTCCGGCTCGCCGCCACCACGCCGCGTGGGGTTGCGCACCGCTGCCGACTGCCCCTCGGTGCCGGTTACCACCTCGCTGCGCGACCAGTCATCGCCGGTGATGCGATTGCGCCGGGGCTCCGTGGCCTCTCCGGTAACGCGCGGCATGGGCTGGCGTGCCTCCTCGGGCATTTCGGCTTCGCCCTGTTCGAACAGGTGCGGGTGCCGGAACTCCGGGGTGCCGGTGATCAGCCCCAACCCCTTGCTGGCCGAGCCGGTGATCTTGCCATCGGCATAGTAGGGGCTGCCGCTGATGTGCGGGCCACGCCGCATGTTGGCCGCATGCGCCGGTGTCATGATGGAGAAGCCACCCTGCGGCGCTGCCGTCTGTCCCGTTGCCTCCAGCGGCACATTGCAGGCCTGGGCATACTGGTCTGCTCCCACGTAGGGCGTGCCGCTCACCGGCTGGCAGACACCGCGCTCGATGACGCCGGTAACCTGCTGATCCGGCCCCGGCTGGATGCCGGTCATGGGCTTGCCGGCCACTGCCGGCGGCTGCTGCAGGCGCTGGCTGCCGGCCTGCACTGCCTGCGGCGGGCACATCATGGCCATTTCCTCGCGCCCCACGTAGCCGGTGCCGGTTACCGGCTGGCAGGCACCGTATTCGCTGCCCGTTACCACCGGGTCCGGCCCCGGCTGCGCTCCGGTTACCGGATTGCCCTGCCAGGTGGTGCTCACGCCCACCTTCTGCGGCGCAGGCGGCGGCGTCATGCCACAGGTCTGCTGCATGGCCTCGGCACTCATGTACTGGCTGCCGGTTACCGGAGAGCATGCTCCCACATCAACGCCGGTGCCGGTCATGCCCGGTGCGGGATTGGCCTCGGTGCCGGTTACCGGCTGACCGTGTGCCGTGTGCGTTTCCGCCACCTTCTCCGGGCCTTGCGCGCACAGTCCCTGGCGCGCCGGTTCGGCATAGGGCGTGCCGGTGAGCCGCGCGCAGGAACCAGCTTCATCACCGGTTACCTTCGGGCTGCGCGCCGGCAGGTTTCCCGTTACCGGCAAGCCCTTGCCGGTGGCGTCCACCATCACCTTCGGCGGATTGGGCTCCGGCATGGTGCCGCACAGGGTGGCCACCTCTTCCGCCGGGGCATACTCGGTGCCGGTGATGCGCTTGCACGCCCCCATCTCTCCGCCGGTTACGCGCGCACCGGGCACTGCCAGCGTGCCGGTTACCGGCCGGCCGGTGCTGGTATGGGTTACCGGTGCCTTCTCCGGCGCTTCCGCCGCCTTGGCGCCAACCGTGTAAGGGGTGCCGGTGATGGGCTTTTCCAGCCCCTGCTCCAGCCCGGTTACCGTGCCGGAACGGGCCTCGTCCACACCAGTGATGCGCAGCCCCTTGCCGGAAGGTGCCTCAGCGACCTTCGGCGGCGTCGGCGTGATGCCGCGGGCATCGCAGAACTCCGCAAGCTGTTCCACACCCATGTATTCAGTGCCGGTTACCGCAACGCAGGAACCATGTTCATCACCGGTAACCTGCACACTGCGCCCCACGGTGGTGCCGGTAACCACCTTGCCGTGCGAGGTCATGCTCTCGCCCACCTTCGGCGCATTGGGCGCGGGCGTGGCGCCGCAGAAGCTGGCAAGCTGCTCCGCGCCGAGATACTCGGTGCCGGTGATGACGCGGCAGGTGCCATGCTCGTCGCCGGTAACCTTCACGCTGCGCCCCACCACGGTACCGGTAACTTCCTGGCCGGAGAGCGTCTGGCTCACCTCCACCTTGGGTGGGGCTTCCGGGCGCTTGCGCATGCGGCCAGCCGGACGCGCCGGCGGCTGGTTGCCACGCCCGCGGCGGCAACGCTCCTTGCGCCACTGCCTTGCCCGCTCGCGGCCAGACTTTGCTGCCAGCAGCACGCTGCCGCCATTGGTCAGCGCCTTCTTGCCCATGCGTGCCAGCGTGCGCCGCCGCTCGCGGCAGAAGGCGCGCACGCTGGTTTCTGCCGCCCCCAGCGCACCCGGTGCAACCTCGACGATTTCACATACCTTGTCCACCACTGCCTGCTCTTGTGCGGTCAGCGGTGCTTCCGTGGCCTCTTCGGCCGCCGCCCGTTCCTCGTTGACCGAAGGAGCAGCTGGGGCTGCCTGCTTCTGCTCCTGCACCTCCTGCACCTGCGCAGCACCACGCCGCCGCGGCGGACGCGACGGACGCGCGGCACCATTGCCGGGCAGCGCCTTGCCACCCAGGCGCGCCAGCTTGCGCCGCCGCTCGCGGCAGAAGGCGCGCACGCTGGCCGCGGCAGAGCCTGCGGCTGCCGGATTGCTCTCCACCACCTCGCAGAAGGCTTCCACCACTTCCTGCGCCTCGCCGCGCATCTGTGCCGACAGACTGCAGGGCGTGCACGGCTCCGGCAGCCGGGCACGGGCGCATTCCTCGCAGCAGTACTCCTTGCCGTCCGGGCCGATCACGGGCTTCTTGCCTGCCGACTGCGTTGCCGCCGGCGCATTGCTGCCGCCAGCCGCAGCGGTACCGGAACTGGAAACCGCCCCGGCAGCAGCCATGCCACCGGCAGCACCACGCCGCCGCTGCGGTCGCGTTGGCCGCGCCACCTTCTCGCCACCCAGCGCCGCCGCGCCCTTCAGCGCCAGCTGACGCCGGCGTTCGCGCGCCAGCTCCTTGCCAGACAATCCTGAAGCCCGAGACATCTCAGCCATTTCCGGCACCTTCTTCCATTGCTTCACTTGCAGCGTTCACTGGCAGGACAAGACCCGAAGACCATTGCCTGAATACCACCGAACAATATCCACCAAACCCATGCCGACACCATATTGCAGTGCCGATGATGGGCCCGCGGCAGCCATGGCGATGCGAGAGCGGACGCCCCGTGCATCGCCATTGCCCCCCAGCCGCCGCGGGCCGGTTCCGGCATCAGCCGGGGAGAGAGGCGAAAAGCGCCTCACCCCCGATAGACGACAAACGCCAGGCCCAGCGACTGGGCGTAGTTGTCGTAGCCGATGAGGCGGATCAGGTGGTTCGGATACTCGCGCCGGCAGGCCTCGAGCTCAGCCAGCACGTTATCCACCGACTGCTCGCCGAACATCGGCAGCTTCCACATGTACCAGTAGTGCTCCATGGAGCGCTCCGGCTCGGTGTGCTCGATGGCCGGGTTCCACCCCTGCCGGATGATGTAGGCGATCTGCGCGCGGATCTGGTCCGGCGACATCTCCGGCAGGTAGGAGAACGTCTCGTACTTGCGGCCGCCCTTGTAGTCCTGAATGTCAGACATCGTTCAAAGCTCCTTGCAATCCTGTTCGTGTTCGATCCGGTGCATCAGCGATGCGCGGCATCCAGCTTGTCCACCGTCTCGAACTCGAACTTGATTTCCTTCCAGGTCTCCATGGCCACACGCAGCTCAGGGCTGTGCCGCGCAGCGTTCTGCAGCACTTCCTTGCCTTCGCGCTCCAGCTCGACACCACGGTTGCGGGCCTCCACGCAGGCTTCCAGCGCGATGCGGTTGGCGTGCGCACCGGCGGCGTTGCCCCACGGATGACCCAGCGTGCCACCACCGAACTGCAGCACCGAGTCGTCGCCGAAGATGGTAACCAGCGCCGGCATGTGCCAGACGTGAATACCACCGGACGCCACCGGGAACACACCCGGCATGGAACCCCAGTCCTGATCGAAGAAGATGCCGCGGGAGCGGTCTTCCGGCACGAACGATTCGCGCAGCATGTCCACCCAGCCGAGCGTCGCGGCGCGATCACCCTCCAGCTTGCCGACCACGGTGCCGGAGTGCAGGTGGTCGCCACCGGACAGGCGCAGCGCCTTGGCCAGCACGCGGAAGTTGATGCCGTGATACGGGTTGCGGTCGATCACCGCATGCATGGCGCGGTGGATGTGCAGCAGCATGCCGTTCTTGCGGCACCAGCGGGCAAGGCCGGTGTTGGCGCAGAAGCCGGAGGTCAGATAGTCGTGCATGATGATGGGCGTGCCCAGCTCCTTGGCGAACTCGGCGCGCTCGTACATCTCCTCCGGCGACGGGGCGGTAACGTTCATGTAGTGCCCCTTGACCTCACCGGTCTCGGCCTGCGCCTTCTCGATGGCGTCCTGCACGAACAGGAAGCGGTCGCGCCAGCGCATGAACGGCTGCGAGTTGATGTTCTCGTCGTCCTTGGTGAAGTCCAGGCCGCCACGCAGGCACTCGTAAACGGCACGGCCATAGTTCTTCGCCGACAGGCCCAGCTTCGGCTTGATGGTGCAGCCCAGCAGCGGACGGCCGTACTTGTTCAGCTTGTCGCGCTCCAGCTGGATGCCGTTGGGCGGGCCGTTGCAGGTCTTCACGTAGGCCAGCGGGAAGCGCACATCCTCAAGACGCAGCGAGCGCACCGCCTTGAAGCCGAACACGTTGCCCACCAGCGAGGTGAACACGTTCACCACCGAGTTTTCCTCGAACAGGTCGATGGGATAGGCAATGAAGGCATAGAAGGCGGAATCGTCGCCCGGCACGTCCTCGATGCGGTAGGCGCGGCCGCGGTAGTATTCCATGTCGGTCAGCAGGTCCGTCCACACCGTCGTCCAGGTGCCGGTGGAGGACTCCGCCGCCACTGCCGCTGCCGCTTCCTCGCGCGGCACACCAGGCTGCGCGACGATCTTGAAGCACGCCAGCAGATCCGAATCCAGCGGCACATAGTCCGGCTGCCAATATGTTTCGCGGTAGTCCTTGACGCCCGCTTCGTAACCCTTAGCCATTGTCAGCAATCTCCTTGCAGGTTGCCTTCCAGATAGAAACTCGTCGCGGCTGCCGTTCCGCGGTGCCGGCATGGTAGGGGAAGCTCGCGATAAGCGGAAATAAAATCATCTTATGCTGTGGATAGATTGCACTCTATCCGTCCCCTCCCGCCATATCAGCATCGGCCAGACCTGCCTTTCCCTCCCTGGCCAGCACCGGTCAGACAGCCCCTCCCGTATTCCACACGTCAATCCCACACACCGTCGAGATCGTCATGCGGCACCACCTCCACGTCATGCAGGAAAATCAGCATGGCGTAGTTGCGGTAATAGCGCTCCTTCATCGCTGCCGCCATCTTGCGGACATTCTCTTCCGTGTCCATCACCTCGATGCGGACATTGGCGCTCATCCCCCAGGCGGCGGAACGCACGCCATGATGCCCGAGACCGCGCGCATCGACGGAGGTATAACCCTTCGCCCCCAGCTTCACCAGATCGTTCAGCACCTCGTTTTCGACGGCGGCCTCCGTGATGATGGTCATCAGCTTGTAGATGTTCGATTTGTCTTCCATCGAAACCACTCCGCATAGGCCCCGCAGGCGGAGCCGGTTTGTCATGCCAGCGACAGCAGATACTGGGCATAGGTGTGATACAGCGGCACGCCCAGCACGATATTGAAGGGGAAGGTGATTCCCAGCGAGGCCGTCAGCGACAGCGACGGATTGGCCTCCGGCACCGACAGGCGCATGGCCGCCGGCACGGCGATGTAGGATGCGCTGGCCGCCAGCGTTGCCATGATGGTCATGCCTCCCTCCGACATGCCGAAGAACATGCCCAGCAGTGCACCGATCATGCCGAAAATCACCGGCGTGATGATACCAAAGGCCACCAGAAACAGTCCATAGCGCTTCAGGCTGCCCATCTGCCCGGCGGTGATGATGCCCATCTCCAGCAGGAACAGCGCCAGCACACCCTTGAACAGGTCAATAAACAACGGCTTGATGGAAGTGATGCCTTCCGGCCCGACGATCCAGCCGATGATGAGGCCGCCGGCCAGCAGCACGATGCCCTTGCCCAGCAGCACCTCGTGCGCCACCAGCCCCCAGCGGGTGTCGCGGCTGATTCCCTTGGCCAGCAGGATGCCCACGAGGATCGCCGGCATCTCCAGCAGCACCACGAACACCGGCATGTGCGGCTCGTAGAAGATGTTCCGCGCCGCCAGGTAAGACACCGCCACGGCAAAGGTGCCAACGCTGACCGAACCATAGTGCGCGGCGATGGAGGCGGCATCGGCGCGCTTGAAACGGCCAACGTAAAGCAGCACCGGATAGACGAGAATGGGCAGCGTGAAGCCCATCACCAGCACCGCCAGCATCTGCGGCAGAAGCTCCAGAAACGGCTGCTTGGCCAGCTCCACGCCGCCCTTCAGGCCAATGGCCAGCAGCAGCAGGATGGACAACAGCTCGTAGATGGCGGGCGGCAGCTTCAGCTCGGAGCGCAACAGGCCCGCCAGCAACCCCAGAATGAAGAACAGGATGATGGGATCAATCATGCACCGTCCCCTCGCACATTCCCATGAACATCGTGCGCGCCGTGCCGCAACCTGGCGGATGATCCGGCCAGCCACCCCAGGGCCCAGGCCATGCATCCCCCACGCAAGGCGCATTCCACCTTGCATCGAGGCGAGAGCACATTGCCTGCCATTATCGCAAGGTGGCAAGGTGCCTCATGCGCAACTGTTCCGCAGTCCGGCAGGCCAGTCCGCCCCTGCACTCCTGCGGCTTTCATCCAGGATTTCATCAGCAGGGTAGAAGAAATCGCATATAGATGAAAATAGAAAGTCCTTATGAAATTGATGTGCAAAACTCTATGGATTGCGTCCGCCCTTCACCAACGCCACCCTTCGCTGCCGTTTCAGGCCAGCACGCGGTGAGACGGAAAGATGATGCGCACCTCGGTGCCCTCGCCGGGCCTGCTGTCGATCTCGAAACGGGCGCGGTTGGCCTGCGTCAGCGCCCGCGCGAGCGGCAGGCCCAGGCCGGTGCCCGGCTTGTCGGCACCGGTGCGCGGCACCCGCCGGAACGGCTCCAGCGCCATCTTCAGCTCTTCCTCGCTCATGCCGGGGCCGGTGTCCTTCACCGACAGCTCCAGCCCGCCATCGGCCAATACCTTCAGCGTGATGATCAGGCGATCTCCCGACCGGCAGAACTTGATGGAATTGGACAGCAGGTTGAGCAGAACCTGCTTCAGCGAACGGGCATCGGCCACCACTTTCGGCAGCTCGTCCGGCACCACGCGGCGCAGCTCTATGCCCGCTTCCGCTGCCTGCTCGCGCAGCAGGCTGACGCTCTCCTCCACCACCGCGGCCACGTCCACTTCCTGCATCTGCAGCTCGTAGCGCCCGGCCTCGATGCGGGCAAGGTCCAGCAGGTCGTTGACCAGCGCCAGCAGGTGCTCGCCCGAATGATAGATGTCGCGCGCGTAATCCAGATACTTCTCGTTGCCCAGCCGGCCGTAGAGCTCCTGCCTGAGCACGTCGGAGAAGCCGAGAATGGCGTTCAATGGCGTGCGCAGCTCGTGCGAGATGCGGGCCAGGAACTCGGACTTGCGGGCGGAAAGCTCCTCGGCCTCCTCCTTGGCCCGGCGCAAGGCGCGCTCGCGACGCTTGAACGGGGAAATGTCATGAACCACCACGCAGAAGGCTGCGCGATCCTCTTGCGCGCGCGGCTGGGCATGGCGCAGGCGACCAAGCGTCATGTAGAGGGGAATGGCCTCGCCTTCGCCGGTGAGCCCCAGCACCTCCTGCCCGCGGTCGCGGCTGATGCCGTCGCCCTCGCGCAGGCGCTGCAGGCGCGCCGCCAGGGCCGGGCGCGATTCTTCCGCCAGCAGCTCCTCGAACGGATGACCCAGCACCTGCGACGGTTCGCGCCCGAACAACTGCCGCGCACCGGCGGAAAACGACAGGATGCGCCCCTGGGCATCCAGCGTGATGATGCCATCGGCGGCTGTTTCCAGCATGGCGCGCAACTGCTCGTCCATGCCGGAGGACTCATTATCATCCCTCTGCCGTGCAGGCAGCGATTCCCGGGCTTGCCGGCGCATTGTCCCTGCTGCCGCCCCCTGCCCTTTCCGCGATTCCTGCGCCGTTTCGGCAGCCGGGGCGTGTTCTGCTTTTCCTGCAGCGGACCTGTCGCCTTCTTCCCGCGCCAGCACGCCGGCGGCATCGGCAATGTCCTGCCGGGCATCAACCGGCGTTTCCGCGGGGCCACCGTCAGGCTGCGGCGCACAGGGCTGCATTCTGGCCACGGGACCCTGCAGGCCCATGCCCGCCTTCATGATGCCTGTCCCGCGCCGCGTGGAAGCATCGGCGCGGGGGCGTTCGGCATGAATGCGGATGACCGCTGCCGATGAAGCTGATGGAGCAGATGCCCTGTGCAATGCTCCCTGCGCGTTGCCGGCGGAAGCCGTGGCGCTTTCGCCCGCCGCCACGGCGCCGGGTGCCATGCCCGCCGCATCACCCTTGCCGGCTGCAGCACCATTTCCTCCGGGGGCTGCATCCACCTCGTCATCCGGCGCGGCAGCAGAGGCCGCCTGCAGGGTGGATTGCACCACAACGCCGGCGCGCCAGGGGAACACATCGCGCTTCAGGCGGAACGTCAGCCTGCGCCCGGCGGCATTGCGCAGCGCCACGATGGCACCATCCTGTGCCAGCGTCAGCGTGCGTGCCATGTCATCCCAGGCCTCGTCCTCTTCGGCAAAGCCGAACAGCTCGCGCGCCACACGGTTGGCGAAATAGAAGGATTCGGCACGGTGCAGGATGATGGGCTCCAGCCGGTGATCCAGCACGTCGCGCACCAGCTGCGGGGGTTGCGGGCGCTGCGCCGGCTCCTCTTCGGCCTTGGCAGCATCTTCAACGGCATCACCGCCAACGGCAGGGGCGTTGCTGCCAGCCTCCGCCGCTTCGGCACCACCCTCATCGACCGGCAACGAATCTTCGGCGGGAAGCGATGGCGGCCTCAGCGCGGGGTCGGATGCCAGCACCGATGCCACATCGCCCGATTCGCTACCCTCGTCTCTTCCGTCATCGCTTTCGGCAACTTCCGGGGTTTCGCTCGATGCATCGGTTGCCATTGCACCGCTTGCGTCAGCATCCGCGGCTTCCTGCGCTGGCGGGGATACGGCAGGCCCATCCTCGGCCTTTTCGGCCTTTTCGGCCGTTCCGGAGCCCTTGGCATCCCTGGCATCTTCGGGCTGCGCTTCGCTGGCGGCAACCGGGCGTGCGGGGATGGATACGCGCACCCGTGGCGCACCTGCCTGCTCCCGTGCTGGCGATGATGATGACTCCCCGGTTTCCGCACCCTCCTGCGGCACGGACTTGCCGCCCCCGGAACCGTCCTCGTCATCACGCGGCTCCACCTTGCGCACGCGGATCGAGTAGCGCTTGCGCGCAGGTGCTTCACGCCGGGCCGGGGCATCGGCATCTTCAGGGGCAGGCGCAGCAGCGGCCTGCCCGTCTTGTGCCGGGGCAGCATCCCCGGGTGTTCCGGCAGGCAGCGAATCGGCAGCTGCCTCGGCCATATCGCTTTCCTGCTGCAGCTGTGCCTGTTCTTCGTGCTCCTGCTGTTGGTGCTGTTCCTGTCGTGCCTGTTGCGGTGCACGCCCCTGCTCTTCCAGCGCCTGCGCCAGGCGGCGCAGTGCCTTCAGGTCCTGCGGGCGCAAGCCACCACCGCCCGCCACGCGAGCATTGGCGACGGCCTCATCTCCTTCTCCGGCCTGTGCTGCATCTTTCGCAACGCCTTCGGTGGCACCGTCCTGCCGGTCCTGCCGCATGGCTTCGGGCGGCACCGCGCCCGCATCAGCTGCTGCCCCTGCCGCTGGCATTGCCGGTGCTGCAGCCTCTCCTGCCGCCGATGGCGCTGCCATGCCGGCCATGTTGTGCCCGCCGGAGGCCTGGTGCACCGCCTGCCCCGGCATGGACATGGAGAACATGGACACGGGCAGCATGCCGCCCTGCTCCGCGCGCAGGCGGTCGGTGAGGTCATCGAGCATGAGGATGATCAGCCCATCCTCGGCCATGCGCCCGGTAATGCGCAGGATGCGCGGACCAAATCGCGTGAACGTCTCGCGGGAAACCACCGCCGTGCCGGCCTGCCGCACGCGCCAGAGAAAATCGTGCAATGCCCGCTCGCCGGCAAACAGTTGCGCCGGTGTCAGGCTCTTCTGCCCGCCAGCTCCGCCAAAGGACAGCAACTCCAGCGCCGCCGGGTTGGCATATGCCGGTTCGCCCGCGGGGGTGAGCGCCAGTACGGGCTGCGGCATGGATTCGAGAATATCGGACAGCACCGGGACATCAGCCGTGCGCGGGCGCTCCTCTGCCACCACCAGCAGCCCGGGGCGACCATCAGGCAAGGCATGGCGCACGACCGAGGCCACGAGAGGCTCGTCCTTGCCCGTGGAGGGAAACTCCAGCGCCACATGCACCGGTGCGGGTGCAGCAGCGGCGGCATTGGCACTTCCCAGCCGCTCGTGCATCTGCTGCAACAGGCGCACCCCCGGCTCCCGCGGGCTGAAGGGGCGCTCCACCAGGTCGCCCAGCCCGCGCGCACCAAACAGCTGCACGGCGGCGGCATTGGCCCACACCACGCGGCAGCGCCCGGCATCCCACAGGAAGGCCGGCCGCAGATCCTGACGCAACCGCTGCAGCACGTCATCCATCATGTTGCATCACCCGCTTTGCGCCACCTTGGCACCCCTGTGCCACTGGATACCGCAGCGCCCATGTGCACGACAAGCGGCCAGCCCCGCTCACGATGCCGCACCAGGGCACGCTTCGCAAGATGCATGCCATTGCATCACGGCGATTTCCCGGCAACATGTGGCGATTCGGCCCGGAGATGAAACATGTTCCGCTCGTCTCCATGACCAATGTTGCACCAGATTGTGCCGAATTGGCACACCAGCCGCGCTGATGCCTGTTTCCCACGCCTTCGCCAGCAAGAAGCACGCCAGTTCCGGAGGCGGGGCATGGTGCACTGCGCCGATGATGTCAGCCACGGTGCAGGACGAAACGGGCGCAATGCCCCGCAAGGATGGTGGATGAACACAGCGCGTGGCAGACGCTGCCG
>Ga0256839_1004596_pt1 | contig 13361 bp, 10 predicted proteins | sample 354166metaG_FD_185968 | JGI IMG/M metagenome (GOLD analysis project Ga0256839, IMG submission 185968) | Hydrothermal vent microbial communities from Mid Atlantic Ridge, Atlantic Ocean - 354-166 | ecosystem: Environmental > Aquatic > Marine > Hydrothermal vents | place: Atlantic Ocean: Mid... | reverse complement strand
CTCCGAAGAAATCGCCGTGTTCGACAACCTCTCCGGACGCCTCTACCTCATCACCCATGCCGACCCCGCCGAGCCCGACGCCTATCGCCGTGGCCAGACCCGACTGGACGAACTGGAATCCCGCCTACGCGCCCCCCTGCCGGAGACGCCCTCCCCAGCGCACTGCCACCTGGAAGAAAGCGACTTCGTCTCCCAATTCGGCCGCGAGGCCTTCGAAGCGGCGGTGGAACGGGCGCGGCGCTACATCATCGACGGCGACGTGATGCAAGTGGTGCTCTCCCAACGCCTCATGGCCCCTTTTTCCGCCCCGCCGCTGGACCTCTACCGTGCCTTGAGGGCCACCAATCCCTCACCCTACATGTACTTTCTCGATCTGGGCGAGTTCCACATCGTCGGCTCCTCCCCCGAGATCCTGGTGCGCCTGGAGGGCGGTGAGGTCACCGTCCGCCCCATCGCCGGCACCCGCCGCCGCGGACGGGACGAGGCCGAAGACCGCGCCCTGGAGGAAGAACTCCTCTCCGATCCCAAGGAGATCGCCGAACACGTGATGCTCATCGATCTGGGACGCAACGACGTCGGCCGCGTCGCCGAAACCGGCTCAGTGCGCCTCACCGAACGGATGGTCATCGAGCGCTACTCCCACGTGATGCACATCGTCTCCAACGTCACCGGCCGTCTCAAAGACGGCCTCGGCGCCATGGACGTCCTGCGTGCCACCTTCCCCGCCGGCACGGTGAGCGGCGCCCCCAAGGTCCGCGCCATGGAGATCATCGACGAGCTGGAAACGGTGAAACGCGGCATCTACGCCGGTGCCGTGGGCTATTTGGGCTGGTCTGGCAACATGGACACCGCGATCGCCATCCGCACCGCCGTGATCAAGGACGGCACCCTCCACCTCCAGGCCGGCGCCGGTGTGGTCTACGACTCTCAGCCGGCCCTGGAATGGAAAGAAACCATGAACAAGGCCCGCGCGGTGATCCAGGCCGCCCGCTGGGCCTGCACCGGCGTGGACCGCGGCGAGGATTGCTAATCCCCGCCCTCACGTGCCGCACGACGGAACACCGTGCCATGGCACTTGGGACAGGGCGGGATGCGACCGGCCCGCGTGAAATGCAACCGCTCACCACAAGCGACGCACACCAACACTCCCGGTCCGGTGACCTCCCCGGTATGCCACTCGGCCATTTCCTCGAGCTGCTCCTGGAACAGGATCAGCTCCACCCGTGACTGATCCACCGCCTGGCGGAACCACTCCAGGAACTCCTGCTCCAGCAACGCCAGATCCAAAGCCAGCCAGTCCACCAGATCACGGCCGGCCTCCTTGAGATAATCCGCGGCATGAAGCAGATCGCGGCGCAGCCATGCCCCCACCTGCTCCGCCTCCTCCCGAGTGAGCTCCCCCAACTCCACCGCCTTGGCCTTGGCCCGCTCCAGGGCCTCATGCAAGCGAGACTCGTGTTTTTCCTCCTTTGACTCGTCCTCATGCAAATGCCGGCGCACCCGCTCCAGCATACGCTCATAACCGTGGACCAAATGGTCCTTCTCCCCATCCTGCCGTGTCCGATTTCGTTGCGACATGTGCCATCCCGTCGATGTGTACCGACCCTTAAGGATAAATGGCTGGCCGGCGGCGTGCAGGTTAAAATAGCGCCCCTTTTCCCCAGCAACGAAGAAGGCCCATGCGACCCGACTACCACCCGCAACAGCTGGAGGCGCAAGTCCAGCGCCGTTGGCAGGAACACGGCGCCTTCCGCGCCGAGGAAAACGCCCCCCGGGAGAGAAAGTTCTACTGCCTCTCCATGTTCCCCTACCCCTCTGGGCGGTTGCACATGGGCCACGTGCGCAACTACACCATCGGCGACGTCATCGCCCGCCACCAGCGCATGCGGGGAAAAAACGTCCTCCAGCCCATGGGCTGGGACGCCTTCGGCCTGCCGGCGGAGAACGCCGCCATCAAACACGGCGTGCCACCGGCCAAATGGACGCGGGAGAACATCGACTACATGCGCGGCCAGTTGCAGCGGCTGGGCTTCGCCTACGACTGGTCACGGGAGATCGCCACCTGCGATCCCGACTACTACCGCTGGGAACAATGGTTCTTCACCCGGCTGGTGGAGAAGGGCCTGGCCTACAAAAAGACCGCCCCGGTGAACTGGTGCCCCCACGACCAGACCGTGCTCGCCAACGAACAGGTCATCGACGGCCGCTGCTGGCGCTGCGACACCGAGGTGGAACGCCGCGAGATCCCCCAGTGGTTCCTCAAGATCACCGCTTACGCCGACGAGCTGCTGGAAGGGCTGGAACAACTGGACGGCTGGCCCGAGGCGGTCAAGGCCATGCAACGCAACTGGATCGGCCGTTCCGAGGGCCTGGAGATCGACTTCCCCGTAGAAGGAAACGGCAAACTCACCGTCTACACCACCCGCCCCGACACCCTCATGGGCGTCACCTACCTGGTGGTGGCCGCCGAACACCCCCTGGCTCGCAAAGCCGCCGAGAACGATCCCGAGCTGGCCGCCTTCATCGAGGAATGCCGCCGCACCCAGGTGGCCGAGGCCGCCCTGGAGACGATGGAAAAGCGCGGCATGCCCACCGGCCTCAGCGCCCGTCACCCCGTCACCGGGGAACCCATCCCCGTGTGGGTGGGCAATTACGTGCTCATGGGCTACGGCACCGGCGCGGTGATGGCCGTCCCCGCCCACGATCAGCGCGACTGGGAATTCGCCCACCGCTACCGGCTGCCCATCCGCCAAGTGATCGCCCCCGGTGAGGGCGGTGAAGTGGACCTGGAGACCGGCGCCCACACCGAAAAGGGGGTGTTGGTGAACTCCGGCCCCTTCACCGGCCTGGACTTCGACGCCGCCTTCGAGGCCATCGCCCGCTTCCTGGAGGAGAAGGGCCTGGGCCGACGGCGGGTCAACTACCGCCTGCGCGACTGGGGGGTCTCCCGCCAGCGCTACTGGGGCTGCCCCATCCCCATCATCGAATGCCCCCGCTGCGGCTCGGTCCCCGTCCCCGAGGACCAGCTCCCCGTGCGCCTGCCCGAAGCGGTGGAACTCACCGGCGAGGGCTCGCCCCTGGCCCGCCTTGAGGACTTCGTCCACACCACCTGCCCCCGCTGCGGCGGCGAGGCGCGGCGAGAGACCGACACCTTCGACACCTTCATGGAGTCCTCCTGGTACTACGCCCGCTTCACCTGTCCCGACAACGACCAGGCCATGCTGGATTCGCGCGCCGACTACTGGCTGCCTGTGGACCAGTACATCGGCGGCATCGAACACGCCATCCTCCACCTGCTCTACGCCCGCTTCTTCCACAAACTGATGCGCGACTTCGGCCTGGTGCACTCCGACGAGCCCTTCCAGCGCCTCCTCACCCAGGGCATGGTGCTCAAGGACGGCGCCAAGATGTCCAAATCCAAGGGCAACACCGTCGATCCCCAGGCGATGATCGAGCGCTACGGCGCCGACACCGTGCGCCTGTTCATCATCTTCGCCGCCCCTCCCGAACAATCGCTGGAATGGTCCGACGCCGGGGTGGAGGGAGCCCACCGCTTCCTCAAACGCCTGTGGAAGGCGGTACACGAGCACATCCAGGCCGGCCCCACCGAGCCCCTCGACCCCGCCGCCCTGGAGAAATCCCACAAAGACCTGCGCCGGCTCACCCACCAGACCATCGCCAAGGCCAGCGACGACATCGGCCGCCGCCACGCCTTCAACACCGCGGTGGCCGCGGTGATGGAACTGCTCAACGCCGTGGGTCGCCACCGCGGCGAGGCCCCGCAAGACCGTGCCGTGCGCCAGGAGGCCCTGGAGGCCGCCGTCCTGCTGCTGGCCCCCATCACCCCCCACATCTGCCAGGCCCTGTGGGAAGCCCTGGGCCACGAGGGCCTGGTGGCCGACGCCCCCTGGCCCGAGGCCGACCCCCAGGCCCTGGTCAGCGACACCCTCACCCTGGTGGTCCAAGTCAACGGCAAACGCCGGGCCGAGATCCAAGTCCCCGCCGAGGCCGACCGCGAGGCCATCGAGGCCGCCGCCCTGGCCGACCCCAACGTCCAGCGCCACATCGTGGGCAAGACCGTCCGCAAGGTGATCGTGGTCCCCAAACGGCTGGTGAACCTGGTGGTAGGATGAGGCGGGCCCTGGCTCTCGCCCTCCTGGCCCTACTGCTCTCCGGCTGCGGCTTCCAGCTCCGCGGCCTCCACGGCGGCGAGGCGGTGGCCTTCGCCGCCGACCCCGCCGCCTCCCCCGAGGCCCTCTCCGCCCTGCGCCGGGCCGGGCTGGTCTTCCGCAGCGACGCCCCGCGGATCCTCCTGGTCCGCGCCCCCCGCTGGCAGCGACAGACCGTCAGCGTGGACAGCGCTGGCCGCCCCTTGGGCCACCGCCTGTCCCTCATCCTCGACTACCGTATTCGCAGCCCCGACGGCCGAACCCTCGCCGCCGGCCGGCTGCAACTGTTTCGCGATTATATTTCCGCCCCCGAAGAGGCACTGTCCCAAGAGGCCCAGGAGACCCCTCTACGGGAGGCCCTGTGGCGCGAGGCCGCCGAACGGCTGCGCCAGGAGGCCACGCCATGAAGCTGCGGCCGGAACAACTGGAAGACCACCTGCGCCGCGGCCCCGTGGCCCCGGTATACCTCATCAGCGGCGACGAACCCCTGCTGGTGGCCGAGGCCGCCGACACCATCCGTGCCGCCGCCCGTGCCGCCGGCTACCAGGAACGCCACGTCCTCCACGTGGAAGCCGGTTTCGACTGGGGCACGCTGCACGCCGAAGGCAACGCCCTCTCCCTGTTCGCCAGCCGCCGCATCCTGGAACTGCGGCTGGCCAGCGCCAAGCCCGGCGAGACCGGCGCCCGCGCCCTCTGTGACTACTGCGCCGACCCCAACCCCGACACCCTGCTGTTGATCACCGCCCCCAAACTGGACCGTCAGGCCAGTGCCAGCCGCTGGCACAAGGCCATCGACGCCGCCGGGGTGGTGATCCCCGTCTGGCCCATCGCCCCCCGGGAGCTTCCCGGCTGGATCGAGCGCCGGCTCCGCTCCCGCGGACTGCGAGCCACCCCCGAGGCGGTGACCGCCCTGGCCGAACGGGTGGAGGGCAACCTGCTGGCCGCCGCCCAAGAGATCGAAAAACTCACCATCCTCGCCCCCGAGGGCCGAGTGGACCTCGACCTGGTGTTGGAAGTGGTGGCCGACAGCGCCCGCCACGATATCTTCCAGCTCACCGAGGCCCTGCTCGCCGGCGAACTCCCCCGCGCCCTGCGCATCCTCCGCAGCCTGCGGGAGAGCGGCGAGGAGCCGGTGAAGATCGTCTGGCTGATCGAACGCGAACTGGAACTGCTGGCCCGGCTCCACGCCCTGCGCCGTCACCACACCCCGCGGGCACAGATCCTCAAGGCCCTGCGACTGTGGGACGCCCGCCTGCGCCCCCTGGAAGCGGCCCTGCCCCGGCTGGCCCCGCGCCTGCCCCGCCTCATCGCCCACACCGCCCGCCTCGATCGCCTGGCCAAGGGCCAGGAAGCAGGCAACACCTGGGACGAACTGGTACAATTGGCCCTCGAATTCCGCCCCGCATCATCCCGAGGCCGCCATGGAGCACGACATCCAACGCACCCTGCTTGAGATGGGCGAACGCGCCCGTAGCGCCGCCCGCGTCCTCGCCGCCCAACCCACCGCCACCAAGAACAACGCCCTGGAGGCCATCGCCCAGGCCCTGGAGGACGCCCGCGCCGCCATCAGCGCCGCCAACGAAGAGGACCTGGCCCAAGGCCGTGAGAACGGCCTGGACGAAGCCCTGCTCGACCGCCTGGCCCTCACCCCGGCGCGCCTGGAACAGATGATCGAAGGGGTGCGCCAGATCGCCACCCTCCCCGACCCGGTGGGCGAAATCCGCGAACTGCGCTACCGACCCTCCGGCATCCAGGTGGGCAAGATGCGCGTCCCCCTGGGGGTGGTGGGCATCATCTACGAATCCCGCCCCAACGTCACCGTGGACGCCGCCGCCCTGTGCCTCAAATCGGGCAATGCCGCCATCCTCCGCGGCGGCTCCGAGGCCCTGCGCTCCAACCTCGCCATCGGCGAGGCCATCGAACGCGGCCTGCGCGAGGCCGGCCTGCCCGGCGAGGCGGTGCAGATCATCAAGACCGCCGACCGCGCCGCCGTGGGCGTCCTGCTGACCATGGATCGCCACGTGGACGTCATCATCCCCCGCGGCGGACGCGGGCTCATCGAACGGGTCTCTGCCGAGGCCCGCATGCCGGTGATCAAACACCTCGACGGCATCTGTCACGTCTACATCGACGACCGCGCCGACGAGGCCAAGGCCATCGCCATCGCCGACAACGCCAAGACCCACCGCTACGGAGTCTGCAACGCCATGGAGACCCTGCTGGTGGCCGAAGGCGTCGCCGAACGGGTCCTGCCACCGCTGGCCGCCATCTACCGCGACAAGGGCGTGGAGCTGCGCGGCTGCCCCCGCGCCTTGGCGATCCTCGGCGACGCCGCCGTCCCCGCCGACGAGGCCGACTGGGACAGCGAGTACCTCGCCCCCATCCTCGCCATCCGCGTGGTGGACGGCCTGGACCAGGCCATCGAACACATCAACCGCCACGGCTCCGGTCACACCGACGCCATCGTCACCCAAGACTACGGCCGTGCCCGGCGCTTCCTGGCCGAAGTGGACTCCAGCTCGGTGATGGTCAACGCCTCCACCCGCTTCGCCGACGGTTTCGAATACGGCCTGGGCGCCGAGATCGGCATCAGCACCGACAAATTCCACGCCCGCGGGCCGGTGGGCCTGGAAGGCCTCACCTCCGAGAAATGGATCGTCCTCGGCGACGGCCACATCCGCCAGTGAGGGGCGTTTGAGCGAGGCCCCTCTCCGCCCCATCGGCGTCTTCGGCGGTACCTTCGACCCGGTGCACTTCGGCCACCTGCGAGTGGCCTGGGAATGCGCCGAGGCCGTGAACCTGGAGCGGGTACACATGATCCCCGCCGCCACCCCGCCTCACCGCCGTCCACCCCAGGCCGACGACCTCACCCGGGCCGCCATGCTCCGCGCCGCCCTCACCGGCCAGGAACGGCTGGTGATGGACGACCGCGAACTGCTGCGGGGCGGGATCTCCTACACCGTGGACACCCTGGAAACATTACGCAACGAACTCGGAGACCAGCCGCTGTGTCTCATCCTCGGCACCGATGCCTTCCTCGGGCTGCCCCAGTGGCACCGATGGGAGGAGATCATCGAGCTGGCCCACTTGGTGATCGCCCACCGTCCGGGCTGGACCCTGCCCGGCGACGGCCCCCTGGCCCCCTGGCTGCAGGCACACCACCGCCACGAGGCCACGGCACTGCATCACGCACCCGCCGGGTTCATCCATAGCGTGGAAGTGACCCAGCTCGACATCTCCGCCTCCCGCATCCGCGCCCTGGTGGCCCAAGGCCGCGAACCCCGTTATCTGATACCGGAGAGCGTATGGAACATCATCCAACTCCGCGGACTCTACCGCAAAGCGACGACACCATGACCCTCGACAGCGACGCCCTCAAACACCTGGTCATCGAGGCGCTGGACGACCTCAAGGCCGAAGACATCGTCGCCCTGGACGTGCGTGGCCAGAGCGACGTCACCGACATCATCGTCATCGCCAGCGCCACCTCCCAGCGGCAAGCGAAGGCCCTGGCGCAACACGTGGTGGAACAGGCCAAGGCCGCCGGCGTCCGCCCCCTGGGCACCGAAGGCGAACAAGACGCCGAATGGGTGCTGGTGGACCTGGGCGATGTCGTGGTCCACGTCATGCAACCGCAGCTGCGCGACTACTACCAGCTCGAACGCCTGTGGGGCGGCGAACCGCCGCACAGCCACCAGGGCGGCCACTGAGGTGCGCCTGAAACTGGTGGCCGTGGGCCGGCGCATGCCCTCCTGGGTGGAGGCCGGGGTGGAGGACTACCGCCGCCGCTTCAGTGGCGGCTGCACCCTGGAAATCGTCCCCGTCGAGGCCGCCCCCCGGCGCAAGACCACCGATCTCGGCCGCGCCAAGGCCGAAGAGGGCGCCCGTCTGCTCAAGGCCGCCGAGGGCTGCCACAAGATCGCCCTGGACATCCGCGGCCGCCCCTGGAGCACCGAAGAACTGGCCGAACGCCTGGACCACTGGATCCGGCACGGCACCGACACCGCCCTGATCATCGGCGGTGCCGACGGCCTCGACCCGGCGACCCTGGCCGCCTGCCCGGAGCACTGGTCATTGGGTCCCCTCACCCTGCCCCACCCCCTGGTGCGACTCATCGTCAGCGAACAACTCTACCGTGCCTGGTCCCTGCGCCAGGGCCACCCCTACCACCGTGGCGCCCCATGACCCCCCCGCGGCTCTACCTCGCCTCCCGCTCCCCACGCCGCCGGGAACTCCTCTCCCGCCTCGGCGTCCCCTTCGAGCCCCTGCCGGTGGAAGTGGACGAACACCCCCGCCCCGATGAACGCCCCGAGGACTACGTCCTCCGGCTGTCCACCGACAAGGCCCGAGTGGGCCGCCAGACCCTGCCCCCCGGGGATCCCAGCTGGGTACTGGGCTCGGACACCTGCGTCGTCCTCGACGGCGCCATCCTCGGCAAACCGCGCGACCGCGAACACGGTCTTGAGCTGCTGGAACGCCTCAGCGGTCGGGTCCACGAGGTCCTCACCGCCGTCGCCCTGGTGGACGAGACCCGCACCCTCACCACCCTGGTCCGCTCCCGGGTGGCCCTGCGCCCCACCACCGCGCTGGAGCGCCAAGCCTACTGGGCCAGTGGTGAACCGGCCGACAAGGCCGGGGGCTACGCCATCCAAGGTCTGGGGGCCGCCTTGGTCACCCACCTCGACGGCGACTGGACCGCGGTGATGGGCCTGCCGCTGGCCGCCACCCACGCCCTGCTCAGACAGGCCGGCCTCCCCACCGCCCTCGAGCTGCCGCCAACGTCCCCGGCAGGCTAAAATCCCCCCATGAGCGAAGAGATCCTCATCAACGTCACCCCGCAAGAGACCCGCGTGGCGGTGGTGGAAAACGGCGTCCTCCAGGAGATCTTCATCGAACGCGCCCGTCGCCGCGGGCTGGTGGGCAACATCTACAAAGGCCGGGTGCAACGCGTACTCCCCGGCATGCAAGCCGCCTTCATCGACATCGGCCTGGAACGGGCCGCCTTCCTCCACGCCTCCGACATCTATCACGAGATCCCCAACGGCGAGAACGGCGAGGGCAACGGCCGCCACACCCCCAACATCACCGAACTGCTGCGCGAAGGCCAAGACATCCTGGTCCAAGTGATCAAAGACCCCCTGGGCAGCAAAGGGGCGCGGCTCACCACCCACATCACCATCCCCGCCCGCTTCCTGGTCCTCATGCCCTTCGCCTCCAATGTCGGCGTCTCCCAGAAGATCGAGGACCCCGAGGAGCGCAACCGCCTGCGGGAACTGGTGCTCGCCGCCCGGGGGGAAGACGAGCGCACCGGCTACATCGTCCGCACCGCCGCCGAAGGCATCGGCGAGGCCGCGGTGAGCAACGACATGGCCTATCTCAAGCGGGTCTGGGCCGAGATCAAACAACGCGCCGCCCTCACCCAGCCGGGCCACATCGTCCACGAAGACCTGCCGCTGGCCATGCGCGCCATCCGTGACCTGGTGGACGACGAAGTGGAAAAGATCCGCATCGACTCCCGCGAGACCCACGAAAAAGTCACCCGCTTCGTGGAAAAATTCATCCCGCAACTGCGCGGTGGCATCGAATACTACGCCGGCCCGCGGCCCATCTTCGACCTCTACGGCATCGAAGACGAGATCCAGCGTGCCCTCTCCCCCCGCGTCCCCCTCAAATCCGGCGGCCACCTGGTCATCGACCAGACCGAGGCCATGACCACCATCGACGTCAACACCGGGGCCTTCGTCGGCCACCGCAACCTGGAAGAAACCATCTTCAAGACCAATCTCGAGGCCACCCAGGCCATTGCCCGGCAACTGCGGCTGCGCAACCTCGGCGGCATCATCATCATCGACTTCATCGACATGGAAGACGAAGACCACAAACGCCAGGTGTTGCGCGCCCTGGAACAGGCCCTCTCCCGCGATCACGCCAAGACCCACATCAGCCAGGTCTCGCCGCTGGGGCTGGTGGAAATGACCCGCAAACGCTCGCGGGAATCCCTGGAACACGTGTTGTGTGAGACCTGCCCCACCTGCGCCGGCCGTGGCAGCGTCAAGACCCCCGAAACCGTCTGCTACGAGATCTTCCGGGAGATCCTGCGCGAAGTCCGTCAATTCGAGGTGGACCGGCTATTGGTCCTCGCCTCGCAAGAAGTCGTGGACCTCATCCTGGACGAGGAATCGGCCGCCCTGGCCGAGCTGGAAGACTTCATCGGCAAGCCGATCCAATTCCAGGTCGAGAGCCAATACACCCAAGAACAATACGACGTCGTCCTGGTGTAGCCGCCCATGCCCTCCCTCTCCTGGCCGCGACGGATGCTGCGCCTCCTCGGCCTGATCCTCGCCGGCCTGGTGATCGGCGCCGCCGTCCTGCTCACCCTGGCCCGCGCCACCCTCCCCTTCGCCGACACCCTGCGCCCCGAGATCGCCGCCTGGGCCGAAGGCGCCCTGGGTCAGGCCATCGACATCGGCCGGCTGGATGCCGACTGGCGGGGCATGGAACCCGGACTGATCCTCATCGACACCACCCTGGTGGACGAAACGGGGCAACCGCTGCTGCACCTGGAACGGGCCCGCATCGGCCTCGACCTCTGGGCCTCCCTACGCCGCCTCGCCCTGGTCCCCGGCCGCATCCACCTCAGCGGCCTGCGCCTGGCGGTGATCCGTGACGCCCAGGGCCGGCTCCACATCCGCGGCCTCGACCGTGGCCGACCGCGCGGCGAAGGCGGGCGCGACTTCGCCCGCTGGCTGCTCGGCCATAAACGCCTCACCGTGGAAGACAGCGAGATCCACTACCGTGACGAAAGCGCCGCCGACATCAACGAATGGACCTTCCGCCACGTCACCCTCGACCTGCGCAACCACCGCGGCCGTCACCTCATCGACGCCACCCTCGCCCTCCCCTACCGCATGGGCCACGGCCTCGACCTCGCCCTGGAACTCCAAGGCGACGTCCTCAGCGCCCACCGTTGGAGCGGCCGCGGCTACCTCAGCATCCGCGGCCTGCGCCTGGAACGACTCCCTGCCCAATGGCGCGACCTCCCCCTGCGCATCGACGGTGGCCGACTGGAAAGCCAACTGTGGGCCTGGTGGGAAAACGGCCGTCTCCAGCGCCTCAACGGCACCCTCGAGCTCCACGAGCTGATTCTGCTACGACAACGGGACCGGCGCGTGCTGCGCATCGAAGAAGCCGGCGGCGTCATCGACTGGCAAGGCGAAGCCAACGGTCGTTGGTGGCTGGCGGCCCAGCGGCTGCGACTGCGCACCGAGATCCGAGACACCCCCCCCAGCCGCCTGTGGATCCACCACCGCCCCGGCGACGCCCATCAGCCCCCCCGGTGGGAACTGGCCCTGGACCACCTCCACCTGGAAGACTTGGTACGCATCGGCCGCTTCAGCGAGCGCCTCCCCCCGCCGCTGGAAACCGCTCTCCACCGCCTGCGCCCCCGCGGCCGCCTCGACGACCTGCGCCTCACCGCCGAACGCCATCGAGACCAATGGCGCTACCAGCTCCAGGCCAGCGTGCACGGGCTGCGCAACCACCCCTGGCAATGGATCCCCGGCAGCGACGGCGTCGACGGCGAGATCCGCCTGAGCGAACGCGGCGGCGCGGCCCGACTCCAAGGCCGGCGCCTGCGCCTCGACCTCGAACGCCTCTACGACCGCCCCCTCCCCCTCACCCGGTTACAGGCCGAAGTCCACTGGCGGCGCGCCCCCCGTGCCTGGGTGGTGGACATCACCAACCTGCACGGCGAAAACCGTTACCTCGCCCTCGCCGCCCACCTGCGTCTCAACCTCCCCACCGACGGTCGCTCCCCGCGGCTGATCCTCGGCACCCGCCTGCGCCTGCCCAACCCCGACCACCTGCGCGACCACCTCCCCACCCGTCTGCTCGCCCCCGGCCTGCGTGACTGGCTGGACCAGGCCCTGCACGCCGGCGCCATCGAAGACGGCGAGATCCTCTACCTCGGCCGCACCCACCAATTCCCCTTCCGTGAAGACCAAGGCCGCCTCGCCATCCAGCTACGGCTCACCCAAGGCCGGCTCACCCCCGCCCCCGGCTGGCCCCGCATCGACGCCATCCAAGGCCACCTGGCGATCGACCACCGCCGGCTGTGGCTGCACTCCGCCTCCGGCCGCATTTACCGCAGTCGCCTGCACGACGTCGAGGTCACCCTCCCCGAGCTTGGCGCCCCGGAACAACGCCTGGAAATCCAAGGCCGGGTGAACAGCGACGCCGCCGACGTGCTGCGCTACCTGCACCAAAGCCCGCTGGAAGAGGCCTTCGCCTCCGCCCTCCACCCCTTCGAGGCCCAAGGCCCGCTGCGGCTGCGCCTCGGCTTGGTCATCCCCCTCCACGACGCCGAAGTGACCGTGGACGGCCACGCCCGCCTCGACGGCGTCCGCCTGCGCTCCGAACTCTACGCCGTGGACCTGCAAGCGCTGCGCGGACCGTTGCGGTTCGACCAACGCGGCATCGCCTCCCCCGGTCTCCAGGGGCGCCAGGACGGGCTGCCGCTGGAACTGGCCCTGGAGACCGAGGACCACCCCCACCGGCTGCACATCGACGGCCACGGCCGCATCCACCGCGAGGCCCTGCGCCTGCTGCTGGCCCGCTACAGCGACTACCCCCACTGGGCGGACTACACTGCCGGCCAGACCCGCTGGTCGGGACGCCTCACCCTACCCCTGTCCGAGGACGACCCCAGTCCACCGCGACTCACCCTCCATTCCAACCTCCAAGGACTGGCCGTCACCCTGCCCGCCCCTCTGGCCAAGCCCTCGGACCGGCGCATCCCCTTCGGCCTCACCATGGAACTGGGTGAAGAAGAACGCCGTCTCGGCATCGACTACGGCGAGCTGCGCGCCCTGCTCGAACTACGCCGTGAAGGCGAAGACTTCCACCTGCACCGCGGCGCGGTGGGCCTCGGCCGCCAACCGCGCCTCCCCGACGAAGACGGCCTGTGGTTCACCGGCCACCTCCCCTACTTCTCCTGGAGCGCCTGGTCCCGAGTCCTGTTCCCCGAGGACGGCCGCCCCCCCCTGTTCCCCGACGAAGGCAGCGCCACCCTCGGCCAGTACTACGACATCACCCTGGACGAACTGGAAGTCTTCGATTTCCGCTTCCAAGACGTCGCCCTGCAAGCCGCCGACTCCGCCCAGGGGTGGACCATCCACACCCGCGGCCCGCGCC
>Ga0256839_1004595_pt1 | contig 13367 bp, 9 predicted proteins | sample 354166metaG_FD_185968 | JGI IMG/M metagenome (GOLD analysis project Ga0256839, IMG submission 185968) | Hydrothermal vent microbial communities from Mid Atlantic Ridge, Atlantic Ocean - 354-166 | ecosystem: Environmental > Aquatic > Marine > Hydrothermal vents | place: Atlantic Ocean: Mid... | reverse complement strand
TAATGCCTATCCTTGATCTGCGGGCCTTGATCTGCGGGCCTTGATCTGCGGGGTCAGCTGCAAACACAGCCGCCCCATGCAGCTGTTCAGGTTAAGTATGGTCGGCAGACGAGCCCCAAGCTACGGCACGGTCTTTCAAGACCAAGGGTGCGACGGGGTCTCGCCAGCCAACACTACAAATGACATAGTTTCAAGAGACAAGGGTGCGTGGTCCTCCACGCACCTTCACAGCCAATCCTGCAATACCGGAATCAGCGGCACATCCGCAGGCGGCATAGGATAATCCCGCAGCGCCATCGGTCGCACCCACTGTAGCACCTGCCCCTCTCGCGGCTGCGGTATGCCCTGCCATTTACGGCATATAAACAACGGCATAAGCAGGTGAAAACCTTCATACGAATGACTGGCAAAGGTCAGCGGCGCAAGGCAGCTTTGCCACGTATCCACCCCCAGCTCCTCTTGCAACTCCCGAATCAACGCCACCTCGGGCGTTTCCCCCGCTTCCACCTTGCCACCAGGAAACTCCCACAGCCCCGCCATGCTCTTGCCCTCGGGGCGCTGCGCCAGCAGCACACGGCCATCGGCATCCACCAGCGCCACCGCTGAAACCAGCAGCGTTTTCATGAGCGGTAATCGGCGTTGATGGTGATGTATTGGTGGGTAAGGTCGCAGGTCCACACCGTTGCCTTGCCGCTATCCAGCCCGATATCTACCGCAATCACGATATGGTCGCGCTTCATATAAGCCGCCCCCGCCGCCTCGGTATAGCTCGGGGCCACCCAACCGTTTTCCGCCACTAGAATATCGCCAAATTTTATCGTCAGCCGGTCACGGTCTGCCCGCTCGCCCGCTTTGCCCACGGCCATCACCACACGGCCCCAGTTCGGGTCTTCCCCCGCCACAGCGGTTTTTACCAAGGGCGAATTGGCGATTGACATGGCAATGCGATGCGCGGGGCCGTCAGAATTCGCCCCCGTCACCCGCACTTCAATCAGCTTGGTTGCCCCTTCGCCATCGCGCGCCACCTGTTGCGCCAGATCCCGCATAACCCCGTGCAGCGCCGTGCGGAACACCCGCGCACGCGGATCGGCAAAATCATCAACCGGGGCCATATCCGCCTGCCCCGTGGCCGCCAAAAGCAGGGTGTCAGAGGTCGAGGTGTCGCCATCCACCGTTATGCAATTAAAGGTGCCGGCATTTTCCAGCCACAGCATTTGTTGCAGCACCGCTTGCGAGATTTTGGCATCGGTAAAGATGTAAACCAGCATCGTTGCCATATCCGGCGCGATCATCCCCGAGCCTTTGGCAAAACCTGCAATCTTCACCGAAACCCCGTCCAGCTCAACCTCGGCGGCCGCCCCTTTGGGGAAGGTGTCGGTCGTCATGATCGCACAGGCAGCGCTACGGTTGCCAGCCGGATCCAGACCGCCCGTTAAAGCCTCCAATACGTTTGCGATCCGGCCATGGGGCAATGGTTCACCAATCACGCCGGTAGAGGATGTGAACACCTTTTCCGCCGGACAGCCAAGCGTTGCCGCCACCTCATCCCGCAGGGCATCCACGCTTTCAAAGCCGCGCTCGCCGGTAAAGGCATTGGCATTGCCCGAGTTCACGAGGATCGCAAATTTTCCGGCTTTGTCAGGCGCTTTTGTATGGGCTGCCAAAGCCTCTTCACAGCGCAAAACCGGTGCCGAGCGGGTGGTGGAACGGGTGAAAACCCCCGCCATTTGCGTGCCTTCACACAGCTCTGCCAGCATCACATCGGTGCGGCCCTTATACTTTACCCCTGCCGCCGCCGTGGCAAAACGCACGCCGTCAATCACCGGAAGGTCGGGAAAGGCGGCCGGTGCCAGCGGGGATACCGGAGGCGGCAATTGCGCCTCCAGCTCTGCCAGTTCGGCTTTTAGCGCCGCGATTCGGGTCTCTACGCTTGCCATTTATTTCAGCAATAACGAGGTGTCGCGCATCAGGGTCACGTCAAACCCGTCTGCTGGCAGCGTCACATCGGCACCGTCGCGCAGCGCGGCGATCTCGGCTTCCACGGCGGCTTGGCGCAGCCCGTCCATAATGGCCACGCGGGTTTCTTCAAGCGTTGGCGCGGGCTTATCACGCTTGTCATTCAGCTTCAGCACATGCCAGCCAAATTGCGTGTTCACAGGCGCTGAAATCGCACCCACTTCCATGCCCACCACAGCAGATTCAAACGGCTCGACCATCTGGCCAAGGCCAAACCAGCCAAGCTCGCCGCCATTGGGGCCAGAAGGGCCGGTGGATTTTTCTTTCGCCAGTTCGGCAAAATCCGCGCCGCCGTTCAGGGTTTCAATAATCGCCTGCGCCTCTTCTTCGGTTTCAACCAGAATGTGGCTGGCATTGAATTCCGGCTCGGGCGGCAGGTTGCCGTATTGCGCGTCATAGGCGGCCTGAATGGCCTCGTCGGAAATATCCCGTCCTGCGACCTCATCAATTTGCACAGAAGCATAAAGCGCGCGGCGCTCATTATCCAGCGCCAAGCCCACTTCGCGCGGAATCTCATTGCCGCTGGCTTCGGCTTTATCGGCGAGCAGGGTTTGCTCGATCAATTGTGCGATGATGCCCTCAAACAACACATCATCGGGCAGGCTTTGGTATTCTTGCGGCAGCTGGTTACGCAGCACAATAACGTGACCAAGCGTGATATCGGTGCCGTTTACGCTGGCAATCACCGTGTCTGCGGTAATATCTTCTTGCGCAAGGCTGGCCCCTGCTGAAAACACCATCAATGCCGAAACCGCTGTTGCGGCCAAAAAATTTCGCATATTGCTCTCCAAACTTCCTGTTACAGCCCCGAAAGGGCGTTAAAAACTTCGCGGCACGTTGACACTTGCCATAGCGGCGCTTACATCCTTACCCCGTGTTAAGGGTGTGGTTTTGCACCCGAATTATTTACGCGCTCAGGCGCGATCATACAAGCGCCCGTTGCATGCAAATTTGTAACCACAGGCAAACATTCGCTGGCACGCCCGGCGGCATTTAAGGATAGAGACCCTATGCTCGGTATCGGCAACATCGCCAAAAAAGTATTTGGCACCCCGAATGATCGCCTCATCAAGGCCACCCGCCCGCTGGTGGCCAAGGTGAACGCACAAGAAGAGGCCTTCAAGGCGCTGAGCGATGACGAGATTAGGGCCAAAACCGACGAGTTTAAAGCGCGCCTCGAAAAGGGCGAAAGCCTTGACGACCTGCTGCCAGAGGCCTTTGCCAATGCGCGCGAAGCGGCGACCCGCGCCATGGGCATGCGCCCTTATGATGTGCAAATCATGGGCGGCATATTCCTGCACCAAGGCAAAATTGCCGAGATGAAAACCGGTGAGGGCAAAACCCTGATGGCGACCCTGCCGGTTTATCTCAACGCGCTCACCGGCAAGGGCGTGCATGTGGTGACGGTGAATGATTATCTGGCGCGGCGCGATGCCGAGTGGATGTCTCAGGTGTATAACTTTCTTGGCCTGACCGTGGGTGCGGTTTACCCCAATATGCCGGAAGAAGAAAAAATCGCCGCCTATCAGGCTGACGTGACCTATGCCACCAATAACGAGCTGGGCTTCGATTACCTGCGTGACAATATGAAAGCCGAGCTGAACCAGATGGTGCAGCGCGGGCACAACTTTGCCATTGTCGACGAGGTGGATTCGATTCTGATCGACGAAGCGCGCACGCCGCTGATTATTTCCGGCCCGACCGAAGATAAATCGGACCTCTATTTGAAGATCGACGCCTTGGTGCCGGAATTGACCGAAGAGCATTACGAAATCGACGAAAAGCAGCGCACCGCCACGCTGACCGACGAGGGCAACGAGTTTGTCGAGCAGCGGCTGCATGCGGTGGGCCTGCTCGATGCCGAGGCCACGCTTTATGACCCCGAATCAGCCTCGCTGATCCACCATGTGAACCAGGCGCTGCTGGCGCACAAGATGTTTAAAAACGAGAAAGATTACATTGTGCGTGGCACCGATGTAATGCTGATTGACGAGTTTACAGGCCGGATGATGACAGGGCGGCGCTTGAGTAACGGCTTGCACCAAGCGATTGAAGCCAAAGAGGGCCTGCCGATCCAGCCCGAGAATATCACACTGGCCTCTGTGACCTTCCAGAACTATTTCCGGCTTTACGACAAGCTGGCGGGCATGACCGGCACGGCGCTGACCGAAGCCGATGAATTTGAAGAGATTTACAAGCTCGGCGTGGTGGAGGTGCCCACCAACAAGCCGATCATCCGGATTGACGAGCATGACCGCGTGTATCGCACCGCCAAAGAGAAATACGAGGCGGTGATTGAGGAAATCAAGCTCGCCCATGCCAAGCAGCAACCAACGCTTGTGGGCACGACCTCGATTGAAAAATCCGAGATGCTGGCGCAAATGCTGAAAGCTGAAGGCGTGCCGCATGAGGTGCTGAACGCGCGCTTTCACGAGCAAGAGGCGTTTATTATTGCCAAAGCCGGCAAGCCCGGCGCGGTAACCATTGCGACCAATATGGCTGGCCGTGGCACCGATATCCAGCTTGGTGGCAACGCCGATATGGAGATTGCCGCGTTGATTCAGGCCGAGGGCGAAGGCGCGGATGAAGCCGCGATTCGCAGCAAGATTGAAGCCGAAACGGCCGCCGCTAAAAAGGTGGCGATCGAGGCGGGCGGGCTTTATGTGCTGGCGACCGAGCGGCATGAAAGCCGCCGGATAGACAACCAGCTCCGCGGCCGCTCAGGCCGCCAAGGCGACCCGGGCCGCACCCACTTTTTCCTGAGCCTTGAAGACGACCTGATGCGGATCTTCAACTCTGGCAACCTTGATAAAATGCTCGGCAAGCTTGGCATGAAGGATGGCGAGGCGATTGTGCACCCTTGGGTAAACAAAGCGCTTGAGCGCGCCCAAGGCAAGGTCGAGGCGCGCAACTTTGACATCCGCAAAAACGTGCTGAAGTATGATGACGTGATGAACGAGCAGCGTAAACGGGTGTTTGAGCAGCGCCGCGAGATTATGGAAAGTGACGACCTGAGCGAAGAGGTGCGGGATATGCGCCATGACGTGGTGGATGACATTGTCGCCGAGGCCATTCCCCCCAAGGCCTACCCTGACCAGTGGGATATGTCGGGGCTTTATGCCAAGGTTATCGAGAACTTTAACCTTGATTTGCCGATTATAGAATGGGGCAAAGAAGAAGGCGTGGACGAAGAAACCATCGCCGAGCGCCTGTATGATGAAACCGACAAAGCCATGGCTGCCAAAGTGGCGCAAGCCGGGCCGGATGTATTCCGGCGGGTTGAAAAACAGGTGCTTTTGCAAACCATTGATAAAGCATGGCGCGAGCATTTGCTAACGCTGGAGCACCTGCGCCAAGTGGTGGCCTTTCGCGGCTATGCCCAAAGGGACCCGCTGAACGAGTATAAAACAGAGGCATTTACCCTGTTTGAAAACTTCCTCAACCGTCTGCGTGTGGATGTTACGCAGCAGCTCTCGAATATCCGGATTATGTCGGCAGAAGAGCAAGAGCAGATGCGGGCGCAAATGCTGGCCACGCAGCAGCAGGCCGCAGCCCCCGAAAGCGCTGCCCCCGTAACCACAGGGGACGTGCCGCCAAAAGTGGACCCTGACAACAAAGCAAGCTGGGGGAATACCAGTCGCAATGCGCCCTGCCCTTGCGGCTCTGGCAAAAAATACAAGCATTGCCACGGCAAGGTTTGAACTTAATAATAGGGAGGGGCAATGTGCGCATCCCTATTGAAAAGCCACATTTAGGCCACAATATATAGGCATAGTTTACACACACCCCTCCACGGGTTGTGGTTTTTTTATTATTACAAGTTAGTTTAACTTCAACCTTTAAGGTGTTGTTTCACCAGCTTAAATGTGCTATTTACGTTGCAAATATAACTTTGGAGGCGCGGATCGTGTTCAAGAACGATCGCATGATGATGATTCTTACGGGCTTGGTTCTGGCAATTTTTGCCGGGTCCATGGTTCAGTATGGCGACCGGATTGTGGCTATTATGGCCGGCGAAGAAGTTGCATCCCCACAAGATGATTCGTATTCGGTGCGCGCAGGTGCCAGCCAAATTCTTGATGTTCTCTCGAATGATACCGTTAAAGGGCCTATTGTGGTGCTTACGCGCCCAAGCTGCGGCACCATTGCTATGAGCAGCGATAACAGGCTGTCGTTCACCAGTGATGCCGCATGTAGTGGCGAGGTAGAGTTCGCCTATTGTGTGGATTCTGAGGGGAAATGCGCCCCCAACGCGGTGAAAATAAACGTTATTTCCGTTAGCTTTGCCCAGGGCGATTCCACCACCACAGGCAAAACCACTCCGGCGGCTACGACCGAAAGAAACCAGGCCGAATCACAGGATCCTGTGTTGGCGATGGCATCCAACCAGCCGCGCAGCCCGCAAACCAATGCCCCCGACATTGCAAGTTTTGCCGTGGAAATGGCCCCCCCTGCGCTGGCCGTGCCGGATATGACCGAGCTGGTAAGCCCGGGCATGGCCGTGGCATCCATCCGGCGGGCCACAAGCGGGCTTAATTCAGCAAGCGCAACCGACCAAAACATTACCGCCCAAAATAGTGCCAGCGTTGGCCAAACCGCCTCTTCCGGCCCGGCAGTATTTTCTGCGCCCACCATTGGCGAATCAAGCAATATAACACTTGGCGGATCAGAGCGCGCAGTGGCCAGCATTGTAAGCACGCCAAGCGGGCTGCAAGCTGCAGGCACCGAAGACAACAACCTCGTGCAGCTCGCGCGCGGCCCCGTGGCGCTGGACACGCTACAAATCGCACAGGTTTTACCCGCCCGGGATACATCACCCTTGGCCGCCAGCCCGGAGCGCAACGGAGACGCCCCAGTTTTCGTAGCCTCGGCGCAAACCAATGAACCAAGCCCCGAAGCAAATTTCAACGCAAGCCAAACAAATGGCGGGCCAATCGCGATGATCGCGCTCAACCTATCGCCCACGCGCGGGAATGCAGCAGGCGAAAGCCTTAATATCGTTTTATCCGAGCCTGGTGTGCAAAGCTTTATAGCCCCGGCAGAAACTCCGGAGGCCCTTGCGCCAACATCTGCACGGCCTAGCACGGTCAGCGTATTGGAGCACGCACCAAGTATTGCCGAGCAGATACTGGCTCCTGCGGCTTTGTCGTTTTCGTCAAATTTAGCCGCTGGCGTCTCGTCATTCAGCGATCGGCACGTTGGTTTTGAGCCCTCCATTTTTCCATCCCCCAACGCGGCTTTTACCCCCTTCAATGCCATTGGCACGCGTGTGGCCGCATCACAGCCCACCCAAATCGCCGCACCAGCAAAGCTTGCCCTGCGTGATTTTATTTCCCGCTTTATCTCGGTAAGCCAAGGCACCACATGGCCAAAACGCACAGTTGCTATCGCCTCCCTTGCCTCTCCTGAAGCGCTGGCATTCTCACGCCCCCGGCTTGATATGCACCCAGCTGAAAAGCCGCAGATTCTTCAAGCCAGCCTAGCATTGGTACCCGAATTTGAGGTTACCACAGCGCCCGTGCAAAATTCGAACTGTGAAATAGCGCTGTCGGCGTCGCAGGCGCGTGGCGCTAATATCGCGCTCGATATAAGCGCCGCCTGCAAGCCAAACCAAATGGTCACTATTGAGCATGCCGGCCTTGCGTTTTCGGTGCGTACAGATTCTCAAGGTGTCGCGTCGGTGGTTGTGCCGGCAATGCAAGCCGACGCAGAGGTCAGTGTGCGGTTTACGGATCAAAGCACAAGCAGCGCGCGCATTTCTGTGCGCGACATCGACAGCGTAATTCGCGCCGGTGTTTCTTGGCAGGCCAATATGAACCTCGATCTTACGGCCATCGAATTTGGCGCGGCCATCGGGTCTGACGGCTATATCTCCCCTGAAACCCCGCGTGATTACCGGACCTCCCGGGTGAAAGGGGGCGGGTATTTGATGCTGCTTGGCGATCCAAGCCTGGAGCGTGGGGCCTTGGCCGAAGTATATACCTTACCTACCCAGCGCAACCAGCAGCGCGGAACCATCGCAATGTCGGTGGTGATCTCTGACGTCGCCCCTGTGTGTGGTCAAACCATCAATGCCAAAACCGTGCGCACCCGCGATGGCCGCAGCGCCGGTATCCGCAATGTGCGGTTTTCAGTGCCAAGTTGCGGCACGGTTTTAAGCGGCCCAATCGCCTTACCCGGCGCGATTGATGATATCCGCCTGGCTGGCCGTTAAGCGGCCCGCCACAAGCACAAATGTATCAGCGCGGCGCGGGAGCAACGCTGCCACAAGCACCCCCTCGCCGCGCCGCATGGGCTAGATCAGCCCGAGGGCCTTAAAGCTGGCATCGCGCTCTTTTCCGATCACAATATGATCATGCACCGAAATTCCCAGCGCCTTGGCTGCATCCACAATCCGGTTGGTCATCACGATATCTTCGTCCGATGGATCAGGGCTACCAGAGGGGTGATTATGCACCAGAATCAGCGACGAGGCATTCAGCTCCAACGCCCGCTTCACCACCTCGCGCGGGTAAACCGGCACATGATCGACCGTGCCCACGGCTTGCGGCTCATCGGCGATCAGCACATTTTTTCGGTCAAGATAGAGCACCCGAAATTGCTCGGTTTCACGGTGCGCCATTACGGTTTTGCAATAATCCATCAGCGACGACCAAGAGGTAATGGCATTTTGCCCCATCACCCGCGCCTGCCCAAGCATCTGCGCCGCCGCCTCTACAATTTTCAGCTCCTGCACCGCCGCCGCGCCCACGCCCTGCACCTTGGCCAGCCGTGCAGCAGGGGCTGAAATCACGCGGTTAAAGTCACCAAATTCAGCCAGCAGCCGCTTGGCAATCGGCTTTACGTCGCGGCGCGGGATGGCGCGAAACAGCACCAGTTCCAGCATTTCATAATCAGCTAAAGCCGTAGCCCCCGCCCGCATAAAGCGCGCGCGCAGGCGTTGGCGGTGGTTGGTATAGTGAGGCTCTGCAGGTTTGCTGGCTGGCGTGGCCACCACCTCGAAATCTTGTTCGAATTCGGGAAAGGGCATTTCGCTAAACTGGTTACGCATATTCATACGTTAACCATTCCCACGCTTTGGTTAATAAACCCTTAAGCGCCCCATGTGGGGTAGAATTTTCCGGTGGGCGAAAGGGTGAAAATCTCGCAGCCGTCGGCTGTAACCCCGATCGAGTGCTCAAACTGTGCGGTGTTTTTCTTGTCTTTGGTGACCGCCGTCCAGCCATCGGCAAGCACTTTGGTAAAGGGTTTGCCTAGGTTTATCATCGGCTCGATGGTAAAAAACATGCCCTCTTCCAGCACCGCCCCGCTGCCCGCACGGCCATAGTGCAGCACGTTGGGAGCAGCATGAAACACCTGCCCCAGCCCGTGGCCACAAAAATCTCGCACAACGGTCATTCGGTTGCCCTCGGCGTAGCGCTGAATGGCGTGGCCAATATCGCCAAAAGTGTTGCCCGGTTTTACCTGCTCTATGCCCAGCATCAGGCATTCATGGGTCACCTCGATCAGCCGTTCATCGCGCCTTGAGAGCTTGCCCGCCACATACATGCGCGAGCTATCGCCAAACCAGCCATCCAGAATACAGGTGACATCAATATTAAGAATATCCCCGTCTTTCAGCACCTTGGGCCCCGGAATACCATGGCACACGACGTGATTTATCGAAATACAGCTGGCATGCTCGTAGCCCCGATAGCCGATGGTCGCCGACACAGCACCGGCATCTTCAATGAACGCCTGAATACGGGCATCCAGTTCTCCGGTGGTCACGCCGGGCTTCACATATGCCGCGATCATATCAAGGCTTTCCGCCGTCAACTGCCCTGCCGCGCGCATGCCCGCAAAATCTTCTGCGGGATGAATGCGAATGCCATCTTTGTTCAAAAATCCGGTTTTAGCACGGTGCATGGCGGCTCTCCTGAATGGGTATGCGCCCGATATATGTTACCGCGAAACAATCGGCAAGGCCTCACCGAAACTTGCGCCCTCAAGCGTAAGGGTGGCTCGAAAGCAGAAGGCCTCTACCCCCGCTGCGCACGCGGTATGAAAAGCCGAAGCATAAGTTGGGTCAATGTCACTCGCCACAGCAAAAGCCGTGCAATCGGTGCGTTGCACAAGGTAAAGCACCACGGCGCGGTGGCCCTGCGCCACCATGCCCGCCAGCTCGTCCATGTGCTTGGCCCCGCGCTTGGTAACGGTATCGGGGAACTCCACAAGCCCCGCTTTGCGGCATAGATTGGCGCTTTTCACCTCTACATAGCAATCGGGCAGGCCCTCCCCCGTGAGCAAAAAATCCACGCGGCTGTTTTCACCGTATTTCACCTCGGCGTGCACGCTTTTATAACCCGCCAGCGCGGGCACGGCTTGGGCGTGCAAGGCCTCACCCACCACTTTATTGGGCAGGGCGGTATCAATACCCACCAGCGCGCCGCCGGTTTCGGCCAGCTTCCAGCTATAGCGCAGCTTGCGCTTAGGGTCGTCATTCGGCTCCAGCCACACGGGGGTGCCCGCCTGCGCCAGGCCTGTCATTGCGCCGGGGTTGGCGCAATGGGCCGTGGTCTCGCGGCCATCCTCCAGCGTGACATCTGCCAAAAAGCGTTTATACCTGCGGATCAGAACCGCGCGAACAAGGGGGCGTGCATATTTCATGTGCCGCTTCTAGCGTGCACAAGCCCTAGCCTCAAGATGAACCCCGCTGCGGCTATACAGCAGATCGGTGACGAGGTATTGCCTGGCCGCACCCAAGACAGCAACCGCAACCACCTTGCCAAACATCTGGCAGCGGTGGGGATTGACGTGCTTGAAAAATGTGCATGTGATTGGCGGCGGGGCCAGCGATATTTTAAGCTATGATGGCGTGGATACGGCCACGGCTATCGGGCGACAGGACTGGCAGAGATTGCGGCTCTGTCCGTTGGCTCTTATCCGTTTGTGTCATCGCAGGATTTTGGCACCACTATCGTGGCCCGTGGCACAGATGAAACCGCGCTAAAGGCAGCGGAAGCGGAAATTATAGCATTGAGATAAGTTTCCGCTTTCCTTCGCTGTAATCTCGGTTAAGTTGAGCTAACCGCCCGCTATTCCGCGCGCTGGCTTACGGACACTCCGCATGAGCGAATCCCAAACACCGCCGCAAACCTATGGCCCGCATTTCCGTGCGACCATAATGCTGGGCGCCCCTATGGTGGGCACTATGCTGGCGCAGATGATTATGGGGGTAACAGATACGGTGATGCTCGGCTGGCTTGGCGCGGCCCCGTTGGCTGCCTCGGTGCTGGGCACACAGATATTTCTTATTTTGCTGCTTACCGGCTCTGGCTTTGCCCAAGCGGTGGTGCCTTTGGCCGCGCATGCATTGGGAGCGGGAGATACCACCGTGCTGCGCCGCGCGGTGCGCATGGGGTTTTGGGTGAGCACGGCTTTTACGCTGGTTGTATTTCCAATCATGTGGCTTGCCGAGCCGATATTGCTGGCGCTGGGGCAAGAACCGGCGCTGGCGCAAATGGCCGACCAGTACTTGAGCATCGCCAAATGGTCGTTTTTGCCCAACCTGTTTATCATGGTGCTGCGCAGCTATTTTGGCGTGGTGGAAAAGGCGCATATTGTGCTGGCGACCACGCTGATAGCCGCGATCGCCAACGGCTTTTTGAATTACGCCCTGATTTTTGGCAACTGGGGCGCGCCGGCATTAGGAATTGAGGGCGCGGCCTATGCCAGCCTTATTTCGGCGCTACTTTCTATGGGTCTGCTGCTGGCCTTCACCAACTGGCACCCTGCCCTTGCCCCGCATGCCATTCTGAAGCGGTTTTGGCGCTCTGACTGGGTAGCGTTTCGCGAAGTTGCCAAGGTGGGCTGGCCGATCGGGGTTTCGATACTGGCCGAATTTGGCCTTTTTGCAATGTCGGCGATTATGATGGGCTGGTTTGGCACCGTGGCGCTGGCGGCGCATGGCATTGTAATGCAGGTGATCTCGATCGTGTTCATGGTGCCGCTGGGGCTTTCACAGGTGGCAACCATCCGCCTCGGGCTGGCCAAGGGGCGGAAAAACCCGGCCGAGGTGACCATGGCAGGGCGCGCGGTGCTTATGGTCGGCATAGGCTTTGCGCTCGCCACTTCGGTGCTGCTGGTCACCGCCGCCTCACCGCTGCTATCGCTGTTTCTTGATCTTAAAACGGCAGACGCACCGGCCATTCTGGCCTTCGCCATTCCACTTCTGGTTGTAGCTGCAGGGTTTCAACTGGTAGACACCTTGCAAGTGCTGGCCGCCGGCCTGCTGCGCGGGTTAAAAGACACCCGCGTGCCAATGCAATTCGCGCTGTTTTCTTATTGGGTCATTGGTATCCCGACAGCTTATCTGCTGTCACAATATACCGGTTTGGAAGCGCTCGGCATTTGGCTCGGCCTTGCGATTGGCCTAACAGTGGCCAGCATATTGGGCATGGGGCGCTATATAGCACGGGCAAATATCGGGCTGGTATAACCGCGCCTCGCTGCGCTCGGCTATGGCGGCGCGTCCACCGTAGCGCTTGATCAAAGGTCGCACCCGCGCCGCGCTGCAACGTGGGTATTCATTTGCAACCCTGATGTGTTTGAACAAAAATGAACATTCCAAATTGCTCAAATATCCTGGGGGTGAAGCAAGGGTTCAACGCCCGCTGACACACGCGCCAACGCTTCTGCGCGGCGCGTGTGCAATCTTGCAAAACAGACTAACGCCAGACGCGCCGCCTTGTTAAAACGCCAGCGCTTTGGCTTGCTTCACCTGTGGCAGGCTGGCGATGGTTTTCAACGTGGCGTCGTCAATCGGGGCATCCACACCCACCAGCGCAATCGCCTCGCCATCCTTGACCACACGGCCCAAAGCGAAGGTCGCGATATTCACACCCAGCGCGCCCAATGTGGTGCCCAGAGCGCCAATATAACCCGGAAGGTCGGCATTGGTGGTGTAGAGCATATAGGGCTGCGGCTCGGCCTCAAGGCCAATACCCTTGATCTGGATAAAGCGCGGCTTGCCATCGGAATAGATGGTGCCCGCCACCGAGCGCTTCTGGGTTTCAGAGGTGATCGTAAGTCGCATATAGGTGCCAAAGGCGCCCTGCTCATCCTTGCGGGTTTCGCTGATTTTAATGCCACGCTCGCGGGCCACAATCGGGGCTGACACCATGTTCACGCCGCCCTCACCCACCAAGGGGATCATCAGCGAAGCAACGAGGCTGGCGGTGAGCGGTTTGAGGTTCAGCTCGCCAACTTTACCTACAAACTCGATCTCGATCTCCTTGATCGGGCTTTCGGTAACCTGCCCCGCAAAGCCACCGAGCATTTCGGCAAGGCCAATCCACGGCTTGAGCACG
>Ga0256839_1004594_pt1 | contig 13367 bp, 14 predicted proteins | sample 354166metaG_FD_185968 | JGI IMG/M metagenome (GOLD analysis project Ga0256839, IMG submission 185968) | Hydrothermal vent microbial communities from Mid Atlantic Ridge, Atlantic Ocean - 354-166 | ecosystem: Environmental > Aquatic > Marine > Hydrothermal vents | place: Atlantic Ocean: Mid... | reverse complement strand
CGTAACCACCGCCGTAGCCACCGCCGTAACCGCCGCCGTAGCCAGCGCCCGCGCCGCCTACCGCGCCGCCAAGGGTAACCTGCTCACCCTTGGAGAAGCTGTATCCGACGATGAAGCTCAGCGCCATCGCCACAACAATAACCACCACGGCTATGTCGTTGCGCATGGCTATCACGCCTTTTTAATCCTGTACACGAAGGTTCCGCCGTCGGAGCGCTTCTCCACGATCTCGTGCCCTTCCTTGTTGCACAGCGCTGTTATGGACTCCTCAGAGGAGGGGTTGTCAAAAACCACCTCCAGTATGTCGCCGCTCTTTATCTTCTCCAGCGTCTTCATGGTGTACAGCTGCGGGTGCGGGCACACGTAGCCCTTGACATCAAGCTGATACACCCCATCTTCCAGCTTCTTAACCTTCACAGGCATCACCTCCTTACTCTATCTCTATCTCAATATCCTGCGCCTTGAGCTTCCTCTCAGACCACCAGTTCATGAACCTCACCGCTACCAGCGCACCGCCGCCCATACCCAAGAAGAACAGCCAGCCTCCGGGGTCGCCGCCAGCCACGCGTATGTAGAAGGCACCTATGTTGCATCCCAGAGCAATTCTCGCGCCCATGCCCATGAACACGCCGCCCAGGAAGCCCCAGAGCGCCAGCTCTTTGGTGGGCTTCTTGAACTTGAACTCCCTGTTGAGCAGCGCCATCACCATCGCACCGAAGACTATACCTACGGACATCAGCAGTGCAGGATTCCACCAGGGGTCGGGGAGACCGTTGCTCATGCCGAAGTAGATGTTGTCCATCATGTTCCAGCCAAGCTTGTGCAGCACCCAGCCGCCCACCTGCGCCTCCTGGGTGGTGATGTACCAGTAGCCAGGGTCAAACACCGTGCCGCGCTTGGATACACCCTCAAGCCCGAGAGCGGTAAGGGCATGCCCGAAGTTGCCGATGCCGAACTTGTAGCGGAGGTTCTGCATCGCCAGCACGTGGAAGCCCGCGATTATGCCTATGAGCACTCCCGCAATGGTGGTGCGCTTGGATGCGGTTATCATGTACCAGAATCCCCTGAGCTCGTCGGAGAAGCTGGTCTTAACCTCGCCGTTGGCTGCGCTTGCCGCCTTCTGCTGGGCTATCTGCCTGATTATTCCCTTTCTGGCAACCACCACGTAGGCGAACACGAAGAGCACCAGTATGGGTATTATGGTGTTCAGGAGTGAGTCAGCCAGCAGCATCTTCGCCAGCCCCGGATGCTTGCCGTAGAGCTTCTCAGCCAGCGTGAAGGCGGGTCTCGGGAAGATGTAGTTCCTGAGGAGCTGGTCAAACCAGCCACCGATGTCCACGAATATAGCCTGTCCGAAAATCATCGTGGTTAGGGCTATCATTGAAGTGCCGTTACCCTCTCCTATCTTGTAGAGAGTACCTGAGGCGCAGCCTCCTGCAAGCACCATGCCTATGCCGAAAATCAGCCCGCCTATGAGCTCATGCGGTCCCAGGGGACCCGGGTGAAAGGTGCTCAGCCTGTACTCTGCCAGCACAGCCATGATTATGCTGAAAACCGCCATCGCTATCATGATACCCACGAACATTCTGGTAACGCCGATGGCTATGAGGTCACGCCACGCCGAGGCGAAGCAGAACCTGCCCCACTGAAGCAGAAGCCCGTACGCAACACCAAACCACAGGTAGGTCACGATGTACATGAACACTGGATGCACACTGTAGTACCACAGACTCACTATCAGCATCAGCCCCAGTATGGAAAACGCCCAAAACATTCTTTTCCTGTCACTGTCGTCTGCCATCTCATCCCTTCCTCCTTGAGGTTATGTGTGGCATCGTGTAGCACTATACCCTTCTCCTATTTAAATTTTTCGAAAGGGTTATCTGCTGGGTGAATATTCACATGCAGACAATTTTTGCGTGAATTATCCTTATTCATGCTCGTGTGCTTCTGTTCTGAATCACAAACACGGTAGTGCTGCAAAACGCATAAGCGCTTAATTTTCGCCACTTCCGCGCAGCTACGGGCGGGGTATTTTTTAAGTATCCTCTCCATATTAAAATCATGTCCCGTATAAAGATTCTCAGGCGTGGTGAATCAGAGGCGGAGATGGACCCGGGCTCCGGGATGATAAGGCTGATGGTGCGCAGCGAAAAGCTGGAGGGCATGCTGGTGGAGGTCGGTGCCGGGAAGGAGATACCCATGGAGTACTCCCACCCAGGTGAGGAGCTCCGGCTGGTGCTGGAGGGTGAGATAGAGGTTGAGGTGGAGGGCGAGCGCCACCTGCTACGCGAGGGAGACTTCATGTGGTTTGACTCCTCCATGAAGCACAGGATAAGAAACCCCGGGGCAAAAAAGGCGGTTTACTTCTCTGTAAACACCCCGCCGGCGATGCGCTGGAGGTGAGCGGGTGAAGCTTCTGGGGCTGCGCTGCGCCAGGGCTCCTGACGTGGAGGAGTTCAGGAAGCTCGGTGCCCAGCTTCTGAGGGCTGAGAGGATAGCCGGGAGGAGGCACCTGGAGTTTGCCCTGGAGCAGGCGGAGCGCGCCTTCAGACGGGGGAAGAACATCTGCAACGACTTGGCTATGGAGGTTCTCGTAAGGGCAGCCGCCACCAGGCAGATAGGCACCGCAATTGAGCGCCTCGGGGTTCGGGGAGCCAAGGAGGTGGTGCTGGTCTGCGAAGAGGTGCCTGAGGAGCTGCTCGCCAGCTACGGGTGCAGGGAGTGCGAGGACGTGCTGGAGCTCAGTGAGGAGAAGCTTCCCGGGCTCATGCAGAGCTACGGCATAGCAGGGGAGGAGCTTGAGGCGGTGGGCGGCAGAGCTGAAGAGGCGGTGCAGATGCTGATAATTGAGAGGATAGCGCTGATGTGGGTGGAGTAGCTAAAACCACAGGAAGCGGTGCTTCACCCTGAACATCCACCTCACCGAGTCAACCGCCTGCATGTCTGCATCGTACAGCGTGGCGTTTACCAGGTATATGTTTCTGGAGAGGGGCACCAGCGAGCCGTCACCCCTGAGCTCAGCCAGCTCAACCTGGAGCTCCCCGGTGCCGTTAAAGCTTACCCAGAACCACTCCTCCGGCAGCTGCACAGGCTCGTCGTCCTCCGCATACCAGGGGTTGTTCACCCTGGTCAGGCTCAGCCTGAGCAGACCGCTGAAGGGCTTGGTGGTGCTCAGCTTCACCCGCAGCTTCACGGGCTCGCCGTAGGCGTAGTATATGCGGGAGGTGTTCAGGCTGTCAATCCAGGTGTGGTCGTACTTCACTCTGTAGATGCGCACGTGCCTGTTGGCGACTATGGGCTCATAGCCCCTGAGGTCGTAGCCCATCAGGAATATGAGGGAGGTGAAGTGCGTGCCCCTGACGCCGGAGGAGATGTAGTACAGGTAGGTGTCGGTGACGAAGACCGTGCCCCTCTCAAAGGGTATGCCCTCAAGCTCAGGAGGCGAGCGATTCAGCCTGTAGAGGGTGACGTTGTACCTCCAGTCGCGGTAGTACACCTCATCCATAACCGCCACGTCCCTGGTGTACACGTGCACCCCTCTTTCGTCCCTGAAGAGGGTGTAGCTCTGATTCCCGTCCAGCACCTTCCAGATGTTCGCCGAGCGCCTCTCAAGCCTGGCAGAGGCAGAGAGGTTCACGCCGTGCTCTGCAAACACCCTTCTGAGCACCGGGAGCTCAACCCTGTCCCTGAAGCTGAAGAGCCACAGGCTGGCATCGCTTCTGCTCCAGAAGACTGCCACAAGCATGCTGCTGTTGTCTGAGGTGACATTAAGAACGTAAAAGCTCCTGTTGTTTGAACTGACATAGAACTTCGCGGGATAGCCCATGAACTCGCCGGAGCGGTTGTAGGTGTAGTAGGTGTACCACATGTCGTCCCTCCACAGCCTGCAGGGCACCGAGAAGATGTTGCCTATCTTGCCCAGCAGGTCCGGCGAAACCAGCACGTATTTTATGTGGTACTTCTTCAGAATCCGCTGGCTCACGTTCTCGTCCCTCTGCTTCATGAACCAGCCGTATTCGCACATCACCGGGAGCTTCTGGCCCAGGGTGCCGTCAAGCATTGTGGGGAAGCCTGTAACTCCCTGGGTCCAGCCGCCCTGGTCCCACCAGACCATGACGCTTCCCGGCTCCTGCTTCTTCAGGTAGTGCAGCGCCGAGTTCCACTCGGGGGACATCGCGGGACCCAAGCTCCAGGCGAAGTCTGTGGCGACCATGCTCATGCTGCCCAGAAGCAGGGACGCCATCACCCAGGCTGCAGCTTTTGGCTGGAGGTAGTGCTCCAGCCTGTACAGCAGGTACGCCGCAAGCACAGCCAGGGGCGCGCTCGCCAGGAAGGTGTACCTTATTGCCGAGTGCATCAGGTAAAGCGAGCCCGCAGCCCAGGCGAGGATTATCAGCAGCTCCGGCTTTCGCTCCCGCAGCCACTCGTAGCTCATGAGCAGAAAGCCCAGCGGGAACAGGTAGGCTATCAGCCTGAACCTGTACTTCACCAGCCCCCAGGAGGTGGGTCTCAGCTCGGTTATGGTGTCGTAGGGGAAGCCTGTTGGCTTAACCAGCCCGTAGCCTGTTACAAGCTGCTTCAGCAACTGCTGCATGGGCAGCATCTGCCAGGCTGCGATGAGCGCCGCAGCCGTGATGGGCAGGAGCAGCAGCCTGCGGCGCCTGAGCAGGTGCAGCAGCAGCGAGAAGCCGAGAGCAGAGAAGCTTATCGCGAGAAGCTCCTGACTGGTGTCCCAGCGGGTGGGCTGGAAGAGCACGCTCAGCTTTATCATGGCTATGCCAGTGAGCACCGCCACCAGGAAGCGGAGCATCACCCTGATGTCGCTTCTGCGCCTCAGGAACTGCAGGAAGGAGTGAGCCGCCAGAAAGCAGGAGAGCACCACGAAGGCAAAGAGGTGTCCGTTCCACACGAAGCCGCTCAGCCCGAGCATCACGCCTGAAAGAAAAGCGCACCTGCTTCCAGGCTCCTTTATGCTTCTGACAAAGAAGTAGAAGGCGAATATGGCAAAAAGCAGGAAAAAGGCGTCGCCGCGGTAGTAGCCGGCAACGCTCCTGCTGATGTTTGCCGGCATAAGCGCGAGAATCGCCGCACCGTAGAAGCCAGCTCTCGCGCCCGCCGCCTCTCTGAGCAGAAGGTAAACGGGCACCAGGGTGAGGGAGCCCACGAGCGCGGGTGTGAGGAAGTAAGCCTCCCTGAAGCTCAGCCCGAGCATCGCTCCTATGCTCTTGTACACCACCACCGAGGTGTAGTACAGCCCGAAGGGCTCCACCACGTAGGCGCCGTAGGGGTAGTTGGAGAGTAGCCAGAGTATTGGAAACTCGCCGGTTTTTGCTATGTACTCGGCAACCCTGAAGTGGTGCCCTGGGTCAAAGGCGAGAAAGTAGCCGTACTGCTCGTACCTGAAGGTTGCCATGCGAATCAGGAATGCCAGAACCACGATGAAAACCAGCACCACCGCATCCCTGCGGTTCATTCACCCGCCCCCCCTGCAGCCTGCTCCTCAAAGTACAGCTCGGTGGCGTAGCCGTGCCTTCTCAGCCTGCGGTCCGCCTCTTCAAGGGAGCGCGTGCCCCTCACGAGCCTGGCGGTTCTGCTCATCTCCACCACCGCCTCCGGCAGGAAGTAGAGGGTCACCACAGACACAGGTGTGAGCACGACCCTTCTTGAACCTTTCCTTATCCTGTACTCTCCGCACCTGCCCTTAGCAGCCTCAACAACCAGCCTGCTCGCCTCGGTGGCGGTGCTGCTGGCGATTCTCTCCATAACCTTAATGTCCTCTGCAACCGCACCCACCGCCCCCAAGAAGGCTCCGCGCTCCATGAGCCTCGCGATGTTGCGGTTGAGCTCCTCAAGGGTGAGCTCGCCGTCGCTGCCGTAGCCTATCACACCCAGGGCGGCGGGCACCTCAAGCCCGGCTATGGAGAGCAGCATTATTGAGTCTGCAAGGGGGCTCTGCACACCCTTCTCATCGCCCGCCGCCAGAGAGTCGCCGCCCACGTCTATGCCCACCACTAAGTCAATGCCCAGCTTATTCACCGCACACTCCAGAGCCTCCCTGGTGCCCTCGGCGCCACCGCCAACGTCAAGCACCAGAACCTCCCTGCCCGTGCAGGCAGAGACCACGCTCTCAGTGAGAGGCGCTCCGTGCTTCGTCCTGGCTTCAGGACCGGCAAGCCCCGCACGCTCGCAGAGCTTTTCAACACCCTCAAGCTCCTCCATCCTCCTGGGTCCGGGAAGGGGGTCAACCACCCTGCGCTCCCAGCTCAGACCACCCAGCACCACCTCCACACCCAGCCTGCTCAGAAACCTCGCCGTGGGTATGCAGCCTATAACATCCCCTCCCCCGCCGATGCCTATCACCAGCGCCTTCTCAGAGCGCAGCGCCAGCTCCTCTATGCTCATGGGTAATGCAGCAGGACGTTAACCTCTGGTATAAAAATCATGCTGTCAGCAGAGGTACGGGCGGTGCTGGAGAAGCAGGGCTACCGCATGGTGGGCAGGCACTCAGCGGTGAAGCTGTGCCACTGGGTGCGGGAGAGGCTGCTGAGGGGGAGGGCATGCTACAAGTCCAGGTTCTACGGCATTGAATCCCACCGCTGCGTGCAGCTAACGCCCAGCGTGGCATGGTGCCAGCACCGCTGCGCCTTCTGCTGGCGTCCGGTGGAGCACACGCAGGGTGCGGAGATGGAGGGCAGCCTGGATGAGCCGGAGAGCATAGCAAGCGGGGCGATTGAAGCCCAGCGTGCCCTGCTGAGCGGCTACGGGGGCGAGAGCAGGGTGAGCAGGCAGGACTTTGCGGAAGCGCTTGCACCCAGGCATGTGGCGATTTCGCTTGCCGGCGAGCCCACAAACTACCCCCTGCTCCCGGAGCTCGTGCAGGAGTTCCACAGGCGGGGCATGAGCACCTTCGTGGTGAGCAACGGCATGAATCCGCAGGTCATGGAGAGGGTTGAGCCCACGCAGATGTACCTGAGCCTGCCCGCACCCACGCAGGAGGTTTACAGGAAGCTCGCCAGACCTGTGGTCAGGGATGGCTGGAGCAGGCTGATGCAGAGCCTTGAGGTGCTCTCCGGCATGGAATGCAGGACCGCGGTGCGCATAACCCTGGTCAGGGGCTACAACTTCCTGCCGGAGGAGTACGCCAGACTGGTGGAAAAGGCTGAGCCAGACTTCGTGGAGGCGAAGAGCTACATGCACGTCGGCTACTCCAGAAGAAGGCTCAGCCGGCAGCACATGCCGCTGCATGCGGAGGTGGTGGAGTTCGCAGAAGCCCTCGCCGACGCCACCGGGTACAGGATAAAGGATGCTTCACCGGAAAGCAGGGTGGTGCTGCTGTGCAGAAAATAGCAGGTGGAGTGGATATGAGGCTGCATGAAATCGTTGAGATGATAAGAGCCGAGCTTGACGAGAAGGAAAAGAGAAGAGAGGAACTTTTCAGAATGGCGAGAGAGGTCAGGCGGATGTCCACCAGAGCGATATGGCTGGTGCACCTGAATGAGTACACTAAGGGAGAGGAGCTTATTGAGAGGGCGGGAAAGATGCTCTCAAAGCTCAGCGAGCACGACCTGCGCTTCAGTTTCCTGCACGAGGCGGGGCAGGAATACGCAGAGGCTGTGCTCACCCTCCACCTGCTCACAGGGAGAGAGCTGCCCTCCCACACCGAGCTCCGCATACCAGCCGAGTGGTACCTCGCAGGACTCGGAGACACGGTGGGAGAGCTCAGAAGACGGGTGCTGGTGCTGCTGAGGGAAGGCAGACTGGAGGAGGCTGAAGGGCTGCTGGAGCTTATGATGGAGATAAACAGAGAACTCTCCTCGCTCATGTATCCAGGAGCTGTGGCTGCGATAAAGCGCAAACAGGACATAGCAAGGGTGCTGGTGGAGCGAACCATGAGCGAAGTTACGGTAGCCGCCAGAGAAGCTGCACTCAGAAGCTCTATTGAGGAGTGCATGGATGCGCTTAGGAAGTGCAGGAATGAACATAAAAGTATATAAATGAACGTGGCATGATATCATCTATCACATTCTGTACCTGGCAGGGAGAAAATGACCCACCACAAGAAGGTGTTAGTGGTTGAGGATGACGACTCGGTAAGGGAGATATACTCCCGCATGCTGCGCAGCAGGTACAGGGTGATTGAGGCAAAGGATGGCAGCGAGGCGGTGGAGAAGTACAGGCGCGAGAAGCCTGATCTGGTGCTGGTGGACATCAACCTGCCCCTCAAAACCGGTGGAAGGGTGATAAGCGAGATAAAGGAGCAGGACCCGGAGGCGAGGATTATAGCGGTTACCGCCTACGCCTACACGAAGGAGGAGCTGGGGGTGGAGGTGCTGAGGAAGGGGTTCAGCAAGAAGGTTCTCTTAGAGAAGGTCGGCAGCATGCTGCAGGAGTGAAAAACTTTTTGTATGTTAGGCTGAAGGATAAGCCAGAGGTTTTTGAGGATGGAAATCTGGGAGCTTGTGGGAGACCTTTATCCTGACTTTGAGGATGAGATGCGCAGGGTGGAGGAGGTTCTGCTGGACTCAATCCCCCAGAGCACGCCTGAAGAGCTTTACAGTGCATCAAGGCACCTGATAGCCGCGAGGGGCAAGAGAATCAGACCCGCTCTGGTGCTGCTCTCCTTCAGAGCCGTCAACCCGGAGGGGGAGCTGGAGAGCGTGCTGCCCATTGCTGCGGGCATTGAGCTCATACACACCGCGACCATAATTCACGATGACATAATTGACCTGGCGGTGATGCGCAGGGGGGTGGAGAGCGTTAACGAGAGGTGGGGGAACCACATCGCGCTTCTTGCAGGCGACCTGATATTCGCCACAGCCTTCGGGCTGATAGGCTCGCATCCGCTGGGCGAGCTGAGCAGGGTGGTGAGCCACGCATGCAGGCAGCTTGCCGAGGGCGAGGTGCTGGAGACGCTGCACACGGGTAATGCGAACATAACCGAGGAGGTTTACCTGGAGATTGTGGAGAGGAAAACCGCCAGCCTTTTCTGGGCTTCCGCCAAGTGCGGAGCCATCGCGGGAGGTGGCAGCGAGGCGGAGATAGGGGCGCTGGAGAGCTTCGGCTTCCTGCTCGGCATAGGCTTCCAGATGACCGACGACATCCTGGACGTGGTGGCAGGTGAAAAGGTGCTGGGAAAGAAGGTGGGGATGGATATATCCTCGGGAAAGCCCACCTTCATGGTGCTGCATGCGCTGCGCAACACCTCAGGCGAGGTGAGGAGGGAGCTGGAGGAGATCCTGAAGAGGGGGAGCGTTGAGGATGTTGGCAGGGTGCTTGAGATACTTGAGGCTTCGGGCTCCATTGAGTACGCCCGCAGAAGGGCGGAGCACTTCATAAGAAGGGCGCTTGAAAAGCTTGATGGAATAAGGGACACCAGAGCCAAGAGGGCTCTCAGGGCTATTGCTGAGTATGCGATACTGAGGGAGTTCTGAGGGGGAAGAGGAGCTGCTGGAAACCCTGGTGTACCTGGGCATTGGGGTGGTGGCTTCAAACTTGCTGCTTGAGCTGGGGCTTGCAGGGGCTCTGCTGGCGGGAATGCGCAGGTTCACGGGCTGGTTCCACCTGAGCGACGAGCTCACCTCGGGGGCAATCGCCAGGCTCTTCAGCCCCAGCGCGGGGTATGCGGTGCTTGCGGAGATGCACAGGAGGCAGAGGATGAACACCAGAGAGGTGCTGCTGGCGACGATGCTTCCGAGCTTCCCCTACGAGCTCATAAGGGTGTTCCGCTTCTACCTGCCGGTGATGCTCCCCATGGTGGGCGCCCAGGTGGCGCTGAAGTACATGGCAATAAAGCTGGGCAGCGGCTTCCTGCAGAGCTGCAGCGCCCTCGCCTACGCCAGGCTGTCCCTGCCGGAGGTGGAGAACAGCGGCAGGGCTCCCCCGAAAGGCAGCGTGCGCTCTGCCATGAGAAACAGCCTGAAAACGCTGAGCAGAGTGGTGCCGGTGTTTCTGCTCGCATACCTGCTCGCCTCCTGGATGATATCCTCGGGTGCGATGCAGGTGATTGCCCGCCACTCCCTGCCCCTCACCTCGGCGCTCTCCCTGCCGGGCGAGTCAGCGGTGGTGATGGCAACCCAGGCGGTGAACGTGGTGGCGGGGTTTGCAATCGCAGGTGAGCTCGCCTCCAGGGGGATGCTGAGCAGCCACCAGGTGCTGGTAACGCTGATAGCGGGGCTGGTGCTCTCGCTGCCCAGAATACACCTGCAGCACACCGTGCCCGCGGTGTTCTCCCTCTTCCCCAGAAAGCTCGCCACCATGCTGGTGCTGTTCAGGCTGGGCGTGGAGAGCGTGATAATGCTGGGTGTCCTGGCTGTGCTGCTTCAGCTACCGCCGTAGAGCACCGAGCGGGTGCTGTGCTCTTTCAGAAAGTCGCCCACCAGTATGAGAGCCCTGCGCTTTATTCCAGCACGCTCAACGCTCTCGGCAAGCTCTGAAAGGGTGCACCTCACCACCTTCTCCTCCTCAGTGGTCACGCTGTAGACCACAGCCACTGGAGTCTCCGGGGGGTAGGCGCAGAGAAGCTCCCGCTGCACTCTCTCTGCCCGGGCGGCACTCAGGAATATAACCATGCTCGCCCTGTGCCTCGCAAGCTCCGCAAGCCTCTCCTTCTCAGGCACGGGAGTTCTGCCGGGGGCGCGGGTGAGAATCACCGTCTGGCTCACCTCCGGCACGGTGTACTCAACTCCAAGCCTGGCGGCTGCTGCCTGAAAGGAGCTCACCCCGGGCACAAACTCCACCTCTATGCCAAGCCTCCTGAGCTCCCTTGCCTGCTCCGCGGCAGCGCTGTATATGCTGATGTCGCCGCTGTGCAGCCTGAGCACCAGCCTGCCCCTTCTGGCGTTCTCTGCCATCAGCGCAACCAGCTCCTCAAGGCTCATGCCGTAGCTGTTGTACTTCTCCGCCCCGGCAGCGAGCTCCAGCACCTCCCTGCTCACCAGGCTGCCGGCATAAACCACAACGTCAGCCGCCTCCAGGAGCCTCTTAGCCTTCAGGGTAAGGAGCTCCGGGTCTCCAGGACCCGAGCCTACGAAGTAAACCCTCGGAAGGCTCACCCCCGCAGCCCCCTGAGAATTATCATGGACAGGTAGTCCACCTCACCGCTGAAGTCCCGCAGCCCGCCATAGGCAAAGCCAGAGCTGCCACAGCGCACCGCCACAACCGCATGCTCTCCAAGACCCGCCTCCTCTATCCTGCGGGCAATCTCTGAGTAGCGCCTGGAGACCTTCATGAGCACCACCGTCTCAAACTTCTCCGCGAGACTTTCAAGCTCCTCAATGCCGTAGGCAGCTGGCACCACCGCAAGCTTCTCCCCGCCCTTAACCAGAGGCTGACGAAGACCTGCGGCACAGGCGGTGAGGGAGGTTACACCCGGCACCACCTCTATCTCCACGTCTGGGTGATGCTCCATCAGCCCCTGCATGACGTAGATGAAGGTTGAGTAGAAGAGAGGGTCGCCAAGGGTGACAAAGGCTGCATCTCCGCGGGAGAGCACCTCATAGACCCTGTCGCAGGCGTTTCGCCAGGCTTCTTCCAGCACCTCGCGCTTCTTTGTCATGGGAAAGCTGAGCCTTAGCACCCTGTGCCTCCTGCTGCTAACCTGCCTCACTATGTCCAAGGCTATGCCGTGCCTTCCTGAGTCAGGGGCTATGAGAACGTCAACGCTGTCAAGCACCCGCATGGCTTTGAGGGTCACCAGCTCGGGGTCTCCGGGACCCACGCCCACACCGTAGAGCTTTCCAGGCATGCTCCATAGGAAGCCGGAGAAGGTTTATATGGGTTGCGTCCAAGGTAATGGCGATGTTCTCCAAGGTGCTTGTGGCTAACAGGGGCGAGATTGCGGTAAGGGTCATGAGGGCGTGCAGAGAGCTGGGAATACAGACGGTGGCGGTTTACTCTGAAGCAGACCGCCATGCGCTGCATGCCAAGTACGCGGATGAGGCTTACCTCATAGGCGAGCCTCCGCCCGCCAAGAGCTACCTGAACATTGAGGCTATTCTGGACGCGGCTGAGAAAAGCGGCGCTGACGCGGTGCATCCCGGCTACGGGTTCCTGGCAGAGAACCCTGAGTTCGTGCGTGCCTGCGAGAGCATGGGAATAACCTTCATAGGACCCTCAAGCAGGGCTGTGGAGCTGATGGGCAGCAAGATTGAGGCGAGGAGGTGCATGCAGCGTGCGGGCGTGCCTGTTGTGCCGGGGAGCGAGGGGGAGGTGAGGGACGCGGAGGAGGCAAGGGAGGTTGCGGAGCGGATAGGCTACCCGGTGGTGCTTAAAGCCTCCGCAGGTGGCGGCGGCATAGGTATGAAGGTGGTGCGGAGCGAGCAGGAGCTGGAGCATGCCATGGATTCTGCCAGAAGCGTTGCCAGATCCGCCTTCGGAGATGCCACGCTGTTCATGGAGAAGTTCTTAGAGAAGCCCAGGCACATTGAGTTCCAGGTGCTGGCAGACGGCAGAGGCAAAACCCTGCACCTGAATGAGAGGGAGTGCTCAATACAGCGCAGACACCAGAAGCTGATTGAGGAGTGCCCGTCGCCTGTGGTGACGGAGGAGATGAGAGAGAGGGTGGGCGAGCTGGCGGTGAGGGCTGCCAGGTACATAAAATACACCAACGCCGGCACGGTGGAGTTCATATACTCGGAGGGAAACTTCTACTTCCTGGAGATGAACACGCGCCTGCAGGTGGAGCACCCGGTAACCGAGAGAACCACAGGCATAGACATAGTTAAGGAGCAGATTCGCATCGCCGCGGGAGAGGGCATTGAGCTTGAGCAGGAGGATGTTAAGCTCTTCGGGCATGCTATTGAGTGCAGAATCAACGCCGAAGACCCGCTCAACGACTTTGCACCCTGCCCGGGGAGAATTACAAGGTACCGCTCGCCAGGAGGTCCGGGAATAAGGATTGATTCGGGGGTGAGAATGGGCTACACCATCCCGCCATACTATGACCCCATGATTTCAAAGCTGATTGCATGGGGGAGGTGCAGAGAGGAGGCTATAGCGAGAATGGAGAGGGCGCTGACCGAGTACATAATCACGGGAGTGAAGACCAACATACCCTTCCACAGAGCTGTGATGCGGTGCGAAGCCTTCAGAAGGGGTGAGCTCTCCACGAACTTCATTGAAGAGCACAGGGTGCTGGAGAGAGTGCCGGAGGTGATGAGGGAGGACGAGCAGAGGCTGAAAAGGCTGGCAGAGGCATTCAGAGACGACAAGAAGGTCGCCGCCATTGCCACGGCGGTGAGCATGTACATTGAGGAGAGAAAACGCTCGGCGTGAAAAGCTTCAGCTATCTGGTGAGCAGATAGCCCGCCAGGATGGCAAGGGCTATGCCGAGGGCGTTGACGGTGCTTAGCCTCTCGCCTATGAGC
>Ga0256839_1004593_pt1 | contig 13369 bp, 9 predicted proteins | sample 354166metaG_FD_185968 | JGI IMG/M metagenome (GOLD analysis project Ga0256839, IMG submission 185968) | Hydrothermal vent microbial communities from Mid Atlantic Ridge, Atlantic Ocean - 354-166 | ecosystem: Environmental > Aquatic > Marine > Hydrothermal vents | place: Atlantic Ocean: Mid... | reverse complement strand
CACTCATCATGCCCTTCCATGGTGCGGATGAGGCGGCCAGTCTCCACCTCCCACAGCCTGATGGTCTTGTCTCCGCTCCCGGATGCCAGCCAACGGCCATCGGGTGAAAAAACAACGGATAGAACGGCACCCTCGTGGCCTGCAAGCAGGGCATGCCACCAGGGTGCCGTGTCTGCCGCTGCATCTGTTGCCTCTCTCCGTCTTGATGTGGCGTGCAGAAGACGTGCCTTGCTCCACATCCTCTCTTCCGGATATTCCGGGAGAACCTCCTGCAGACGTGGAATGAAATCCAGCAGTGCATCCACTGGCAGGACATGTTCGGCTGATCCATCAGCGGAATGGCGCAGAAGCTCCTGCAATTGCTCCTGCACATAGTTATCGAGCAAGGTATCTAGTTGCTTTTCAACCTGCCGCAATTCGTCTTCCAGCTCCTTGATCCGGTCGCGTACCGACTGGTCGAATTGTTCCTGCACGGTCTGTAAGGCACGCGCCGCCCGTGCTGCGTTGTTTGCCAGATACAGCAATTTCATGCACTGCGTCATGGAAACGCCGTCCGGGCAATGTTGCGTGAGCGTGAACAGGTCAGCTTCAGGATTCTGCAACAGAAAGTCATGCAATGTATGTAGATATTCCTTGCCTGCCTGCCGCCATGCCTCATCTCGCTGCTGTTTCAGGTTGTCATGCTGGCGCTGTGCCTGCTGCACCTTTTCACGAGCTTCCTGCAGAGCCGAGTGCGTACCCCTCTTCAATTGTTCCAATGCCTTTTTCAGCGCGGCCTTGCGTCCGCGCAACTGATGCGCCTCCGGCGGCAGAGGTGGCAGGGTATCCTCTCGAGGGTTGTCATCTTGCTGTGCCGTATCGACAATTGGCACCGGCTCCAGTTCAATCTTGAAGGGATCAATATTGAACTTTTGCACCTCCACTTCCGCAGGCTCGGCTTCCTGTTGCCTGCGTACGCGACGAGGAGCGTTGTTCCGCACCACATGCAGAGGTCTTTCTGCCAGGGTGATGATGCGCGCACTGCCCGTTTGCACATATTGCGGCCTCTGCACCCCTCCGTTCCATTTCTTCATGTGCCGCTGAACGTGCTCGCCAACGGCATTTGCCGTCAAGCGGCCATCCTGCCAGCATTCCTGTGCGTTCATGGCCTTCAGCACATGCCAGGCAAACACGCCATGTTCTACCCTGTCCCACTCGTAGGCACGCTGCCCCGGGGAACAGGCCAGCAGACGAACCGTGGCGGACTGTTCCTCCATCCTGTTTCCCTGTTCCGGCGCCAGCATTGCGCCGATGTCTCGTGCCAGCGCATCAGTCATTGCATTGGCAGCCTCACCGCGGCCAGCTTCCGGATCATTGCGGCAACAGTCCAGCAGGATGATGCGTTGGCGGGCGCTGATACGTTCCAGCATCTCTTCCAGTTGCTTCAGCTCGATGAAAGTGTTGGAACGCGTCAGCCGTGCGTCTGCCGGCAGCAAGTAGCTGCGCCCATCTCGCTCCAGCCCGTGCCCGAAGAAGCCGAAGACGAACAGGTCTTCCGGCTCGATGATGTTGGCCAGGTCTTCCAGTTCATCCAGCAAGGCATTCTGGGTTGCCAGCCGGTCATTGCTGGCGGCAGCGCCATCTTCGCTCAGCAACAGGCTGACACCATCAAAACCACAGACCGAGCGCAAGGTGGCAGCCAGCTCGACAGCGTCACGTGTGGCGTATTTCAGATCGCTGATACCGCTGTTCTTCTCGTATTTCTCGACACCGACAAGCAATGCGAACTTGCGGCCGCTCATCGTGTTCTTCCTCCATGCATGGGCCCCGTCAACGAGGAGCATGCCTCACGCCACAACGAAACCCAGTGTAGCAGCATGCCAGTCTTCCTCAACCCATTCGTTCAGCACCTCGATCAGGCACTGCAGCGCCGCGGTGTCCAGTTCGGCAAAAGGCTGGCTGGCATTGCAATCTTGCAGCAAGGGTTCGGCAATCAACGGCTGTCGAGACACTATGAGAACCAGTTCCTCCCAGCCGGGAGGGCCATTTTCGAACAATGGCATGCCAGGAAGCAGGGGAGCGCCGGGGAAATCGGCCACCAGCCCGGCTTCGATCCGGCATTGGTCCGGTGCAGTCAGGGCATTGGGCGCCAGCAACCATGCCTTGCCACTGGTGCCTATGTTGATGATGGTGGCATGCCCCGCAACTTGGGAATGGATGGCAAATTGCAGCCGATCCCCCATGGATAACACCTCCCGCGTCTGTCCTGCGCCGATGTCGCGGGTACCAAGATGCTCCTGCTGCAGCCGCACCACGTCTGGTGAGGATGCCTGCCGACGGCGAGCCAGCGCCACCAGGCGCTCCTGTGGCGTGGCATGGTGCAGCAGCGAGACAGTCTGCGGCGATATCACGGCAGCAGCCAGACGAGGTGCGTGCTGCCAGCCCTGGGTTGCCGCATGCTGCACCACTTGCATGGCTTGTTGAAGCTGTTGGCGAGCCACTTCCATCTGTTGCAAAAGCTCTTCCTGTTCTCGCATTCTCTTTTTTGTCTGTTGTATTTCCTCCTGTTGTTCCTGTTGACGAATACGCCTGATTTCCGCTTGCAGCTTCTCCTTCTCCAGTTGATGCTGCAAGCGCTGACGCTCCATCTCCTCCTGACGAGCCAGCAACTCCTGCTCGTATTCGAGGCGCGCCAGTTTCAGCTGATGTTCACGCTCTCGCGCGTTCAATGAGATTTGCAACTCCAATCGGCGTTTTCGTTCTTCCCATTCCTGCTCCTGACGCAGAAGTTCCAACTGCTGCTCCCGAGCCTGTTTCTGCTGTTGCTGCTCCAGCTCCAGCAGACGCTGTTGCTGTTCCTGCTCGGCGGCCTTTTCCGCTTCGGCTGATACAACCCTGACCGCCTGCACTTCCAGAAGCTGCAATCCAGGCACTGCCGAGCACTGCTGCAATTCGCCCTGCCACCATTTCGATGGCAGTGCCTTCCTTTCCTGCAAATCGGCATACGCATACTGGCGCAGAACGTCGCAAATTCGATGCTGCAACTGCGCGTTTATCATTCGCACCAAGGTATCTGTCTGCAACCTGTCATCTGCCAGCAACAGGTCGATGCCGCGCTCGCGCAGAAACAGGCGTGGCTCGGCAATCTTCCATGTCGTTTCGAGAGTCAGATCCACGGCATGATCATTTTCATCACGCACATCCGCAAAGGTCAGCGTCAGAGGAAAAGGCGCCAGAATTACCCGCAACACCATGGCCGAGGCAGGCAGCGGCCACTTCACATCATCCACGGTGGCGATCTGTAGTAGATCAGCAGTGCCATCGGAGTGCTGCTGATAGAGGAAAGCGGCGCCATTTGCCTGATTGATGGCCTCAGAAATGAAACGGCGCAACTTGCGATGTCTGAAGAGACCAAGAGAACAGGAAGCAAGGCGTTCTGCCAATATGGTGGCCATGTTGTTTCATCCCCGCTTTTCCATATTGATGATCGTCGAAGCCAGATAGACGGTGTAGGCAAAGGCAATCGCGCTGGCACCAAGCACCGTCAATGCCAGCCAGCCGCCATCCATTAGTGGCGAGAACAGGAGATGGGCACTGATGCCGCCAGCCAACGCATACACGGCCAGCATGACGGCATTGGCAGTATTGGAATTGCGCCGCAGCATGGTGCGAATGAACGAAACGCTGACTACCGGCAGCAGCAGCATCATCAGCCCCCAGGCCAGCCCTCGATACAGCAATGTTTCCCAGCCTGCCTGAAGGGCAGCGGGCATGGCGGGCATCACGGGCGCCGCCTTCACCTGCTTGCGGTAGCGACCATCATGCACCACGTGTCCGCCGGCACTCACAAGGCGATAGCGAACATCAACCACTCCTTGCCTTTCCGGCCCGCTTTCCAGGCGTTCCACACGAGCGATGATCGCCAGATCCATCCCCGCATTCTGTGCAGCCCTGGCTGCAAGTGCATCATTGAATTGTCCTTGCAGCGGCAGATTGAACAGATCGGAAATCCGCTCGCTCAGGGGAGGTGGTGGCAGCAGCAGGACACCGCGCAACTGCAGCAGCTCACGCACCTGAGCCGTCAGCCGACCACTGGAATCTCCCTCGAATGGCAACACCACGGCAGTGCGAGCATCGCCTCGCCTTGCATGAATGTCCTTCACCATGGCCAGGGCGGCCTCCGCCGCGAGGCTCTGGCGCAATGGCCCCAAAGGTGGTCGCTGCGGCGCCAGCTCCATGATCATGAACCATGCCAACACTCCGAGCAGCAAGAGTCCAAGCACGCGAGACAACATGTTTTCGATCTCCCGCCGACAACAAAATGCTTTCCCAAATGATAACAGAATGCCCTGATTGACAATATCTGTCAACAACTGCTAATAGATACCATGATCTGGCAATTGGCCAGAAACAAGGAGTGAGTTGCCATGAGCGACAATGCCAACAAGCCGACCAACACAGGCAGAAACGAGAAACCTTCGAAATCCTGGAGCGATGCCGCTGGCGAGGTATGGGATATTGAGGGCCTGGCCCGCTATCTGAAGCTTTCCCGCTCCACGGTTTACAAGCTGGCACAGACAGGCAAGGTGCCCGGCCAGAAGGTGGGGCGTCATTGGCGCTTTCGCGAGGAGGCCATCAAGCGTTGGCTGGATGGTGGCTGCCCTGTTCCTCCGGATGATGAAGTCGGTGAAAGCGCTTCCCATTTGTTGCATGCCACGCATCATCGTGGTGGGGCTGTCATGAATGCCGGAGGTGATGGAGAAGCAAGCGGGGAAACATCACCAGCCCTTGCCGCGCACGAAACAGCCGGAGAGCCGCCTTCATCAGGCTGCGCAAATCTGTCTGCCGTACTGGATGAACGGCAAGCAACCCTGTTGCGCGAGCGCTGGATAGAAACAGTGGAGCAGTTCCTGTCCATCGCCGCGACTCCGCGCGGCGCGGAAGGCATCCGCGCATTGTTGGGACTGGATGAACAGGCCTTCGGAGCGTTGCTGGAACGAGTGCGTTGTCTGCATCCACATGCCATGGAGTCTCCTGTGTCTCCCGGCGGCACTCTGGGTTTGCGGCTTGATATTCCGGAGACAACGCAAACCAATGAAAGTGCAGACAGTGCACAGGAAACGGGAAATCATGGCCGACAGGCAATCGACGGCGATACAACCAGTTGATGAGCATGGCGTTCGAAGGTGGCAGACGCAGAAACAGACGAGGCAACCATGCGGCTGACAGGCATGACACCTCTTGCGGAACTCGCACCAGGTCAGATGCCAGTGGATGTCCAGGCGTTCCTGCAGGGGTTGTGGGTGGAGACCTTCGAGGAAGCGGTGGCTCTGGCAGCAGCCAGTGAACAGTTGGAAAGCCCCTTGCCACAGGCGCAACATCTGCGCCAGGCCCTCGCACCCATTCTGCTGAATATCGATGAAGCAGCCCTTGCACCGTGGATGCGCCCCCCACAAGGCATTGAAGCCATGCTGGGCCAGCATGTGGAGCCGCAGCAACTGGATCATGTGCGCGAGCATGGTCGCTTGCCAGTTGCGCAACTGTCATCCTCCCTGTCCGATGAACCCTTGCCGCCTGCCGTTCGGCTGATGGATCGTCTGCCTCCAGTGCGCCAGCAGGGAGAGCGCGGCACCTGCGTGGCGTTTGCCGTGACCGCCCTGCGGGAATTCATGCTGGGGAGTGGCGAGCACCTCAGCGAACAGTTTCTCTACTGGGCCTGCAAGCAGATGGACGGCATGACGGAACAGCCGGGAACCACCATTCACGTGGCCATGGCGGCACTGGCACAGCATGGCATTTGCGAGGAACGGCTCTGGCCTTATGACCCGCACCCACGTCCCGGCAACGAGCATCATGGGCCGCCACCGCCGCAGGCGGTATCGGATGCACGGAAACGTGTAATGCCCAATGCCCGCCCCGTGGTGCCGCACCACGTGGAGCACTACAAGCGTGTCCTGGCTGGCACGAAAACCCACGATGGCATGCCTGTGGCAACAGGCGTGCTGGTATTTGGCAGTTGGCTCTATTCGGCAGCCACCACTCGCACCGGCAAGATTACCCTGCCGCTTCCTGGCGAGAAGCCCCTGCCCATGGGGCATGCCATGCTTGTGGTAGGATATCAGGACGATCCCTCGGTGCCGGGTGGCGGTTACTTCATTGTACGCAACAGTTGGGGCAGCGAATGGGCTGCCATGTCGCCGGAAGCTGCCGGGCATGCCCTGATCCCCTACGACTACATGATGCGATTCGCACTTGATGCATATGCCGGCGAACAGCAAGCCCGGGAGTCGTCGAACATGCCACTGGCCCGCCTTCACGCATCGGCAATGGGTGATGCTGATCTTTCCGACTGCATTGTGGTGCTTGATGACGACATGCGCGATGCAGACGGGAGGTTGTGGAAACGTGGAAAACGCATCATCATGCATCCGGACCGCCCGGAGATCATGCTGGAAGACACACCGGCCAACCGGCAAAGGCTGCGTCGATTGTTGCGGCGCAATCAACAAGGGAAGAAGGAGCTGTCGTGATGATTTTCAGACGCCTCTTTGGTGGTGATGATGAAGCGGCCAACCTGCGCAAGTCATTGCGTGAATTGGAAGGACGCCGACAACAAAACCAGCAGCAGATCATGAGCCTGCAGGAAAGGGTGCGCAATCTCACGGAACGAATGAAGGCAGTGCGTATCAGCCGGCAGGAGAAGGTGCTTCTGGCGCGCGACCTTGAAAGCGTTCTGGATCAACTGGACCGCAAGATGCAACTGGATGCTTATCTTTATCGGGAGCAGAAACGGCTGCAAAACTTGCTGGATAAACTGGATATTGTCAATATCAACGACAAAATGCCCGATGTTGTGGAGGTGGAAGACGTCATTGATCAGCTCCAGGAGGGCTACAAGGCGCAGAAAGAAAGAAATGAGGCAATGCAGAAGGGGGAAGAAATCGACTTCATGGATGCTCAACCCCAGGATATTGCCGGGCGTGATGTGCAGGAAGACCGCCTCCCGCAGCAGGATGATCGTACCGACGAGGAGATAGAGGCAGTAATGAAACGCGCCCTGCGGCAGCTGGAAGAGTAAGGAAGCGGAAGTGCCGGCCCCCTCCCTTTCGAGTGCAGGAACACGTGAACGATGAGCGGACGCAAGATTGCCCTGCTTGCGGGCGTGGAGATCTACGAACCGAACAGCGGCATAAGCAATCTGAAATATGCATCCCGTGATGCCGCAGTGATGGCGCAGGTGCTGCTTGAGAAGTGTGCCTTTGACGAGGTGTGTCTTCTGCTGGCAGGCGAAAGTGCCAATGATGCTTCCGGCGTTTCAGGCAGCCCCACCAAAAACACACTGCTGGACGAGCTGGAAAGATTGATCGACTCCATGAAGCTGGACGACCTGTTCCTGTTCGGCTTCTTCGGCCATGGCCTGGAGCGCGAAGGACGCAGCTATCTGCTGCCGGCAGATGCCCGCTTGCGGCGTCCTGACAGCTTTGTGGAACTGCGACACCTGGAGGAAATGCTGCGTCATCTGAAAGCACGCCAGCGCATCATACTGCTGGACTGCTGCCGCAATGATCCGGAAGCAGGGCGAGGCGAGGCCGACAATGTGCTGAGTGAAAGGCTGGCACGCGACATCAGCACCATGCTGGCCCCGGCCAGGGGCACAGCTTCAGGCGAGCCGCCGGTCACGGTGCAGTTGATGGCAACGGCACCGGGCAAACGCGCCTACGAGTGGGATGACAAACGGCACGGCGCCTTCGCCTGGCATGTGCTGCAGGCATTGCAATCTTCCGAGTGCTGGCAGGAAGGCAGGCTCACCGCCAATACCCTCGGTGCATGGGTGCAGCGGCAGATGAGTCAATGGCAGGGCGGCATCCAGGTTCCGCAATACATTCAGACCGGCGGTGCCGATGTAATCGTGCTGGCCCAGAATGTTCTTGCGGGAGAGCCGGAACAGGCAGTGCCTGCCGCTAGGTCGTCAGCAAACACCCCTACCACCACCGGCACGGCCAACCAATTGGCCGAGAAATGGCAGGTGTTTCTCAAGAGCAGAGAGGTGCCTGGAGCTAATGATGTGGCAATTTCACCAGATGGCCGTTGGTTGGCGTCAGGGGGCAGTGATGAAACAACAAAAGTGTGGAAAATGCAGTCGGGGCGCATCTCGCATATCTTGCCAAGACTAAATTGCCCATTGTACTCGAGACATATACTGCCTGATGGCCGCTGGCTGATATCAGGGAGTTTTTTTAATTTGCAAGCAGACAGCCTCATTTACTTCCTGAAAGGAGAAAAATCAGCTGTTCATTCCACAAGCTTTTCATCTGACGGCTGCTGGTTGGCATCAGGATATGATGATGGTGCTGTCATGGTATGGAGGGCGAAAACTGGCCTCCTTGTTCACTCGTTGAAAGCACATGATGATTGGGTGAGTTCCGTCAACTTTTCACCTGATGGCCGCTGGCTGGCGTCAGGAAGTTGGGACAACACCATCAAGCTGTGGGAGACAGAGACAGGCCGCCTCATTCGCACCTTGGAAGGGCACATTTTGTCGGTGAACTCAGTCAGCTTTTCACCCGATGGCCGCTGGCTGGCATCAGGAAGTTGGGACAGGACCATCCGGCTTTGGGAAGTGGAAACAGGGCGACTTGTTCACACCTTGAAAAGGCACAAGCAGCCCATCAGCTCTGTCAGCTTTTCGCCTGACGGTCGCTGGTTGGCATCGGGGGGGCATGATAATGTCGTCCGGTTGTGGGAAGTGGAAACAGGTCATGACGCAAGAACCTTGATAGGGCATGACAAGATAGTGAATTCTGTCAGCTTTTCGCCTGATGGTCGCTGGCTGGCGTCGGGAAGTTCGGACGACATCATCAGGCTGTGGGAAGTGGAAACAGGGAGCCTTGTTCGCACCTTTGAGGGACATGGCAATTCGGTGAAGTCCGTCATCTTCTCACCATGTGGCCACTGGTTGATATCGAACAGTCAGGACAAGACCATCAAGCTGTGGGAGGTGCAGACGGGCCGCCTTGTGGCCACCTTGGCAGCGCTGCCGGAAGGAGAACATGCCATCTGGCTGCCGGATGGGCGCTATGCCGTTTCGTCTCCGAAGGCAGAGCAATATCTGGGCCTGCGCAAGCAGGAAGATGATGATGCTTCCATCAAGCCGCTGACTGATGAATACCGCGCCACCTTCCTGCAGCCATGCATTGATCTTGGAAACATCCTGAATGGCTTGAAGGGAACATGACATGTAACAGTTTGCGCTCCACCCCGGCAAAAACGCAATTGGCAACGGAAGGAGGAAACATCATGCCGCTGAGCGATCTTTTCAAGTCCCGCAAGCAGCGCGAACGCGAGGAGCGTCTGCAACGTCGTCGCAGACTTCGAGAGACCGAGCGTGCAGTGGAGAACTGCCGTCAACAGGCGGAGGATCTGAAGAAGGAAAGCGCCCGCCACTGGGATGAGGCAAGAACCCATCTGAAGAGTGGGCGGCGCGACGCGTGTGAGCGCGCCCTGCGTTCCTACCGCTCCACCGAGATGCTCGTCGGTCAACTGGAGAAGAAATACTGGGTCGGCAGGCAAATGCTTCTGAAGATCCAGAGCATGGATCTGGACAAGCAGATGGCAGATTCCCTCGGTGCCCTGATCCGGGTGATGCAGGTGGATCCTGCAGAGTTGGAAACCACCCTGGATGACGTGCGCTCGGTGCTGGATACGCAAGAGGAGATGGAAGGGATCTGGGACGTCATGGATGGTGAAACCTCGCGCGCGATGGATCGTCAGTCAACCGAGCAACTGCCCGGCATCGATGACCTCATGAGCCAACTGGAGGAAGAAGTGGTGGTGGACACGGTTGGCAACGGTGGCATGGACGAGGCCAGGTTGCGAGAGCAGATCGGTGAGGGCCGCGAGCGCTTGCGCAAGCTCATGCAGGAGAGCAAGAAATGAACTTCGACGCCCAACGCAAGGAATACCATGAACAGCAGGCGGAGAAATTTCTGAAGCGCAAGGACGTTGCCCGTGCTTTCTATCACTTGCTGAAAGCCGCCGAGCATGGATTCAATCTTGCCGAACAGGCGCAGGGCGGACTGGCGCAGGCTCATCTGCATGATGCCGAGGAGCTGCTTGCCCTGGCGGAGCAGATGCGCGAGCAACTGGCCTCCCGCGAACCTGCGGAACGGGAAGCAGCGGCGGAACATGTACAGCAGCAGGACAATGATGCCGCTGATCTGGCCGGGCAGTGGCAGCTGGGCGAGAAGCCCGATGTGCGGCTTGATGATGTCGGTGGTCTGCAGGAGATGAAAGAGGCGCTGCTGGAGGATGTCATTCTGCCATTGCAACATCCGGAAGCCTATCAGCGTTTCAATGAGCAGGCCGGTGGTGGCATTCTGCTGTATGGCCCGCCGGGCACGGGCAAGACGTTCGTGGCCAGGGCCATCGCCGGCGAGCTGGATGCCGATTTCTTCGCTGTAGATGCCGCCCAGTTGAAGGACAAGTATGTCGGCGAAACGGAAAAAAACATGCGGCGACTGTTCGAGGCCGCGCTGTCTCGCGAGCGAGCAGTGATCTTTCTTGATGAAGTGGATGCCTTGCTGGGGCGGCGCGGCAATCAGAAGATAAACCTCGTCAACCAGTTTCTGGTGCTGGCGGACGGCCTGAACAACCTGCCGCAAAACACCATGCTGCTGCTTCTGGCCGCCACCAACCGCCCCTGGAACATCGCCGAGGCGGCATTGCGCCCCGGCAGGCTCGGGCGGCACATCTACGTTGGTCTTCCGGATGAGGCCGCGCGCAGACAGATCCTGGAATATCACCTGCGCCACACGCCACTGGAAGAGCATTTCCCGTTTCAGGAGCTGGCAGGCGCCATGCAGGGCTATTCCGGTGCTGACATCGCCCATGTCGTCAGCCGTGCGCGCAAGCGCGCCATTCGCCGACAATTGGAGAGTGGCAAGGACGAGGTGCTGACCCGAACAGACATGGAGCATGTCATGCAGGACTTCACCCCTTCGGTGCGTCCGCAGGATCTGCAAGCCTTCGAACGCTGGCACAAGGAGAGAGAATTGCAGAACACCGGATCATGACCTGCGCGTATGTAGCGCTTGCATCAGGGAGGAGGGCATGCCTGCCACACGGGATATCGGCACATCACCACAACCGCACGGTCCGACGCCACTTCTGCAGCGTCGTGGCAATTTGCACGTTCTGGTCATCGGCATCAATGCCTATGAGCACTGGAACCCGCTGCAATGCGCCGTGCAGGATGCCGAGGCCGTTGCCGAGGTGCTGATGCAGCGTTATGGCGTTCGGCAGGAGCATGTCGTGCGCCTGCTGGACGGGGATGCGACCGCAGACAATCTGGACCGCACCTTGCGTGCCTACCGCAAGGGGGGTGCTCGCGCCTTGTCGGCAGATGATGATCTGCTCATCTTCTATGCCGGACATGGGTTTCTCGATGAAGATGCCAATCTCGGCTACTGGATTCCGGTGGATGCCAACACCGATGCCGCTGGCCAATGGATCCCCAATGTGCAGATCAAGGCACATCTGCGGGCGCTGGATGCGCGCCATGTATTCATCATCTCCGACTCCTGCTTCAGCGGAGATTTCTTGCGGCGCGAGGTTCCCGGCAATTCCGTCCGGAACATCACGGAAAAATGGGTGGCCACAGCCTACTCCAGAATGTCCCGTCAGGTCCTGACCAGTGGCGGCCTGGAGCCCGTGAACGATACCGGCATGCAAGGCCATTCCGTTTTCACGCATTTCCTGTTGAAAGCCTTGCGTGAAAACACATCCCCTTGGTTATTGCCGGCTGACTTGTATCAACGCGTCCGCGACGGTGTGGCAGCCAATGCCAGCCAGATACCCTTGTTGGGCCATTTGCATGATGCCGGTGGGGAAGTGGACGGGGAATTTGTGTTGTTCCCCCGGTCGACTCAGAATGAGTCCGTGCGTCAGCAGGAGCTGGAAGAAGCCAGGAAACGCCAGAAACATGACAACACGACTCGGCTGACACCCGAGGACATCCTGAAAGCAGAAGAGCTGGCCAACTGGCACTATATTGCCGCCAAGCAGAACGAGACATTGTTGCGTGAGCACCTCACTCGCTTTCCGGATGGTGTTACCAGGCGCTATGCCCTTGAAGCGCTGGAAGACCTGCTCTGGCGCAAGCTGGAGAAAACTGCCGACATCAAGGCTCTGCAATACTTTCTGCAACAGTTTCCCGATGGAAGCCATGCCGATGATGCACGCAACAAGCTGAAACGCATGCAGCATGCCCTTGAAAAGAAAGGAGAACAGAAAAGAAAAGGGATTTCTTGTAAATTCTTTTCCGATTTATTGGCAATTTTTATGGTTCCATATTTTGTTGTCATTACGGGCATGCTGTTCGACATAATGGGCTGGGGCCATGTTGGTCATCCCTACTCACCATATTTTACAGGGGCAGCAGTTGGCCTGGTCATCAGTTGGATGGCTTTGTGGCTGTTCGTGCGTGCGCGCAAGCAACCCCTTGGTGACACTGCCGTATCTGTCATCTGGCTGGGTAGTGCATTGACAGGCAGCGTCTTGATGGGGTGGTGGTTTCTCGAAATGCGGTGGGGCAAGTTCGGCTCCCCTGATTCACCAGGAGTTACGGGAGGAACGCTTGGCCTCGTCATCAGTTGGGTGGCCTTGTGGCTGTTCGTTCGTGCGCGGAAACAACCCCTTGGTGGCACTGCTGTGTCTGTCATCTGGCTGGGTAGTGCATTGATGGGCAGCTTCTTGATGGCCTCGTTGGTTGATTTTATGGAGCCGCGCATTTGGGGCTATCACAATTTGCGGTTGTTTGCGGGAGGAATGCTTGGCCTCGTCATCAGTTGGGTGGCCTTGTGGCTGTTCGTGCGTGCGCGGAAGCAACCCCTTGGTGGCACTGCCATATCTGTCATCTGGCTGGGTAGTGCATTGATGGGCAGCTTCTTGATGGCCTCGCTGGCTGATTTCATGGTGCCGCGCAGTTGGGGCTACCGCACTTTGCCGCCGTTTGCGGGAGGAATGCTTGGCCTTGTCATCAGTTGGCTGGTCTTGTGGCTGTTCGTGCGGATCCGGAAACACTCGCTTGACGAGAGCGGATGGTATGTTGTCGCAGTGGGCAGTCTTTCAATTTGGTTATTCTACATATGGGTGATAACATGGGGGTATTAGGAAGGGACGATCACAACCATGCCGGCAACTCGTGATCTGGGTGCTGCGCCTGCCGCATATCAGCCTGCCACCCCCTTGCAACGCACAGGCGCATTGCACGTTCTGGTCATCGGCATCAATGCCTATGAGCACTGGAACCCGCTGCAATGCGCCGTGCAGGATGCCGAGGCCGTTGCCGAGGTGCTGATGCAGCGTTATGGCGTTCGGCAGGAGCATGTCG
>Ga0256839_1004592_pt1 | contig 13372 bp, 14 predicted proteins | sample 354166metaG_FD_185968 | JGI IMG/M metagenome (GOLD analysis project Ga0256839, IMG submission 185968) | Hydrothermal vent microbial communities from Mid Atlantic Ridge, Atlantic Ocean - 354-166 | ecosystem: Environmental > Aquatic > Marine > Hydrothermal vents | place: Atlantic Ocean: Mid... | reverse complement strand
GCGGCATGAATATAGTGAACTGCCCGAAGCGCACGCCATGTTTGCGCAACTGCCCGCGCGCGTCTTGTTCCAGCGCCTTGACCTCGGCGGCCACCCGTTCGCGCGGCAGGATGGCGAACCCCTCGACCAGCTGAAACGCAAAGCCCTTGGCCTGGCCCGTCAGTTCTTCGTCGCGGCTCATGGCCAGCATCGGCTCAAACAGGGTGGCGATCTTGCGGTCGATGAAATGCTGCAAGCGGCGCTGCACCTTTTGGGCGACATCGGCCCCGGCCTCGTCATCCACGAAGGCTTCGACCTGCGGCTTCAGCGGCTCGGGGCCCTTGACCAGCTTGCCGACCGCGTTTTCGCCCCACATGAGGCCGCCCTGTTCGGTAAAGTCGATCTCGGTGTCGGGCGCGTTGTAGAACCGGTCGGCGCGCAGCGAAAACACCGGCGCCAGCGCCCCGAAGGCCGCCGCGCGCAGCGTCCTGGCCTCATCGGGCGTCGCCTTGGCGTCCTGGGTAAACCTGAACCCTTCGAGCCGCCCGACAAACTGGCCTTCGACGGTTACATCCCCGCTATCACTGACTTCGGCCACAAGGCTCTCCTTCTGTTTCAACCGGCGCAGCAGAACGCTGGTGCGCCGGTCGACAAATCTTTGCGTCAGCGCACCATGAAGCGCGTCCGACAGGCGGTCTTCTACAGCGCGCGTCGCGCCGCGCCAATGGTTTTCATCGTCAACCCAACCACTTCGCTGCGCCACATAGGTCCAGGTGCGGATATAGGCAAGGCGCTTTGACAAGGTGTCGATGTCGCCATCGGTGCGATCAAGACGCTCGATCTGCCGCGCCAGCCAGTCATCGGGCACGCGCCCGAACTGCTGCAGATCGCAGAATATCCTTTCCAGCAGCCCGGCGTGTTCACCGCGCGAAATACCGCGGAAATCGGGGATGCGGCACACGTCCCAAAGCAGGCGAACGTCCGGCACGCCGGCCAGCCTGTCGACCACCGCAGGGCTTTCGCCAAGCGCCTTGAGCGCCAGCTGATCGTCGCCATCCCGACTGCGAGCGAGCCAGTCGTCATCCGGCGCCTCGTCGAGCGTGCGAATCAGATTGGCAACCGACGAAAAGTTGAGCCGCCGGTTGCGCCATTGCAGCTTGCGCACCGGGGCAAAGCGGTGGTCGCTGATCGCGCGCGCAACCTGGTCGGGCAGCTTGCCGGCTTCACCCGTGGTGCCAAAGGTGCCACTGTTCATGTAACGCCCGGCGCGGCCTGCAATCTGGCCCAGTTCATGTGGCATCAGGGCGCGCATCCTGCGCCCGTCAAACTTGTCGAGCGCCGAAAACGCCACATGGTCGATATCCAGGTTCAGCCCCATTCCGATGGCATCCGTGGCCACCAGATAGTCGACCTCGCCGCTTTGATACATCTCGACCTGCGCATTGCGGGTGCGTGGGCTGAGCGCGCCCATGACCACCGCCACACCGCCTTTTTGCCGGCGCATCAGTTCGCCCAGAGCATACAGATTTTCAACAGAAAACCCGACAATGGCCGATCTGGGCGCGATACGGCTTGTCTTTTTCGAACCTGTGTAGGTCAACTCGGAAAACCGCTCGCGAAACAGGAAACGGGCCTCGGGGATCAGCGCCGATATCGCCTGTTTCATGCTGTCCGATCCCAGAAACAGCGTTTCCTTCTGCCCGCGGGCATGCAGCAGCCGGTCGGTAAACACATGGCCGCGTTCGGGGTCGGCACACAGCTGGATTTCATCGACCGCCAGGAAATCGGCCCCGATGTCGGTCGGCATTGCTTCGACCGTGGCCACCCAGTATTGCACGCGGTCCGGCACGATGCGTTCTTCGCCGGTGACCAGCGCCACGACCGAGGGGCCGCGCAGCGCCACGATACGGTCATAGACCTCGCGCGCAAGCAGGCGCAGCGGCAGACCGATGACGCCCGTGCGATAGCCCAGCATCCGCTCGATCGCGTAATGCGTCTTGCCCGTGTTGGTCGGCCCGAGGACCGCCGAGATCACCGCTTGCCCGGTCATTTCAATTCCTGAAATCCGCCCGCCGGCCTGTTCGACGCCTGTCTACAGCTTGGTGCCGGTTTGCTCTTTTTCCAGCCGCTCGATCGCTTCCAATATATCCGGCCGGTGCGGGTGTATAGCCCTTGCCCGCTTGTAGGCTTCGAGCGCCCTGTCGCGCAACCCGAGGTCTTCGAGGATGAGCCCCAGCCCCGCCAACGCCCCGAAATGGCGCGGGTTCAGCGCCAGGGTGCGCTCGATATCGGCCAGAGACGGGCCGTAAAGCCCCGCATTGAAATAGGCGGTTGCCCGCGCATTCCACCCCTCGGCAAACTCCGGCGCATGGTCCACAAGCGCGGTGAGGTGCTCAATTGCGGCATCGAGATTGCCTTCCTCGATCGCGGCCCGGCCGCGTTCAAGCAAAAGGTCCATTGCATCCGAGCCCGAGCGCGACCACGCGGCCCAGATATCGTCCTCCACCCTTTGCCAGTCGGGGTTGTCGGGTTGCGCAAGCTCGGTGAAAAGCTCATCCAGATTGCCGGCCTGCCCAAGAACCGGCCCCGCAAGCCAGCCAACAAGCAGAAGTGCCGCAACGACAGGTTTGAGAATTTGGTGCAATTTCGTCATAACACTCGCAAGTCTAATGCAATCGCCGGGAGAATCGTATACCCCGGCGCTCACAATCAAGGGATCAGAACCATGAGTGACGTGATCGAAGCCGCCGTCAAGGCACTGAACGAGAAAATGAGCGATGGATTTGACGGGGTGGCCAAGTTTTCCATCCAGGGCGAAGGCGACATCATCATCGACAGCGAAGGCGCGCGGGCCGGCGACGACGAGGCCGAGGTCACGCTGACCGCCGACGCCGAAACTTTCCAGGCGATCATGGAGGGCGACATCAACCCGACATCGGCCTTCATGACCGGCAAACTGACGATTGACGGCGATATGGGGATGGCGATGAAACTGGGTTCCGTCCTGACCTGACCGATGGAAACGGCACCCCTTTTCAACGACATCGCCGAAGGGCCCGACGGGGGCCGGGCGTTCTGGACCCGCACCGACGATGGCGTGAGACTGCGGCTTGGCCATTGGCCCGGGCACAGTGACAAGGGCACCGTCCTGCTGTTGCCCGGGCGCACCGAATATATCGAAAAATATGGCCGCGCCGCCAGCGAACTGGCCCGCCGCGGCTACGGCACATTCAGCATCGACTGGCGCGGACAGGGCCTGGCCGACCGGCTGAACAACGATCCGATGCTTGGCCATGTGGACGATTTTGCCGAATACCAGCGCGACGTCGATGCCCTGGTTTCGGCGGCAAGGGAACTGGGGCTGCCAAACCCGTGGTTCCTGATCGGCCATTCCATGGGGGGGTGCATCGGTCTGCGTGCACTGCACCGCGGCGTTCCGGTGCAGGCGGTCGCGTTTTCCGGCCCGATGTGGGGCATCGCCATGTCACCGGTGATGCGCCCGGTGGCCATGCTGATGGCCTCGATCATGGACAAGCTGGGCAAGGGCGCCCGATATGCCCCGACGACCGACGGCGAAACCTATGTGCTGGCCGCCCCGTTCAAAGACAACCAACTGACCACGGACCGCGAAATGTGGGACTACATGGTGCGCCAGGCCCGCGCACACCCGGAACTGACGCTGGCCGGGCCGTCGCTGAGCTGGTTCAACGCGGCGCTCAAGGAATGCGCGGCGCTTGTCGACATGCCGCCGCCGGCGACGCCGGCCCATAGCTTTCTTGGCGGCAATGAACGCATCGTCGACCCCCGCCCGGTCCATGCGCTGATGAAACGCTGGCCAAACGGCAAGCTCGAGATCGTCCCCGGCGCCGAGCATGAGATCATCATGGAAAAGCCCCAGATCCGCGCGCGGTTCTTCGCGGCCGCCGATGAGCTGTTTGCGGCACATGCGACAAATGCCGCCGCGCCGGGCACAACCGCCTGATCCGGCACATCGGCGCGGCTTGACCGGGCTGCACGATCGTGCCTTGAACAAGCCCGCCCCGAGGCACTATGTCAGGGGCGCAACAGCCATGAGGTCCGCCAGATGTTTCGCCCTGCCCTTTCGCCCGTCTTCGAAACCGCCGAAAAAGGCGGCAATGCGCTTGGCCTGCTGCCGGACTGGGATCTGAGCGATCTCTACAAGGGGCCCGACGACCCGCAGATCGAAAAAGACATGCAGTGGCTGGACAGCGAATGCGCCGCCTTTGCCGCGGATTACGAAGGCAAGCTGGCCACCCTTGCCCCCGCCGGCATGCTGGCAGCGGTGCAGCGCGATGAAAAGATCTCCGGCACCGCCGGACGCATCATGTCTTACGCGGCGCTGCGGTATTACCAGGAAACCACCGACGCCGAACGTGCCAAGTTCATGTCGGACTGCCAGGACAAGATCACGAATTTCACCACGCCGCTTGTCTTCTTCACGCTCGAGTTGAACCGGCTGGACGACGACCACCTCGACAAGCTGTTTGCCGAGAACGCCGACCTTGCCCGCTACCAGCCGGTGTTCCGGCGCATTCGCGCGATGCGGCCCTATCAACTGTCAGATGAGCTTGAAAAATTCCTGCACGATCAATCTGTTGTCGGGGCATCGGCCTGGAACAAGCTGTTTGACGAAACCATGGCCGGGTTGGAATTCGAGATCGAGGGCGAAACCCTTGGCCTCGAAGCCACGCTGAATTTCCTGACCGAGCAGGACCGCGCCAAACGCGAAGCGGCGGCGCGCGAACTGGCGCGGGTTTTCGGCCAGAAAATCAAGCTGTTTGCCCGTGTTCACAACACGCTGACCAAGGAAAAGGAAATCGAGGATCGCTGGCGCAAGATGCCCACCCCGCAAACCGGCCGGCACCTGTCAAACGACGTGGAGCCCGAAGTGGTCGAAGCGCTGCGCAACGCCGTCGTCGCCGCCTACCCCAAGCTCAGCCACCGGTATTACGAGCTGAAACGCAAGTGGCTTGGCCTCGACAAGATGCAGGTCTGGGACCGCAACGCGCCGCTGCCGATGGAAGACGACCGCATCGTGCCCTGGGACGAGGCGCGCGAAACCGTGCTGTCGGCCTATGCCGATTTTGCCCCGGAAATGGCAAAGATCGCCCTGCCGTTCTTCGAACAGGGCTGGATCGACGCCGGCGTGAAACCCGGCAAGGCACCGGGGGCCTTTGCCCACCCGACCGTCACCGAGGTGCACCCCTACGTGATGCTGAACTATCTCGGCAAACCGCGCGACGTGATGACACTGGCCCATGAACTGGGCCATGGCGTGCACCAGGTGCTGGCCGCCGACCAGGGCGAATGGCTCGCCTCGACGCCGTTGACCCTGGCCGAAACCGCCAGCGTGTTCGGCGAAATGCTGACCTTCCGCAAGCTGCTGGAGGGCGCCAGGTCGAAAGAAGAGCGCAAGGTTCTTCTGGCCGGCAAGGTCGAAGACATGATCAACACCGTCGTGCGCCAGATCGCGTTTTACGACTTCGAATGCAAACTGCACGATGCCCGCCGCGAGGGCGAACTGACGCCCGACGCCATCAACGCCCTGTGGATGAGCGTCCAGGGCGAAAGCCTTGGCCCCGCTTTCGAATTCATGGATGGCTATGAGGTCTTCTGGTCCTATATCCCGCATTTCGTCCATTCGCCGTTTTACGTCTACGCCTATGCGTTCGGCGACGGTCTGGTGAATGCGCTTTACGCCGTCTACGAAGAAGGCGGTGCGGATTTTCAGGAAAAATACTTCGACATGCTCAAGGCCGGCGGCTCGATGCACCACAAGGAACTCCTGGCTCCGTTCGGGCTGGACGCGTCGGATCCCGCCTTCTGGGACAAGGGGCTGAACATGATCTCGGGCATGATCGACGAACTGGAAGCGATGGAAGATTGACGTCATGCGCCTCAAGAAAATCCTTGCCTCCATCGTCGCGCTCGCCCTTGCCGGGCTGATCGGGTTTTTTCTGTTCGTCCCCGCCTATGTCGAAAAGGCGCGCAACGCCGTCAAACCGCACGATCCCTACCCGGTGTCGGCCCGGGCGCAGTCCCTGCATGACAGCCTGATCATCGGCGACTGGCACGCCGACCCCTTGCTGTGGAACCGCGACCTGTCAAAACGCGCGAGCCGTGGACAGGTCGATGTTCCGCGCCTGCTCGAAGGCAATGTGGCGCTTCAGGTGTTCACCGCCGTCACCAAAAGCCCCAAGGGGTTGAATTACGAGAACAACGACGCCGATGCCTTTGACAACATTACGCTTCTGGCATTTGGCCAACTCTGGCCGCCGCGCACCTGGACCAGCTTGCTGGAACGCGCGCTGTTCCAGGCTGACAAGCTGCACCGGGTCGAAGCGGCATCAGGCGGCGCGCTCAGGATCATCCGCAGCAGAGACGATCTTGAAGAGGTTCTGGCGCGACGCGCGCAGGGCGAAAAGGTCGTCGGCGGATTGCTTGGCATCGAAGGGGCGCATCCGTTGGAGGGCAAGCTGGAAAACCTCGACAAGCTAGAAGACGCAGGCTACCGGCTGATCGCCCTGCAGCATTTCTTTGACAACGAACTGGGCGGCACGCTGCATTCCAACGCCCGCCTCGGCCTGACCGATTTCGGCCGCGCCGTGGTGCAGGAAGTGGCAAAGCGTGGCCTTGTGCTCGATGTCGCCCATTCATCCGAACAGGTTGTCGCCGAGGTGCTCGACATGGTCGACATCCCCGTCGTGCTCAGCCACACCGGCCTCAGGAGCCATTGCGAAACCCGGCGCAACATCCCCGACGCGCTGGTGCGCCGCATCGCGGCCACAGGCGGGGTGATCGGCATCGGCTACTGGCAGGAAGTCACCTGTGACGACAGCCCGGCCGGCATTGCGGCCACGGTCAAGGCCGCCATCGCCGCAGTGGGTGAGGATGCGGTGTCACTGGGGTCGGACTTTGACGGGTCGGTCGTGATGGCCCTGGACACCGCGGAACTGGCGGCCATCACCCAGGCCTTGCTTGATGCGGGTCTCAGCGACACCCAGATCCGCAAGGTGATGGGCGAAAACATGCTGCGCGTCCTGCGGGCCCGGCTGAAGTGAGCGCCAGCCAGGGCATGTCGCTCAAGAATGGGAATCCCGTTCATGGGATGTGACCGGGTCTGACGTCGTTTCACCCCACCTGGCCCAGGGAAAGGGCTTGTTCTCGGAAGCACCCGACTGGAAACGGGCGACATCGCGCAACCATTTTCCCAGGTCGACCCCGAACTCTGCAAGCGCGGCGTTCTTTTGCCCGGCGAACAGCATCCAGAAAAACTGGACGACCGCCACCACCAGAAGAACGCTTTCCGCCAATCCGAAAAACAGTGCAAACAAGATCATCCACAGGCCGCGCATCCAGATATCGCGGCGGCCAGAAGGAGTGTCGCCGCCGTCTTCGGGCGGACGTTTCAATTCGACCGGTTCGTTGTCAGATGTCATGGGCGTTTCCCTCTTTTACTGTCGCGGCCGCCCAATCTTGTGACCGGACGGGCCGGCCTCTTGCCAGATCAAGCGTCACGCGTTTTCAAGCATGCCTTTTTCCGCCGCCAGTTCCTTCATCCGTTTTTGCAGCTTTTCGAACGCCCGCACCTCGATCTGACGAATGCGCTCACGGCTGACGCCATATTGCTCCGAGAGCTTTTCAAGCGTCACCGGCTGATCCTGGAGGCGGCGTTGCAACAGGATATCCTTTTCGCGATCGTTCAGCACCTCCATTGCCTGATGGAGAAGCTCGCGGCGGGTGTCGAGCTCGTCCTTTTCTTCGTAGTCAGCAGCCTGGTCGGCGTTTTCGTCTTCCAGCCAGTCCTGCCACTGGGTCGAACTGTCGCCATCGGTGCCGACCATCACGTTGAGTGACGCATCCCCGCCCGAGAGCCGGCGATTCATCGAAATCACCTCGTCTTCCGTCACGCCAAGATCGGTGGCGATCTGCTTGACTTTTTCGGGCCGCAAATCACCCTCTTCAAGCGCCCCGATGCGGGCCTTGGCCTTGCGCAGGTTGAAAAACAGTTTCTTCTGGGCGCTGGTCGTGCCCAGTTTCACAAGGCTCCAGCTGCGCAGGATATATTCCTGTATCGCAGCCCGTATCCACCACATCGCATAGGTCGCCAGCCGGAAACCCTTTTCCGGGTCGAACCGCTTGACCGCCTGCATCAGGCCGACATTGGCTTCCGAAATCACCTCGGCCTGCGGAAGGCCGTAGCCGCGGTAACCCATGGCGATCTTGGCGGCAAGCCGCAGGTGGCTGGTGACAAGCTGGTGTGCCGCGCTGCTGTCTTCGTGATCGACCCAGCGCTTGGCCAGCATGTATTCTTCTTCCGGCTCCAGCATCGGGAACTTCCGGATTTCCTGCAAATACCGATTCAATCCCTGTTCCGGCGACGGTGCCGGCAAGTTCTTCAGGTTGCTCATGAAACAGGCCCCTCTCTGCCCCAATGTATCGAGGCTTAACATTAAATATGTCGTCAAGTCACGGTTTCAAGTCTGCCCACCTACTGTTTTTTCATTCAACAATCGTAAACGGGATGTGGCACCGCACCCCGGGAGATACATCCATCGCTGCAGGCCCGCAACCACGAGCGCGCGCCCATGGCCCTATTGCGGCGCCTGCGCGCAGCCGCGCACTTCATCGACACAGCTCAGGTCCGGCACCTGTTCGCCGGCGGCAAGACCTGCAAACCAGTCGCGCAGGCGCATGTTCTGGACGCTGTATTGATAAAACTCGGGGCCCAGCACCACCACATGCTGTTCGCCGCCATTGGTGAAAGTCGACAGGGCATCCACGGCGCTTTCGATCTCGACATAGTTGTTCAGGATGCGCTGCGGGATGGTGAAACTGCCGGGGGCGTCGCCTAGCAGCAGGGTGAACTGCATCTGCGTCAGGTCATTGGCGCTGTTGATCTGGGCAATCGTCAGGTTGGGCGCATGGTTGGCGCTGGCGATGTAGAAGTCTTCGAAGGTCAGCGTATCATTGGTTTCACCGGCATATTCGGGCCAGTCGGGCAGCACCGACGCCACGTCCCAGGCGTTCATTGTCAATGCGATGTTCGGGCTGTTGTAGCCGCCGGCCGCATCGGCGATCAGCGTGACCGGAACATCCGGATAATGCTCGGCAATCCGCCCCGAATGAAAAGAGCTGCCGATCGCACCGGCACTGGCGCCCGAAACCACGATTCGCGCCGGTTCCGGATAGTTTTCGTAGACCCAGTTCAACACCCCGGAGGCGTTTTCGAATCCGTTGTGGAAGACCTCGACAGTCTGCCGGGTGCCGTCTGCGCCGGTCATCTCGTAGGTCCTGGGACCGCTGCCGACATGCACATCGCCCGTGCAATAGGGCAAGACCACCATCGTCAGATCGGCAACCGGGTTCTCGGCGCTGTCAAAATTGAAGATCCCGCCAAAATTGGCCGGGTTGTTTTCGTCCATCTCGGCAAATGGGTAATGCGTGGTCGGCTGGGTTGTCAGGTTGCATTGCCGGCCCGACCAGCAGGCCCCGCCCCCATTGAAAAAGATCAGCAGGTTCTCGCTGGCGCCGGGGCGCACATAGAACCGGTAGGGCGTCCCGGTTGAGCATTTTGCGTCGGTTGTGATCGTATTCCAACCCTCGGAAAGCGTGGTGGCCTGCTGTGCGGCGGCAGCCCCGGACAGGGCAACAAGACAGGCAGAGGCCAGGGCGGCCGGGCGGGCAAACCGGCGAATGATCGTTGAATGGCCGCGCATGCGAAGCTCCTGTGAAAATGCCGTTATCGATGCCTGATACTCTACGCCGATGGTGCAATTTGGCAATCGTGCTGTCGGATCAGGCGCGCAAGGCGCCCAGCAGGCTGTCCAGATCAGCGGGCAACGGCGCTTCGAAATGCTGTGTTTCACCCGTGACCGGGTGCCGGAACCCCAGAACCGCCGCATGCAGCGCCTGTCTGGGAAAGCCCGCGACGGCCGCGCGCGCGGTGTCTTCCAGCGCCCGGGCCGAGACTTTCCGGCGCCCGCCATAAGTCTGGTCGCCAACCAACCCGTGGCCGGCATGGGCCATATGGACCCGGATCTGATGCGTGCGCCCGGTTTCAAGCCAGCATTCGACCAGGGCCAGCGCAGCCGGCTCGCCGAAGGTTTCAAGCGGACGCAGCCGGGTCACCGCATGGCGGCCGCCGGAAAACAGCACCGCCTGTTTTTGCCTGTCATGTTTGTGACGCGCCAGCTGCGTCGTGATGCGGATCACGTTGCCCGGCTCGAAGCTTACCCCTTTCACACCACGAAGTCGCGGGTCGGCGGCGTCGGGCACGCCGTGGACAAGCGCGAGATACTTGCGCTCGACCGAGTGCTTTTCAAACTGCGCGGCCAGCCCGTGGTGCGCCGCATCGGACTTGGCCACCACCAGCAGCCCGCTGGTGTCCTTGTCGATCCGGTGCACGATGCCCGGGCGCGCCTGCCCGCCCACCCCCGAAAGCGTGCCCCCGAAATGGTGCAGCAGGGCGTTCACCAGCGTGCCCGAGGGTGTTCCGGGGGCCGGATGCACGACCATGCCGGCCGGCTTGTTGACGACAACAAGGTCGGCGTCTTCCCAAACGATATCCAGCGCGATGTCTTCCGGCAGGATATGCGTCGCGGCAGGCTCGGGCACCTGGATCACATAGACCTGCCCGGGCGTCACACGGGCCTTCTGGTCGGTCACAGGCGCACCGTCGCGCGTCACGGCGCCCTCGGCAATCAGCCGCGCGAGGCGCGAACGTGACAGTGCCGCGGCCTCTGGCACCTCGCGGGCCAGTGCCTTATCAAGGCGGCCGGGCGGGTCTTGCCCGATGGTGATGACAATCTCAGAGGCGGCCATGGACGACACTCCGGTTTCAGAAAAAGAGGTTCGCAACCTGCGCTTCCTTCGTATTCTGGTTACGATCCTGACCGCAACCATGATCCTTGGTCTGGCGGTGATTGTGGCCATGCTCGCTGTCCGCTTCACGCAGACACCGGCCCCGATGGCCCTGCCCCGGGAAATCACCCTGCCCGAAGGCGCGCGCGTGCTGGCGTTCACGCGCGGCGATGACTGGTATGCAGTGGTGACCGACGACAACGAAATCCTGATCTACGACGCCGCCACCCATGATCTGCGCCAGACCGTCACGGTCCGGCCCCGGGCGCGGTAGAGCGGATGCCCAGCCCGCAAACGCTGGCCGTGCTCCTGCTTGCGGGCCTCGTGCTCGATGCACATTCCACCTGGCTTTGCCTGCGCCGCGGCCACCGCGAAACCAACCCGTTCCTGCGCCGGATCACGCCTGCGGGCATCTGGCGGGTCTCGGCCCGGCTGGGCGCATTGCTGCTGATCGTGTTCGGAGCCGCTCTGCTGGCAAATCGCACCCCCCTGATCGAGCCTTCCCTGCGCGATGCAATCTACCGAACCTCTTTTTTCGTTCTCACGACGGTCTCGCTGACCAAACTTCTGGCGGCGTTTGAAAACTATCTGCTGGCCTTCACCGGGCGCAATATCGCCGGAACGCTGTTTGGCCGACTGCGGCGGAAAAACAGCCTTTGGGCAGACATGTTCGTCACGTTTGTTGTCGTTGTCCTGCCGGCAATGACGCTGACCTGGATCCTGTATCCCGACCTTGTGCGCTGACGTGCTTGCGGCTCATTTCTTCAGGAATACGTCCAGAACCGCCATTTGCGGCCGGTCGCGGCCGGCCTCGGGTTCCAACGAGAACGCATAGTCGCCCCACCACGGCCCGGCCGCCCACCAGGCCCAGCCGATCCATTGATCGGGGTGACGCTCGATGAAGCCAAGCATGTCGCCCAGTGCCGCGGCGCAACGCTCGTTTGCGCCGCCCGCGAACTCTCCGAGAAACCCTTGCGCGCCGTGCTGTTCCAACCACTCGGTAAAGCCCCGCAGCCGGTCCGAGCCGATCGTCGCGCTCACACATTGCGCCGAAGCACCGGACGAGTCTTCGTCAAGATACTGATGCACCTCATGGGCGAAATTGTTGCCGGGGTCCCTGACGCCCGCCATCACGACCGCATTTGCCCCGCCATAATCCTCCCACGTCCAGGAATGCGCGCCGCTCCAGGCATTTCCGGGAACCAGGACCAGGTTTTGCGCGCCGGTTTCGCGTATCGCGGCAATCGCCATTTTCGCCTGTTCCAGCCATTGCGCTGTCGCCATGTCGAAGGGCTCGTTCATCAGGCCGAAAATGACCCGGCGGTCAGAGCCAAACTCGCGCGCCAGCAGGGTCCAGAAATCGGCCAGCGCCAGTGTGGGCAGGTCCGGCGAGCCGACGACCTTGCCGAAATAGCGCGCATAGTTGTGCGGATCGAGCACCACATGCGCACCCTTGCCGGTCGCATAAGTCACGATTGCGCGCAGACGTGACAGCTCATCGCGGTCAAGCCCTGCTCCGGGGACGGGCTGCAGACGTTCCCAGCGAAATGGCAGGCGAAACAGGTTCATGCCGCGCGACAGGAAATAGTCGACCTCGGCCGGTGTCGGGTAGGTGTAATGGGTGCCGAATTCGCCGGGCAGGTTGTCTTCGCCAAAATCGGCCCCCGCCAGGCTGACGCCTTTCAGGGCCACCTGGGCGGCAACCGGCCCCGCCAGGGCCAGTCCGGCCCCCATGGCAAGGGTCGAAATCAAACGCTTTGCCCACTCGTCCATTGTCTCACCACTCTTGCGACTTTCGGAGGCAAGACCAGCGCCTGACGGGATCGGCACAATGAAAATGCGCTGTTGCGGAAAATCGCGAAGGTGGTACCGCCTCCCCGGCTTGAACGGGGGACCTCTGGATCCACAATCCAGCGCTCTAACCAACTGAGCTAAGGCGGCACTGGGGCCGGATTTACAATCGCCCCTGAGCGAATGCAAGGGGGCTGGCGCCAAAGCCTGCCTTTTTCGCGCATCTCGCGCTCTTGCCTGCACCTGCGCCACGGGTTAGTGGGCAGGCACCTGTCATCGGAGTTGGGACAATGGGCATCGACAAGCAAAGCGACATCGCGGCAAATCTTCAGATCGGGCCGACAAGCCTCGGGATGGTGCGCCTTTTCATCGAAGGAGGCGGCATCGAGCTTCCGCTGGATTTCGAGCCGGACGAGGCGCGCGAGATTGCCGAGGAAATCATCGCCGCCGCCGCGCGCGCCGAAGCGATGAACAAATAGCGCGCCTGGCTGCCACAGGTTGGCCCCTGTCGGGCCTGTGCCTTCAGGTAAAGACCTGCCCCGGCCCGACCAGTTCGAAACCGGTGATCTCGAACTCGTAGTAGCCGGAACGATCGCCCTTCTGCGCGCGCGCGATCAGCTTGCCTTCCGGGTCATGAAAGACCGCGTGAACTGTTTGCAGCCCGCGATAGCACCAGTCCCCGTCCGGGTAATAGAATTTCACCATCATTTTGCATCCT
>Ga0256839_1004591_pt1 | contig 13373 bp, 10 predicted proteins | sample 354166metaG_FD_185968 | JGI IMG/M metagenome (GOLD analysis project Ga0256839, IMG submission 185968) | Hydrothermal vent microbial communities from Mid Atlantic Ridge, Atlantic Ocean - 354-166 | ecosystem: Environmental > Aquatic > Marine > Hydrothermal vents | place: Atlantic Ocean: Mid... | reverse complement strand
ATCCAGGCCTTCCAGCAGGTCTTCCTTTAATACATCTTCCAGTTCGGCTAAAACATCGCTGGCGGTTTCGGTGGGCAATAAAGCAAAAACACGTTTGCGGTCATCGGCATCCAGATGTTCCAGCAAATCGGCAATGTCCGCCGGATGCATGTCTGCCAGAATCACCCGGATGTAATCCAGCTGATCATTTTCCAGAAGACTTTTAATGTCTTCCAGAATGGGTTCTAATTCCATTTCAAATTGTTGAGAACTCACAACACTTTACAGGTTTTGCTGTTGCATTAGTGTCCATACCTGATTACTCAGGGCAATCCAGTCATTAACGTCCAATTGTTCTGGACGCAAACGCCAATTAACCTTCAATTTATCCACGATACCTGCAGGTAACAACGGAATTAACGAATTTTTTAATATTTTCCGACGCTGCTGGAAGGCGGTGCGCACGATTTTTTTGAACCCTGCCATATCTCGAATGGTTTCCCGCAGTGGGGAAGGAAATTGAAAGCGCACCACTGCTGAATCTACTGCCGGCCGTGGAAAAAAGCGCCCTGCCGGCACGGTAAACAAATAGGAAACTTCCCCATAAACAGCAGCCATAATGCTCAAAATCCCATAAGCCTTGTTTCCCACAGAGGCTACCAACCGCTGTGCTACTTCTTTTTGCACCATCACAATGGCTTCCTGAATGGGTGGCACATGGTCAAAAATCTTAAATAGGATGGGGGATGTAATATTGTAAGGAATGTTGCCAATAACCACGGGAGGATAACCTTTATATTGCTGAAAAATACGTTGCCAATCCACCGTTAAAACGTCCCCTTCCATTAATTGGAAATGTGGAGACTTCCCAAAAGCTGCTCTTAAATCAGCCACCAGTTGCCGGTCAATTTCAATCCCCACATAGGGTTGGTGATGTTCCAGAAGATAACGGGTGAGAATTCCGCGACCGGGGCCAATTTCTATAATCAGAAATGGAGGAGCTGTTTGAATGGATTGAACTATTTTTTGAGCCAATACGGTGTCGGTTAAAAAATTTTGTCCCCATCTTTTACGCGGACGATGTGTTTTTTTGGGTCGCATCGCTGGCTATTAAATACCTAAAACCAGTCAAATGCAAGCTATTTTTAATACAAAGCGTAACAAATTCACGGACTACTATTGTTTAATAATTATTGTCCATTTTTTTCTGCCCTGAATCATGGATTCCCAGCAATTAAATTAATCACCTGCTGGAAAATAGCGGGCAACTGTAACTTCAGGTTATTCAGAGAAACTAACAAAGGTATCAAAAAACGCAGGCAAAATAGTGAAATCCCAACAACCCCAAACTGTTGCCATATGGATTCCTTTTTTAGTAACGGCCGTGGTTTCTCTCATTTTGGGTTTACTGGCCAGTTTTTGGCGCCTGGGAGTTTCTGTGGGTACATATCATCCTACCATCGCCCAGCTTCATGGGCCTTTGATGGTATCGGCTTTTCTGGGCACATTGATTGGAATTGAACGGGCAGTTTCCTGGAAAAGCGTTTTTGCCGCATTGGCCCCTATTGCCTCTGCCCTGGGTATTGTAATGGTGGCTCTCTTTCCGCATTCCCGGTATCCAATTGGCGGATTTATTCTTTCTGCAGTGGCACTTACCGTGCTGTTTATTCAGGTGGGCTTAAAATTTAAAGCCCGACATCTGCTGGTGATGGGGCTGGGAGCGGCGCAGTGGTTGGTGGGGAATGTTCTGTGGTTTGGTGGTGTGTCTTTCCATTATCTGGTACCCTGGTGGATGGGGTTTCTGATCCTTACCATTGTTGGAGAACGTTTAGAACTCAACCGCTTATTGCCTCAGTCTTTTAGAGCCACTTTGATGTTCTGGAGTGGGATTATGTTTATGATAGGGGGCACAGGGCTGCTGCCACTTTCGCTCACTTCGGGGATTCGGATAATTGCCGTAGGGTGGATTTTAACAGGCATCTGGCTGCTTCAGCATGATATTACCCGGCACACCATTAAAACGACCGGATTAAGTCGCTTCATTGCGGTTTCCCTAATCGCTGGATATGGCTGGATGATTATTGGCGGTCTTATTGCCTTATGGAAAGGACTCCCCTCAGGGGGATTTTATTACGATGCGATTTTGCACACCATCCTGGTGGGCTTTGTATTTTCCATGATTTTTGGCCATGCACCCATTATCTTTCCTGCCATTTTAAGACTTAAAATTATTTATCAACCCTACTTTTATGGCCACTTGGTGTTACTGCACCTCGGGCTGGTAATTCGTGTTGGGGGCGACCTGGCACACGCCCTCTTCTGGAAGCAGGTTGGAGGCGTTTTGAATGTGGTGGCTGTATTGCTTTTTCTGGGTGCTACTGCCTCTTCCGTTGTCTTAGGTGCGCTTCAGCGCAAACAATCAGACCCGTCCCGTTTGTACCGTTCTGCTTAATTTTATTTATTGCTTCCTGCTTTAGAAACCGCTACCGGCTTTCATTCTTCCACTTTGTCTTTTAAGTTTATGGGAACCATAACATAAGGCACCCAATGTATCGCATTGATGGCGGTCAATACTCAGGTTCTGGTACCATCGTCAGGGATGCAATTGCCCTTGCAGCCATTACCGGACAGGCCGTTCGCATCTACAACATCCGCGCTCGGCGCAAACCACCGGGGTTACGGGCGCAACATGTCACTGTTGTTCGTGCCATTGCCGCCCTATGTAGCGGGCAATTACGTGGTGATACCGTTGGCTCCAGCACCCTTGAATTTATACCGGGTTCTACCATAGCTGGAGGAAATTATCGGTTTGATATCGGCACCGCTGGCTCTACCACCATGCTGGCCTCAGCATTGTTGCCGGTGTTATTATTTGCCCGAAAACCAAGTAGGGTTGTTCTTTTGGGTGGGGTGTTTCAGGATTTTGCCCCTTCTGCTTTTCACTTCCAGCAGGTATTGTTACCCATGCTACGACAGATGGGAGTACCAGCAACCCTGACCATTGAGCGGCCAGGATATGTCCCCACCGGTGGAGGCTGCATTCACCTCCAGGTAACGCCACCGGAAGGACCTTTAGTACCGGTGCAACAGGTCGACCAGGGCAACATTTTGCAGGTAGAAGGCATTGCGCTGGCTTCGCATTTAAAACAACGGCACGTAGTGCACCGGATGGCCCAAAGCTGTGAACGCCGCTTGCAGGCACATGGTTTTTATCCTTCCATTCGAAGGCTGGAAGATGAAGCGGAACATCCAGCATTCCACCGTGTGGCACCACAGCCCGGTGCTGCGTTGGCCATCTGGGCACACACTTCCACCGGTGCCATCCTCGGAGCAGATATGGCCGGCAAACCCGGTCGATCTTCTGAATTTATAGGTGAACGCGTGGCCCAACAATTTCTGGAAGACGTTGCTTCTGGTGCCACGGTGGATCGCCATCTGGCAGATCAGTGGATCCCTTTTGCTGCGCTTGCCGCAGGAAAGTCTCGGGTGCGGCTTCCGGCTATTACAGACCACGTCACAACACGGCTCTGGGTGGTTGAACTCCTGTTGCAGGTGGCCACCCGGCAAGAAGGGAATCTGTTAACCATTGAAGGTAAAGGGTTATCGCCTGCCTGAAGCCCCTGACACCCTCAGGCAGGCAGGTGATCAGGCGAATTCCTTGAGTACGCTTAACACATAATCCACATCAGCTGCCGTATGGGCAGCATTAATTTGAAAGCGAATGGTCTCATCGCCCCGGGGCACCACCGGGTAAGTCAATCCCACCACCAGTACGCCTTTGTCAAACAAACGATTCACCATCTGATGGGTTTTCTGGGTATCCCGCACCAACAGGGGAACAATTGGATGGGGGCCGGGAATAGATTCCAATCCCAGCTGGTCAATACCCTGGCGGAATTGTTGTGTACGCTCCTGCAAGGTTCGTAATCGCTCCCTGCCCTCAGGACTATCCGTAATTTCCACCGCTTTCAGGGCCGCCGCACAATCAGCTACCCCCAGAGGATTGGTATAAATGTAAGTATCTGATTTTTGCCGAATAGCTTCTATAATCGTCTCGCTGGCTGCCACAAACCCACCGTTTACGCCAAAGGCTTTTCCAAAGGTCCCAACAATAACATCCGGTACAGCACCGGTAAATTCTGCAGTGCCCCGGCCTGTTTCTCCAAATGCCCCTATACCGTGAGAGTCGTCCACTACGGTAATAACCCCGTCCTTAAATTTATCGTGATATTGTTTTGCCAGCGCAACAATTTCCGGTATTGGGGCATAATCCCCTCGCATACTAAAAATACCATCAAAGATAATAACCACCCGCTCTATGTGTGATGGTACCTCTTCCAGGCAACGCTTCAGGTCAGCCATATCGTTATGCTTGTAAATCCCTTTATTTTCGCGCGGGACGTTGGCAATACGCATCGCGCGGATAATGCTATTGTGGTTGAGTTCATCCCCAATCCAGTAAGTTTGTTTGTTATTAATGGCCAGTGCCAGCCCCAGATTGGAGGTGTAGGCAGAATTAAAAATTTTTGCTGCTGGTTTACCGACAAATTGAGCAATGCGCGTTTCCAGCGCCACATGATAATGAAATGTACCGTCAATAAAACGCACGGCTCCGGGCCCCACACCAAATTTGCGTGTGGCTTCGTCAGCCGCTTCAATCAGCGCGGGATGATGGGAAAGGGACAAATAGCTATTGGAATTCATGCGAATATATTCCTGCTCTGATCCCTTCAGTTTATATCGTGGTCCCTTTTCGCCGCGCGGGGGCAGGTAATCCACTATAATTCGTTCGGGTGCTTTGGCCCGTCCTTCGGCTTTTAAAACTTCAATTTCTTGATTGAGGGCAATGTCCAGTTTGTCCAGTGGCATGGTTGTTCTCCCGTGTTTTGACTGTGAATAAAATGTATGGCGTGCCAGGAAGCTTTGCAACCAGCAACTCAATTTGTCCTGGCTTTGCTAAGCAAAAGCAGTTGTTTCTGGCTTATATTTTGTTCAAATTGTTACTATGGAATTTACCGAGCAGCAACAAAAAGCACTGGATTTAAAACGGCATATTATTGTTACCGCAGGGGCTGGATCCGGGAAAACCACCGTGCTGGTGGAACGCTATGTGCGCATTTTGCTGGAAAAAGGAGACCCGCCCTCCCGAATACTGGCCATTACTTTTACCGAAAAAGCCGCCACAGAAATGAAAAACCGCGTGGTAGCACGGTTACAACAGGAAGTGGCACGCAACACACCCTATTCCCGGCGGGCGTTTGAATGGCTGGCGGCCACACCTGAAATGCGCATTTCCACCATTCATGCGTTTTGCCATGGCATATTACGTCAATTTGCCAGCGCCCACGGGCTTGACCCGGAATTCGAACTGGCAGATGAGCTGCAACTCCAATCCCTCCGCCAGGAGGTTTTGGACCGCTTTTTTAATCAACCCCAACTCCCTTTCCCCGACCCCATACACTCAAGGGTAGTGTTGGCAATTCATTACTTTACTATCCAAAATTTGCCCCAGCTACTGGATACTGTTTACAAGAGACGCCTACAACTGATGCCTTTCCTGATAGACCTAACCCAACACTCTCCCTCAACACTGATTAAAAAATGGGATGCCATTAAAGCCAATGCCATTCACGCTTTTGTAAATGCATTACTGAAGTTGCCCCTTATACAATTTTTAAAAAGCGCGAGCGTTCCTGGCAACGATAGCAAATCCAGGCAACAAGTTCGGGCAATTATTGATGTTTTAAAAAACCATTCGCAAATAGATGCCTCTACATTCTTTGACCTCTTTAGCCAGTGGTTTACACGAACTGCTACGCTCCAGAAACGCATTAAATCAGTGCTGGAAACGCTCCCAGGCATGGCACCGGAATGGATTGCAGATCTGGAAGGTTTTTTGCAACTCTGGGCAATTCACTTCCCATTGCAATTTGATGATACCAATAAAGCTGCGCTTGACAAACTGGCTACAGTTCAGATTGGTATTGCCCATTTGCTTAAAACACTTCTGGATCAAATTGCTTCAGAGAAAGAGCGGCTGCAGATTCTGGATTTTGATGACTTGCTCATCAATACCCACAAACTATTGCAGGAAAATCCCACAATCCGGCAAACCCTTCAAGAACAATACCGCTGGATACTCATCGATGAATTTCAGGATACCGACCCTATTCAGGGGAAAATAGTACACCTATTACACCAGCCGGTTGCGCCCCACATTCCCCCACCCAATTTGTTTCTGGTGGGAGACCCTCAGCAAAGTATTTACGGCTTTCGTAACGCTGATGTGCGCATTTTTTCTCAATTTCAAACCCATATTGAACAACAAAACCACACGCCGGCACCCTTTCAGAGCATCAGTGGGGAACCTCTGCAGGCTACCCCTATGGAAAAACGAGGGCGGATTCACCTTCCTCACAATTTCCGCAGCCAGCCAGAACTGGTTACATTTTTCAATCGCATTTTCGAACCCATTTTCCAGCGGCAAATTCCCCATGATGTTGCTTTTGCCCCTCTGGAAGCTGGATTGCCAACCACTAAAACACCACGCCTGCATGTTCATCACTACCAACACCCACCAGAAGGTGAACCACAGCCAGCCTTTTTATTTCAGGCTATATTACCCCGACTCATCCATGAAATCGTTACACAGGACGGCTACCAATTTCAGGACATTGCCCTACTGCTGCAAACCCGTCGGGTGCTTCCGCAACTGGAAGAAGCCCTGCAACAAGCCAATATTCCTTACGAAGTCTACAAAGGGGTCGGCTTCTACCAGAAACAGGAAATTCTGGACTTATACCATCTGTTGCGTGCAGTAGAAAATCCACACAATGACACCGCCTTAATAGCTGCCCTGCGGACACCGTACTCAGGCATTTCGGATGTACTGTTATTTGTGCTGGGGCACCTCCAGGCACCTACCTGGTGGGAACGGATTCAATTAATCCTGCAAGCAGCTAAACACCAGCAATGGCAAACCCTTCCACTGCCCAAATGGCTACCGCCAGAGACCGTCCGAAAAGTGTGTACAGCTGAGCATCTTGGCGCCCTGCAGTATTTTCAGCAAACCATTCAAGAACTGGCCACCAGTAGCGACCCGCATGCCATCAGTTTTATGCTAAACCAACTTCTCAACCGTTTTGGCTTACTCACCGTCTTACGCCAGACCTTCAGGGGGGCTCAAAAACAGGCCAATATTGAAAAACTCATCCAATTTACTTATAACTTTCAACGGAAAAGTGGCGCAACGCTGAGCAGTTATTTGCGGACTTTAGAGCAATTCATCCGAAACGCCGATAATGAAGGCGAAGCCACTGCCCTTCTGGAAGGGGGAAATCGCGTCCAGATCTTGACCGTTCACGCCGCTAAAGGGCTGGAATTTCCGGTGGTAATTCTCCCCTACCTGACTCAGCAGATAAACACGCGGGAAAGCATTTATTTTACTGACGAATCGATCCTGTTCGCTACCGACACCAACGACAATGTGTTTTTCATTACCCGGTGGTTTAAAGCGCAGCACCGTGCCCGCTTGCTGGCAGAACATAAGCGATTGTTTTATGTAGCCACCACCCGCGCACGTGACCAATTACACCTGCTCAGTATTGCCGGTAGCCGATCCAGTAACGACTCCTTTTTTACATTACTATGGGAATGGGCACTGAATACCGCCCCGGATCCTGCCCCCTCCCTGCCTTCCTGGGTTATTGGCTCCCCACATTTCAATATTCAGGTGGAAACCTACGACCCCCAGAACTGGGAGCCATTTCATCTTCCAGCCTCACACCAGCATGAAACACATCAACAGGGCACATCCCTTTCCCCGGAAGGGCTAACTTACTGGCAGCCTTTTCCTCCCTCAGCAACAGAAAACACTTATACCGCTACCCAGATCCTATTTTTTACCGAAAGCCCCGAACATTATTACGACCACTTTTATCTCAATCGGCATCAATTATTGCCACCCATGCTTAACCTGGAGGATGTGGATGAAGCGGACAGCGAAGGAATTGTTTGGGGGATTCTGGTACATCGCTTGCTGGAAAACTTTCATGTGCGTCGGGCAGAAGATGATATTGCGCAAATTGACCGCGTGCTGCGCGCAACGCCGATTCCCCACCGTAATCTGGAGAGCTATCGGGAAAAACTTATACGGCTGATAACGCTATTTCGCCAGACCCCTCTGGCACATACCCTTACTTCCAGCTCCCAGGCGTTTTCCGAACTTACCCTCCATCGTCTTTTACCTTCGGGTAATAGGCTTCAAGGAAAGCTGGACTATTTGTATCAGGACGCCGATGGACAATGGCGCATTGTTGATTTTAAAACCAACCGCCTTCGGGGCAAAAGCCTGGACGATTTGATGCAAAAATACCACTGGCAAATGGCCATTTATGCCCTCCTAACCCAACAGATCTTTCCCACACAATCTACCATTTCTGTAGGGTTATGTTTCCTGGATACCATGGCCATTCGCTGGCAAAACTTCAGCCGGGCAGAATGCAATTCCCTCCTACAGGAAGTAGAAAGCATTATCCAACAAATAGAAACCTATCTTCACCAAAAACTGAATCCTTCTCTATAAGAGTGCTTTTCCATAAATCTTGTTCAATCTGGAACATTCCCTGATTAAATTAGATTGTTTCAACAGATGAAACATAAAAGGCAATGCAAGGTACTATGGCAACAACAGCCGTTCAGCATATAGAGGGGTTGTTCCCCTGGGGAACCCATCGGCGCTACAATGCTTATGTAGATTATTTGCGGGACAAATATGGCAACCGGGTGCAAAAAGTTTCGGTAGATGCAGGGTTTACCTGCCCCAATCGGGATGGCACTAAAGCCTGGGGAGGATGTACCTACTGCAACAATGTGAGTTTTGTGCCACCTTACTGTACACCGGGAATGTCCATTACTGAGCAAGTAGCCGCTGGTGTGGAATATTTATCCCGCCGTTACAAAGCCAATCAGTTCATCGTATACTTTCAGGCATATACCAATACTTACGCCCCTCTGGAACATCTAAAACGTTTATACGAAGAAGCCCTGCAACATCCGCAGGTGATTGGATTGGCCATTGGCACGCGCCCGGATTGTGTGGATGACGCCAAAATTGCCTATCTGGAAACCCTGGCACAGGAATACGATATCACCATTGAATACGGGCTGGAATCCATTTACAACGACAGTCTGGAACGATTAAACCGCGCCCAAACTTTTGAGGAATGGGAAACGGCCGTACAGTTAACGGCCGGGCGAGGAATTCATATTTGTTCCCACATTATTCTGGGCTTACCTGGCGAAAGCCGGGAACAGATGCTCCACGCGGCGGAAGTGATTTCCCGCTACCCCATTGACTACCTGAAAATTCACCATCTTCACGTGGTTAAAAAAACCATTCTGGCAGCAGAGTATCGCCGTAACCCTTTCCCACTACTGGGATATCGGGAATATATTGACCTGGTGGTTCAGTTTCTGGAACGGCTACGACCCGACATTAAAATCCAGCGTTTAGTAGGCGAGACTCACCCGAAACATCTTATTGGTCCTATCTGGGGCGTCCGTGCCGACGTGGTACAACGGGAAATTGAAGCGGAACTCACCCGCCGTCATACCTTCCAAGGGAAACGCTACCTGGAACAGCACAACATCGGGAGTTAAGTTATGCGAACCACTCTCTGGACTCTTATCAGCTTATGGGCAATTAGCGTACTGGGGCAATCTCCGAGCAGAAATACCACCCAAAATACAGAAACCCTCTTCCCCGGCATTTATGGGGAAGCGTTACTGGATAGTCTGCGCAAATACTTTACGCCCGATACCGTCTGGAGTTATGCTGATGCCCGTGATTACATGTTTACCGTTCTGGACAATGAAAATGACAGTGTAACCTGCGTGTACACAGGCTTTCGTATTTTTGTTGATCATAATTCCTCTACTCCAAGGAGCGATGCCTATAATGCTGGCATTAACACTGAACACACCTGGCCCCAGAGCAAAGGTGCCTATGGCAATGCTCGTAGCGATTTACACCACCTCTTTCCTACCCGAATTGAAGTGAATGCAGACCGGGGAAGTTTACCATTTGATGACATTCCGGATACACAAACCGATCGTTGGTACCGGCTGGATGAGGTGCTCACCACACCCCCAACTACCCACGTCGACGAATACAGCGAACTGGAATTTGACACACGGTTTGAACCCCGAGAAGACCACAAAGGTAACGTGGCTCGTGCCATGTTTTACTTTTACACCATCTACCAGGATCAGGCCGATGGTGAAGACCCCAACTTTTTTGCAATTCAAAAAAATACCCTGTGGCACTGGAACAGCCTGGATACAGTGGATGCGCGAGAACGACAGCGGAGTCATCTCATTGCCGCCATTCAAGGCAACGAAAACCCCTTTGTACTGGATACATCCCTGATAGGCCGGGCATTTTTCGGTGTTACTGCTATTACCCGGCAGGATCAACCGCAACATCAATTTCAACTCAAAAGTAACTACCCCAATCCCTTTAACAGCAACACCACCATTCAATATTATTTACCCCATGGTACAGGCATTACCCTTGCTGTATATAACTTACTGGGGCAACACATTGCAACGTTATATGAAGGGTATCAGGAAGGTGGCTGGCATCGCTTGCGGTGGGATGCGCGGAACGCCAATGGTCATGCCATCCCCGGAGGAATTTATTTCGTGGTGCTCACTGTGGGAGAACGCCAATTGGTTCAAAAAATGATTTATTTACCATAGCGTTTTGGTAAAACTTCCGTTATCTTTAAAGCACAAACATCATTCGAAAAAACAAAAGGAGAATACACATGGTTAGCAAAGAATTGGTTAAAATGCTCACGCAACAAATTCAAATGGAAGGGGATGCGCGTCAATTTTATTTAAGCGCTGCCCTCTGGAGTAAAGCTCGCGGGCTGGATGGTACGGCTCATTTTTTTACCCTGCAATCCGAAGAAGAGCACGAGCACATGATGAAAATTATCAACTTTCTCATTGAGGTCGGTGAAACCCCTACCCTTCCTGCACTGAAAGCCCCCAAAAACGATTTTCAAAACTTCCGCGAGTTGTTTGAGCTATCTCTGAAAAATGAACAGGAAGTTACCCGCTCATTCCATGCCATGGCAGATAAAGCACAGGACTTGAAAGACCACACCACACTGAATTTTCTGCAGTGGTTTATTGAAGAACAGGTAGAAGAAGAAAATCTATTCCGCTCCATTCTGGATAAACTGGACCTGGTAGGGGAAAGTGGACCCTCAATTTATTTACTGGACAAAGAGCTGGGAAGTCGTCAGGAATAATTGGACAACAGAAATGGCTTTATTTTTAGCCCCTGCCATCGGCAGCAGCGCCGATGGCAGTTTTTTATCCACCAGAGAAACACCTTATTCTTGAACCGCTAACGCATTCAGGGCATTACGCATCTCCTGGATGGTTTTTACCGGGTCTTCACTTTTAAAAATACCCGATCCCGATACCAGCACTGTTGCCCCCGCAGCTGCCACATCCGCAATATTGTGCAACTTAATGCCGCCATCCACCTCGAGTTCTACATGGTCACAACCGGTTTCCTGGATCATTTGTCGGGCGCGGCGCAATTTGTCCAGCGCAGCAGGGATAAATTGCTGCCCTCCAAAACCGGGATTCACCGACATGATGAGCAGGAGGTCAATTTCCGGTAAAATTTCCGAGATCGCTGAGAGGGGGCGATGGGGATTTAACGCGACGCCAGCTTTAATTCCCTGTTCTTTAATGGCCTGCACCACGCGGTGTAAATGTACACAGGCTTCTTCATGAACGGTAATAATATTGGCACCGGCACGGGCAAAATCACCAACAAAGCGTTCCGGATGTTCAATCATTAAATGAACATCCAGTGGCAAGCTGGTAACCGGCCGAATAGCTTCGACAATCAGGGGGCCAATTGTAATATTGGGGACGAAATGGCCGTCCATAACGTCTATGTGAATATAATCCGCCCCTGCGCGGGTTACCATGGCGACCTCTTCGCCCAGTCGGGCAAAATTTGCTGATAATATTGAGGGCGCAATTTTAAGTTTTTGCACTTGCATTATTCTGACTTCCCTGATTTTTGCTTCTCCTTTAAATAATAAACTGCTCGTTTTAATGCAACCGGATTTATTGGTTGTGGTCCGTTGACATTAATAGGCCACCAGTGCAGCTGCATGGTCGGGTTCCAATGGGCCAAAAATGTGTTCCGGATTGAGTTGATGAACACCTTTAACGAAGCGGATGGAACCCGAAATGGCACGAATAACGATACTATGGGTAGTAACCCCGGCGGCGGCATCAAAACGTACACCTTCCAGGAAGGGACCATCGGTAATGCCCGTCGCAGCAAAAAACGCGTCGTCGGATTGTACCAGCTCATCCAGCGTGAGCACTTCCTGCAGGCGATTGCCCAGTGTGGATTCCAGCCGCTGGCGTTCGTAATCTTTCTGTGGAGCCCGCATCCCCTGCATTCCACCACCCAATGCTTTAACAGCAGCTGCAGCAATTACCCCCTCAGGGGTACCACCAATACCCATCAACACATCCACCCCGGTTCCCGGAATGGCCGCCATTAAAGCACCCATCACATCTCCATCTGTTTGTAACATGATACGGGCCCCTGCCTGGCGAATTTCTTGAATAAGGGATTGATGCCGTGGTTTATCCAGCACAAAAACCGTTAAATCGTGCACCGGTCGCTGCAAAGCTTCGGCAATAGCCTGCAAGTTTTGGGTAGGCGATTTACGGATATCGATAGCCTCCCTTGCACGGGCTTCTACCACAATTTTATTCATATACAACGAACCGGCCGGGTCCCAAAAACCTCCCCGCTCCGTTACGGCAATGACAGAAATAGCATTGGGGCGCCCTAAAGCCAGCAATCGGGTCCCTTCCACAGGGTCTACGGCAACATCCGTGCGAGGTCCTCTGCCGGTACCCACCCGTTCGCCATTATAAAGCATGGGAGCTTCATCTTTTTCCCCTTCGCCAATAACCACCAAACCTTCCATTTCGATGGTCTGCAATACAGCGCGCATGGCATCCACTGCTGCACGGTCGCCGGCATTCTTATCCCCCCGCCCCATATATCGGGCAGCAGAAATCGCAGCTGCCTCGGTTACCCGCACCAGCTCCATTGCCAGGTTTCGGTGAATATGAGGCTGCATAGCGGTATTTCCTTTCCGTTGTTATTGATTATTGACACTCTATGTCAATAAATCTATTTCCTAGATTAAAAATTTTTGACTCAATAAAGATATTAATTTAGCAGGTCTCCCTGATTTTCCCTTCGTTCGCGAAGGTAGGGAATCCAGGGGATGAGGCATCTAAAAGTTTTTCGATACCCCCCTATTTCTTCATTT
>Ga0256839_1004590_pt1 | contig 13376 bp, 7 predicted proteins | sample 354166metaG_FD_185968 | JGI IMG/M metagenome (GOLD analysis project Ga0256839, IMG submission 185968) | Hydrothermal vent microbial communities from Mid Atlantic Ridge, Atlantic Ocean - 354-166 | ecosystem: Environmental > Aquatic > Marine > Hydrothermal vents | place: Atlantic Ocean: Mid... | reverse complement strand
CACCTCCCCGATCTTCCTTCAGATTAAAGACAATTCCTTCCTTGATTTTCCTGCGGGTTTCGGGATCGCGCAGACGGGCTACCACATCCTCCTGTGAGCCTTCCAGTGCCCAGCGCGGAAAAAGCACGCTGATACCCGTGCTGGATGCCGTGTAGGGATACTGATCCATGGATACATCGATACCCTGTGCAAGAGCATCGTCAACCATGCGCAGCATATCTTTGCTCTTGCCCCACATCTTCTTACCAATAATTTTCGCATGGGTGATCTGTACGGGAATACCGGCTTCCCGGCCGATGCGGATGGTTTCCTCTACGCTTTCCAGCACCTGGAGTCCTTCATCCCGCATATGGGTAATGTATATACCTCCATCCTGAGCGGCTACACGTGAGAGATCGATGACTTCCTCGGTCTTTGCATAGGCGCCCGGCACGTACTTGAGACCGGTAGACAGACCCCATGCACCCTCGGCCATCGCCTGGCGAACTTCTGCCTTCATCGCCTGGAGTTCCTGAGGCGTAGGCTCGCGATTCTCGTTATCCATGATTTTCCGCCGAATGGACCCGTGCCCGACGAACATTCCCAGGTTGATAGCTGCCGGCGTAGTCTCAAAGCGTGCCAGGAACTCCGCCAGCGGAAGTGGTGAAGAGCCATCCTGCCCGGCAAAAGCGGTCGTTACCCCCTGCCGGATGTAGTTCTCAGCTAACGGCTGGCGGAAAACGCCGCTGTTCTCTATCCGGGTACGTGCGGCATGACTGTGGATATCGATAAAGCCCGGGGTAACGTCCAGCCCGTGCACATCCAGACGCAGAGCAGCCCGTGCTTTGCTGAGGTCACCGATGCTCACAATGCGATCATCGATAATCCCGATATCCGCCTGAAAAGGAGGCTTGCCGGTTCCATCGTAAATGGTGCCACCTTCCAGGATAACATGGTAGACCGGTCCCTCCTGAGCATGAAGGAGTCCTGCACTTCCCCACAGTAGAAGCAGGAAAAGCATGCCAATTCGTAACATGATGATGTTCCTCTGTTAATGGTTGATGATGGACGTATTCCTGTCTTCCACCCGTTGCCCTTACAACGCGTGCGGCACCAACGTCTCCCCCCTGGGCGTCATTGCGAGGTGAGTCGCGATAGCGACCACCGAAGCAATCTCGTGCGCCCGGCACCACGGTTCCCATGCCATACAGCCATTCCGAGAGATGGCTTCGCGTCCGCTCGCCATGACGGCCGGAAAGGACACGAGCGGGGCAACCGGCAGCGCCTTACGGAACGAACCCTGCCAGCGCCTCTTTCACGCACCACCAGTGCCTTACAGAGCGGCTGCCACCAACGTCTCCCCCCTGGACGTCATTGCGAGGTGAGTCGCGATAGCGACCACCGAAGCAATCTCGTGCGGAAAGCAGTGCCGTTTCCCCGGGCACCACCGCCATTCCCCCCCCCTGACGTCATTGCGAGGTGAGTCGCGTAAGCGACCACCGAAGCAATCTCGTGCGGTCGGCACTACGGATTCCCATGCCGTACAGCCATTCCGAGGGATGGCTTCGCGTCCGCTCGCCATGACGGCCGGAAAGGACACGAGCGGGGCAACCGGCAGCGCCTTACGGAACGAACCCTGCCAGCGCCTCTTTCACACACCACCACTGCCTTCTCCCCTGGCACCAACGTCTCCCCCTGGGCGTCATTGCGAGGTGAGTCGCGTAAGCGACCGCCGAAGCAATCTCGTGCGGAAAGCAGTGCCGTTTCCCCGGGCACCACCGCCATTCCCCCCTGACGTCATTGCGAGGCGTGTCGCGTTAGCGACCGCCGAAGCAATCTCGAGCGGAAAGCACCACGGATTCCACCGGCGACTCAGGACCAGAAAGAACACACACATCCCTTAATATACAGCACACCCCTTGTAAAAGCGCTGCAGATATGTTACTATCTTTGCAAACTTTACAACCCCATGCCTACCCATCCCCGTGTAGCCATCATTGGAGCCGGCATTGTCGGACTTGCCACAGCCTACCGCCTGTTGGAGCAGAGGTCCGACCTTCACCTGATCGTCTTCGAGAAAGAGGAAGACGTGGGCATGCATCAGAGCAGCCATAACTCGGGCGTCCTGCACTCCGGCATCTACTACCGTCCTGGTTCCCGGAAAGCCCGTAACTGCCGGGAAGGCAAACGTCAGATGGAAGCCTTCTGCCAGCAGGAGGGCATTCCGTATGTCCTCTCCGGCAAAGTCATCGTGGCTACCGACGAACAGGAACGTCCCATTCTGCATGAGATTTACCGGCGAGGCAGGGCTAACGGCGTACCCTGTGAGCGTATCGGACCGGAGACCCTGCGTGACATAGAGCCTCACGTCCGAGGTCTGGAAGCCATCCATGTCCCTGAAGCGGGCGTCGTGGACTTCCAGCAGGTATGCCGACGATTGGCTCAACGTATTCAGGAAAAAGGCGCTCAATTAGCCCTTCGCCACAGGGTGCATCGGCTTGAGGAGCGTGCCTCCGAGGTGCTTGTTCACACCGATCAGGGCACGTTCTCGGTCGATGCCGCTATCAACTGCGCCGGCCTCTATGCCGATGTCCTTGCCCGGCAGAGCGGTTTCGATCCGGGAGTTCAGATTGTACCATTCCGGGGGGAGTATTACAGACTCAGGCCGGAATACCACTATCTCTGCCGCAGTCTGATCTATCCGGTACCAGATCCTGCCTTTCCCTTCCTGGGTGTGCACTTTACCCGCACAATTCACGGCGAGGTAGAGTGTGGTCCCAATGCCGTGCTGGCGTGTGCACGCGAAGGCTATCATCGGACGGTCATTCGTCCACGCGAATGTGCGGAGACGCTTACCTACCCGGGATTCATCCGGCTGGCCGGACGCTACTGGAGGCAGGGGCTCCGCGAACTCTGGCGTTCGTGGAATCGTCGGGCGTTTGTAGCTTCTCTGCAGAAGCTTGTCCCCGAGGTTCAGGACCGTATGGTTGAGCCTGCTCCAGCAGGCGTACGTGCCCAGGCACTGCGCCCGGATGGAACGCTGGTGGATGACTTTCTCGTACTTCAGGGTAAGCGCACCATTCATGTCTGCAACGCGCCTTCACCGGCTGCAACGGCCTCCCTGAACATCGGGGGCTGGATCACGCAGCTCGCCGGGAAAACGTTTGGCTGGACGTAGGCCCCCTCCCCGGCACCACCGCCATTCCCCCACCACGCCATGGCGAGGCGTGTGGCGCAGCGTTCGCCCCTGGACGTCATGGCGAGGTGAGTCGCCACCAACGTCTCCCCCCTGGACGTCATTGCGAGGCGTATTGCCCCAGCAATCGCCGAAGCAATCTCGTGCGGCCAGCACCACGGGTCTCCCGGCACCACCGCCATTCCCCCACCACGTCATTGCGAGGCGCGTGGCACAGCCACCGCCGAAGCAATCTCGTGCGGCAGGCACCACGGTTCCCGTGCCGTACAACCATTCCGAGAGATGGCTTCGCGTTCGCTCGCCATGACGTCGGGAAAGGGCAGCGGCAAAGCAACCGGCAGCGCCTTACGGAACGAACCCTGCCAGCGCCGCTTTCACACACCACCACTGCCTTCTCCCCTGGCACCAACGTCTCCCCCTGGACGTCATTGCGAGGTGAGTCGCACAAGCGACCACCGAAGCAATCTCGCGCGGAAAGCACCACGGTTCCCCGGGCGAAAGGCCGTGTCGTTTTCCATAAATAAAAAAGGGCACGACCGCCTCCGCAGCCGTGCCCTCTCGCTTTCAGGTGTGCTCTATCTACATCGCCTGAACGCGACATCCGTTTACTTGATATGCACCACGCGACGTACCTCCTGATACGTCTTGCCCGTGGCATCCTCTCCACGCACACGCAGGAAGTACACACCCGCCGGCAGGTCCTGAACCGAAAGCTTCAGCTCACGTCCCGAACCCGCAGCTACCACTCCGGGCTTCAGAACACGTACCTCACGGCCCAGCATGTCGTAGAGCGTTACCTCCACTTCCATGCTTGCCGGTACATCCACCTGCACGTTCAACTCGTTGACAAACGGATTCGGATAAAGCCCGCTTACACTGAACTCGGCAGGCAGCTCATCCGTCTCGTTAGCCACCACGCTACGGATGTCACTCAGTTCAATGGCCAGCAGCTGGTACTTCGTCCTGTACTGACCGACCACACCCGTAAAGGCAAGCGGTGGCTGCGGAATCGGCTGCCCTTCCCACTCGGTATCGCTCGCACTCGGAATCCGGAGGTCTACCAGCCCAAAATCCGTCACCGAAGCATCCTTGATCGGATAGTTCGTGCTGGCACTGAACACGGAGTCTCCGCGTGTATCCAGATCGAAGCCATAGACCAGTACCAGTTCGGCCTCATAGGCCTCTCCATTGCTGGCAAGCTCAGCCACGGTCACCTGCTGAGGCTCCGGAAGCGGATTGTTCTCCGATACCACGTAGAAGTTCTCCGGATAAATCTCCTTCAACTCGTTAAAGGTAGCCACCTCTCCATAAACACGCAGGCGATCGCCCTTCTTGATGGCACCCGACTCAACAGCATCACGGAAGTCTCCACTGCTCTGGAAAAGCGTGATAGCCACATCCCCATCCTGAATGTAGACAAAACGGCCCATGGCACGGGTTACCACACCCTCCGTCGTAAGAAAAGTACCATCAGAAGTGCCCCGAACCGTGGCAATGGACTCCGGAGCCAGCACCTCGAGGATGATGGTAGCCAGCGTCGTATCGATGCCATCCGTTACACCAACCTGTCCTTCGTAAAGCCCCGGATCCATATCCATAGGAACGGAAACAATCAACACTCCCGTAGCAGGATCGATGGAAACCGTAGGTGCAGGATCCGGGAGGAAGAACGTTATCGGATCACCATTCGGATCGGTAGCATCAAAATCGTAGTTGAACGTCTCGCCCTGATAAAGCATCAGGGTATCCATAATGGCATTCGTAAAGGTTGGCGCCTGATTAATCTCTGCCATCACTTCTCCGGCCTGCGGCGCTACCGCGATACCATTGCCATTTGCATCACTGAAGAGCACGTTCTCAAAGGTAAGCGTCGACGAGCCTTCGGCCACACCTTCTACCATCAGATTGAGCAACGTACCATCGGTTGAAATACCCGAGGTAGCCGCCCAGACCACACGCAGACGCCCGGCAGCAATTTCATTCGCCTGAAATACCGCTCCCGTGACATCCGAAAGCGTGCCTGTAATATCAGCCGTGATGTCCAGTACGGTCGGGTCATAAACCAGCTCAAACTGATAGCCGTAAATCGCTGCCCCAACTCCCGTAATCGTTACCCCCAGATCAGAAGCTACACCCACCTTGACCGTCCCACTGGGAGCCTGAACCACGGTGTTGCTTACGATAACATTCGGCGTCAGCGTATATTGCTTACTGACCGGCGGATTATCGCCCACAGCAAGCGTTACATCTACCGTAGCCGTCGTACTACCCTCGGCCTTCAGTGCAAAACCTATGACGATAAGATCTGCCTTCGTTACTGCTACCGCCGAAGCATTGGCTACCACATAACTCGTAGTTCCTACCTGCTCAAAACCTCCGGCAGCCTTGATATCACCTGCTACGGTATTATTCGTGTCAAATCCGCTTACCTCGGCAATCGCAGCATCGGTCACGCTTACACTGACCTGAACGCCTGAGAGACCATCCGATGAGGTCACCTTCACAGGGACCCATACCGTATCCCCGGGCATACCGGCCACATCAACCATACTTACCGAGGTGCTCTGGGCAAGCACATGGCCTGCTCCCAGCCCCACCAGGGTAAGAACGGCTAACAGCGCCGTGTGCAGGGTTCTCATTGTTCGTAACATATCGTCTTTCCCCTTTTCGTTTACTGTAAACAATCAACATAATGGGTTTAGCAATCTCGGGGGCACCCCCGATGGAGCGCCCCCGATTGCCTTCATCCATGTTTACTTGACCAGCACTACTTTCCGAAGAGCCGTAAACTTCGGCGACTCAATCCGGTAGATGTACATCCCCGCCGCAGCAGGACGACCACTATCGGTGCGCCCATCCCACTTCAACCGATAGTATCCCGCCTTCTGCTCACCATCGACCAGCGTACGCACCACGCGCCCCTCGACATCGTAGACCACCACACGCACATGCGTGGCCTCCGGAAGCTGGTACTTGATCGTCGTCTCCGTGCGGAAGGGATTCGGATAGCTCTGCTCCAGTGCAAACTCCTTCGGAAGCTCCCGAACCTCGAGGGCATCGAGCACCGAAGCCAGCGTACCGTTGAGACGAACCACACCGTCTACCTTGCCCTGAGCCTGCTCACCGGCAAGACGGAAGCGCAGAACCGCTACCGTGCCCTCACCGACAGGCTGCAGACCGGCCATCGCCAGGCGAAGTACGCCGCTCTCGGCATCGAAGTTATCGGCCACCAGCCATCCTTCCGGAAGCCGGGTCTCGATACCTTCAAAGGTCACATCCGAAGTCGGAAGCGTAAGCTCCATCTCCAGACCGTAGACATCGCTGGCTCCGGTCAGGACTACCGGTACGGTGACCATACCTTCCTCGACGGTCATCTCACCCCAGACGGCCGAACCCTGTACACCATCGAGGTTGATGGCCGTCTTGCTCGAAGACAGCGCCTGGAGCATGAGCACGATGTCAATGACATTGACCTCTCCATCATCATTGAAGTCGGCAGCTTCAAACTGGGCACCCGTCAACGTCGTGCTACCGACGATGTGCTGCAGCGCAAGTACTACGTCGGTTACATCGAAGACACCATCACCGGAAGCATCGCCTTCGGGCAGCACGGTTGCCGTGAAGGAAGCACTGGCCGTAGCCCCGAGGGCATCGGTCGCCGTCACCGTGATGGTAGCCGTACCGGCACCCACACCTGTTACTGTAAGGTCGGTGCCCGAAAGGGATACGGTAGCTACGCCGGCATCACTGCTTGATGCACTCAGTGTATAGCTACCGGTACCACCGGTAAACACACCGGATACATCTACCGTGGTTGTGCCACCAATGGCCAGGGTGACATCTTCCGGTGCCGCAGCCACACTAAGGGCCGGATTGACCGTTACGGTGAAGCTCTGCGTGGCCGTTGCACCCAGTGCATCGGTCGCCGTCACCGTGACGGTAGCCGTGCCAACACCTACGGCGGTTACCGTAAGCGTATCGTTGCTCACACTTACCGTGGCTACAGCCGCATCGCTCGAAGCTGCGCTGAACGTGTACGGCATCGTGCCACCGGTAAAGTAGCTACCCAGACCCGGCACCTCCGCACTCATACCCACGTTCAGTGTCGTATCGGCTATCGTACCACTGGCTGCCAGCGCCGGATTGACCGTTACGGTGAAGCTCTGCGTGGCCGTTGCCCCGAGGGCATCGGTCGCCGTCACCGTGACGGTAGCCGTACCGGCACCTACGGCGGTTACCGTAAGCGTATCGTTGCTCACACTTACCGTGGCCACAGCCGCATCGCTCGAAGCTGCGCTGAACGTGTACGGCATCGTGCCACCGGTAAAGTAGCTACCCAGACCCGGCACCTCCGCACTCATACCCACGTTCAGTGTCGTATCGGCTATCGTACCACTGGCTGCCAGCGCCGGATTGACCGTTACGGTGAAGCTTGCCGTTGCCTGATCGTTCAGGCGATCGGTGGCCGTTACCGTGATGGTGGCCGTACCGGCACTCACCGCCGTGACTGTCAGCGTATCGTCCGTCACGCTTACGGTAGCGACAGCCGGATCGCTCGAAGTAGCCGAGTATGTGTAAGTAGGCGGCGTGGTGAGGTTCGGTGTACCGCCACTGAAGACCGTGGTCAGATCGAAGTCCCGTGTATCCCCTGCATTGAGTGTAAAGTCTGCAGGTGGTGTCGCTACAAAGTTGGACTCCAGACCAAACGTTATGATGCGCTTGATATCTTCCAGTACATCCGTCACATTCAGCACACGCACCACGGGGTAGTCCGGAGCAGACTGGAAGTTATTGTAGGTTCCGCTGATAAGCGACCAGGGGTTGGTGGTCGTACCTGCATAGCGGGTAACCAGGCGTACGTTGTTGATGTTCTCACCCACGAATGCCGAGTATCCTTCAGCCTCAAAGCGCAGGTCATACTGCAAGCCCGAGGGCTGAGGTACGTTCGTCTCTACCGTCCAGTAGAAATCGGGGTAGCGGGCAATCTTCAGGCTACCATCCATGAGCGGGAAGCCGTTGTTGCCACCCGGATCGCCCGTAAAGTGCCCAACGGTAATCTCCGTATTCGGCGTAACCGTATTGGCGTTATCCAGGACAATCTGTACAGGACGGTCGATAACGGAACCCTTAACGCCCAGCGGAAACTCCAGTGTTTCTGCACTGGTGGTACCATTTACAGGCATACGCACATACCCCTGAACGGCACCACCGGTCTGCACGAATCCGTCATCGCCGGTACCATCATGGTCCAGCCGCACATAGTTCGTACCCGTGTCAAAGATACCGTCTGTCAGCACCAGCAAGCCTTCATTGCCCATGATGAGGTTGCCGCCATCCAGGGTCACACCCTCGGCATTGTTGATCTCCAGGTTTGCAGGGTCACTGGTTGGAGGACTACCAACGCTTCCTGGCAGCGTCAAGCCTGCACTGGGCACACTCAGCGTCTGGGCATCATTGCCTGCAAACAGGATGGTAGCTGTACCGGCTCCACCTGAGTTCGTGAACACGTTACCACCTACTGTGGCATCCCCTGTAATGGTCAGCGTGTTGCCTTCCAGCCCGATGCCCGTACCGCTTGCTGCGTTGAGGTTATTCACTGTGCGATCACCTCCCAGATCATCGATGACACCGCTGTAGTTCAGCCACAGATCAACAGTAGCACCTGAAATGAACTCGTCATCCAGGTCACCACCCGAGGCAGGGTAGTTGCCACTCCAGAAGTAGAGGTTGTAGGCCGTGGCGCTAAAGGTACCATTGTTAACGATGTCACCGTTATTGTTCAGTACAACCTTTCCACCATCGGTAATGGTGACGGTATCATTCGCATCTATCGTAAATCTGGTGCCCCTTACCTCCAGCTCATTTGCCGTCACCGAGCGACCCGAGGTATTGAACGCACCTGTCGTACGAACTAGCAACACGTTAACGGTCGCTGGTAACTCAACGCCCGGCCGTGTAGCCCCTCCTTCGTAATAAACGTTCTGGTTATTCCCCAGCACCACATCATCAGCATCGGTACCCAGCGGATCGTTCACCGCATAGATAGCCGCAACATTGTCATCGAGAATGACATCGCCAATATCATCGTTATCCGTGTTATCCGTGGTCAGGCTTCCGTCGGCCACTTCAATCACAGCTGTAACTCGCACGTTGTCATCTCCCGAAGCCCGAACGCCGTTGGCATTGTCAATCTTCAGGTTGACAAAGGTTACCGTCCGGTCAAAGGTCTCAATGGTCTGGGCAGCAATACCATTGAACAGCACATATCCCGTACCTGGTGTCTGCATCCAGGAGCCAGCTCCGGTGCCATAGGTAAAGTCACCTTTAATAGCCAGGGTATTATTGCCGAGATCCACATTGCCGGAGGTATGGGTAAAGTCGCCGTTAACCGTAAAGGCGCGAGCGATTGAGCTGCTGGAAGCAAACGTGGTGGTTCCGGTGGAAGCTACCTCGAAGTCATCGAAGCTCACATTCCCCTGTACTGTAATGGTCGTACCTGCCGTTTTAAAGAGGCCATTGGTGAAAGCAACCGCGCTGGCCATATCGGCATCTCCACTCAGCGTGAAGGTATTGGTCCCCAGATCTACATTGGCAAGCATCTGGAGATGAGCACTCACCTCCACATCGCTGCCCAGCGTAGCATCATCCGTAACACGCAGATACGGTACGGCCTCCCCATTCGTACCAAAGGTGGCGTTATTCTGGAGATCGATGTGTCCTGTACCCTGGTAGGTCACACCGGTAGCTCCTGTAAACGTGCCACCGTCTACAATGAAGTCGTAGCTTCCTACATCAAAGGTACCGCTGTTAACCGTTACATTGGCTTTGGCGATTGTCTGAGCCGTCTGCGTAAAGGAAACGCCATCGAGTGTAATAGCACCCTGAACTTCTCCGTCACCGGCACCAGGAGCAGCAAGACCCAGCGTAAGGGCATCATTCGGGTTTACTGTAAGCGCACCGGTAATCTTCTGGATATCCGTAATGGTGGCACTTACTGCATCGGTGCCAGCCGGAGCTCGACCAATCACCACACTAGCATCAAGCGTAGCTGCATAGAGGTTATCATCGATACCGTTAATGACGGTACCATTGGCACGCACATTGATGATATCTGCTTCTACCGTACCGGTTACACTGTGGGGACCGGCTCCGTTCAGCGTAACCGTACTACCTGTTGCCCTCAGCGTACCACCACCCATCACATTCAGTGCACCCGCCATCGTAAAGGAGGGAACGCCGCTAGCCCTCACATTTCTCTCTATCGTAAGATCAACAATATTATTTGTGACCTCAAGAGCAGTGATATGCTCAACAAACGTAGAGGGATTCCCATCGTCGTCTTTATAGAACAGGTTGTAGGTATTTCCTGCGTTATCGAATGTACCTGTTGCCACACCACTTGCATCCCGAATGGCATTGTCTACATACACATATACAGAAGCACCATCAGCCTCGGGAGACAGGTCATAATCCGCCACGTCCACATACCCGTTCACCACAGAGAGCATGTCTTCAAACGTGGCATTATTGGACAGGGTTAGAATCGCAGTGGCTGACGTAGGCGTACGCGAACCTACCTGAATCTTGGGCAGGCTTCCTGCTATATCGTAATTCTTCTCAAAGTGGAAAAGGCCGTTAGTAGCCGAAGCCCCTGCACCACTCGTTGCCACCGAAGGAGTACCGAGATTCTCTGTGAAGGTTACCGTATTGCCATTCAGATCAAATACGCCGTTGACACCAGTTATATCCAGGCTTCCTTCAAGCGTAAAGCTGCCGTTCAGCGTCAGGGTAGCCGTTTTGCTTATGGTAACATCGGGCTGCACGGTAAGCTCGGTACCCGGCGTGAACGTGGCATTGGATGTACCGCCAAACTCCAGCGTACCTGCACCTTCAATGGCACCTGCTGTATTGTCGTTGCGGGTAAAGTTCCCCATGGCCACGAACCGTGTGCCCGTATCAATTATGAGCACGCTGTTCAGGGTCGTAGCGCCATGCACAAGAACCTGTGCCGTACCCGTTACCGTGGTCGTACCGCTGAAGGTAAAGTCACCATAGATATGATTAATAATTCCAGGACCGGTAAACATCACATCGCCACTGGTCACAAAATTAGCCGGAGAGGTGGGGGTACCTACGTTGACCTGCGCAGAGGCATTCACATTAGCGCTGGCATTAATCCCCCCGTTGGCAGAAAGTACAGCATTGACCGCAACGGTATTACCATTGGCAGTAAAGAGCCCTTCAATAGTAGTAGGATCATTAAGCGTCACATTGCCATTGGCTACAAAATTAGCCGGAGAGGTCGAAGTTCCTACCACTAAATCTTTATCGACTGTTACGTTGCCATTAGCCGTAAAAAGCCCCCTCACACTGGTGGGGTTTGTTGCAAAAGTAACGTTCACATCGGTCGTCAATATCGGCAGCGTTCCCCCATTAAAAGTAATCACATCTCCGGTAGTAGTTGGATTGGAGTCCAGCGCATGAACGGTTCCATTCTGCACCGTTCCAACAGAGGCCACCGTCAGACCGCCAGAACCATCCGTATCGATAGTCAGGGTGTTTCCACCCAGATCCAGCGTTCCGGTATTATTGAGATTCGCTACGGTAACATTCTTATCCGCTGTCACGGTAGCCGTATTCGTATTCGTAAGCGTACCGCCGTTCAGATTGGAAGGCAGCTCGGGACCTGTAGTAAGATTAGCATTACCAGCATAGGTTACATTCACACTTCCTGCAAAGACAAAGGTGCCCGAGAAAGCAACGCCGGTATCTCCCGTATCCACTTTCCGTGTAATGGTCCTCCCTGCCGCAACGGTTACCACACTACTTCCCACATCTACCGAACCATTATCCAAGAGCACATCATCATTCCACAGGAACGTAGCCGTTCCATCGTCCGAGGCAAAAGCAACGGACTTTGGATTACCAAAAACAAGAGCACCTCCTAGTGTTGTATTTTGAAGCGTGACAACCGTATTACCCTGATAGCTCTTTGCCCGGAATGTCACGGCTTTTACATTGTAAGAAGCAATGTTTTCATCATAGGTCTCCGCATAGATAACGATAACATCACCATCCGCAGCGGAAGTTATTGCCTTGTTAATCGTAGCAAACGGTGCCGCATCCGAACCCGAGTTGGAGTCATTTCCCGTAGCACCATTTACATACCACGTTGTTTGTGCAAGCGCCCCTCCAGCTCCTACGAGCAGAAAGGCCACAACGGCCAGGAAGGCCGTTACCATTCGTCGCAACGCGTTCATAGAGCACACCTCCTTGTTTAGTGTTTGGTTTTGTCTTTTCCCGAACCGAGTTCGTCTGTTCATAGAGCACACCTCCAGATGTTGCATGTGTATTTTCAATGTAGCACAGTCCATGTTTCCAGCAATCTCTTGCATTAGCCAGATCGGTTATTGTTTACGTCAGGGGCGATAGAAGATACACCTTTCGGCCTATATAGTCTGCACAAACCGCATAAAAGTAACGGTGCTTCACGGCATTTTCATCCATCATGGTACATGACGGGGTAAGTTTAACGTATCCCATCGAAAGATGCAAGAGGGGATGTTTTTTTACCCTGATTATTTTTTCGCTGACGTTACGGTAGGAGATTAAAAATACGACTATCCAGGTAACCATACAAGGCACTGCTCCACCTTTCGCATACCTTGAGGACGTCTTCCCTGGACGTCATTGCAAGACATGTAGTACACACGCCATTCCCCCACCACGTCATGGCGAGGCTGTGGCGCAAGCGTTCGCCCCTGGACGTCATGGCGAGGCGTGTCGCCACCAACGTCCTCTTCCTGACGTCATTGCGAAGTGTGTCGTGAGCAAAGCGAACGACCACTGAAGCAATCTCGTGCGGTCGGCAGTGCCGTTTCCCCCGGCGGCATCAGCATTCCGAGAGATGGCTTCGCGTCCGCTCGCCATGACGTCCGGAAAGGGCAGGGGCGAGGCAATCGGCAGCGCCTTACGGAGCGAACCCTGCCAGCGCCGCTCTCACGCATCGCCTCTGCTCTACAGAGCGGCTGACACCAACGCCTCCCCCCTGACGTCATTGCGAGGCGCGTGGCGATAGACACCGCCGAAGCAATCTCGCACGACCAGCAGTGCCGTTTCCCCCGGCGGCATCAGCATTCCGAGAGATGGCTTCGCGTCCGCTCGCCATGACGTCCGGAAGGGACAGCGGCAAGGCAACCGG
>Ga0256839_1004589_pt1 | contig 13378 bp, 14 predicted proteins | sample 354166metaG_FD_185968 | JGI IMG/M metagenome (GOLD analysis project Ga0256839, IMG submission 185968) | Hydrothermal vent microbial communities from Mid Atlantic Ridge, Atlantic Ocean - 354-166 | ecosystem: Environmental > Aquatic > Marine > Hydrothermal vents | place: Atlantic Ocean: Mid... | reverse complement strand
CCGATCGCCACGGCAGATGCCGTCGAGCCGTCCCCAGGGGAACACCAACGTGGCCTGATTGCGGAAGCCGACCACCTCGCCGGCGAGTGGCGGAGCACCGCTTCGTTCACATTCGACGCGGGCTCCGACCGGAGCAGGCAGTCCACCGACGCGCAACACGACTCCCTCGGTCTCCAACACCCGGCCGGCAACCGGGATGGGCTGGACGTGCGAGATCTGTTCGATCCACTGCTCGGTCTGCTGGCGGGCGCTGATCGTCGGTGTCATGCCATTAACTCTTCACGCAAGCGTTCCATGCGGGCGTTGAGGCGTTGGTCGATCTCACCGAACTCCGTCTGCACCACGGCCCCTCCTGCCTCGACGTTGCGGTCGGCGGTCAGCACGAGTTCGGCAGCCGGGTGCAAGGCGGCTTTGAGTTGATCGGTATGAGGCTCGAGCGCCGCCAGGTCCTGCGGGTGCATGCGTACGATCAACCGGCCGGGTCCGTTGACGATTTCCAGCGCTTCGCGCACCCACTGGCGAGTGATTCCCGGATCCTGCCGGATTTCCCGCCCGCACAATCGACCGCCAATGGCTACCGCCAGCTTGAGGAGTTCCGCTTCCCACTCGGCCAGCCATGCGTCTCGCGCTTCACTCCATTCGCGAGTGACTTGTTGCAAGGCCGGAATGACGGTTTGCATTTGACGCTGGGCGACTTGCCGGGCGGCTTCGGCCGCCTCGAGGCGGCCGGCCTTCAGCCCGTCTTGTCTGGCTTGCTGCCGGATTTGTTCTGCTTCCTTTTCCGCCTCGGCGATGATCGACTCCGCTTTGGCTTTGGCTCGAGCCACAAACTCGTCGACTCGCTGCGACCAGTCGGGAAGCTGGAAGTTCAGCGGGCGCGTCACGGGCTGGCCAGCCGCGTCGGGGGACGTATTGGACTTGATGATGTGAGCCATAAGCGGAAAGCGGAACGGGTGGGCGGCAGGGTCGTGAAATGGCGGCGTCAAATGGCTGCGGCGAAATGTTGCGGCGTCACCGGAGAAATCTCACCGGCATCGATCAGCTCGGCGGCCACCCGGCTCACGGCCGACTGCGCTTGGTCCATGTCTTCCAAGCCGACCGGCCCCAGCGCCGCGAGCCGTTTCTGCAGGCTTCGAGCCAGCGGAATGGCGGCCAACTTTTCGAGGGATTCGACGAGGGATGGCGGTGCGCCGGCCAGGGCCAGCAGCATGATCTGCGAATCGACGGCACGAATGAGACGAGCCCAGTCCTGCTCGGCAAGTCTCTCCAGATCTTCGAAATCAATGCAGGTTCCCCGTCGCGAAGGCTCCCCCACCGATTTCACCGAAGGAGAAGAGCCACCGGGCGATGCCGGTTCGCTAACCGTGGCACCTGCCACATCGTTGGCCGGCACCGGGTGTTCGACTCGAATCACCTGTGCCAATTCCCGGTCGCGGCGGGCCAGTTGAGCCAGCAGCGAGGCGGATGCCCTGCGTCCCAACTGAGCGACGATCGACTCGACGGCGACCACGCCGGCGGCACCACGTTGACGAGGCGGGGCGGCGCCGGCCAGCAGCGAGTAGACGGCTTGTTCCAGCGACGCCAGCGCCTCGGGGTGCATTTCGTCGAGCCGCGCCACGCGGGTGAGTACTTCCGCTTGCAGAGCATCGGGCCACTCCCGAATCACATCGGCGGCCATTTCCACCGGCAGGTGAGCCAGCACGACGGCGACCGTCTGAGGGTGCTCGCGAAACAACAACCGACTCAATGCCCCCGGTGTGGTTCGCTCCAGAAATTCGAACGGACGCTGAGTCAACGCGTCGTCTTCCGGCGGTTCGGATGAAGCGGTGTCGTCGGTGGGTGAGCCTAGCTGCGCCTGCTTGAAGGCGGCGGCCACTTTGCGTTCTTCGTGCGAGTCGACCGTATCGAGTTCCATGACGGCTTTGCGCACTCGCGCCGCCTGAGTGTCCGACAATTGGCCGAGCAGCAGATCGGCAGTCGCCGGATCAAGCTGTGCCACCAGGACAGCGGCTCGCCGAACACCGGAATCATCACTCACTGATGGGCTCATGCAGCGTCTCCTATCCAACTTCGCAGAATGGCGGCCGCGGCATCAGGATCCTCCTTGACCATGTTGGTCAGTTCCGTGCGCAAATCGGGCGCATTGGAGCGGAATCGCTTCAAGCGGCTTTCGACCGATTCTTCGCTGTCCGCTTCCGACTCCGCATCCGACTCGGCCGCCAACGAGAGAATGGCCGGCGGTATCTCAGGGGGCGTGTCTGGAATGTTCTTCTTCACGACTCCACGGAAGACGAACAGTCCGACCAGCGCCAGTCCCAGCATGGCCAACGGCTGCCAGTTGGCGGCGAACCAACTGGCGGCCGCCGCCACCAGCCCCTCGTCTTCCGGTGGCGGTGGTTCGAAGTCATCGTAGATATCGACCGACACATGCGTGTAACCATTGGCTCCCGGAGGCACAGGAGGAAGCAAGTTGACGACAGCGTCTTGAATGGCCTTGGTGACCGAGACCTCGATTTGAGCCAGGTCGGCGTCGGTCGGAACCTTGGGCGGTTCGCCTTCCGCAGGCGGGTTCTTCTTTTGCCAAACCTTGACCAGGTAACTGCGCGGTACGCCGATCGACGCCGAAACATATTTGGGAACGAGCGAAGCGACCTCGGTGAGCGTCTGTTCGTGCCCGGCCACCGATCGCTGCTCCTCCTGTTGCTCGTCTTGCGAGACCTGCTGAGCGGCTCCCCCACTCACCGACCGGGGCTGATTGGCGACGACCAGGTTCGGGTCGGTTCCCGGGCGGCCCCCCTTCTGCAGACTTTCGACCTTCTTGCGCACCGTGGACGATTCGATGGTCGTGGGGCGCGGGTCATAGGTGACTTTGTTGGTGGCTTCGCGGACTTTCGGGTCGAGGTCGACGTTGACGCCGACGACGATCTTGGGATACATCGAAAGGGCGTGAGCGATTTTCTCCTGCCAATACGTCTCGAACCGCTCCTTTTGCCGGGCATACTCGCCTCCCGCATCGGAGTCGAGTCCCTGCTGCTTGCGGCCCGGATAGGCGCGTCCGGCAACCAGGTCCGTTACCGTGACGTATTCGGCCTCCAGGCCGGCGATCGCGCTGGCCACGGTGTAGCGGACCGATTCCACCAATTCGGGACTGAGCCGCTTGCTTCCTTTGCCGCGAATGGCCACCATCGCCGTTTTTTCCTTGCGGCGAGCAAACCCGCCGGTACTGATTTCGTCGAACTGGACCGTTGCATCTTCGACTCCTGGAAGGTTGCTGACGACCATCGACAAGTATTTCTGCTTCAGCAGTCGAGCCCGCAAGTCGCGTGACTTGGGAGATTCGAAAGGATTCGACTTCGACATCATCTCGTCGAAAATCGAATTGAAATCTCGAGGCAGTGCGTTGCCGTCCGCCAAAGCGGCGACGTAAGCATGCTCCTGCCCCCGAGGTATCCGCAGCCGGTTGCCGACCCGTTTCCACCGCTTGAGTCCGGCCTTGGCAAAGGCGGCTTCCATGTACTGCAAATCTCGTTCGGAAAACTCGTGCCCGCCGAACAAGTACGATCCCCCGCCACCTTGATAGGTATAGGTGACCAGATATCCGACGCTGACGGCGACCACGATCATCAGCAGCGCGGTAATCAGACGCGATGTCGGCGGCATCGCCTGATAGAGTTCGGCGGCTTGGCGATACGTTTTAGCCAGGAAGTCCATTCCGAGCTGCTCCCGTCCGTGACCGCGTCGGCAACGCAGCCGTTAAATCCGTAATTCCTTGATCTCCTGAAAAGCATCGACCATCTTATTACGGATTTGCATCATCAACTGGAAGGCCAAATCGGCCTTTTGCACGGCCGTCAGTACTTCGGCCGTGTTGATTTGGTCGCCCACCAGCAGCTTCTGCACGGCCTGGTCGGCCTGGGACTGCATCTGCTGCACCTCGTTGAGACCGTTCAGCAAGATCTCTTGAAACGGGGGCGAGGAAGCAGACTGGGGTGTTTCGAGGGACTTGGGAAGAGGAATCCCCGAAAGGCCGGTCGAACCGGGTTGGATGGGAAAGCTCATCGTCGCGCGCTCCTTCAGCCGGGTAATGGCACCGGCACCACCTCGGCTCACACCAGGATCTGCAAGGTCTGCTGGGCCATATTCTTGGTCAGTTCCATCACGCCGAGATTGGCTTCGTAAGCTCGGGTCGCCTCCAAAGCATCGACGAACTCGGCCATCACGTTGATATTGGGATAGGCGACGTAGCCCTTCCACTTTCCCGACTGAATGGCCATCGGATGATGGGGTTGATAGCGGTAGCGAGGTTCAATGGTCTCTGTTTCGATGGCAGTCACTTTCACACCGACGCCGCCGCTGGGCGTGGCCTGCGTTTCGTCGGGTGTAAAGATGGGATACTTGGCCTGGTACGGCTCCAACTCGCCGTTCTCGTTTCTCAGCGACGAGATATTGGCCAGATTGCTGGAGATCGTCATCAGCCGAGTCTGCTGAGCCACCAGGCCACTGGTGCTGATGTCGAGTGATGCAAACATGTCCACGTCCTCCCATCGGTTCGGAATCACACCGAAATATTGCCGCTGATCGCGGTCTGCAGCATGCGGAACTGGTTCTGCAAGAGTGTGATGGCCGTATTGTGCATCAATTGGTTCTTGACCAATTCGGTGACTTGCTGTTCGAGTCCCACGTTGCTGCCGTCGTGGTAGCGGATCGTCTTGAGGGACTGCCGAACTTCGCGCAGTGGGTCGCCTCGCTTGCTCCGCGAGAGTCCGCGGATCGACGGCCGCTGATAGCTCTGTTGCAGCTCGATGGCCTCCTTGAGTCTTTGTTGGAACTCGGTCACGGACAGATCCCGCACCTCGTAATCGGGTGTGCTCCAGTTGGCAATATTCCCGGCGAGAACCTCGTGCCGAGCCTCGGTAAACCGGAGAGACTCCTCCAACGCCGGCAACGTGGTGCTTCCAAGCAATTGGTCGATCATGTCATCACCTCGTGCTCGCAAGCGAGCGATCGTGGAAACTGGCTCGAGGCGGATAGCCATAGCTGCGCAGTTTATTGGCCAGCGTGCGAACGCCGATTCCCAGCGCCTGTGCGGTCCGCTCGCGGTGTCCGCCGTAATGTTCGAGTGTGGCTTCGATCAACTGCCGTTCCATTTCCTGAAGGCTGGTGCCGATGGGGAGGCGTTCACTGGAGTGCTGGGACTCGGCCAGCAACCACGGGCGAAGCTGGTCGGCCGTTACCACCGGAGCGTCACACAACACGGTGACCCGTTTCATCAGGTTCTCCAACTCGCGCACATTGCCGGGCCAGTGATACTGGGTTAGCAGCTCGAGAGCATCGGGACTCAACTCGAGCGGTGGAGACTGGAGCCGGGAAGCGGCTGCGTCTAGGAAATGGCGTGCCAGTTCCACGATGTCCGCCCGGCGCTCACGCAGCGGTGGCACTTCCAGCGGAACGACGGCCAGCCGAAAGAACAGATCTTCGCGAAACTCGCCCGCAGCCACGGCCTGCCGCAAATCGCGGTTGGTGGTGGCGAGCACCCGAACGTCGACGTGCAGGGTTTGACTCGACCCGACTCGCTCATACGTTCGTTCCTGAAGAACCCGCAGCAGTTTGGCCTGCAGTGGAAGATCGACTTCGGTCACCTCGTCCAGCAAGATGGTGCCTCCCTCTGCCAACTCGAAACGACCGATCCGCCGCGCGTCCGCACCGGTGAACGCGCCTCGTTCGTGCCCGAACAATTCGCTTTCCATCAACTGCGGCGAGAGCGCCGGACAATTGAGACTGACCAGAGGTCGGCCGGCCCGAGCACTTCTCGCGTGCAACATGCGGGCAACCAACTCCTTGCCGGTGCCGCTTTCGCCTACGATCAATACGGTTTCATCCGTGGCCGCGATGCGCTGGACCTGCTGTTTCAGGCGGGTCATGGCGGGACTCGAACCGATCAGCAGATCCTCGCCGGCGGAATCGGCCGATCGCTGCGGCGAAGCGGCTCGCGGAACGACCGTGTCCGAAGTGAGTGCCCGTTCCACGACGGCCTCGAGTTGCTTGGCGTCGAACGGCTTTTCGATAAAATCGAAAGCTCCCAACCGCATCGCTTCGACGGCCGTGGAAACGGTACCGTGAGCCGTGATCACCACGACTTGGAGGTCTTCGCGTTTTCGTCGTGCCTCGCGCAGCAGCTCCAACCCCGTCATACCGGGCATTTGCAAATCGGTGAGCACCAGTTCCGCCTGGTGCCGATCCAGCCAGTTGACAGCCTCCTGGCCGCTCGCGCAGATCGCGACTTCGTACCCTGCGGCTGTGAGAACATCGGCCATCGATTCCCGAGCGGGACCGTGATCGTCCACAACCAGTACGCGAGCGGCAAACGGGGGACGAACCGCGTGACTCATGCAGCCGCCTCCATCGCCGGTCGAGAGAACCGCAGGATGAATGCGGCGCCTCCTTGAGGGCAATTCATGGCATGGATGGCACCGCCGTGCGCCGCGACGATTCGCTCGACAATCGTGAGTCCCAGACCGGTTCCTTCCGGCTTGGTCGTGAAAAACGGCTCGAATAAGTGGGCCTGCACCTGGTCACTCAGGCCGGGCCCGCTGTCGGCCACTTCGATTTCGACCGCATCCCCGACACGCCAAGCACCGATGTCGAGTTGCCCACCTTCCGGCATCACCTCCAGGGCGTTGAAGATCAGGTTGAGCAGCGCTCGCCGCAGCATGTCCCGGTCCGCCGTCAATTCCAAGTCGCGAGTCGTTTCGCAGACGACTCGGATTCGTTGGGCCTCCAGTTGCGGCTGCACGCTTTCGACGACCTCGTGGATCAACGAAGCGACGGGAAACCTACGGAACTGTGGTTGCCGATCCGACGTGAATTGCAAAAGGTCGTTCACAGTCACCTCCAGAGCAGCGAAGCCCGCGGCAAGTTTGTCCAGCAGCGATAGCGCATCGGACCGGTCCGAAAGCGCGCGTCGCAGCAGGCTCAAATAGAGAGTCAGGGGTACCAGTCCGTTACGTACTTCGTGAGCGACGTGCGAGGCCATCTGCCCCAGGTCGGCCAACCGGCTCTGCTGTGCCAATTGCCGATTCTTGGCCTCCAGCTCACGCGTCAATCGCCGCACCTCGCCCCGCAACGCCTCGTGCGTGTCTCGCAGACGCTCGGTTGCCTGTTCCCAGGCGACCAGAATGGCCGGCAAATCGCACTCACTCGTCCGGGCCAGTGCAACGCCCTCGGCGCGACTCGCCAACAGTGGATCAACTTCGCTCACGTTCGATGGTCTCCTGTGGTGGTCGCAGCCGCCGCCGAAGGGCCCAACCACGAACCGGACATTCCTATTCCGCTCGGCAATCGAATTGGCAAGGAGCAGGCACGGGGGTGTTCAAGTAGGCCGATTGAGCTTGGGACTGACCGCGTACCTGAGCCAGTTGTTCGGCCACGGCCTCCCGTTGGCGTTTCAGTTCTCCCCCGCAACGTTCCTCCAGGTCGATGATCTCATTCCATAGACTCTCACACACCTGAGCGTCGCTGCGACATGCCTCCCGCTCAGCCTCGCCGGGCCATTGCCGACTCTGTGGATCCTGCTGCCGGTACGGATCGAGTTCCCGTTCGACCTGCTGGAGGCCGCTGAGGAGCTTGTGCTTGGCCGTGAGGATCCGCAACAGACGCTCCGCGTCCGCGCGGTCGATCGTTTCCGCCTGGCGCTGGCAGAGCTGTTGCAGTTGTTCCAACAGCGATCGTTTCTGCTTCACCAGCGCGGCCAACCGGCTGGTTTCCAGTCGATCGCCCGGTCGCACGTCATGCGAGCTCTCCATCGCTTCAACGGGGTTTTCGGATGGCATCGTGTTTCCCTTGCCTGTTGGCGTAACCGATGGTGTTATTCCCGGTATCACAGTGACGACAGCCAGTCCAACAGTTCATTCCACTGAGCGCGATCGTACCGTGTCGTCGCCAAGAAGTCGGCTTCGGGCGGAATGCGGCTGAGCACGACTTTGGCTTGTTCCATGGTGCCACGCGCATCCTCGTTGCGCCCCAACCGGTGATAGCAACTGGCAATCTGCACGAAGGCCTCGAGCGATACCGGCTCGTTCTGGTATCGATTGCTCACGGACGAATAGGCCTTGATCGCCTCGCGGTAACGCCCCAAGTCGAACAAGGAATCGGCGTGAGCGAAATAGCTGTTTCGCAGGATCAATGCTTCCGTGCGATCGAGCGTCTGCGCCTCCTGGCGGAGATTCAGCATTTCCTCGAGAACCTCATATTCGGCAATCGCCGACTCCAGCAACTTGCGAATCTGCCGCCGCCAGACCGCTCGGTCCGCTTCGATCGTCTCGCTGCGATACCGGTCCAACAAGTAGCGAGTCCCGCGGCGATGCGACTCCGCCAGCCGGTAGCGGGCCAACACGAGTTGGGGAGCGTCCGGATAGCGTCGCACCGCTTCGTGGAGCTTTTCCGCTGCCGCGGCGAAGTAGTGATGAGCCCGCTCGAGATTCTTGGTGCGCTCGCGCCGATCGGATGCGTCTTCGAGTTTTTGTCCTTTGAGACGACTGTGGATGTCGTAATGCATGCCTCGCCGAAACAGGATCTCTCCCAGTTCGAACAAGGAATCCCGCCACTCGCGGCTGCGGGGTGTGAGTGCTTCTTGGACCAGATTCGTCTCCAGCATTTGCTGGGCGGCCTGCCACTCTCCCTTCAACGTCAAGGCGCGCGCGGCGAGGATACGAGCCTGGTAGGAAATCGGGTGGGTCGGGTAGAATTGGAGCAACTCGCGCAACGTCTTGATCGCCTGATCGGTGTGCCCCAGCGCCAGATGAGCCTCTCCCAGCCCGAGCATCCCGCGAGCCCGCTGGGAACGCGACTCGTTCTCCAAGTAGATCTCCATGCGGCGAACGGCTTGCCGATAGTTTCGTCCTTTCAGGAAGCAATAGGCGCATTGCCAGAGGTCCTCGGGGTAGGCCCGAGTCGCAAAACGAAGCTCGGAGAGACGCCGGAAAGCCACCGCGGCCTCACGCCACTTTTCCCTCGCCAATTGCTGCTTCTGCTCGGCATCGAACCACGGTTCTTCGCGTGACTCGCCCTCCAGGTGCTCCGCCCACCCTCGCAAGCTCCGCGCCAGCAGCAATGTCGCTTCGTTCTCCGGCAACACTTGAGGAAGCTGCCTGGCGAACCGTACCGCTTGTTCGTATGCATGAGCGTCCAGGAACCGTTGATGCGCCGCACGCAGCCGGTTCCTCAGTTCATCCTGCGACAACCAGGGATTGTCATACGGCTCGAACCCCTGCAACTCGGAGATCAGCCGGTCATACGACTCCCCCGCATCGGCATACCGACCCAGGTATTGCAGCAACTCCGGCTCCTCCAGTGCCGCCACAATCCCCTCGGCGTAACGGTAAAACAGCTTCTGTGTGCGAAAGAATTGGTCGAGCGCACTGGCGTATTCCCGTTCCGCCTCCAACTTCATGCCGGCCTCGGCCAGTCGCTTGCCGCGCTGACGGTAACAGACCCCGATCAAGTAACTGGCTCCCCGCGCCACCTCGCCCGACGGAGGCTGGGACGCCTTGAGGCGTCGCAAGTCGTCGATCGCTTTCTGATAGGAACGCATCAGCGGCGTGACGTCGGCGCCGCGAGCCGAATCGGCGGCCGTGTCGGTGGCCAGAATCGCCAGCCGAATACGATACAGCTCCGCCATCGGCGCCAGCTTCGATCGAGGCGGAATGTGAGTGAGCGCCTGTTGCGCCGCGGCGGGATCGCCGTGGCGCAGGTAGATGTTGGCGAGTTGCAACCACGTTTCTTCCTTCTGCCGAGCCTCCGCGTCGGGATGCCGCACAAAAGCCAAACCGTGCTCCAACGCCTTGTCCAACTCGGGAGTGGCCGCGTGATAGTACGAATTCGCCAGCAGCAAATGGATGCGCGCTCGTCGCGACGGGTTGATGGACCAGGCCTCCTTCAACACGGGGATGGCGTCGTCATAGCGGCCGGAGAGGTAGAGACATTGTCCCAACAGGAAGGAAGCATCGGCTTGCCGCGACTCCGGCAAGCCGCGTTCCGCCGCCTCTTCCAGATAACGAGCGGCCAGCAGATAGAGTGTCCGTCGACGTTCCTCATTCCACTGCTCCGCCGCATCGTGCGCCAACACGGTGCCCAGCACGTACAGCGGACCACTCTGCTCGTGATAGCTCAGCCCCCCGCGGCTGCGCAGCTCGGCGGCAATCGTCCGCGCTTCCTCGAACCTACCGGCCTCCAGTGCATCCAGAGCCCGCTGCAATGTGGGAGCTTCGCCCAGTCCCGCGAGCGTGCCCCGGGAAGAGACTCGCCACCACAACACGCCCCCCAACACAGCGGCCAGGAGAGCGGCGGTGATCGCCCGGTGCAGCCAATCTCGCATCGACCACGCAACCACTCCCCACAACGGGCCCAACAGCCGGCGGATTCTGGCCAGCCAGGTCCAGTCCGGCGGTTCGCTCGGGCTGCGGTCGACATCCTTTGCCATGATTCAGTACACCCGTTCCATCCTTGGACTCATCGGGCCTGCCACTCCAGGTCGAGCGGTTGTAACCAATTGCCAAAGACGGAGTCAAGGCAAAGTGAGGAAGCGGCGCAGCGTAGGCTATTTGGCGAGGACCGCTCCGGTGATGATCTCCATCATCCAGGTGTTGGCGTCGGCCAGCATCACCGTGGTCAACTCATCCTCCACGGGATATTGCCGAATGGCCACCGACATGCCGGCGGCATGGAGGAGTCGCAAGTCCCGGCAGACTTGAGCCTCCGGGTAACGGCGCGACCGAGCGCCGACGGCGAGCATCAGCGGAAGTTGCCGCGCATCGTGGAGTCGCACCAGGCAACCGGCGTGCGTGGGAAAGCAGCCGCCGAAGGAGACCACGCCTGCGTAGTCCTGCGGATGATCCAGCGCCAGACGCAATGCCATCGTGCCACTCTCCTGACACCCCAACAGAAAGACCCGATCAGCGCGGATGTGAAACCGCTTTCGGGCGGCCGCTACCGCGTGCCCTACCGCCGACTCGGTACTTCCGCGGTCGAACTCGCCCGAATCCGCGTCGCGCGGCGGTAGTGCCGGCGCGACACCCACGTAATTGCGCATACTGATCAGCGGCATGACTCGCTGAAGCTGCCGCGGCGTTCCGCCGGGTCCGTGCAACCACACCACCAGTGGATAGCCGTATCGTGACTCGTAATGCTGAGGCGCAAACAGAACGAATCGATGGTCCCGTGGCTCGCTGTCGCGCAGCAACAGCCTCGCCATCTCGGCTCGAGGTTGACCCGTGCCCGGTCGAATCAGTGGTCGCCTCATGCAGACTGATACCTCATTTTCGGGTGGGAGCTCGCTCCAGGCATGGTTCCACCGCCTGATGCGCAAGCCAGTGGTGGTGAAGCCTGAATTATGGATGCCCTGCCCGCAAAGTGTCAACGTCAGTCGCCAAGTGCCATAGGAGCAGGGCGCACGACAGGGGCTGTTGGTGGGCCGAGGGCCGACGTCGCGCGCATCGACCACCCTTGTGAAACAGCCACTCCGCGCCGACCGCTGAACGCCCTGCTCGGGAATCTCGTAACGGGTATGTTCCGAGTCGAGCTGTTTGGTGGTAGTCCGCATTTTTTCGTCCTCGCCGCCTCCATTGTCGCGTGCCACAGCTTCCTCACGGAGGCGGACTCAAGGACTCGCAACGGGGCCAGATTTCTGTGTTGAGTGTCCAACTTTTCGAGGAACGTACGGCATCCACCATAACATACTACGTTGAAATGGGTTAGGACATGACAGCTCCAGCCGGCGTCCCACGCGGCTGACGCCAAGCCGGTGTCGATGGTGCTCGTTTGGGACGCAAGGACGGCGGAGCATGGCGACTAACGGGCCCTCGACGCCGGCCGGAAGCGAGACTCCGAGTTTCGGCTCCGGTCGGTCATGATCCCGGGAGCGGCTCGAGTTTACCCGGAAACGACAAGAAGACTTTCGCAAACCCCGGTCGCGGTCGCCCGGTTTGTCAGACGGAGGTACAATAGTGTGGTAGTCCCGCGATGGATTCGACCTTGGTTTTGTGTGTGTGTGTGTGTAGACAGTATGAACAAGCGACTCACAGCAATTATTCAGCGTGAAGGCAACGGCTACGTGGCGCTGTGCCCGGAACTCGATGTCGCCAGCCAGGGCGACACGATCGAGTCGGCTCGGGAAAACCTGCGAGAAGCGCTCGAGCTCTTCTTCGAGTGCGCTCCTCCCGAAGAAGTCGAGAAACGCGTCGGTGGCGAGGTTTTCGTAACGCAACTCGAGGTTTCCGTTGGGTAGACTGCGCACCTTGTCCGGGCGAGAGGTCTGCGCCATTCTCGAGCGGCATGGCATAGCGAGGTGCGCCGTCGCGGAAGTCACATCGTCATGCAGCGTCTGACGGAAGACGCCACAACAACGGTGCCCGTGCCGGATCACCGGGAACTCCGTACCGGCACGCTTCGCTCGATCATCAGACAATCGGGAGTCCCGCGATCCGAATTCGAGTACTGAATTTGCTTGGCACATTGTCTTGCATCTGTGGCAATCCCCAGATTATTTGAGCCGGATAGGGGCCGGGCGTCTCACTTCAACTGCCCCTCATGGTCCGCCGCCTTGACGCCTCCTCTTGAGCCCCCCGCCCCGTTTCGCGCATCCTCAAGATCCCGCTCCCGTCGTCCCGAGTCCGAGTGAGCCCGGCGGACCTTCAGGAAGTCGTACAGTACATTCATCGGGAATTTTCCGGCCGCAGCTACTCGATGGAAACAGAAGCTACTCGAATGTCTGTCCGTCCTCGAGTCGACGGCGCCTTGATTCGGACTTGATCCTGAGAGCGAGGTCAGTAGATACACAATAGCAACCCGCTTAGGGGCGAATGCGAATACGACCGCGGCTCACCGTGACAATCGCCTCACCTCGTAGTGCGTCAAGATGATTCGCGAGCAATTCGCTCATCGCCTCGACTTGTTCGTCGACAGACAGTTCGACCAGACGAATAATAGGACCGTGCGACCGACCTCTCAAGAAGACGAGTTCGCCGAAATCTCTGTCTTCGGTGACGAGGATCCTGTTTTCCCTCAGCGCGATGTTCAGCACGGTCTCGTCGCTCGCCCGTGGATCCACTTGCAAGACGGACGAGACGTCATGTCCACTGCTGACGAGATAACGTCGAGGCTCCGAGACGATACGCAGACGTCGAGTAGAAACTTCAATGTTCCGACGCTCCGGAAACTCGCTCATGGACTTGTTCGCCCGAGAGCGAGCGATGAGCATACAGTAGACAGGCCTGGATGAGCATACAGTAGACAGGCCTGAACGTCGGCTGGCTCGAGGAAGGGATATTCCTCCAAGAGCTTCTCCTGCGTCTCGCCCGCTGCCAACATTCCCAGGATCTGTTCG
>Ga0256839_1004588_pt1 | contig 13378 bp, 11 predicted proteins | sample 354166metaG_FD_185968 | JGI IMG/M metagenome (GOLD analysis project Ga0256839, IMG submission 185968) | Hydrothermal vent microbial communities from Mid Atlantic Ridge, Atlantic Ocean - 354-166 | ecosystem: Environmental > Aquatic > Marine > Hydrothermal vents | place: Atlantic Ocean: Mid... | reverse complement strand
AAAAACTCAGGCTTATAGTTGGTCTCAGCCATTTTATGCTTTACCAGTGCCAAGGTAATGGGGGTTCCCCAAACTGGAAGCTTTAGCTTAGGCAAAATAAAGGGCAAACCACCAATATGGTCTTCATGACCATGCGTAAGCACAATACCATGAATCTTTAAGCCTAGTTCATCCAAGGCTGAAATATCAGGAATCGTGATATTGATACCATGTTGCCCTGCATCAGGAAAGCCCAAACCAATATCCACAATAATGGCTTCATCATCAATGGCATACACCATCATATTTTTACCAAACTCGCCTACGCCTCCAAAAGGAAAGCAACGAATCACCGGGCTGGTTGTTACAGATGCCACTAGATGTTACCCCGGCTACCCGGTTTGATGGCGGGTATGCCTTCTTTACACATGGGGCAATGATCCGCATCAAATGTCTCCACATCCAGGTGAATCACCGTATGGTGTGGAATATCAAAACGCCCCTCTTGAGCTGGCGCTCTGTCCACCACTGCCAGTATCGTTACAGGCTCACCGCCAAAGCCTCGCACCACTTCAATACACTCTCGCACCGAGCCGCCCGTAGTAATCACATCTTCAACCACCAAAAGCTTTGCTCCCTTGGTAATAACAAAGCCACGGCGCATTTGCATTTCACCTTCTTTGCGTTCCGTAAAAATAAATGGTTTATTCAGTTGACGCGCAACCTCTTGCCCAATGACCAAGCCACCAATAGCAGGTGACACGACCATATCGTAGTCGTCAGCATCAATGGCTTTAATCAATTCAGCTGCCAAGGTTGTTGCATGCTGTGGGTGCATAAGCACCAGTGCAGATTGCAAATAATGCGCAGAATGCCTGCCGCTGGAGAGCACAAAGTGCCCGCTTAATAATGCACCTGCATCTTCATACATTTGCAGCATATCTTGCTCTGTCATGGTTCTTATTCTCCAACCAATGTCATTTTGATAATTTTACTACCATTACGCAAAGCATCAACATGCTCCATACCATCAAGGACTTGTCCAAAAATGGTATACTGACCATCCAGGTGGGGTTGCGGGGCATAGCAAATATAAAATTGGCTACCTGCTGAATCAGGATCGGCAGAACGCGCCATTGCCAATGTTCCTCGGACATGCTTTTTGTCATTAAACTCGGCAGGAATGGTAAAGCCAGGCCCACCCATACCTGTGCCTTCAGGGTCGCCACCTTGTGCCATAAAACCTGGAATCACGCGATGAAAGGTTAAACCATCATAAAACCCTTGCTCCACAAGTTTCTTGAAGCTTGCCACGGTTTTCGGGGCAACATCAGGGTACAACTCCATGGTTACCACACCTGTTTCCAACTCCATTTTTACTATAGGATGTTCACTCATATTTTGCTCCTTCTTTATTGTACTGCTATGATACTGAACAGTCTGGCTTGCCTTAGCCTGGTGACTTTCCTCGCTCATCTGTGACATCACCAACATACCCACAACAAAGCCAGCAACAAGCCCAATCCATAAATCCTTACTCATCTCAGCATCTCCTGCACACTCGGTAACACATGCTTAGGCTGCAACACACCCCGACCTTTCTGCTGGTATATTGCCGTACCCAACACCAAATCATCATAAACAATACAGCACAACGCTTGATTTTCCATTTCATTGACCCACGGTAAACGCTGCCCTTGCACAAAGCGTTTTGCTTCAACGGCTGTTAACTCAACGGATGGCAAATCTTTCAACCATAACCGCAATGGGAGAATACAAGCTTCTTTCTTCTCTTCCAGATCTGCTGGTGTCACCATCATCTGTGTTGACCACCCCCCGGTGCTGGTACGCCTAAGATCAGTGACACAACCACCATAGCCAAGGGCCAATCCAATATCCCTTACCAAAGCGCGAATATATGTGCCTTTGCTACAATCTACTTCCATAGTGACCTTTGAACCCTCAAAAGCAAGCAACTGAATCCGATACACTTCAACTTCTCGGGGTGAAAGCTGTACATGCTCACCACACCGTACTTTCACATGCGCACGCTTGCCACCAACTCTGATTGCCGAGTATACAGGTGGAACTTGTAGTTGCTTACCCTGGAAACCCTGGAGTATGCTCTCCAACTCTGCCTGCGTAACACCCACATGTTCAAATCGTGAAGTCACTTCACCTTCCAAATCCAAAGTCTCGGTTTGGAACGATAAATCAAAGGTCACTTCATAACTTTTTTGGGCAGATAAGCCCATATCCGAAAAGCGCGTCGCATCACCCAACAATATAGGCAGCATACCCGTTGCCAATGGGTCAAGCGTGCCCGTGTGCCCCGCTTTCAAACGCCGCCTTCTATTTTTTTGCTCTGGTTTTGCAAAAAGATGAATAACACGATTCACAGCTTGGCGCGAACTCCAACCTTTAGGTTTATCTAGAAAAATCACACCACAAGGATGCAGACTTTTATTCATGAAGCAAAGACATGATTCACAACAGCGCGAACCTTATCATACACTTCTTCTAGGCTACCCGACACTGTACAACCTGCCGCATATTTGTGCCCACCACCGCCCAATTGTGCCGCCACAGCACCCACATCACATCCAGACTTACCACGAAAGCTCACTTTCCAACGGTGTGTATCACGGCTGGGGCGGATAAATACCACCACCTCCACACCATGAATACTTCGGCTTACATCAATAAAGCCTTCGCTATCTTCATGATCTGCATGAACTTCGTGTTGCATATCCTGGGTGATGTGCATCCAGGCTGAGCGACCATCATGATCCAGTGAAAGTGTTTGCAAAGCAAGGGTTAGTAATCTTAAACGCGCAACGGGTTGGCTATTGTAAATCGCATTAGCTGCTTCTTCGGGGTTAGCGCCTGCCTCAATCAGTTCTGCTGTCATGCGGTGCACTTCGGCATTGACTCTACCCAACTGAAAGCTTGATGTGTCTGTCAAAACGGCAGCATATATAGCTTTTGCACTATTGACACTAAGCGGCTGCCCCAAATGTTGAATCAAATCAAATACCATGGATCCTGTCGCACAATAATCCGCATTGACGACATTCAAGTCCCCATATCGCGGATTGCTTGCATGATGGTCGATATTGATTAAAACCTTACCGTCAAACAACGCATCAGCAAAGCCCAAGCGAGATTTAGCACCTGCATCAAGGGCAACGATGGTGTCAACTGTGGAAACATTTGGCGCCTTACCCACTTGAATCAATTCGGATCCAGGCAAATATTGGCAAATACGAGGAACAACATCACAATTGAACATGGATACCTTCACACCCATATCTTGCAAAGTGTGAAACAAAGCAAGCTCAGAGCCAATGCCATCCGCATCCGAATTACAATGCGTGGTTAACATAACATGCCTGGCACGCTGAAGCTGCTCTACAACAGGTTGCCATGATTCATCAGGAAATAAAATCATTGAATGCTTTGTATCGTGTCAATAACACGGTGTGTCTTATCCAAGGCATCATCCCAACGAAAAATCAGCTCAGGAAGTTGCTTCTTAGACATCGCCTTGCGCAACAAGTGCGACAAATGCGGGCTTAATTGGTTTAAGCGCTTCACACACTCTTGTTTGTCCACGGGCATCATGCTGTGTATATATGCAATGGCATGACCCTTTGCATCCGCCAAATCCAATCGTGTCAAGCTAATGCCCAACAATAGCGGATCTTCAACTTCGCGCAAAAGAAGCGTCGTCAACAAGCGATGGTAATCCGTTTGAAAGCGACTCAGCGCAGGAGACTTGGCAGTTTTCATGGCGATTTACAAAGTAGCTGCAACTTCCTCAATAACATAAAACTCAAAGGTATCACCTTCTTTTATATCATTGAAGTTCTCAACGCCAATACCACACTCATAACCTGCTTTCACTTCTTTCACATCATCTTTGAAGCGACGCAAAGAAGCCAAGTTGCCATCATAAATCAACACACCTTCGCGAAGCACCCGTACCTTGGAGCCACGCGCAACAAAGCCTTCCGTAATATAACACCCAGCAACCGCCCCAACTTTAGGTGCCATAAAGACCTCACGAACTTCTGCTGATCCTGTGACTTTTTCGACCTCATCAGGCGAGAGCTTGCCTGCCATTGCCGCTTTAACCTCATCAATGGCATCATAAATCACTTTATAGAAGCGAATATCCACCCCTTCTTGGGCTGCCAGCTTCTTGGCTTTGGCCTCAGGGCGAACATTAAAGCCAATCACAATCGCATTGGATGCCGCAGCCAGCATGACATCCGATTCCGTAATACCGCCAATGGCTTTATGAATCACTTTTACTTTCACTTCATCCGTACCAGCTTTAATTAAAGACTCCGCCATAGCTTCCACAGAACCAGTTACATCACCTTTAATCAATACTGGCACTTCCGCAACACCACTTGACATACTAGCAAACAACTCATCAAGACTTGCTCGCTTATCACTGGTCACACCTTGCTGGCGTTCCTTTTCCTTACGGTAGCTTACAATATCTTTGGCTTGCCGCTCATTTTCAACAGCCACAATTTCAAGACCTGCTTCAGGCACTTCTTTCAAGCCAATCAACTCAAATGGAATCGATGGTCCCGCTGTTTTATGCTGCACACCATTTTCATCCACAATGGCACGAATACGCCCCATCACTGAACCAACCACAACCGTGTCACCTTTTTTGAATGTACCATTTTGAACCAACACCGTTGCCACAGGACCGCGCCCTTTATCAAGGCGAGACTCAATCACCACACCTCGACCCGAGCGATTTGGATTTGCACGCAATTCCAAGATTTCAGTTTGCAATGCCAGCATTTCCAGCAGTTCATCCAAGCCTTCCCCAGTATGCGCTGATACATTCACAAAAATCGTATCACCACCCCAATCTTCTGGCACAACTTCGTGTTCCGCCAGTTGGCGCTTCACCATTTCGGGATCTGCACCTTCCTTATCCATTTTGTTCACAGCAACAATAATAGGCACACCTGCCGAACGCGCATGGTTCAAAGCTTCAACAGTTTGCGGCATCACGCCATCATCAGCTGCCACCACAAGCACAGCCACATCAGTCAAGTTGGCTCCGCGCGCGCGCAAACCTGTGAAGGCTTCGTGACCAGGTGTGTCCACAAAGACAACACGTTCCCCTCCACCCAGCTTAACCATATATGCACCAATATGTTGTGTGATGCCACCTGCCTCACCAGCAGCAACAGATGCTTTGCGAAGTGCGTCAAGAATGGATGTTTTACCGTGGTCCACATGCCCCATCACCACGACCACAGGTGGACGAGGGCTTAGTGCCTCCTCATCTTCTTCTGTTTCTTCAAGCAATATATCTTCCACCGCAGCTTCATTGATAAGCTTGGGCTTATGTCCAAACTCTTCAACAATCAATATCGCAGTATCCGCATCCAATGCGTCATTGATGGTAATCATCTGCCCCATTTCAAACAGCTTCTTCACTAAATCTGCCGCTTTAACTGCCATTTTTGCAGCCAAATCCGAGACAATAATGCCTTCCATCACTTCCACTTCACGCACAACAAATGCGGCATCATCTTTGGTGATGGTTTTTTTCTGTTTTCTACGGCTTGCGCCTTTTGCCAAACGCGCCATCCGCTCTTCTTGCTCTGGTGTTAACGACTCATGACGCTTGGATGAATAATCTCGCCGCGCAGCTTTTTCTGCTGGTGTTAAGCGGCGCTTTTGATGCTTTTGCCCACCTGCTGGGCGACGTTTTTGCCCTGTTGGCGCAGCCGGCTGCTCTACTGGAGCAACTGCTACCGATGGCGACCTTCTCGGTGTCATACTCCCAGATGCTGCACCACCAGTTCGCTGGTTACTGCGCTGTGCTTGCGTGCGATTCTGCCGCTGTTGCTTACGCTCTTTGGTAATCTTTTCTTCAATTTGCTTAATCGATGAGCGTGGTGCTTTTTTGGCTGCAATCTGTGCAGGCGTTAGCCCTGAACGAATGGTTGTGCGTGGTCCACCAGCTTGCTTAGGCTGCGCAGCTTGCTTATTATCTCTTTGTTGGTTTGGCGCTCTTTGGGGCAAGCTTTCACTCTTCTGGGTACGACTTTGTCTTCTTGGCTGCCTGGTTGCGTGCTGCACCTGCACTGTACGGTGCTGTTGTCGCTGCGCTGACTGCTTATCAGATGCTTTAGCCTTGTTGTCTGCAATTTTTTCAGCCGCAAGTTGTGCTGGCGTTTTCGCTGCTTTAGCCAAAGGTTTGGCTTTCGTTGCTGTCGCCTTCGTTGCTGTAGCTTGCTTGGATGACTCTACCGCTTGTGTTGTCGCAGGCTTGGTCGCAACAGTTTTTCCAGCAGACTCTGACACCTTGGCTGCCACTGTGGGTTTGGTTGCCACTGTGGGCTTGGCAGACATTGTGGGCTTGGCTACCATTGTAGGCTTGGTTAGCACCGCTTTCTTGGGCTCGACCCTAGGTGATATCGCGGCTTGAACCACTCGGCCACGCCGCCTACGCACCTGTACTTCGACTGAATGACGACTGCTTTCACTCGTATGGCGCCCTAAAGACAGTGTTTTGCCTAAAGTTAATGTTTTACCACCAACTTTTTTATCTTTGTTTTTCAATGCCGCTGTCAGCTTGGATATATCATCACTGTCCAAACTGCTGGTTGGCCCTGTGACCATTACCCCACAGTGTCTTGCGGCGCGCTGCACATCATCTACAGACACCCCCAAATCTTTTGCCAAATCAAGTACGCGTTTATTAGCCATGTGTTACCTTGTTTCCTTATCGCCTGCAAGCAACAGCCTTAAGCCGCTGCTGCCAAACACAAATTTGCTGTAGCTTCTGTAAAGGATTATCTTCAAAAAAAGCCACAACTGATATTTTTTTCCTACCCAACACTGCCCCCAAAGCTTGAGCATCAAGCAATGAAGTCATGATTGTCGCACCTCGCGCAGGGGTTGCCTCCCTTTGCGTGCGCTTTTGTACCGCATCATGAATTTGCCTAACCAAAGCATCACCTGCGTCCGATGCCAGCAAAACCAATAACGGCTTTTTCTCCCACATTTGATGCATCACCGCATCCCGCCCTATGACTGCACCGCGCTTCATACCTTTCAACAATTGAAGCAAACGCTGCGACAGCATATCAAACATACGCATTTGCAACACATCCCACTGTGGCAACTGCGGCGAAAAGTCACGCCGCAAGACGCGCAATCGCTTATCCGACATCTTCTTCAGACAATGCTCTTCCAAGCAAAGATACGCTCCTCGCCCTGGAAGCTTGGCAGAGAGGTCTGGCCAAATCACACCTTGCTCATCCACCACCAAACGCATCAAATGCCTTTTGTCTTGTACTTTCCGACACGCAAAGCATGTGCGTTCAGCATGTTTTTTACGCGGCAAACCCAAATTAACCTTTGAACCACCCACAGGCTTCCCTAGCCGCAATGATAAATTCATTCAAACGACTTTCTTCCAAACCTTCAATAGGCTGTATGTCATCACTTGCTGCATCCGCCAAAGCATTGGCAGTTAAAATACCTTGTAGGGTTAAGGCTTCCGCAATATCACTGGTCATACCTTCAACATCCATCAACGCCACCAATGGTTCATCACTTTCTTCTTCCAGCGCCATATTCAACAGGCTATCACGCGCGCGCTTTTGCAACTCTTCCGCCAGTTCCTCTTCCATGCCTTCAATGGCAATAAGCTCCGCAATATCACAATATGCCAAATCTGAAAGCGACATGAAACCTTCAGCAATAAGCAACAATGAAAAGTCTTCATCAATATCAAGCCCAGACATAAACTCATCTTTTGCCGCCTGAACTTCAGCTGCTCGTTTTTCCGCCTCGTCACCCAAGGTCATGATTTCAACATTCCAGCCAGTAAGCTCTGAAGCCAGACGCACATTTTGACCACGACGACCAATCGCGATGGCAAGCTGATCTTCCGCTACTGCCACTTCAATGGTTTTGGAGTCTTCATCCACCAAAACACGCTCAATTTCTGCTGGCGCCAGAGCATTGACGACAAATGTCGCAGGATCTTCTGTCCACTCGATAATATCAATCTTTTCGCCATGCAGCTCATTGACAACAGCTTGCACACGAGCACCGCGCATACCCACACATGCCCCCACTGGATCAACGCCTACATCTGTGGAAATCACAGCAATTTTGCTACGCGAACCAGGATCACGAGAAATCGCCTGAATTGCCACTATACCATCTTGAATTTCTGGCACCTCTTGTTCAAAAAGCTTAAGCACCATACCTGCGTCAGCTCGCGATAAATATACAAGCGCGCCTTTGGGTTGATTACGCACTTCTCGCAAATATGTGCGAACCCGATCACCCTGACGAAAAGACTCTCGTGGCAACAAGTCTTCACGGTACATCACACCTTCACCACGCCCCAAATCAACATAAACATTACCGCGTTCAACCCGCTTGACAATACCAACAACAATTTCTCCCACCCGTGGCTCATATTCTGCAACCACCTGCGCTCGCTCAGCTTCGCGGATTTTTTGGTTGATCACCTGCTTTGCTGTTTGTGCCGCCACACGATCCAGCTCAATAGGCTTCAATGGTTCCTTGAATGTTGAACCTATGTCCGCATCTGGATCTATTGCTTTAGCTTCTTCAAGTGTGAGTTCATTTTCTTCATCTTCAACCTCTCCCACCACTGTGCGCACATGAAACAAAGCAATATCACCTGTTAGACGATCAATATTTACCTCTATAGCCTTGGTGCCATAAGTACGGCGCGCGGCTGTTTTCAATGCCTGCTCCATGGATTCAAGCACCAGCTCTCGATCCACTGATTTTTCCCGTGCTACCGCATCTGCTACTGCCAACATATCTGCGTTCATGTCATCAACCCTTCAATACTTTCTTGTTTGTTCTATGAATACTAGCTTTTTTGCTTCGCGTTCGACTTTTTTTGCTTTTGTCTTCCTGCAACCTTTTCCCAATTTATAGTACGGATAATTTTTTGCGTTTGTTTCAAATCAACCATCTGCTCACCATGCTTTGTACCAATACGCAAGCACCCTGCACTATCCAACCCAAGATTTTCACCCTCAAGCACTGGTCGACCATCTGTAAAACTAACCTTAAGCCAATCTCCCTCATAGCGCATAAAGTCTTGACTGGTGGTCAGCGGCCAATCCAGACCAGGCGAACTGATTTCCAGGTGATATTTGCCTGCAATCAAGTCTTCTGCGTCAAGCTGCAAAGACAAGCCCTTGCTTAAGCTGCGAAGCACATCCACACTTACACCGCCTTTTTTGTCAACCACCACGCGAACGCGCTTAGCACCCTTGTCGCCCGCTACAAGTATACCCATCAAATCCACTTCTAATTCATCTGTAATGGGCTCGGCAAGCTTTTTGATGATGGTTTCAATATCAGGCACTTGCAATATACTCCACTTCGTTTTTTACAAAAACAAAAAAAAGCGAGCCGTAGCCCACTTTTTTAACGCCCCGAAGTATAGGTTTGTAAAAAATTATAGCAAGCCATAGTGTTAGAAACATATAACCTGTCCTCATCAGTAGCACGATAGTTGTTCGCCTTGCAGGTTGCCCTTGGAGGCAACCAACGATGCGACAAACAAAAGTGTCAACAGGGACCTAACACCTAAACCCTGCAATCTCCTGATTGTGTGCCTGTTCAGACATAAAAACTTCATCACACTATTCAAATAACAAGAAGCATTAGCCTTTCCCTACCAATAGTACACCACCTTTTAATATCTATCTTGAAAGTGAGCTCTAAAAATGCCACTTGCAGGATTTAGGTATCAGCAAATGGGGCATAGGTCATGCTTTTTCCAGTGCAAATTGTACAATATTGACTAGACTACTCCACAGTAATGGTCATGTGGAGGTGAATGCGTTGGATATGATACATCATGTATTGGTAACCTTGGGTGGCCTGTTTCTCGTTTTATTGCCTTGGTTTCTTATAACACTACGCAAAAAAATCAAGGTCGAAGGTTTGTATGCGGCAAGCCTGCGCCAGTGCGAACAATTAGAGCAAAGGCTAACCGACACACAAAACAAGATCGTGCAATCTGAGCAGGCGCTCAATGCCAACAACCTTGAACGCGTATCGTTAACCCAACAGCTACAATATAAAAGTGAGCAACTGCAAAAATTGGAGTCTGAATACACCACACAAACCTCACAGCTTCAGTCCCTGGTAGAACAAAACCAACAACTCAGCAACCGCTTGGCAAAACTACAAACTGAACACGAACAAACACAAAAGCACAATGCAGAGAAGCTTGCCCTGCTTGAAGATGCCAAAGCAAAGTTGGCTTTGGAGTTCAAGGCGCTTGCCAATCAAATCTTTGAAGAAAAACAACAACGCATGACCAGATCCAGCAAAGAAACTTTGGACAGCATTATCAAACCCATGCAAAAAGACATATCTGAGTTTAAGCAACGCATGGAGCAGGTGCATAAAGAGGATATTGAAGCCAGAAGTGCACTTTCTCAGCATTTATCCCAGCTTAAAGAGCTGAATTTGCAAATGAGTCAAGATGCCTTAAACCTCACCAAAGCACTTAAAAGCGACAGCAAAGTGCAAGGCAACTGGGGTGAGATGATTCTGGAAAATATCCTTGAAAATAGCGGCTTGCGTGAAGGCGTGGAATTTGACCGTGAAAAATCATTCACCGATGATGAAGGCAAACGATTGCGCCCTGATGTCATTATCAATATGCCAGGTAAAAAACATGTGATTATTGATGCCAAAGTATCACTCACCGACTACGAACGCGCCATGTCTGCCACGGAGAAGGCAGACAAAGAAGCCGCCATCAAAGCACATGTCAAAAGCTTGCAAAAACATATCCAAGAGCTTTCCGCCAAAGATTACCAGCATATTCACAACATCAATTCACCCGACTATGTCTTGATGTTTGTACCCATTGAAGGCGCATATTTGATGGCAATTGAAGCAGATAGCAGTATTTTTGAATCCGCTTTCACAAAAAACATCGCCGTGGTCACACCATCCACCCTGTATGCCACCCTCAAGCTCATTGAGCAGCTTTGGCGCTATGAAAAGCAGAGCAGCAATGTTGCCAAACTCACCAAACAAGCAGGCAGCTTGCACGATAAGTTTGTCACCTTTATCAAATCATTTGAAGATATTGAAACCCACTTGGGCAGGGCGCAAAAATCGTATGATACTGCCTTAGGGCAACTCAAAGATGGTCGTGGCAACTTGGTGAATCAAGTCAAAACCCTTGCCGACCTATCAGGCAAAGCCAAAAAGGAAATCCCAGAGCATTTATTGGATGATAACGAACCCAACTTGCCTTTAAACGATTGATTTACATATTTAATTATGATGTTTCCTCAATCAATATATCCTTGATTAAAAGTTGATGCCAAGCAGCGTTGTGTTGTTGGGTTTCATCAAGCTCACCTATTTTTTGCAGCAACATTGAAAAATCAGGTTCTTCTCTCAAAACAAGCTTCCAGTTTTTAACATACCTTTTCAAGTCATCCCTTTCTGAATATTTAGAACAAAGCACTTCTACAAACAAAAGAACCTTGGGTAAAACATCTTTTTTTAACCAAAACACCTCTCCATCAACCTCTTTCATTAATACTAAACTCACAATGCTATCTTTCGCTTTATATGCTGAAATATAGGAATCGAAAGCCCAATGAATAAACGGATGGCAAATTAAAATTTCTATTTTCTCCCAGAACTTTTCATGACTTAATTGTAAACGCTTTTCAACCGTTTGAGACAGTCCATCAGTATCATCAAAAACACATAGCCGTGAAAGCGAGAGAACCTCTAAAGAATAATAAAGAGGCAGGGATTTGTAGTGCTCTTCCAAATCAAGCTGGTCAGTCAGTATTTCTTTCGCTAAATCCATATTAGCTGCCTTTTTAATGACATTGTACACTGCGTGGCTACCCAATAACTTTTTGCACTCTTTTTTATTAACCCTACTTTCCAACGCGCGAATAAACTGGGTGATAAAACATGCAATTTTCATCCCTTTATATTCTTGAATATGCAATATAATGCTTCTAATCCACAACAAGGACTCTTCTGGAAAACGTATCAGAAGCTCATAAAGTTTATACTTATTAACGGTTTCTGAAAAAGCTTGCTTCAATAGCAATGTTTCAGCATACGTCCATGCCGATTCGGGTTTTCTCGTGTGGTACACATGAAATGAATTGTTACTTGCAGCCCTAATCGGCTGATTAATACCAAGCCCAGATGGCAGGGGTAAGTCATCATCTTCTGTTTTAGTCTTCTCTACTACCCCTTCATAAACAATGCACACTATCTTCCAAACACTTTCTTTGCCTTGAGCTAAACATTTATTTTTTAAGTCAATTAACTTGTGATTTAGTTTGCTTCCGCCATTGGATGTACCCCAGAACCAAGTTTGATTTTCGCCAATCGTACGCCAGAGCGAAGGGTCTAATAATTGGATGATGGACACATACGCTAAATCAGTTGTATCCACATATTTCCCAATGCTACAACAAAGATACTCAAAATGAGCCACATGTCTTTTACATTGTCGCAAGTTAGGCAAGGCTGCATACACCTCATTTGTTGACCACCTATCATAATCTATAAGTTCCAACCCCTGATGGTCTAAAATATAGTTTATTTCCGTCAAATGGTGCTTTTGTAAGTCATCCATTCTGATACTTGGTAAACAGAATGAAAAACCAATGATTTTTTCTAAATAAACCCGTGGCTTGCCTACGCCACTATCATTTAATAAATCTTCCAATGCCTCCGCATCATATGCCAACACATATGTAGTGTTGGGAAAGTCTGCAACAGCCTTTAACATCTGCAAAAACGACCTGACCTCATGGCTTTCAAGTCTATCCAGTTCATCAATAAGGAATATATGGTGTTTCTTTGACTTCCTAGCCTCTTTTATTGCTTCATTTCTTAATTTTTGGATGTTTCCATTTGGGATACTATTTGCAAAATCAGCCCCTTTATTTAACACCTTGCCGATTAAACTCACTAGCTCCAACCCTGGCACAAGCGCAGTGAGGTTAGCCAAAGAGCCTATGGAAGATAAAGCACTCTTAAATTCATCAGAAATACCCTTAGACTCAGCGAATGTAGTGAAAAATTGCTGTAATAAATCTTGATGCCCTGAAAACTGCCATGGGTTAAATCGCACGACCTGAATTGTATTGTTTTGAGTGCTCTCCAATTCAGCCTTTACTAAATTTAAGAAGCTCGATTTACCTTCTCCCCACGGTGCTTGAACACTTGCAATTAAATTCGTGGAAGAGTTGCGACCTCGTAGGTATTTAGAAAACTCTTGAACCTCATCCTTTATACCAAGTTCATCTTCCCCTTGTATTTCAATTGGCTCATCCATTCAACC
>Ga0256839_1004587_pt1 | contig 13379 bp, 8 predicted proteins | sample 354166metaG_FD_185968 | JGI IMG/M metagenome (GOLD analysis project Ga0256839, IMG submission 185968) | Hydrothermal vent microbial communities from Mid Atlantic Ridge, Atlantic Ocean - 354-166 | ecosystem: Environmental > Aquatic > Marine > Hydrothermal vents | place: Atlantic Ocean: Mid... | reverse complement strand
ATGGGCAAGCTTACAGAGTAATACTATTTTAGTTATAATAGCATCTATTATTTTTGCGCTTATTATTTTAGTAATGGATATCATTTCTAAAACAGGCACTAATTTTATTTACGGAACAGATAGTTAAACACACACTCAGATGTCAGAAGACAAAAGGTGGTATTCTCTTAGGGTTATTAGTGGTAAAGAACGCAAAATTAAAGAGCGTATTGAATTAGAAATTCAACGTGCTAATTGGGGCGACTTTGTTACTCAAATATTGGTGCCTACAGAGAAAGTGTACAAAATCCGTAATGGCAAAAAGGTTATTTCAGAAAGAAATATTTTACCTGGCTACATTTTGGTTGAAGCAGTAAAAGGAAAATTTTCTGGAGAAATGGTTCAAACCATTGCTGGTATTCCCAATGTTATTCATTTTCTAGGCAAAACGAATCCCATTCCAATGCGGGAGTCTGAAGCTAATAGAATGCTGGGCAAGGTAGATGAATCACAAAATTTAGGAGAATCCCTGCTTGAACCATATATCGTAGGCGAAACGGTTAAAATTATCGATGGGCCTTTCAGTGAGTTTGTTGGAGATATCCAAGAGGTGAATGAAGAAAAGAAAAAACTGAAAGTAATCGTAAAGATATTCGGTCGTGGTACCGAAGTAGAGTTGAATTTTATGCAGGTTGATAAAACCACATAAAAATTTTAAAGAAGAGACATTAGCGGATGTGTTGTGGTCCTTTTCGGAGCTTCCCCTAAACAACAAAGCTTTAGTACTCAAAAGAAAATTGCAATGGCAAAAGAGATCGAAACTTTTATAAAATTACAGGTTCGTGGCGGTGCAGCTAATCCTGCTCCTCCTGTAGGCCCTGCATTGGGTGCCAAAGGGGTAAACATTATGGAATTCTGTAAGCGTTTCAACGCTTCTACAGAAGACAAAAAAGGTCAAATTGTACCTGTTGTTATCTCTGTCTATAAAGACAAATCTTTTGATTTTGTTATCAAAACAGCCCCTGCTTCTGCTCAACTTTTACAAGCAGCGAAGCTTAAAAAAGGTAGTCCAGAGTCTAATCGTCAAAAAGTTGGTTCAGTAACTTGGGATCAGGTTAGAGCGATAGCTGAAGACAAAATGAAAGACCTTAATGCTATGACTGTAGAGTCTGGTATGAAAATGGTTGCAGGTACTGCGCGTAGTGTAGGTATAACCATAAGTGGTACGCCACCTTGGGAAAATTAAGAATATTATTTTTATAACGAGGGAGTTGCTCTTGGTTTTTATCAGGGGAAACGCTTCACCTCAAAATTATTTTTCATGGCTAAAATCAGCAAAAAAAGAGCGGCAGCTAATGCCAAAGTGGATGCCACTAAGCTCTATGAGTTGACAGACGCAATGGCTTTGGTTAAAGAAGTTAATACAACCAAGTTCGATGCTTCTGTTGATGTGCATGTTCGCCTGGGAATCGATCCTCGCAAAGCCGATCAGGCATTAAGAGGAACGGTAACTTTACCTCATGGAACAGGTAAAACAAAAACAGTGCTTGTTTTCTGTACTCCCGATAAGGAAGAAGAAGCAAAAGAAGCAGGTGCTGACTTTGTAGGTTTGGACGAATTAATCCAAAAAGTAAATGGTGGCTGGACCGATTTTGACGTTGTTGTGGCAATGCCGCAAGTAATGGCAAAAGTAGGTCGTTTAGGTCGTGTTTTGGGTCCTCGTGGCTTGATGCCTAACCCTAAAACAGGCACTGTAACACCTAATGTTGCTGCTGCTGTTGCAGATGTAAAAGGTGGTAAAATTGCTTTCCGTGTAGATAAGTATGGTATCGTTCATTCTGCTATTGGCAGGGTGTCTTTTTCAGCAGCTAAGTTGCTTGAAAATGCCAATGAACTACTAGGAACGTTGAACCGTATTAAACCTTCCTCTGCAAAAGGCGTATATATGAAATCAGTAATTGTCGCTTCAACGATGAGCCCTGGTATCAAAGTGGATCCTAAATCTATTGGTTAACTTTTCAAAACTGTCCTAAAATGACCAGAACAGAAAAAGAGGCTACTGTTGAGCTACTGAAAGAGAAGTTCTCCAATACGGAGCACTTCTACATCACAAATGCTTCTACACTAACAGTGGAGCAAATCAACAAGTTGCGTTCAATGCTTTTCGAGAAAGGTATTGAAATGCGTGTGGTGAAAAACACCCTCGCTCGTAAAGCATTAGAAGCTTTACCTGATGAAAAAAATTATGCGGAAGTATTTGACGCGCTTAAAGGCCCAACTGCTTTAATGTTCACAACAGTGGCAAATGCGCCAGCAAAAGTGATCAAAGAATTCCGTGGTAAAGATGACTATCCTATTTTAAAAGCTGCTTATATTGATTCTGCAGTTTTTATGGGGGATGATCAGTTATCTGCCTTATCTGATCTTAAATCTAAAGAAGAACTTCTAGGAGAATTGATCGGATTACTACAGTCTCCTATCAAAAATGTAATGGGTGCGCTACAATCAGGTGGCAATACTATTATGTCTTTGTTAAAGACATTAGAAGAAAGAAATTAATTAATTATTATTGGCTTCCAAGCTGTTTGCGCACGATTAATATTAATCGTAACCAACACTAAATTATATTATAATGACAGATCTTAAAGCATTAGCTGAACAACTCGTTAACTTGAAAGTAAACGAAGTAAATGAATTAGCTCAAATTATGAAAGATGAGCATGGTATCGAACCTGCTGCTGCGGCAGTAGCAGTAGCAGCTCCAGGCGGCGGCGGCGACGCTGGCGCGGATGAGCAAACTGAATTCGATGTTATCTTGACTTCAGCCGGTGCGGCTAAATTGAAAGTAGTTAAGGAGGTGAAAAATCTTCTTGGCGTAGGTTTGAAAGATGCTAAAGGAATGGTTGACGCTGCTCCTGCACCTATCAAAGAAGGGGTTTCTAAAGAAGAAGCAGAAAGTCTCAAAAGTGCATTGGAAGCTGCCGGTGCATCTGTTGAGCTGAAGTAAAACTTTATCCCCGTACTGATATCGGAGTTTTCGTACGAAAACGCCTTTATTAGGTACTTCGAGGCTTAGCTGGTTGTGTAAACAACTAGCTAGGCCTATCGTCGTATAGAAATAAGCCTTTTTTAAATGAACTTTTTTATGGTAAAATTGTTCCCCGAGGTTGACCTCTCTACGACTTAGATTGAAATGAGAATTTTTGGATTCATACAATATGAAATGACACTTTGAACGACTTTGTTTAAATTTCATTTCTAAAACGCAATAGTACATGACCACAACCGGGAAGCTACTAAATGCTGAAGAAGCAAGAGTAAACTTTGGTAAAATCAAGCTAGGCTCTTCTTCTCCAGATCTCTTAGAGATTCAGTTGCGCTCTTTTCAAGAGTTTTTCCAATTGGAAACAACGCCTGAAAATAGAATGAATGAAGGCCTCTATAGGGTGTTTCAGGAAAATTATCCGATTACGGATGCTCGAAATATCTTCGTTCTTGAATTTTTAGATTATTTCGTTGACCCTCCACGATACACTATCGATGAGTGTATTCAGCGGGGATTAACCTATAGTGTACCACTAAAGGCTAAACTGAAATTGTCTTGTAATGATGAAGAGCACGTTGATTTTCAAACCATTGTTCAGGATGTTTTCTTAGGGAATATCCCCTACATGACACCTAAAGGTACTTTTGTTGTCAATGGAGCGGAGAGAGTAATTGTATCGCAGTTGCACCGTTCTCCTGGTGTATTCTTTGGTCAGTCATTTCACCCTAATGGCACCAAAATATATTCTGCCAGAGTGATTCCTTTCAAAGGAGCCTGGATGGAATTTGCTACTGATATCAATACGGTGATGTATGCTTACATTGATCGTAAAAAGAAATTTCCTGTAACAACATTGTTGAGGGCTATTGGTTTCGATACGGATAAAGCTATTCTTGATATTTTCGATCTAGCGGACGAAGTTCCAGCTACTCGTGAAAGCCTGGAAGGCAGTATCGGCCGTAAATTAGCTGCTCGTGTCTTGCGTTCGTGGACGGAAGATTTTGTTGATGAGGATACAGGTGAGGTTGTAACTATTGAGCGTAACGAGATTATTCTTGAACGCGACATCGTATTGGAAGAGGACAATATTGACTTAATTCTTAATGCAGAAATGGACACCATTATTCTGCAAAAAGAAGATGTCGATATGGACTACTTCGTTATTTATAATACATTGCAAAAAGACCCTTCTAGTTCTGAACTAGAAGCGGTACAATATATTTACCGCCAATTGCGTGGTACTGATCCTCCTGATGATGAGACTGCTCGTGGGATCATTGATAAGCTTTTCTTCTCGGATAAGCGTTATAATTTAGGGGAAGTTGGTCGATATAAAATCAACCGTAAACTGAACCCTGAAGAACCAACGGAGCTTTTAGTATTAACAAAAGAAGATATTATCTCAATTGTTACTTATTTGGTAACATTGATGAACCAAAAGGCAGAGATTGATGATATCGATCACCTGTCTAACCGTCGTGTACGTACAGTAGGTGAGCAGCTTTATGCTCAATTTGGTGTAGGTTTGGCACGTATGGCACGTACGATTCGTGAGCGTATGAATGTACGTGATAATGAAGTATTTACGCCTGTTGATTTGATTAACGCTCGTACATTATCAAGTGTGATCAATTCCTTTTTTGGAACAAGCCAGTTGTCACAATTTTTAGATCAAACCAATCCTTTGTCTGAAATTACGCACAAACGTCGTATATCAGCATTAGGGCCAGGTGGTTTGTCTAGAGAGCGCGCTGGTTTTGAGGTACGGGATGTTCACTATTCTCACTATGGTCGTCTTTGTACAATTGAGACACCAGAAGGGCCTAATATTGGTCTAATCTCTACCTTATGTGTACACGCCAAGGTGAATAAGATGGGATTCCTTGAAACGCCCTATCGTGCGGTAGAGGATAGCCAGGTCGTGATGGAAGGTGATCCTATTTACCTATCTGCGGAAGGAGAGGATTATATGAAAATCGCTCAGGCGAATGCTCCTGTAAGAGAAGATGGTGCTTTTGAAAGTGATCGTGTGAAATGCCGTGAACATGGTGATTTCCCTGTATTGCCACCAGAAGAAATTGAATATATGGACGTTGCACCTAACCAAATTGTAGGTGTGTCGGCTTCGATGATTCCTTTCCTTGAGAATGATGATGCGAATCGTGCCTTGATGGGCTCTAATATGCAGCGTCAGGCAGTTCCTTTGGTTCGTCCAAGTTCACCAGTAGTTGGTACGGGCTTAGAAGGTAAAGTAGCGCGTGATTCACGAATGTTGATGAATGCAGCAGGGGATGGTGTGGTTGATTATGTGGATGCAAATGAAATTATTATTCGTTACGATCGAACAGAAGAAGATCAGTTGATTTCTTTTGAAGACAATCGTAAGACTTATAAATTGACCAAGTTTTTGCGTACCAATCAAGGTACTTGTGTGAATTTGAAACCAATTGTTCGTCGTGGTGATCGTGTTGTGAAAGGCCAAATTCTTTGTGATGGTTATGCTACAGAAAAAGGAGAATTGGCCTTAGGCCAAAACCTGAAAGTAGCATTTATGCCTTGGAAAGGATATAACTTTGAGGATGCGATTGTATTATCAGAACGTGTTGTTCGTGAAGATATCTTTACGTCTCTTCATATACAGCACTTTGAAATGGATGTGCGTGATACGAAGTTAGGTAAAGAGGAGTTGACTAATGATATTCCAAACCTAAGTGAGGACGCAACCAAAGACCTAGATGAAAACGGCATTATCCGTGTTGGTGCATGGGTGAGTGAAGGTGATATTCTGATTGGTAAAATTACGCCAAAAGGAGAAAGTGATCCAACACCAGAAGAAAAACTTTTGCGTGCCATTTTTGGTGATAAAGCAGGAGATGTTAAAGATGCGTCAATGAAAGCACCTCCTTCATTGAAAGGCGTTATTATTAATAAACAGTTATTTACACGTGCTAAGAAAGATCAGAAGCAAAAAGAGCAGGAAAAAATTCAGTTGACTAAACTGGAAGATCAGCATAAAATTGCTTTAAATGAGTTGAAAATTACGTTGATTGACAAACTCATTATCTTAGTAAAAGGGGAAACTTCTGAAGGAATAAAAACTATTTACGCAGAAATGTTAATCCCTAAAGGGCAAAAACTAACTGCGGATGTATTGCGTGAACTTGATTATGCAACCATCGATTATTCTAAATGGACAGCAGATCAGGACAAAAATAAATTGATTGCTCAACTACTTCACAATTACAGCATTAAAGTAAATGAAGAAGTTGGTCGTCATAAACGCGAGAAATTTAATATCTCTATTGGTGATGAGTTACCAGCAGGTGTATTGAAACTGGCTAAAGTTTATTTAGCTAAGAAGCGCAAGCTGAAAGTAGGAGATAAGTTAGCCGGCCGCCATGGTAATAAAGGTATTGTATCGCGTATTGTACGTGATGAAGATATGCCTTTCCTAGCAGATGGAACGCCTGTAGATATTATCTTGAACCCATTAGGTGTACCTTCCAGGATGAACCTTGGGCAGATTTTTGAAACAGTACTCGGTTGGGCAGGAGAAAAACTAGGTGTGAAATTTGCAACACCAATTTTTGACGGTGCCAGCCAAGATGAAATTGAGGGATATATTCAACAGGCAGGATTGCCAACATTGGGTCAGGCATATTTGTATGACGGTGAAACGGGTGATCGTTTCCACCAATTGGCAACTGTCGGTGTGATCTATATGTTGAAACTGTCACACATGGTGGATGATAAGATGCACGCAAGGTCTATTGGGCCATACTCATTGATTACGCAACAGCCATTAGGCGGTAAAGCACAGTTTGGTGGTCAGCGTTTAGGAGAGATGGAAGTGTGGGCTTTGGAGGCCTTTGGTGCGAGTGCGATCCTACAGGAATTGTTGACGATTAAGTCGGATGACATTCAGGGACGTGCGAAAGCCTATGAAGCTATCGTGAAAGGGGATACATTGCCTAAGTCTAGTATTCCTGAATCATTCAATGTATTGATGCACGAATTACGTGGTTTGGCTTTGGATATTAAATTTGATTAAAAAGTGTTTATCCCAAATGATTTTATATAGCTAAAAACTTGTCTTTTTCCTTCACTTGGCGTACCGTATTCACCTTAATAGTTATTCCGTACGTCCCTTGATTGAAGAAAAAATCCATTGTTTTTATCTCACAAAACTATTTTGGAATAAACGCTAAAGAAATTCTGTTAAAACAGTAGATATATGCCATTTAATAAGAATATGCAAGTTCAGAGACAGGATTTTAGTCATATCACCATTTGCCTGGTATCACCTGATGATATCTTGGAACGCTCTTATGGTGAGGTGCTAAAACCAGAAACGATCAATTATCGGTCTTATAAGCCGGAACGTGATGGTTTGTTTTGTGAACGTATTTTTGGGCCTGTAAAGGATTACGAATGTTACTGTGGTAAGTATAAGCGTATTCGTTACAAGGGAATTGTTTGCGATCGTTGTGGAGTTGAAGTAACAGAGAAGAAAGTGCGTCGTGAACGTATGGGACACATCAAGTTGGTGGTGCCTGTTGTTCATATTTGGTTCTTTAAATCTTTGCCTAATAAAATTGGTTACCTTGTAGGTTTCTCTTCAAAGAAGCTGGAATCAGTGATTTACTACGAGCGTTACGTAGTGATTCAACCAGGTATCAAAGGGGAAGAAGGATATGAAGTTAATCAGCTGTTGACAGAAGAAGAATACCTTGATTTACTCGATACATTACCAGCAGAAAACCAAATGCTGGATAATGCCGATCCTAACAAATTTATCGCCAAAATGGGTGCTGAGGCTGTTAGGGATATGCTGATGAATCTGGATTTGGATCAGTTGTCTTATGATTTGCGTCACCAAGCCAATAATGAAACCAGCCAGCAGCGTAAATCAGAAGCATTGAAGCGCCTGCGCGTTGTAGAATCTTTTCGCGATGCTCAAACACGTATTGAAAACCGCCCTGAATGGACGATTATTCAGTATTTGCCAGTTGTACCACCAGAATTGCGGCCATTAGTGCCTTTGGATGGTGGCCGTTTTGCCAGTTCTGACTTGAATGATTTATATCGCCGTGTGATCATTCGTAACAATCGTCTAAAGCGTCTTTTGGAAATTAAAGCGCCAGAAGTGATTTTGCGTAATGAGAAACGAATGCTTCAGGAAGCCGTTGATTCATTATTTGATAATTCACGTAAGTCTAATGCTGTAAAAGCAGAAGGTGGCCGTTCTTTGAAATCATTAAGTGATATTCTTAAAGGTAAACAAGGGCGTTTCCGTCAGAACCTTTTGGGTAAACGTGTTGATTATTCTGGACGTTCAGTTATCGTTGTAGGCCCTACATTGAAATTGCATGAATGTGGTATTCCTAAAGGAATGGCTGCTGAATTATTCAAACCATTCGTTATCCGTAAATTGATAGAGCGTGGTGTTGTTAAAACAGTAAAATCAGCTAAAAAATTAGTTGACCGTAAAGAGCCTGTTATCTGGGAGATTTTGGAAAATATTCTTAAAGGTCACCCTGTAATGCTTAACCGTGCGCCAACGCTGCACCGTTTATCCATGCAGGCTTTCCAGCCTAAATTAATTGAAGGAAAAGCAATACAGCTTCACCCACTTGTTTGTGGTGCATTTAACGCCGATTTTGACGGTGACCAGATGGCTGTACACGTACCTTTGAGCCATGCAGCTATTTTGGAAGCACAAATTTTGATGCTTTCAGCACATAATATGTTGAACCCGCAAAATGGTACACCTGTAACATTGCCTTCTCAGGACATGGTATTGGGACTGTACTATATCACCAAAGAACGGAAGTCAACAGACGATATAAAGGTAAAAGGGGAAGGCGGTGTTTTCTACTCTGCAGAAGAGGTCATGATTGCCTATAATGAAGGCAAATTAGATTTGCACGCAGCAATTAGAGTAAGAGCTCGCCAGGAGGATGAAGAAGGTAATATGGTCATGAAATTGATTGATACTACCATGGGGCGTGTGATGTTTAATATTGCGACACCAGAATCCATTCCTTTTATCAATGTTTTACTGACAAAGAAAAACTTGAAAAGAGAGATTGGTATCATATTAGAACGTACAAATTTTGCTGTAACGGCAGAATTTTTAGATAAAATCAAAGACTTAGGATTTAAATGGGCCTTTAAAGGCGGTTTGTCATTTAACTTAGGTGATTTGATTACACCTTCTATTAAGTTCTCCACACTAGAGTCTGCTCAAGATGAGGTAGATGAAGTTTGGGATAACTATAATATGGGCTTGATTACCAATAACGAACGTTATAACCAGATTATTGATAAGTGGACGTATGCGGATAATCGTATTACAGATACGTTGATGAAAGAATTAGCAACACATAAACAAGGGTTCAACTCTGTATATATGATGCTTGATTCTGGTGCACGTGGGTCTAAACAACAGATTAAGCAGTTGTGTGGTCTTCGTGGATTGATGGCTAAGCCGAAAAAATCAGGCGATACAGGAGGTGCGGTTATTGAAAACCCAATCCTTTCTAACTTCGTGGATGGCCTTTCAGTATTGGAGTACTTTATCTCTACGCACGGTGCGCGTAAAGGTTTAGCCGATACCGCTTTGAAAACAGCCGATGCGGGTTATTTGACACGTCGTTTAGTAGATGTGGCGCAGGATGTGGTTATCATGGAAGAAGATTGTGATACTTTACGTGGGCAGGATACAACAGCTTTGGTTCAGAATGATAAAGTTGTTGAAACACTATCTTCCCGTATCGAAGGCCGCTATACGCTTCATCCTGTATTCCATCCAGAGACAAAGGAAATGATTCTTGACGCAGGAGAATATATTGATAGTGTGATGGCAGCTCATATTGAGAATGAAAATGTAGAAATGGTTTCTATTCGTTCTGTTTTGACCTGTGATGTAAAGCGAGGCGTTTGCGTTAAATGTTATGGTAAAAACCTTGCAACAGGACGTATTGCGGAAAGGGGAGATGCTGTTGGTATTATTGCGGCACAATCAATTGGTGAACCTGGAACACAGTTGACATTACGTACATTCCACGTAGGTGGTATTGCGAGTGTAAGTAAAACAGAGTCTGAATTGATAGCTAAAGTCGGAGGTGTCTTAGAATTTGATGGTATCCGTACGACTGTTAATTTAGATGATGGTAAGAAAACCAATGTTGTTCTTTCAAGAACAGGAGAGGTTAAAATCATTGATCCAGAAACCAAGCGTCAATTTTCTTCACATCACGTTACTTATGGTTCTACGCTTCATGTAAAAGATGGGCAGACAATAGAAAAAGGTGATTTGATTTGTGAATGGGATCCATTTAATGCAGTTATTATTTCTGAATTTGATGGTATCGCTCATTTTGATGATGTTGAAGAAGGTGTGTCTTATCGTTTAGAACGGGATGATCAAACAGGCCACGCAGAGAAGGTTATTGTAGCTTCTAAGCGTAAGCGTAGGATTCCTACTATTCGCATAGTAAGTAAAGCAGGCGAAGAATTGCGTTCTTATAACTTACCTGTGGGTTCTTATATTTCTATTGATGAAGGTCAGGAAATTAAAGCAGGACAGAAAATTGTTAAGATTCCTCGTCAGATGGGTAAAATCGCGGATATCACAGGTGGTTTGCCTAGGGTAACCGAGCTTTTTGAAGCACGTAATCCTTCTAATCCAGCAGTAACTTCAGAAATTGATGGTATTGTTAGTTTTAGCGCAAAAATTAAGCGTGGTAATCGTGAGGTTGTTATTACTGCTAAAGATGGGCAGAAACATAAGTACTTAATCAAGTTGTCTAAACATATTCTTGTACAAGAGGGTGACTTCGTGCGTGCAGGAACGCAATTATCTGATGGTGCTATCGCTCCTCGCGATATTTTAAATATCAAAGGGCCTTTCGCCGTTCAGGAGTATTTAGTGAATGGAGTTCAGGAGGTCTATCGCTCACAAGGTATTACGATCAATAATAAACATATTGAAGTCATTGTACGCCAAATGATGCGTAGATATCAAATTCTTGATTCTGGAGATACACCATTCCTAGAAGGTGAAGCTGTTGAACGTTATGATTTCCTTGCTACAAACGATGAAATTTACGACAAGAAAGTGATTACAGGTGCAGGTGATTCAACTAAGTTGAAAGCAGGCCAATTGGTGACATTACGCCAGGTAAGAGAAGAGAATTCTTACCTCAAACGTAATGATAAAAAATCAGTGACTTTCCGTGATGCACAATCAGCAACTTCTAAGCCTGTATTACAAGGTATTACCAAATCTTCATTAGGTGTGGTCAGTTGGATTTCTGCTGCATCATTCCAGGAAACAACGAAGGTGTTGAGTACGGCTGCCATTGGTGCCAAGCGTGATGCTTTACTTGGATTGAAAGAAAATGTTATTGTTGGTAAGAAAATTCCAGCAGGTACAGGAATGCGTGAATACGATGATCTTTTTGTAACGACAAAAGAAGCGCAGGATGCCTGGGAGTCTCGTCGTGCAGAAATGGAAGAACTAGAAGATTATTAGTCACTAGAATAAGGGGTTCTACTGCCATTTTGATGGGTAATAATATTAACAACAGGATACTGACCTTTGGTGTAGGTGGAAAAAGTCTCCAGTATTCAGTTAGCAGTAGTAATGACTACTAACTGAATACTGGAGACTAAGAGTTTGTTGGGAAATTAAATTTCCAAACAAGCTCTAAAATACATCTCTTAAAAAAGTATCGATCCTATAATCAAATAGCTTCCATCAAATTAGGAGTAGAATCAAATAAGGAAAGCATAGTTTTGAGTCTTTGCCTTCCTGTAAATATAAAAGCCTTTTTTCGATTTTGGTCGGGAAGGGGCTTTTTTGTTGGGAAAATGTTCTTATATTCGGAAAAAATAAAATTATGGATTTTGAATATACTGCCAAAGCAAAAACGCTGATAGAACAGGTACAGGCTTTTATGGAGGCCAATATATATCCTGTTGAAAAAGAAGTTGATCTTTTTAATCACAAACCTGAAAATTATTGGAAAAAATGGCCAGGTTTGGAAGGCTTAAAACAAAAAGCACGAGATGCAGGTTTATGGAATTTATTTTTGCCTAAAACTTATGGTGACTGGTCGCCAGGCTTGACTAACTTGGAATATGCATCTTTAGCAGAATTAATGGGAAGGGTAAGATGGGCATCAGAAGTCTTTAACTGTAGCGCGCCAGATACAGGAAATATGGAAGTGTTGGCACGTTATGGTTCAGAAGAACAGCGAAACCAGTGGCTAAAACCCTTGATGGCAGGCGAAATACGATCGGCTTTCCTAATGACAGAGCCTGATGTTGCTTCTTCGGATGCAACAAATGTGCAAACGTCTATTGTTGCGGATGGGGATGATTATGTCATAAATGGACGTAAATGGTGGTCTTCAGGCGCGATGGATCCCGCTTGTAAAGTGGCGATAGTAATGGGTAAAACCAATCCTGACGCGGGTCGCCATATACAGCAAAGTATGGTGTTAATACCACTGAATACGCCAGGGGTAGAGATTATTCGGCCTTTGTCGGTATTTGGTTATTATGATTCACCAGAAGGGCATGCAGAAATTTCTTTGACGAATGTGCGTGTACCTAAGAGCAACTTGATATTAGGAGAGGGAAGAGGTTTTGAGATTGCTCAAGGGCGTTTGGGGCCAGGGCGTATTCATCATTGTATGCGCTTGATTGGTATGGCACAGCGGGCATTGGAATTGATGTCGGCTAGGGCTGCTGACCGGGTCGTTTTTGGCCGCCCGTTGATGACTTTTAGCAGTATTCGTCAGGAGGTAGCCCTTTCTAGGTGTGAAATTGAACAAGCCCGTTTATTGGTGCTTTCTGCTGCTGATAAAATGGATAAAAAAGGGAATAAAGAAGCGAAAGATTTAATTGCAATGATTAAAATTGTTACACCTTCAATGACTCAAAAAGTGGTTGATCGGGCAATGCAGATTTTTGGAGGAATGGGTGTATGTAGTGATACGCCTTTACCTGGTTTTTTTGCGGGTGCGCGTGTACTTCGTTTAGCGGATGGGCCAGATGAGGTGCATTTATATCAGTTGGGGAAAAACACGATTAAGAAGTATATGTAGCTTGTAAGTACCTGAGCACAAATAAACGATACTTGTAATTACTTAGCACCTAAACCTTAAAGTAGCTAAACACATAGGCTCAACTTGTTCCGCAGAATTGCGGAATAGAACACAACCTGTTCCGTAGAATTACGGAATAGTCTTGGCAAAATTTCATTTCATGAAATTTTGCCCTATTCCGCAATTCTGCGGAACAAGTCGTTTCTATGTGTTTCAAAAGGAAGACCTAAGTAGTT
>Ga0256839_1004586_pt1 | contig 13380 bp, 11 predicted proteins | sample 354166metaG_FD_185968 | JGI IMG/M metagenome (GOLD analysis project Ga0256839, IMG submission 185968) | Hydrothermal vent microbial communities from Mid Atlantic Ridge, Atlantic Ocean - 354-166 | ecosystem: Environmental > Aquatic > Marine > Hydrothermal vents | place: Atlantic Ocean: Mid... | reverse complement strand
AGAAGTGAAACGACTTAGCGCCGATGATAGTGTGGGGGCTCCCATGTGAAAGTAGGTCACTGTCAGGCTTTTATTTTAAGAAGACCCCATCCAGATTCTGGATGGGGTCTTTTTTTTGCCTGCGTGGTAGGAGTAGTGATAGTTACGCTGAGTGGTTTTATTTGCGGGATTAATCAGAGATAATCAGCGTATGGCTGTTTACGAAATAATTAAATATATACACATTGGCTGTGTTGTTTTATCGCTGTCCGGCTTTTGCCTTCGTTCATATTTTTTACTGTGTGACCCTGAAAAGCTCTCTTTAGCATGGCTTAAATACCCACCGCACATGGTTGAGACTCTGCTGTTGCTTTCTGCCATTGCGATGCTTCCTTTGCTTGGGCAATATCCGTTTGTTGATGGTTGGCTAACAGCCAAACTGGTTGCGATGCTGCTTTATATTGGTGTTGCTGGTTACACGCTTCATGCCGCACGGACTTTTAGGCTGAAATTGGCTTTTATCGCTTTGTCGCTGTCTATTTTTCTGTATATTGTGGGTGTTGCTCTCTTTCACGATTATTACTCATGGCTTTCTCCTGTTATTGGCGTTTAATAGATCTCAGATCAAGTCACGCATGTTTTATGCTGGTTGAAACCGCCCTCATTTATCCCGTAAATTGCATCAATAGAACAACTATTACTGCGCATTTCGGAACAAATGGGAACAATTTCCTCTCAGCCTAAATTCATCCAGACTTGATCAGAGGCTCCTTAATCACCCTGATGAGTGATAGAATAACGGCTTTATCTCTTCGATAGTTTTTGTCATGCATGATGTTGCCCTCTACATACTTAAACAGCTCTCAGTCGATCGATTTTATTCGGGTAGTCAGCTTGCGCGTGAGCTTGACGTTAGTCGAACCGCTATCTGGAAGCATATTCAAATGCTGGGTGTTTATGGTGTCGATATCTATTCACTGCCTGGCAAAGGGTATAGACTTGCTGAGCCGGTTGAGTTGTTAGATCAAAAAAGAATTTTTAAGGGCTTGCAAGGGTTTCATTTGATCAGCAGTGTGGAGGTTCTCTCCTCAATTGATTCAACAAATCGTTACTTATGGCAGCAGGCACATAATGGTGAGCCAAGCGGGTCGGTGGTTTTTTCTGAATTTCAGAGTGCAGGGCGAGGTCGCCGAGGCCGGCAGTGGGTCTCGCCTTTTGCAAAAAACATCTATTGTTCGTTGCTTTGGCGTTATGACGATACGCATAATGGTATTGGCGGCCTGAGTCTTGCTATTGGTATAGCCGTGGTCAATACTCTCGAAGAAATGGGTATTTCTGGTATAGGCCTCAAGTGGCCAAACGACCTTCTTTTTGGCGGCAAGAAAGTGGCGGGTATCCTTTTGGAGATGTCGGGTGATCCCTGTGGCTCCGGTTGCGTGGTAATCGGTATCGGTATCAATGTTGATATGAAAGGCTTTAGTGACTCCAGTGCGATTACGCAGCCATGGACTGATTTGGTTGAGTTAAAATGTGATTCAGATATATCACGTAATGAACTCTCCATACTGTTGTTGAGATCAATTAATCAGGCCTTGTTGAATTATAAACAAAATGGCCTGACTCAACTGATTCCGCGCTGGAATGAGCTTGATGTTATGTTTGGAAAAGAGGTTGTTATTCAGGGTGTCAGCAATACCTTAAAGGGTGTTGCCCGAGGGATTGATGAGAGTGGTGCATTGCTGTTGTTGAGTAGTGGTGAAATCCGTCGAATTCATAGTGGTGAGGTCAGTTTGCGCCTTGCTGAAAATAGTGGTGATTTATGTTGTTAGTAGATATTGGTAATAGTCGAATTAAATGGGCTGTTAGCAATGATAGTGAATTTAGATCGATTGGAGAGGCTGAATATGTCTCTAAAGAGCTTGGTTCACAGTTAGATGCGATGTTGTGCTCTGTTGAAAAGCAGGTGGTTGTCGCTGTCTCTTCTGTCGCCTCACCTCGTGTTGTTAAAGCGTTTAGTGGCTGGGTAGAAGAGCGCTGGCAGAGTGAGGTTTTGGTAGTCAAGACAGGCAAACAACAGGGTAAGCTGCTTAATGGTTATGTTAACCCTGAACGACTGGGTGTTGACCGATGGCTGGCGATGATTGCTGCAACGGATGAGGGGCGTGTTGGTGTGCCGGCTTGTGTGATTGATTGCGGGAGTGCAATCACGATTGATGTGATTGGAGGTGATGGCCAGCATTTGGGTGGTATGATCACTCCCGGTTTATCTTTGATGCGTAATGCGCTAGTTAAAGGTACTCGTGGTATTCGTTTGAAAGATGAGTTGCCGGCTGAAGTAAGCCTTCTTGCCAGAGATACAGAGGGAGCGGTTATCGGTGGTACGCTCTATGCCGCTGTCGCCATGCTTGATCGAGTCTGTGGCGATATAGTGGTTAGCACTGGCTGCGATACTCGTTTTTTTATTACTGGCGGCGATGCGCCCACGCTTATTCCTCTGTTGGATAAGGAATTTGAGTATGATGCGAACTTGGTTCTTAATGGTCTGTTGTGTGTTAGCCGCCAGATGAGCGAAGTGTAGTTTTTTCTGTTTGAAAATGAGGGTTGAATGAAGGTTTTCATTGCCATATTAATTGTGCTGAATGGTCTGGTTTTCTACCTTTATCAGCAAGGCGTGGTTGAGGTCGCCAAGAGTGATGTTAGCGCAGCTTACGTTGTGGATGAGCCTTTACTTGAACTCGCCTCAGAACGGCCTGACTTGCCAGTGGCACCACCAGCTGAAGAGATAACATACTGTTATGAGGTCAAGGGGTTGGTTGAAACCTCGATGTTTGATCAGTTGATTGAACAGCTAACAGCGTTAGAGTTGCCATTTGAAAGTGATCATCAGCAGGTCGAGGAGGCTGATAGCTACTGGGTATATGTCCCTGCGCAGGAGACGCTAGGGAAAGCAAGAGAAATAGAGCAAGCGTTGGTTGATCTGGGAGTTAAAGACCTCTACGTCATAGAGGCGGGTAGAAACAAGAATAGTATCTCATTGGGCTTATATACACAGCATGCCGCTGCACTCGATCGGTTGGCGTGGTTTGCAAGCAAAAACATTACGGTATTAGTCGCTCCGCGCTATAAGACTCACCACATTTACAGTGTCAATCTAGGGCCGCTCTCCTCATCGCAAAATGAAAAAATATCAGAAATAATGGATGAGCAATTTTCTTTGCTTAAATATGAAAATAATCTGTGTAATTGATTGTAATTAAAACGGCTTTTGAGTATTATGCACCACGTCGCCGGTATAGCTCAGCTGGTAGAGCAACTGACTTGTAATCAGTAGGTCCGGGGTTCGACTCCTCGTGCCGGCACCATACAAAACACCTTGTATTTCAAGGTTAAAAAGCCCTCATTATGAGGGCTTTTTTTATGCGCCTCATCTGCTCAAATCGGCTACTCCTTATTGATGGAGTCCGGCGATTATCGACGTTTAAAGATCTCGCGAGCATCATAACCAAAACGCTCACGCAAAATGTTGTAGAGGTCGCCCGGATCATTGAAAAACTCTTTTACCGCATAGGTGTCGTTATACTCTTCGAGCACCAGGTAGGCACCTAGGTTGTAGTAGAGCGCTTGAAGCTGGTAGCTTTCACTACTGGGAACAACTAGATCGGCGGGGATGATCTCTATGGTCGTCACTTTCTCTGCAATGGCTATGTTAAGGATCCTCTGCTGCTCCCAATAAGACATTTTATAAAAACGCCCCGCAATAAAAGCGGCATTACTGTAAGAGGTCATACTGGGGAAATACTTCACATCGATATCGGCATCCGTCAGCCGTTTATAGTCCGCTGCGCCTAACTGCAATGCACTAAATATACCCTTGGCAAAACTACTGGAAGCTTGCGCTGATTTTTTTTCGTAAATTCGTAGCAGACCATGGGAAAACCAGTGCAAGCCCTTGTTTTTACCATCACTCAGTCGATCCATCATGGGCTCTAATAGTCCAACACGCGCCAACAGCACATGGAATAGATAGGAGTTTGCAAGAAAGCCGTTTTCTATTTCGTGTTTGCCCTCAGGGCTTCGTAGATAAGCCAGTAGTGTGCGCCGAGCATTCGTTAAATTACCCTCTTGCTTGGCAGACTCCCAGATTGTTAGCAGTACTTCATTCAACTCCATACGAGCCGCATAGGGCAGCGAAGCGAAGGGGATCGGCTCTTCTTCTATTAGCTCTTCTGCTAAATTCCCCTCTGGTTCAGCGGCGAACGACAGCGGTGGCAGTAAAAACAGATAGATAAGAGCAACGCCAACACAGAGGCGATAGATCAAAATATTATCTGTAGAGGGTGTAGGGTTTAAAATAGCGTTTGTCCTGATAAATATGATCAAAATAGATGGAGGTTGATATGAATATCGGCCTTTTAAAATAATCCATAAATCATGCATGATCAGTCTGTTTATTCGGGTTAGTCTGTTTACGCAGATAATAACGTCTATATTATCACAGGCTTGCGAGCTGCCTCACAAAACATAACCCTCGGCTACAGGAAGTATCGATATGTTGCTACGCCCACTGCTGTTTATTTTTTTCCTCTTGCCAATCACCGTAGTTGAAGCGGTAGATCAAGCGCGTGAACGGTTATTGGCTGCGGAGTTAGTCGAGCGTATTGGTGGCCATGAGGCGCTCTGGTTAAACGATAATAGTGGGCGCTTTTTGAGCTTAAAAGTTGAGCGTCCTGAGGTGGAAAAGCGGGGTGGAGTTATTCTATTGCATGATATGGGTGCTCACCCAGACTGGCCTGAGGTGATTTCACCACTGCGCTATGGCTTGCCTAAAAGTGGCTGGCCCACCTTGTCACTCCAGTTGCCACTGCTGAGTAATGAAGTGGCGTTGACGGCTAAAAATCAGCAGAAAATTATTGATCAGGCACAGGCTCGTATTGTGGCTGCTGTGGAGTATTTTACCGGTATTGGAGTCTACAATATTGTCTTGATTGGTCATGGTCTAGGCGCGACAGCGATTAGCTATTTCTTATCGGGTGAGTTGGAGCCAAGGCACGCTGTTTATATCAAGGCTTTTATTGCAATACGTTTCCGTATTCACGAGAAATTACCCAAAGTCTATTTACCTGAAAACCTGTTACAACTAAAAACAGCGCTGCCGATACTTGATATACTGGGTACCCAGGAGTCAGATGACGTGCAGCAACATGCTCGTGAGCGCAAAGCGGTCGCGATGCAGGCGCAAAGCTTGAATTATCGACAAGAGCGAGTGAGCAGCGCCAATAATAACTTTTGGGCTGCTGAAGGGGTGCTGCTTTCGCGCATTATGGGCTGGCTTAGGCTAAATGCGGCAGGCACGGAGGTCGTTCTGGAACCGCTTAATCCGTAACATAATCAGCAACTCAATTTTTGAAGAGAATCACTTAAGGAACCTCTGATTAAGTCATGAATACTTTATACTGGCTGAAACCGCCCTCATTTATCCCGAAAACCACACCAATAGAGCGACTATTGCTGCGCAATTCGGAACAAATGAGAACAATTTCCTCTCAGCCTAAATTCATCCAGACTTAATCAGAGGTTCCTTAAATGATCGCATTTGCCAAAATCATGCATATTCTTGCCGCGACCCTCTGGGTTGGTGGCATGTTTTTCGCCTATGTGGCTCTGCGCCCTGCGGCCAGTGCGACCTTGGAGCCCTCACAACGCCTCCCTTTGTGGGGGAAAACATTGGCTAAGTTTTTTACTTGGGTCTGGGTGGCGATCATCATGCTTCCCGTAACCGGCTTCTGGATGGTCTTTAATCTGTTTCCGGATATGTTATCAATTGGCCTGCATGTGCACATCATGACACTGCTGGGGATTTTGATGATTCTGGTTTTTCTAGCGGTCTTTTTTGTTCCCTACATCCAGTTGCGCCTTGCCTTGATGGATGAGGATTACAAAAAAGCGGCTAAACACCTCAACTGGATTCGCATTGGGGTGTTGATCAATCTGATATTGGGGCTTATCACTATGGCTATCGGTAGTGGTGGTCGCTACCTGTTTTAGGCCAATTGTTAGCCGGGTGATTTCATGGGTTTGCGGCTACCTCCCCTTGTTGCGTATCGCCTCCTGAACATTGGGGAGTTGGCTGATTTTAGTGAGTACCCGGCTCAACTGATCTAAGCTACTGATTTCGATAGTTAACATCATATCGACTTGTAGGTTGTTTGGATTGGTATGTGTTTTTGAGGCGAGAATATTGACGCTATCATGGGTGAGTACCGAGAGCACGTCACGCAGCAGTCCGGTGCGATCAAATGCGATCACCTTGATGTCCACGGGATAAGTGCTGTTCGCCTCACCCTCCCAACCAACTTCAATTAATCGCACGTTGTTTTCACTGCGCAGTTGCATGGCATTACTACAGCTACGGCGATGGATGGTGACACCCCGCCCCTGGGTGATATAGCCGACAATGGGGTCGCCGGGTACGGGTTTGCAGCAGTTGGCCATGTGGGTGAGCAGGTCGCCAACACCATGGATCAAAACATCACCGGAGCTGCTTTTGCGCGGCGTGCTTTTCTGTTTGAAGTTATCTCTTAAGGAGTCGCTATGCTCGTGCAGTGACTCCTGTAGCACATTCATCACGGTGCCCATTTTGATATCGCCACGGGCAATCGCAGCCATAAAACTATCCAGCTGTTCAAACTTCATCCGCCTAGCCAGCTTCTCTAAATTGGTACCCCCTACATTCAGTCGGCCTAGCTCCCGCTCCAGCAGCTTTCGCCCCTCGAGCACATTCTTGTCAAAATCCTGGTGTTTGAACCACTGTAAAATGCGTGAACGTGCGCGTGATGTTTTGATGTAACCGAGGTGAGGGTTTAGCCAGTCTCGGGTAGGTGAGCCATTTTTAACATTGAGGATTTTGACCTGCTCACCATTTTTCAGCTGATGGCTCAGGCTCGTGATACGCCCGTTTACCTCGGCACCTCGGCAGCCGTGCCCCACATCCGTATGAATCGCATAGGCAAAATCAATGGGGGTAGCCCCTTGAGGAAGGTCCAATATTTTCCCCTTGGGGGTCAATACATAAACCCGGTCACTGAGCACATCTGATTTGAACTGGTCGATAAAATCACTGGCATCGATAGCCTCCTCTTTCCACTCCAGTACCTGCCTTAACCAGGCGACCTTTTCGTTAAACCCCTCCTCAAACCTGCCCCCCTCTTTATAGCGCCAATGCGCGGCCACGCCATATTCAGCATGGTGATCCATATCCTGGGTGCGAATTTGCACCTCAACCGTTTTACCCTCAGAACCCATCACTGCGGTGTGCAGCGAGCGGTAGTTATTCCCCTTGGGTGTGGCGATATAGTCATCAAATTCACCCGGCACATAAGACCAAAGGCTATGCACAATGCCCAGCGCGCTATAACATTGTGAAATCTCTTCCACCACTACACGCACGGCGCGCACATCAAAAATATTTTCGAACTCCAGCTGCTTGCGTGTCATCTTTCGCCAGATGCTATAGAGGTGTTTAGGGCGGCCTTTTACCATCGCTTTGATGCCCGCTTGCGCCAAATGCTCCTTCAGAGTATTCACAAAAGTATCGATATACTCCAGCCGCTCAATACGTCGCTCATCCAGCTTGGAGGCGATGTAATGATAACTCTCAGGATCAAGGTATTTTAAAGCAAGATCTTCCAGCTCCCACTTGACTTGCCAAATGCCCAGACGATTGGCCAAGGGCGCTACAATCTCGAGTGTTTCACGGGCGATACGTTGGCGGCGCTCTTTTGAGAGCGCACCCAAGGTGCGCATGTTGTGAGTACGATCCGCCAGCTTGATCAGCACAACCCGCACATCTTCGGCCATTGCCAATACCATTTTTCGGAGATTTTCGGCGTAGAGGTGCTGCTTGTCGGGTAGTGGTTCATCATTGCGCCAACCTGGCAGGCGGCGCATTTTGGTGACCGAGGCGACCAGTGTGGCGACATCCTCACCAAATTGCTGGTGCAGATCGTCAAGTGTTACCGCAGTGTCTTCGATGGTGTCATGCAGCAGTGCGGCAATGATGGTGTTACTGTCCATGCGTAAATCAGCCAAAATATCGGCCACCGCAACACAATGTAAAATGTAGGGGATACCAGAGGCACGCGTCTGCCCACTATGAGCATGATCAGCCACCTCATAAGCGCGGCGAATGGATCTCATCTCCGACTCATTGCGACCGTTATGAACGTGCGTAAGCCACCCCTCTAGATCAAAGGGGTGCTTACCATCAATACCAAATTCTGAGGTTGCTCTAGATACCATGATGACTCTTTAGTGATGTCTGATTAAGTTGGTGACGATTTCAGCCAGCATTTTTTGTGAAAGTACTTTGCAGTGAATGACTTAGGGGTTAGCTTGCTGGCGTTGACGCTGGTCATGTTTTAATTCATCTGCTTACCCAATAATACCACTACAGATGCCAACTGAATTAGTGGTTTCTTGCGGTGGATGTATTGGGCAGTGTGATTCTGAACGTGGTTTGCTGTTGGTTTGAGTGGGCTTGGATGGTGCCGCCGTGTGCTTCGATAATGGATTTCACAATCGCCAGCCCTAGGCCTGCGCCTTCTCCATTGCGTTGGCGCGAGGGGTCGATGCGGTAGAAGCGGTCGAAGAGTTTGGTGAGGTGTTCATCAGGAATAGCGGTGCCGGGGTTTTTTACTTGGATGATGGTTTCATTTTCACTGTGCTCCAGTTGCACGGCGACGGCTTGCTCTGTCGGGGTGTGGCGGATGGCGTTGGATAATAGATTGCTGAATGCCCGCCGTAACATCAGCCGGTCACCCTGAATGTGGCTGTCTCCTTCTAGCCGTAGTGAGATGCGACACTCTTCTGCCCAGGCTTCGTAGTAGTCGAACAGGTTGAGCAGTTCGGCTCTTAAATCAATTTTTTCGGTATTAAGGGGGCTTAGGTTGTTGTCTGCCTTGGCTAAGAAGAGCATGTCGCCGATCATCTGCGCCATGCGCTCATACTCCTCTATGTTGGAGTAGAGTATCTCTTGGTACTCCTCGATATTGCGTGCTTGTGAGAGGGCGACCTGGGTCTGGGTCATTAAGTTGGTCACCGGGGTGCGCAGTTCGTGGGCGATGTCGGCGGAGAAGTTTGAGAGACGGTTGAAGGCCTCTTCCATGCGTTGGAGCAGTTCATTAAATGTGTGGGCAAGTTCGGTGAGTTCGGCGGGAACAATGTCGGGGTTGAGGCGGGTGTTGAGTTGGCTGGCGCGGGTTTGGCTTATCTGTTGCACAATGTTGCGCAGTGGACGGTGGCCTTGTTGCACCGCTATCCAGCTCAATGCACTCATGATGATGATGCCCAGTATCACCATCAGCCATAGAGTGTGACGAAACTCTTGGATGAAGTGCAGGTGGAAGTCGATGGCGACGGCGATGATGACGTGATAATTACCGCCATTTGTAGCGGGGAACCGCTGGGTGAGTATGCGGTAGCTGTGGTGGTCATCACGCCATCGCTGAATGTCGTTTTGACTCGCTGTTATGGATGAGAGATCCGGGCCAGGGCTGCGATAGAGTATCTCTCCTGCGGGGGTTTTGATGTAGAGCAGTGGCCCGTGGTGGCCGATGAGAATGTCATCCAGGCGCTGTTGGATACTGTTCGGTTGGTTGAAATTGGTGTGCCGTGTGGTGAGTGCGCGCTCTACCGCTTGGGCGATTACTTTGAGCTCTTTGATATCTTCTTGGGCAAAGTGTTCATTGATTGAGCGTTCGATGAGCCAGCCAAAGGCCAGAAAAACCACGGTGGCGGCGATGCTGAAGAAGAGGGTTAAACGGTATGTTAGGGAGATCGGGCGTTTCATTTATTCAGAGCTTCCTTAACCGCTGCTATCCGGTGTGTCGATCATGTAACCCATGCCGCGCACGGTCTGAATCAGCTTCAGCTCAAAGTCGTCATCTATTTTTCCACGCAGGCGGCGGATCGCCACATCGATCACATTGGTGTCACTGTCAAAGTTCATATCCCAAACCTGAGAGGCGATGAGTGAGCGGGGCAGCACTTCACCTTGGCGGCGCACCAGCAGCTCTAGCAGGGAAAACTCCTTTGCCGTCAGGTGGATGCGTTTGCCGTTGCGACTGGCGCGGTGACGGGCTAAATCTAGCTCCAGGTCGGCGACTCTCAGGCTCATTTCGGTGGCGGGTACGCTGCTGCGGCGTAGTAGGGTGCGTACTCGGGCCAGTAGTTCGGCGAAGGCAAAGGGTTTGACCAAGTAGTCGTCGGCACCTAGCTCCAGCCCTTTTACTCTGTCATCGACGCTATCCCGGGCGGTGAGAAAGAGCACCGGAACGTCTTTGCCCGCTTCGCGCAGTGATTTCAGGATGCGCCAACCGTCAACATCGGGCAGCATAATATCCAGTATCATGAGGTCATAGTCACCGGTCATGGCCAGGTGGTGCCCATCCAGTCCGTTATGCGCCAAATCGACGATAAAGCCAGCTTCACCTAGCCCCTGCTTGAGGTATTCACCAGTTTTAATCTCATCTTCAACAATCAATATTTTCATTCTAATAGGGTAGTCCACGGCATCTGTCATGAGTATGACAGCAACATTACAAAATTGTAATGCTACCGTCACCCCAGTGACAGTCGATATTCACTACTCTTAATCCAAAATATCCATGGGGTAGCTGATTTGTATTTTCGTTCTCAAAATTGTCATTCGCTCACGCGGGTGCTGCTGGCAGCGGCGCTGATGTTGGGGTTGCACACCGCGCAGGCGGCGGAAGGGCTCTCTCTGGATAACGCGGTAGCCGAGGCTTTGAGCGCCAACCCCGGTTTGGCGGCGATTGGCGCTAGGGCCCAAGCGCTGGCGGAGATACCCGAACAGTCGAATACGCTGCCCGACCCGGTGCTGTCTATTAATCTGGCTAACTTGCCACTGGATAGTTTCTCTTTTACCCAAGAGGGGATGACGCAACTCCAGGTAGGCATTACTCAGGCGCTCCCATACCCCGGAAAACTGGCATTGCGCTCTGAAGCGGCGCTGCATGAAGTGGGCGCGGCAGTGGCAGATGTGGCAGAAAAACGGTTGCAACTGGTGCGAGATATTAAAACGGTGTGGTGGAATATCTTCTATCTGGACCGGGCGCTGGAGGTGATTGCGCAGAATCAGATTTTACTGGCTCAGTTTGTCAATGTTGCCGAGGTGCGCTATACGGTTGGCCGAGGCTTGCAGCAGGATATTTTGTTGGCACACTTGGAGTTGTCCACATTGAGTGATAGTGCACTTCGTGCCGAAAATATGCGGAAAAATGAGGTGAACCGCCTGAATGTGTTGATGGACCGCCCGGCACGACAGGAGGTTCAGTTGCCCCTTTCGGTTGAGGAGGCGCTGCCACTATTGAATAGCCCAGAGGCGTTGCAGCAACAGGCTGAAACGATTCGCCCGAAACTAAAAGCGCAGAGTGAGCGCTTGAGCGCGGCACGCAGCCGGGTCGATCTGGCAAAAAAAGAGTATGCGCCCAACTTTAAGGTGGGTGCGGTCTATGGGCTGCGCAGTGGTCGCGATCCGGATGGTGGTCGCCGTGCTGACTTAGGCTCCATCATGTTCAGTATGAACCTTCCCCTATACACCGGCAGTAAGCAGGATCGGAGTGTTGATCAGCGCAATGCCGAGCGCTTGCAGCAGCAGTATCAGCTCCATGACCAACGCAACCAGGTGATCTCGCAAGTAGAGCAGGCGATGACTGATTACCACTACTCCCGCGAACGCACCGTGCTTTTTCAGCGGGAGATCATTCCCCAGGCGCGTCAAACGGTTGATGCGATGTTGGCGGGCTATCAGGTAGGTAAGGTCGATTTTCTTGATCTGGTGCGTAGTCAAACCACACTTTACAACTATGAAACCCAATATTGGAAGGCATTAAGTGCCGCGAATCAGGCCAAAGCGCGCTTAGTGGCTGCGGTTGGTGAGGAGAATGTTTATGAGTAAGGCGCTTATTAGCGTAGCCGTGATTACCGCGTTGGGTATCGGTTTTGGTGCAGGTTATCTCACATCCGGTTCACCTGTGGCAGGGGGTGGTGTGACGACAGACGGTTCATCCTCAGAGCGCAAGGTGCTGTTCTATCGCAACCCGATGAATCCGGCAATTACTTCGCCGGTTTTTACGCAGGATGAGATGGGTATGGACTATATCGCGGTCTACGCGGATGAAGATAAGCCGAAAGAGAAGGAGGTACTTTTCTATCGCAATCCAATGAATCCTGCGATCACCTCACCGGTCTTTATGCAGGATGATATGGGTATGGATTACATCGCTGTTTATGCCAATGATGGCGGCGCAGATGAGCCAGCGGGTACGGTGAGCATAGACCCCGTTACGGTACAAAATATCGGCGTGCGGACGGTATTGGCTGAAAAGCGCGAGCTGTCACGGGTGCTGAATGGTTTGGGGCGTGTCGATTTCAACGAGGAGCGTCTCTCGCGTCTGCACCCCAAGACCTCGGGCTGGGTTGAACAGTTAATGGTGGATGAAACCGGCAAAAAGGTGGGCAAAGATACGATTCTACTCGGTATCTACTCCCCCGATTTGGTTGCCGCGCAGCAAGAGTATCTGGTGGCGATGAATAACTGGGAAGCGCTGCGAGAGAGTGGTGCTGAACAGATGAAAAAGAGTGCCAAGACCATTCTTAGTAGTGCCCGTGATCGTTTGCAGCTATTTGATGTGCCTGAGCACCAAATTGTTGAGCTGGAGCAGAGCCGAAAAATCAAGAAGCAGCTCCATATTCACTCCCCTTTTGAGGGGCGGGTGATGCACATCGGAGTGCGTGAGGGGCAATATGTGACCCCTAAAGATGAGCTTTACCTGATTGCTGACTTGAGTCGAATCTGGGTTAATGTTGATATTTTTGAGGATGAGCTGAGTTGGTTGGCGTTGGGTGACCGCGCCGAAATGCGTGTGCGCGCAGAACCGGGTCGTACCTATAACGGAAAAATCACCTTTATTCACCCCACGCTAAACCGCAAGAGCCGTACCGTGCAGGTGCGCCTTGAGTTTGATAATGCGGATCAATCACTTAAGCCGGGCATGTTTGCTAATGTCGCACTCTATGTTGATCCGCAGCCTGATGCCGTTGTAGTGCCCACCGAGGCGATTATTCGCTCGGGTAGCCGTGAACAGCTGTTTATAGTGCGTGAGCCGGGTAAGTTTGAACCTCGTGAAGTGACTCTGGGGGTGAGCGCTGAAGGGTTTACCCAGATATTGTCGGGTGTTGAGCCGGGTGAAGAGGTGGTCACCTCCAGTCAGTTCCTGATCGACTCCGAATCCAAACTGCGTGAAGCCACGGCCAAGATGATGGCGGCAATAGAGGGTGGGGCAGCGGTGGATATGAGTGACATGGAGATGGATGATATGG
>Ga0256839_1004585_pt1 | contig 13380 bp, 7 predicted proteins | sample 354166metaG_FD_185968 | JGI IMG/M metagenome (GOLD analysis project Ga0256839, IMG submission 185968) | Hydrothermal vent microbial communities from Mid Atlantic Ridge, Atlantic Ocean - 354-166 | ecosystem: Environmental > Aquatic > Marine > Hydrothermal vents | place: Atlantic Ocean: Mid... | reverse complement strand
CGATCAGCAATCCCCGCACCCAGAAAGTGGGCGTGAAGTCATCCGGCCACTGCTTCCACGGCCGGCGGCTGCGCAGGACGAGCCAGCCCACGATAGGCACGAAAACCTGCCAGGGGATCTTCGCGGTGTCCCGCTTGCGGCGGTTTTTCTTAGCGGATTTCCGGCTCCGGGGCTCGGCCAGCCAGGGCCAGGGCAGCCGTCTGCCGCCTAGCAGCGCGGCCAGGCGGTCGGCCAGGGGGTTCCAGGGGCTCCAGGGCCGGGGCCAGTAGGCCAGGCGGTAGATGGCCAGGTTGGCCGCCGCCCCCAGCGTGGCTCCCAAGACAAAAACTCCTGCTGCCAGCAGCGTGTTCACCGGCGCGTGCTTTCCGAACGGGGGGGCAGGTCCAGGTGCCGAAGAATCTCCCCGGCCACCTCTTCCGGCGTCTTTTCCTGGGTGGGGATACTTATCCGGCTACAGGAAGCATACCACGCTTGCCGCCCGCGCAGCACCTGTTCCACTTCTTCGGTAATGCTTTTGCCGGTGAGGCTGGGCCGGGAGTGGGCCGAGTCGGGATCGGCCTCCAAGCGGGCGGCGATCACTTCCGGCGGGGCTTGCAGCCACACGACGAGATATTGGGGAGCTTGCAACAGCTGCCGGTTCTCCGGCAATACCACCACGCCTCCCCCGGCAGCCACCACCTGCGAGCGAGGTTCCTCCAGCACTTGGCGCAGCACCCGGTGTTCCCACTGGCGGAATCCGGCTTCGCCCTGCTGCTGGAACAGCTGGGCAATGGTTTGGCCGGCCTGCTGCTGAATCTGCTGGTCGGTATCGACCCACGCCCAGCCCAACGCTTCGGCCAGCAGCCGGGCCACGGTGGTCTTGCCCGTGCCGCGATACCCGATCAGCACGATCTTCCGCCAGGAACTCTCCTGCATTGTCTCCGGCTTCCGGGAGCGAGTGGGCAGGACGCCGCTGGGTGATGGCATTGCTGTCGGCGGCAGCGGCGCCTGCTTGAACCATCTTGGAACGGAAGACGATTTTTGCCAATATGAACTGCCGTTTGTCCGCCCTGTTTGTTTCTCGTCATCTTCCTTGATCGGTTCCCACGCACCAAGGGGGCAAACTCATGGCTATCCGCGTGGCGGTCGTCGGACCACGCCGGCGTCGTGAGGGGTTGGGCCCCTTTCTGATCCAGTATCTCCTCCAGCACGGGGCCAAACTGGTGGCCGTGGCCACCAGCCGCGGGGAAACGGCCCAACTGGCCGTTGAGGAAATCCATCGTCGCTGGGGAATTCGCCCGCGGGGCTACGCCTCGGTGGGGGAGATGGTCAGCCGGGAACGCCTGGATGCGGTGGTCATCTGTTCGCCCACCCGGCTGCACTTGCAGCACCTGCAGATGGCGGCCACGGTGGGACTGCACGTGTTGTGCGAAAAACCCCTGTGCTTCGACGGAAAACACTCCCCGGCCCTGGCCGTGCGAGGGATGCTCCACCAGTTTCAACGCGAAGGCCGCGTGCTGATGGTCAACCACCCTTGGCCCTACACGCTGGCGGCCCATCGCCGCTTGTACCCGCAGGCGCTTGTTTCCGGCACGGCTGCCCGCGACGTACAAGTGTGGCTGGCCCCTTCCTGCACGGGCGTGGAGATGATCCCCCATGCTTTCACCCATGCCCTGAGCTTGCTGCAGGCGGTCAGCTCCGCCCAGGGGCGGATTCTGCACCTGGACGTTCGCCCGCGGGCTGATGCAGCAGGGACCGTACGCGGCTGGGATATTGCGTTTCTGTACGGTCACGCGCAGGGCTCTACGGTTTTCCGCACCCGGTTGGTCCACCAGCCCAGGCAGCCTCGCCAGGCCGGTTACGCCATTGATTTGCAGTGGGTCCGCCGCCGGATTCTCTGGCCGCAGTACCGGCAGTATCTGGAGCCGGGCCACCCGGAACAAGCCCCGGCCCCGCTCTCCGGGCCGCCGGGGGCTCAGGCCGTGGAGCTAGAGGACCCGCTTTCGCTGCTGGTTGCGGACTTCCTCCGCCGCTGCAAGCAGGGGGGGATGGACCGTCGGGACTACAAGCTGGTGTTGACCCAGTTGGGCATGTTGTGGATGGTCTGGGAAGCGGCTTGTCGGGCGGTTGGGCAAAGCCCTCCGGCCGCAAGAGAGGAAACGCTGCCACCGATTTCCCGGGAAGAAACACGCGATTTTGATCCCCTATTTGCCCGAAAATCCAAACACGAACCCTTCTCCACCCCCTCCCCGAGCACGGACGCTCAAGGAACCGCCAAGGATGGACGACATTCACGAATTCCACGACTTTAGCCGCAAGCTGTTGCAACCCTCGCTGCTGCCGCGGGTGCGGGAATATGTCACCTGGTTCCGCCAGGCCCAACAGGCCCGACGCCAGGGCCACGCGCCCCCGCCCCCGCCCGACTGGGCCCCCGTCTCCATCAACCTGGATCTGACCACCGCCTGCAACTACCGCTGTGACCACTGCATCGATTGGGACATTCTCAACTCCGGCGTCAAGCACAAAGAAGAGGAGCTGCTGGAGTCGCTGCGGCAAATGGCCGCCCGAGGGCTCAAAAGCGTCATTCTCATCGGCGGCGGGGAGCCGACCGTCTATCCCCGGTTCGTGCAGGTGGTGCAGTTGCTCAAGGAGCTGGGCCTACAAGTGGCCGTGGTTTCCAACGGCGGGCGCAATGATCGCATTTACGAGGCCGTACAGTACATGACCGCCGGCGACTGGGTCCGCCTATCGCTGGATTCCGGCACCGACGAAACCTTCCAGCGGATGCACCGCCCGCGGCAAAAAGTCACCCTGGAGGAAATCTGCGGCTGGGTCCCGAGGATCAAGGACCGCAACCCCGCCGTGATGATCGGCTTCTCGTTCATCGTCACCTGGAAGGGGGCCCAGCGGGACGAGGCCAAGATCGTGGAGAACATCGACGAGATCGTTCCGGCCGCTCGCCTGGCCAAGCAGTACCGCTTCGATTACTTCTCGATCAAGCCGTTTTTGATCCGGGCCGAGGAGACCGGCTCGGAAGTGCTGGACCCCACCCGGGCCGCCGAACAAATGACCGCCGTGGTGGCCAAAATCCGCCGCGCGGTGCAGGAGGCCAAGCAGCTGGAAGACGAGCACTTCAAGGTGGTGGAGAGCACCAACCTGGTACTGCTGGAAAAGCAGTCCTGGCAGCAGTTCACCCGCCAGCCGCACCAGTGCCACATGCAGTTTTTCCGCCAGGTGCTCACCCCGCATGGGCTGTTCAACTGCCCGGTGTACCGCAGCTCCGCCCCGGCCATGATCAACGACCGCCGGGCCTACCGCGACGCGGAAAGCTGCCAGCAGACGCGACACAAGCTGGGCGAGGCCCTGTTCCGCTTCGACGCGGCCCACCACTGCCGCGAGGTCACTTGCCTGTACCACAGCACCAACTGGTGGCTGCAAGACCTGATCGAGCATCCCGAGAAGCTCCAGCAGCTTTCTCCCCAGCCGGAACGCGGGGACTATTATCTGTAAGCCGTCCGGGTAGGCCGTGCCGGTTCTTGCATTCCGGCTTGCTGCGAGCGTGAGCACGCGAATCCAAGCGGCAATGTGCTTTGTCAACCGGAGGCTTACGCCTCCGGCTCGCCCCCAAGCCTCCCGCGGCTGAGTACGTATTTAGCGTGCTAGCACAAGGTGTGATGTGTCCAAACCATAAAGCAAGCCGAAGGCTTGCCAGCCTGGTAGCCGGCACTCGACGGAGCGGAGACCACCGGAAAGCACGGCCATAACCATACCCAGCACCCCGGCAGGGGTGCCAGAAACCAAGGGACCGCTCCTTCATCTGGCATCCCTTCGGGATGCTAAAGGATAAGGAAAAACACTGCCTTCCGGGGGTCTGACGACCCCCGGCTACGAAGCTGCGACGCCTGCGGCGTCGAACTTCCGGTTGCTAGCTGGCTAAACACGTACGCGACTGACGGCGCGCGGCTCGCCGTTTGCAAGAATTGGCGTTTTTTCTTGCACCGGAGCGGAAGCACCGGCGAGCCGCGTGCGTGAGCACGCGGTTGATACCGTTTGTGGCCATTGTTGCACTAGCCAACCGCCGGCTAACGCCGGCGGCTCGCCGTTTGCGTGCGTTCTCGTAACAGCGAGCCGCGAGTGTCAACTCGCGGAGCCAATCTGCAAGTCAGCGCGTGTTTTTCATTGTCTCCGGGAGCTGACGCCCGCGGCTCGCTGTTCAACCGCCGACTGACGGCGCCCGGCTCGCCATCCCTCCAAGCCCTCAAGCCTCCAAGCCCCCAAGCCTCCCGCGGCTGAAGCCGCGGGCTCGCCGATTGCAAGAATTAGCGTTTGTTCTCACTTCGGTGCGGAAGCACCACCGCAAGACCCAGGACCCAAGACCCAAGACCTCCGGAGCGGAAGCTCCGGCGCAACAGCGCACGGCGCAGGACGCAAGCCGCCGGTCGCAAGCCGCACCCCGATTCGCTGTGGCATTGAAAAAAGCGCCCCGGCGCGGTTAACTCAGTCTTTCGCAGAGCCGCGTGCCGGCGTTCCTCTTTGCCTGCTTCCGCTTCCTGAATCCCCAAGCCATGAACTCCCCTAAAAAAGCGTTCCAGGACGTTCAGCCCCAGGTCTCCTTCCCCAAGCTGGAACAGCGCATTCTCCAGTTCTGGAAGGAGCAGGGCATCTACGACAAATCGCTCCAACGCCGCCGCGACGCCCCACGGTTTGTCTTCTACGAGGGGCCGCCTACGGCCAACGGGTTGCCGCACCCGGGGCACTGCCTTACCCGGGCCATCAAGGACCTGTTCCCCCGCTACCGCACCATGCGGGGCTACCGCTGCGAGCGCAAAGCCGGCTGGGACACCCACGGGCTGCCGGTCGAGGTGGAGGTGTGCAAGGAGCTGGGCATCCACTCCAAGGCCGAGATCGAAGCCTACGGCGTGGAGCGCTTCATCCACCGCTGCTTGGAGAGCGTGTTCCGTTACACCCGGGAGTGGGAATACCTGACCGAGCGGATCGGCTTCTGGATCCACCTGGAAGAAGCCTATGTGACCTACCACCAAAGCTACGTGGAGAGCATCTGGTGGTGCTTGAAGACGCTGTTCGACCGCGGCTTGCTCTACCACGGGCACAAGATCGTGTGGTGGTGGCCCCAAGGGGGCACGGCCCTTTCGGCAGGCGAGGTGGGCCAGGGCTATCGCACGGTGGACGATCCCAGCGTCTATGTGCGCATGCCCTTGCTGAACGAGGAGGGCCAGGAGACGGACACCGACCTGCTCATCTGGACCACTACGCCCTGGACGCTGCCCAGCAACCAGTTCGTGGCCGTGGACCCGGAGCTGGAATACGCCCGGGTGTGGGACGCCCAACGGGGGCGCCACCTGGTGGTGGCCCGCGTGCTGGTGGAGCCGCTGGCCCAGAAGTTCAGCCGCACCTGGGAAGTTCGGGAAACCTTTCCTGGCCGCCGGCTGGTCGGCCGCCGCTATCGGCCGCCGTTTGACTTCTACTACCGCCAGCAAGGCTCCCGCCGCGGGAGGCTCCGCCAGGGGGGAGAGGAGTACTGGGGCTGGCGCGTGGTGGAGGCGGATTTTGTCACCACCGACTCAGGCACGGGGCTAGTGCATCAGGCCCCGGCTTTCGGCGAGGTGGACTTCGACGTGCTGCGGCGCGAGCAGGCCCGATTCGAGCCAGGCCAGGGGCCGCCGCTGCTGTGTGCCGTGGCCCCCGATGGCACCTTCACCGCCGAAGCCCCGCCGTACCAGGGCCAGTTCGTCAAGGACGCCGACCGGCAGATCATGGCCGACTTGAAGCGGCGCGGGCTGCTGTTTCACCGGGAAACCTACCAGCACGAGTACCCCTTCTGCTGGCGGGCCGAGCAGGACCCGTTGATCCAATACCCCCGCAAAAGCTGGTTCATCCGCACCTCGCAACTCAAAGAGCTAATGCTGGAGAACAACCGGCACATCGCCTGGCTGCCCGAGCACATCCGCGACGGCCGCTTCGGCAATTTTCTGGAATCGAACGTTGATTGGGCCCTGTCCCGCGAGCGGTACTGGGGCACGCCGCTTCCCATCTGGCAGTGCGAGGCCACGGGCCGCTTCGAGGCCGTGGCCAGCTACCAGGAGTTGCTGGCCAAGCCGGGCGTGCAAGGGACCGAGGTTTGGCAGCGAGCCAAAGAGCAAAACCCCCAGCTGCCCGAGCACCTGAAAGTGCACAAACCCTACATCGATGCGGTGACTTACGATTCCCCCTTCCAGCCCGGGGCACGCATGCGCCGCGTGCCGGAGGTGATCGACGTGTGGTTCGACTCCGGGGCCATGCCTTTTGCCCAGTGGGGCTATCCGCACCGGGGGCAGGAGCGGTTTCGCGAGCAGTTCCCGGCCGACTTCATCTCCGAGGCCATCGACCAGACCCGCGGCTGGTTCTACAGCCTGCTGGCTATCAGCACGTTGCTGTTTGGCACCGAGCCGCAGCCGGGGGAACAGGGGACATTTCGCCAGGAGTTCCCCCATCCGTATCGCAACTGCGTGGTGCTGGGCCTGATGCTGGGCGAAGACGGCCACAAGATGTCCAAGCAGCGGCGCAACTACCGGGAGCCCCAGGAGATTTTCGACCGCTACGGGGCCGACGCCATGCGCTGGTACTTCTTTGCCAACCAGGCCCCGTGGACCTCGATCCGCTACAGCGAACAGGCCATCCGCGACAGCATCCCCGAGTTTTTGCTGCGGCTGTGGAACGTGTATAACTTCTTCGTCACCTACGCCAATATCGACGGATTTGATCCCGCAGCGCGGATCCCCGCAGCCGATGCCGGCGACCTGTCCCGGCAGGTGCTCGCCGGGGGGGAAGGCTACCGGCCACACCCTCAGCGCGGGGAGCTTGACCGCTGGATCCTAAGCGAGCTTGACCGCACGGCCCAGCTGGTCGTCCAGCACATGGACCGCTACGAAAACTATCCCGCGGCCCGACTGCTACACCAGTTCGTGGACGCCCTGAGCAACTGGTACGTGCGGCGTAGCCGCAGCCGGTTTTGGGCCTCGGGCCTCTGCGAGGACAAGCTGGACGCTTACTGGACCCTGTACGAGTGCCTGGTGACCACCTGCAAGCTGGTGGCTCCGTTCGTGCCGTTTCTGGCCGAGGAGCTGTGGCAAAACCTGGCCCGCAGCCCCTTCGGCCAGCGCGTGCTGGAAAGCGTGCATCTGGCCGATTATCCCACCGGGGAGCCGAGCCGGTATGACGAGGAGCTGTCGCGCCGCATGGGGCTGGTGCGAGAGATCGTTTCGCTGGGCCGCTCGGCCCGCACGGCCCAAAAGCTCAAGGTCCGCCAGCCGTTGCCGCAGGTGGAGATCGTGCTGGCCGACCGCCGCGACCAGCCCTGGCTGGAGCAGCACGCCGAGTTGATTGCCGAGGAGCTGAATGTCAAGCAGGTGCACTTTGCCCGGCAGGCCGACCAGTACATCCAGTACACGGTGCTGCCGAACCTGCCGCGGCTGGGGCCCCGGCTGGGTAAGCGGATTCCGCTGCTCAAAAAAGCCTTGCAGGAGGCCGATCCGGCCGCGTTGCTGCGCCGCCTGGAGAGCGAAGGCCAGGTGGAGCTGGAGCTGGCCGACGGCCCCCTTGCCCTTACCCGCGACGACCTGCAAGTGCGGCTGCAAGCCAAGGAGGGTTGGGCGGCGGCCCAGGGCCCCGGAGCCGTGGTGGTACTCAACACCCAGCTTACGCCCGAGCTGGTGCAGGAGGGGCTGGCCCGGGACCTGGTGCGGGCCATCCAGGAAGAACGCCGCCGCCGCGGTTGCCAGTACACCGACCGCATCCGTCTGGTGCTCTTTACGCCCGAGGAGGCGCTGCAACAGGCGGCCCAGGCGTTCGCCCAGTACATCCAGGGCGAAACGCTGGCTGTGGAGCTAGCCGTCCAGGGCCAGCAGCCGCCGGAAGGGGAGCAGGTGGGCCGCTACAAGTTGGGCTCGGCCCAAGTCGGTGTGCAACTGGAGGTGGTCCGCAGCAGTGGTTCCCCGGCGTGAACAGCTCCGGAGCCGGTTCCCTGTTTCCTGCCGTTTTGCCAGTCGAGCAAGGGCATGACCCACACGCTTCGCTTCCCCCTGTCGCCGCTGCGGATGGCCGTGCTGCTTTCGGGCCGCGGTACGACGCTGGAAAACCTGCTGCGGCGGATCGAGGCCGGGGAGCTGGACGCCCAGGTGGTCCACGTCCACTCCAGCCGCGTGGATGCTCGCGGGCTGGAACTTGCCCACAGCCGAGGGATTTCCACCTCGGTGTGCCGCCGCCGGGATTACCCTTCGCTGGAGGCGTTCTCCCAGGCGGTGTTCGCCCAGGTGGAGCCGGCCCGGCCGCACCTGATCGTCATGGCCGGTTACGTCAAACTGTTGCGGATCCCTCCGCAATGGGAACACCGCGTGATGAACGTGCATCCGTCGCTCATTCCGGCTTTTTGCGGGCGGGGCTATTACGGGCTGCGGGTCCACCAGGCCGTGCTGGAATACGGCTGCAAGATTACCGGTTGCACAGTCCATTTTGTGGATAATCAGTACGACCACGGGCCGATCATCCTGCAACAGCCCGTGCCGGTCCAAGAAGGCGACACGCCCGAGCTACTGGCCGCCCGGGTGCAGGCAGCCGAGCGGGAGCTTTACCCTCGGGCCATCGCTCTTTTTGCTGCGGGGCGATTGCACGTGGAGGGCCGCTGGGTGAGGATTGACCAGGAGGCGTGAAGGGCGTGGGGGCTTGGCGAGCCGCGGGCGTAAGCCCGCGGAGAACAGCGAGCTGCCAGCGTGAGCCGGCGGAGGAGCCCAAGAGCCCCCCGCGTAAGCGGGGGGAGAGACGGTAGAACGGCTTGCGGCTTGCGCCCTGCGCCTTGCGCCGGAGCTTCCGCTCCGATGCAAGAACAAGCGTTTCTTCTTGCAACCGGCGAGCCGCCGACTTCAGTCGGCGGAGGAGATCGACATGCGTTTTTCTTGGCTCTCCCCGGGCTAAAGCCCGGGGCTCGCTGAAGTCACAATAAGCGCCGACTCGAACACCAACCGGCCAGCCGCGCACCGTCAGCCCGCGGAGGAGCCCCTTGCCCCCACTTGCAGCTCTTCGGGCGCACAACCCCTACCAGCGCCCCGATGCACGCGGCAGGCACACCTGCTACGAGCGGCCACTTCGTGCAGGTTTCGCCAGGCGGGGCAAGAGGACTTTTTCCGGCAAACCGGGGAAACCGCGGCGAGTGTGCCGATGGGGAAAACTGTCCCAGGGCGCCGCCGGGAAAACGCCCCTTCCCGGTGGCACCGGCAACTTGCAAGCCCTCCCGAACCGCGACGAGCCGCCATGAAAAATCTGCCTGAGCTGCTGCTTGTGTGTCACGTGCGCCCCATCGCCCGGGACTTCGGCTGGTGGTGGTTTTCTCTGCAACGCGGCCCGGAACCGCTGCTGGTGGCCCACGACTACGAGCAACTCTCTCCGCTGGAGCTTTACCAGTTGTGCCTGGTGCGTGGGCTGGAAGCCGTGGAGGGGCCGGCCCGGGTGCACCTGGCCCTGGGGCGCAGTGAATCGCCCACTTGCTTGAAGCTGCACCGGGAAAGCAGTGGCCGGGAGATGCGCTTGTCCTGCAAGGAGGCGCCTCCCGGGGCGAGTTGCTGGCAGCAGCGGCTGCGGCGTTGTTGGGCCATCCACCAGGTGGAGCTGCTGCCGCGATTGCCTTGGGACTTGGGGCTGTTGCTGGAGAGCGGATCGCCAAGTGCGCGGCTTGTTCCCCCGCTGGCCTGGCGGTGGTTCCGGCACGTGCAGTCTCGACGCCTCCACCGGCTGCGCCCTGCTGCTGCCCCGGCACGACGCTGGTTGCAGTCGGCCTGAGAGCCCTGCTATCCCGGCGGCAAAGTTCATTCTCCAACCCTCGTTTCCCTGTGCCTGAGGCAATCCCCCGAACACAATAGAACCAGGAAGGAGCCTGCGGCGTGCAAACCTCGCTTTGCCTGGATCGCCTGGAACAATTGCTCAGTGGCCGCCTGAGCCGGCCCGAGGGATTACTTGGCGTGCAACAGGCCCGGTGGCGCGGGCGGACCGTGGGCGTGATTCGCACCTTCCTGCCCCAAGGACGCCAGGTGTGGCTGGAAGGGGAGCCGGTGCCCGGGGGCCGCATGCCCATGCGCCGCGTGCACCCGGCCGGAGTGTTCGAGGCCGTGGTGCCCGAGGTGCCGCAGCGAGCCACCCAGTACCGTTTTCGCGTGGTGCAACACAACGGGCAGCAAACCGAAATGTACGACCCCTATGCGTTCCCCCCGCTGCTGACCGACTACGACCGCCACCTGCTGGCCGAGGGGACGCACTGGCAGAGCTACCGCAAACTGGGGGCGCAACTGCGCAGCGTGGACGGGGTGGCCGGAGTGAACTTCGCCGTCTGGGCGCCCAACGCCACGGCCGTTTCGGTCATCGGGGACTTCAACGACTGGGACCCCCGGCGCCACGTAATGCGCAAGCACGAGCCGGGCGGGTTCTGGGAGCTGTTCATCCCGGGGCTGAAACCTGGAGCACTCTACAAGTACGCCGTGCGCTACGGGGAGGAGCTATTCGAGAAGGCCGACCCTTACGCCTTTGCCTCGGAGGTGCCGCCGCGCACTGCCTCCGTGGTAGCCGACCTGGACCAGTACCAATGGCACGACGCGGCCTGGATGGCCAGCCGCAACAAGCGCCAGGCCCACGACCAACCCATCTCCATCTACGAAGTCCACCTGGGCAGTTGGAAGCGGGACCCCTCGCGCCCGGGGGGCTGGATGAACTACCGCCAACTGGCCCACGAGCTGGTGCGATACTGCCAGCAGATGGGTTACACCCACCTGGAGCTGCTGCCGGTGGCCGAGCATCCGCTTTCGGCCAGTTGGGGCTACCAGGTGACCGGCTACTACGCACCCACGGCCCGCTACGGCTCGCCGCAGGATTTTATGTACTTTGTGGATTACTGCCACCAGCACGGGATCGGGGTCATCGTGGACTGGGTTCCCTCGCACTTTCCCAAGGACGCCCACGGCCTGGCCCGATTCGACGGCACCCATCTCTACGAGCACGCCGATCCTCGCCAGGGCGAGCACCCCGACTGGGGCACGCTGTGCTTCAACTACGGCCGTTACGAAGTGAGCAACTTCCTCATCTCCAACGCCCTGTTCTGGCTGGACCGGTACCACGTGGACGGGCTGCGGGTGGATGCGGTGGCCTCGATGCTCTACCTGGACTACAGCCGCGGCGAGGGCCAGTGGGTGCCCAACCGCTACGGCGGCCGGGAAAACCTGGAGGCGATCGAGTTTCTCAAGCGGTTCAACCAGATCGTGCACTTGCAGTTCCCCGGCGTGCTCACCATCGCCGAGGAATCCACCGCCTGGCCGGCTGTGTCGCGGCCCACTTACGTGGGCGGGCTGGGGTTTTCGCTCAAGTGGAACATGGGCTGGATGAACGACACGCTGCGCTACATGGCCCACGACCCCATCCACCGCAAATACCACCACGACGAGCTGACCTTCAGCCTCATCTACGCGTTTCACGAAAACTTCGTCCTCCCCCTGTCGCACGACGAAGTGGTGCACGGCAAGGGGTCGCTGCTGGGCCGGATGCCGGGCGACCTGTGGCAGAAGTTCGCCAACCTGCGACTGCTGCTGGCCTACATGTGGACCCACCCGGGCAAGAAGCTGCTGTTCATGGGCGGCGATTTCGGCCAGTGGCACGAGTGGAACTACGACGCGGCCCTGCAGTGGGACCTGCTGGCCTGGGACACTCACCGTGGGGTGATGAAGCTGGTGGAAGACCTCAACCGCCTGCTGAAGCAACAGCCGGCCCTGCACCAGCGGGACTTCCAGCCCGAGGGCTTCCAGTGGATCGACTGCCACAGCTACCAGGAGAGCACGCTGGCCTACCTGCGGCGAGCCAACGATCCGGACGACTTCCTGCTGGTGGCGCTGAACTTTACGCCTGTGCCGCGAATGAAGCACCGCCTGGGCGTGCCCCGAGGGGGCTGGTACCAGGAGATTTTCAACTCCGACAGCCAGTACTACGGCGGCAGCAACCTGGGCAACTTTCCCGGTGTGATGGCCCAGGAAATCCCCTGTCATGGGCAGCCCTACTCGGTGGAGATCACCTTGCCGCCGCTGGCGGCGGTGATCTTCAAGCCGCAGCGGGACACTTCCGGCTAACAGCCTGCGGCTGGTCGTTTGGTGTCACAACATTTTGGCGAGCCCCCGGCTTTGTACGTGTTTAGCCAGCTAGCACATCACTTGGTTTGGCGCTTCCATGCTAGGAGAGAATAAGCGTTTTTTCTTGCAAGTGGCGAGCCACGCACCTTCAGCCAGCGGAGAAAAATAGCGCAATGCACTAATCCGGCTCTCCCCGAGCTGAAGCTCGGGGCTGGCCGAAGTGGAACCAAACGCCGATTCTTCAACAAACGGCGAGCCGGGAGCACGAGCTCCCGGTTGCTAAACCAAAGTAGCATTTGGTGCCGTTTTGTGAAAAACCGCGTGCTGACGCACGCGGCTCGCCGATACGTGAGAACTCGCGTTTGTTCTTGCCGTGGAGCGGAAGCTCCAGCGCAACGGCGCACCGCGCAAGCCGCAACCGAAACTGTTCCTCCCCCCGCTGACGCGGGGGGCTCTTGGTTGTGCAAGTTGACGTTTGTTCTCACCCCGGTGCGGAAGCACCACCGCAAGACCCACGCCCCACGACCCAAGACCTCTGGAGCGGAAGCTCCCAGTGGCTGGCGGCCCTGCCGCCTCCCCGCACTAACGTGCGGGGCTCCTCCATCCCTCCACGCCTCCACGCCCCCAAGCCCCCACGCCCCCAAGCCCCTAAGCCTCCACGCCCCCAAGCCCTCCTCAGGGTGCGGTTGCGTTCCCGCTGGGGTTTGGGTGCAATGGATCGGGCACGGGACCCTCTTGTTACGGAGAACTGCCGTGGCCCACACCTCGCACCAGGAACAGATGGCCCAGGCCGAGGAACTGCTGGGCGACCGCCTGGCTCGGGCCGGGTTTGCCAAGGGGCTTTACTTCGGCCACTACCTGGCCGATCGGTTCGTCCCCTATCCCGATCCCGGGGCCGACCCCCAGGTGAACCAACTGGCCGAGCAGCTCCACCGTTTCTGCCTGGAACAGATCGACCCGGCCCAAATCGACCGCCAGGCGGACATCCCCCCGGAGGTGATCCGCGGCCTGGGGCGTCTGGGCGTGCTGGGAGCGTGCATGCCGCGCGATTGCGGCGGGCTGGAGCTTTCCCAAACCGGCTACTGCCGGCTGCTGGAGGTGCTGGGCGGATGGTGCTCCAGCACCGCGCTTTTCGTCAACGCCCATCATTCGATTGGTCCCCGGGCCATCGTGCTGTTCGGCTCCCAGGAGCAAAAACGCCGCTGGCTTCCGGAGCTTGCCCGCGGGGAAACCATCAGCGCGTTTGCCC
>Ga0256839_1004584_pt1 | contig 13380 bp, 9 predicted proteins | sample 354166metaG_FD_185968 | JGI IMG/M metagenome (GOLD analysis project Ga0256839, IMG submission 185968) | Hydrothermal vent microbial communities from Mid Atlantic Ridge, Atlantic Ocean - 354-166 | ecosystem: Environmental > Aquatic > Marine > Hydrothermal vents | place: Atlantic Ocean: Mid... | reverse complement strand
ACACAGTGATTAGTCCAGGTATATCGAATGCCGTACCACTAGACTGTACTGTGCTGACAATAACATCATTCTCAAGTATGACTGAGTAATCATCTCCTTCTACCTTGGTAGTTATCTTTAAATCCTTATATTGTATAGACAAGAAATGACAAAAGAAATGACACATCGCTATCGATGCACAATATATTAAGCATTTGTCTCCTTCCTCTCTTCGCTTTATATATGTCTTAAATTCCTCATTAATAAGCTTTGTATAATCATAAAGCCGATATTTACTCGACATAATAAATCTTTCAAACTTAATATGATTATACGCGTCTGCTAAGCTATAGTGATATTTGCTAGGAACATTATGTTGATCAAAACGATATCCGATAGCAAATATATCGATATATGCTTCTTTTACTCGATGTTTTAAACGATCGTATTTTGGAAACATCGTGTACATATATCGTTCTGTTATCTTATCCGACGATAAGAAAGTACCAGACATACCTATCAAAAGACAGGCATTAGTATATAAACTAAGTCGGAAGTTAAAATTAAAATCCTGGTGTATTTCATCAATAACTAATATCCCGGCATCGAATACTGCTGCATAATTATCCGGTCTAATATCGGATCCAACGCCTTCTTCATAATGTTTTATATAATCAAAGAAAGTTCTATTACTAATAATAATAAAATCATGTCCTTGATCCATTTCATCATAAGCTTCCAGCCAGTCTTGTAGGTTCCTACCCCCACTTATCTTAAGTATCTTATCTTCATGAACGTCTGTGATTTCTGTTAAATCTGATACCCATTTATCCATGTATCTAGGTTTAATAATAAAAACAGCTCTTCTTTGTAATTTACATAGTGCGGCAACACACATGAACGTTTTGCCGTCTCCTGGCTGGAATGTAAGTAACTTATCTTTGCCATCATTATTTACAATCCATTTAATAGGTTCTTCTTGATAGTCTCTTGGTTTCCATCCCTTTTTTAATTTAACCTTTATCTTCTTTCCCTTGACACAGGACATATCTATTATCTTATATTCTCCTTCTTTTAGCCCTACCGCTTTCACCCACTCCATGACTTTGTCAAAGAAAGAAATATGAACTCGTATCTCTGAGTTATTATAAACGACCCCAGCATACTTAGAAGGTTTTATCTTGGCTTTATCCCTCTTGGAAACTCTTTTATTCTTCAACTGTTTCATTTGAAAATAGTTGAAGTGCATATGGTTCTTTAGCAACATATGTAGCTTAGTTTGCAACATATAGTTATTCGTTTGTATAATTACTGCTCTTCTAGTTTTTATAATTCTAACTAATAACTCCATAGGACTCCTTAGTCCCACCAATCAGTTGGTGGGACTATATATTTCTACGAATTCAACACATCGTTAGGTTTAATAAGAACATCGTAAGGATGGTCATCTCTCAATATATGTCCTATTGTTTTCGGATGATATAATGGTGTAGTCATTTTTTCAAATCCGTATAGGAGTGATAAGGATCTATATCTGGATATATCCATAATCTTTACCATTTTAGCTGTGGTTTCTCCTGCTGGTAGACGATAGTCATCATTGTCTAAATCAGCGACACAGAGAGCACATATGATAATTTCTAATAACGATATATTCATATGGAGATCTGGGTTAACCCTGTTATAGAGTTCCTGCAAACCCACCTCTGGTAATAGATAGTTTGGTTTTCTAGATGTAGTGATTCCCTCTATATTGAGAGTAAACAATAGTGATTTAAGATCTGCTAAATGTTCGTGATATCCGTATTCTTTTGGTATTAGTCTAAAGATTGGTTTTAATACATTCCATTTACTAATATCAAAAATGTACATACCGTTCTGCTGTATAATAAGTGTTCTATTTATATACTTTACAAAATCTTCACTAAAAACCAACCCACCTTTAGTTTTGGTTACCCTTACACGTGTTCCATCTGCTTTATAATCTTCTTCATACAAGTGAACTGTATCTATATTACCTATATCTGTGTTCTGTCCATCTATATTTTTCATAGATAGATTATTCACTTGACCCATATCTATACCAAGATATTGATGACCTTTATTCTTTAACCAATATCGTTCTTCTGAGAATTCAAAATACTTCTTTCCAATGTCTGTCAGGTACGGGCTCGATTCCACAGTAGAACCCATCTTATGCTTAGCTGATAACACTCTTTGTGTTGTTTGTATCGTCATCGTAGTAGGAGCAATTAGCCCCATGGATGAGCCTACAGGAAAATTATAAGAAATATCACCAACACATCTTCTACATTTTGTATGTCTTCTCTGGTTCTTACATCCAATCACCCATCTTTTTTGTATCGTCTTCCCTATCAAATGTTTCTCATCTCCTTTAATAGATAATAACCGCCCATCTTCTGCAAGATAGTAACTTCCTATAATATAAGGTAATGTTCCATAGTCTTTTATAGAACCATCTTCATTAAGTTCTCCACCTACATCCCAAGTGAGATAATTATCACTTCCACAATCCTCGCCTTCTATATTTTGTAATTCCATACAAACGACTTGAAGCAGTCTGGCGAAATATTCTGCTTTACGAATCATATCGTCAGATAAGAATAAAGCTTTGGCCGCCATACGACTATCTAGAGCCATAAAGACTAAGTTTTCTAACCCCTCTGAATATCCTCTAGTAATAATTGTAGGATATATAGATCCGTCTACGTCTGTTAATACGCCTCTAGGTCCAATACATTGTAGAGTTTGTGTTTGGTTTACATTTCTTCCTAGTATAGCCTTTCTTATTTCATTATGAGGGGATATCTTTTTAGCATCTATTAACGTCTTCATGATAAAATCATGAGTAGAAGACACCCAATTCATGTCTTGTTTTCGCTCTCTCAATCTTTTCTTAATTTCTGGAACATCATGTATCTCAATAAAGTCTGAGATATTCCCTCCAGACATAAATGATTCTAAATATGATAACGTATTATAGAAATCATTTCTTGCTACTGTGATATCTCTATTAAGCTGGTTAAGAGGTTCTCCTTCAAATATACTATACGTGAACAGTATTTTCTTACGTATAGCCGATGCAAACCTAATCATACCAGCTATACTAAGTAGACCGTGGTTTGTAAAAGACGTGATATAAATGTCTTCTGTAATTTGTGTATCTGGATACTTATTAATAACCTTTAACCATGGTATACTTAAAAATAACTGAGCATATGTTGTCTCAATAACAGAACTATCATCAAACGTCAATGTAAATCTTTGCTTCGGTATAATGGTTACTAACTTATCTTGTGGTTTTTGAATAAGGTTTCTTATATGCATTCCAAATACCTCATTTAGTTGGATTCAGTTATTAAATATATCAACAAAAATAAATACCCCGACGCTATGTCGGGGCACGAAGTTATTTTATTTTCTTATAAACATCCCGTATTCCTTGGCAATAATAGATGTGTTCTATTATCTGGATAGGTATTGTTTTTCCATATTCCTGTTTTACCCTATCTACTATCTTTTCTATCTTCATGGGTTCTTCTTCTTCCAAGAATCTTCTATAAATGATTCTATGTGTAGTATAACTACTTCCTTGATCCAACAGCTCCCCTATCCCTTTTTGTCCAGTAAACCCACATATAATTCTTGTTTCAGACTCCCCTATGATCCTTACTGGATTTAATCGTACGGGGTAATTATACTTACTGTGTTTCGGAGCCTTTATAAAGACTCCAATATGATTTGTTAATGGAGAACTAACAGCCATCCCACTATCACCTATCTTCTCCAATAACAAAATGTAGGTAGGTGCTATCATTATGGGTTCGTTAGATTTTACAAACTTACCACTATATCCTCTCCAACTTACCTTAGAAACTTCTGGATAGTATGGCGTCTTCTTAAGTGCTCGTACAATATCCAGAGGTTCTCTTTCGTCCGATAAATCCTTCCAGATATACACGGACTCGGATACTATTGTAGCTAATATCTTATCTATCTCTTCTCTTGAGATTCCTTTCAACTTAGCATGTTGTTTGGGAGATACTACTTTATACAAACCCTTTACATGATTAATGGCTTTTCTCTTTATGTCTGAAGGGAGATTTTCTACTGCCTGTAATGCGGCATCTTTATTCTCTATTTGACCCAAATTCAGAATCTCTCTTACCTGTTTAGTGGTATGTACTGTCGCATAATTATATGCTTGTTCGTAATAGCGTCCTGGGTTCATTCTAGAGACGATACTGTTTTTATCTACAACGATATCTGCTCTAACCCCATATTCGTCTACCGGCATCTCTTCTGGAGGTCTTATTTCAACTATAACGCCTTTACCACCTGCTCGGTCAGATAACTTACTACCTATACCTGGAGTAAGTTTATGTTCTATAGTCAATATGACTTTGTAGTCTCCATTTGGATCTTTCCTCTCTGTAAAAATCAGTGATCTTTCTTTAGTACTTCTCTTCCTCTTATTTAGAGGTGCAGATACATGTACGCGTGCGTCTACTAATAGAGACATTAATCTATTGCTAAATCTAACAGGTTTATTCTTCCTTACCAGTTCTTCCACTATGTTTTCTTCAGCATCCAGTATTTGTTGATTAAACAACTTATACATTCTTGCATATTGATCCAGTTGTTTATATATAGGTAGTGGAGATGGATCAAGACCAGGTTGTCTCATTACGACTGCATCAACAACCTTTCCTCTATTATTCCTGGTATATATCTTTTCATCTGTTTTATATTCTAATTCCCTCAATGCTTTCCAGGAACTATTCGACATCATGCGTGTAAAACGTATCTTACGTAATGCCATCACGACCGCATCGTCTCGAACATAAGTACCTATATCTGGAAATATTTTATACTCCTCGTCGTTTCCATAAAGATTAAGTGGTACGTTAATAGAAGGTACACCCTCCATCGTATCGCCGCTTATCGTTATAGCCAACTTTCGTGTTTCATATACGTTAAATGATAACTTTTCTAATACATCACTACAGACAATAAATCCATCTTCAGATACGCCAGGAAGATCCATAAAGGCAGTATTCAGGTTCTTTCCAAAACCGTACCAATCATCCTTCTCAAATTTCGATGGTGCTTCTGCCAATACTTCTCCCTTATAAAGCATCTGTCCTCTATGAGGAACAGTATCTGTTTGATGTAATTTGTATCCAAAATACTGATGATTCCTTTCAAACTTTGGGATTACAATATAATCCAAAAATCCTGTTTCAAGACCATGGTAAATAACAACAGCCTCTACAGAAGCAGTCGTCATATCAAACCCACCACTATATCGATAAATTACAGCAGCTACCACTGCATCTTCAGGCATTGTAACATTTTTAACAAGAGCTCCTAGTCGCTTCTCAGCGCCTGTTAGTATATATGGTATATCTGGATCATTTAAAACCAGGGCTTGGCTAATGTGTGATGCGTACATCGATGATCTTGGAGAACTATTGTGTTCTACAAACGGATATGTAGCATGTAGTGAGAGATCTTTGTATTCTATTCTAAGATCTTTTTTATCCATTTAAACACCTCATTTAGCTGGATTCACTAATTAAATATAGGAATGAAAGAAATTGAAAATAAATCAGTTAGTGTCAGGTACTGAAAAAAACGCTTTATCTGAGAAACAAATACACGATATATATGGATACTTCTCAAGAAAAAATATAAAAGTAGAATATATACAGGTGGGAAATATTGACGCGCTCCAGTATACTGGGGATTTATATGGTATTTTAAAAGCTATAAAACCTACTATAACAATTATTGAATTAGAGATAGTTCGTATACTTAATAAGTATAAGAATAGTCAGGAATACGATGGTGTAGAAACCGTATTTAAATTTCCACTTAGTGAAGATGTAACAAATATAGCAAGACTTATTATTTAAAAAAAATAATAAAAAAAAATAACGAGGGACAGTTGTTAGCTGTCCCTCTACATTTTCATTTCACCATTGCGATTTTCAAGATCGCAAAGATGATCATGCCACGAACAATCTTACACCATTCGCTGATGCATGATACGCGTTCTACTTTCAAAGTTTGAGTTGTCATTTTGTATACCTCTTTTATTATTTCTTATTTGCACACACGCAGTATCCGGCCAACAATTCGGCCATCTCTGGATCATCTTTACACATTTCTTTTAAGAACTTTTCGTTCTCTCGGATAGTGTATTCTGTTACGCAGCCTGTTTCCAGATAGAAATCCAACTCTTCTTGATAAGTCATTCTGAATACCTCATTAATTTATTGGTTTGATTTCACTTATTATATATGTCAATGAAATTTTTTAATTTGGGTAAAAATAATAAATACTCATACCTGGGACAAAGACCCAGGTATGAGCTGTTCGATTATCTTCGCCAGGTGTTTGGATTATATCCTGGACCTGGGGCTGCTGGTGCTGCTGGAGCGTATCCCTGTCTGTAGTACCCTTGAGCAGGATTTTGTTGTGGCGGTGTTTGTGGGTACTGTGGTTGCTGTCCGTATGGTTGAGACTGCTGTGGATATTGTAGCGGTTGTCCGTATGGTTGTGGTTCCTGCGGATATTGCGTAGGTTGACCATACGGTTGCGGTTGCTGTGGGTATTGTGTAGGTTGTCTATACGGTTGTGGTGGAATTGCTGGATATTGCATTGGTTGACCATATGGCTGAGGTTGTGGTGGATATTGCGTAGGTTGACCATATGGTTGAGGTGGTTGTTGGTACTGTGTGTGTTCTTGCTCTTGATGATTATTTGTAGTGAATTGTTGATTAGAAGTATTATTTACTACTTCTGCGCCTTGTAGTCCTCCTGATCTTGAAGGACCGAAGGCTGATAAAGGAGATGGTTTATTCTCCGTAGGTTGAGATTGTTGTGCGCTGTTTTCTTGTTCCATAGTTTTATTCTCTCTCACTATAGGTTTCGGTTTGTTTGTTCTCTTTGGCTTAGTCGTATTCTTTACTAAAGATATACTTCTTGCCTCTTTCTCTAAGTCATCCTTGCATGTTCTAAATGTATCTATCCATGAATCTTCAATATCGATAGTTATCTCAGAATTTAAAGATGTTAGGATCTTTGTAATGGTGTTTAGTAGACCATTGAAGGTCTTTACAAAAACACTAAACGTTGGTGTGTTTTTATCTTGTGTTCCGTAGAGAATGAGGTCGTCAGTATCTGCCTCATTGAAGATATTCTTAAGAAGAATCTTAAGCACCTTCTGGTCCTTTGCACGTATTCCTAATTCCTTGTAACTTTCTGTATTAAGCTTATTTAATAAGTTTATGTGTACTGTACATAGTCTGGTGTACTTCTCATCACCTATGATTCCTCCCTTTGTTTCGAGAAGAGCAAACGCTGGTTCATCTTTGAACAGTTTCTTTATAGCTTTCTTCGTTTTCTCATCAAAGAAGGTATCAGATCGAACCTTTATAGATATCTCAGATACAGCATCCATGATAACTGGATGAATGCCTGCAATATCTGTCTCATCATCCATATTAATAAAGCTATCCACTACAGAAATAAGAAGAACTTCTAACAAATCTGACAGTGCTTTAGCGCTATACTTTAGTGTAATAGACATGTCTTCTGATGTTTTCCCTAACAATGCCATCTCGTGGAGTGGATTATATATCAGATATTTGGGATAGAGATTTCCCTTCTCATCCCGACCCATAATATGTTTTACCTTTTCCTTTTCAGGTAAGACAAATTTTTTCTTACCATCCCAAAGTATGAGATTATTATCTTTATCTACCAAGAATCCGGAATCCGGATCTTCGTAAATGCCGATACTGTTTAACAACATCTTATAGAAATGTATGAGCATTAGATCACCTGCTTCAATGGAGTGTAAATTGGTTGGGGTTTTGTTTCATTCAACACGCTATTAGCGGAATCTGTTACAAGATTCTTTAGTTCTCCAAATCCAGCCATGAAGTTGCTATAGCTGTTCATATCCGGCATTATGTTAGGGGAAACAACACCGGTTCCAAAAGCTGGCACATTGAATGGGGTTGGTTGGTTATTAGGATTTCCTACGGTTACTTCAACAGTACTATTACCCACTAGAGATATATGTCCTCTGAAGGATACCGGATATTTATTGTTTCCAGTGATAGTTGGTATTATCTCATTTTGTATTCTTCTTTGCAGTATTACAGCATGTCTATTGGTATCAAGTCCTCCAAATACTATCGGAGTTAGTATTGTGAACTTTGGTGTCATTGTTGGATCATCCATGTTGGTAAAGATAATTCCGCAACTAATTACCCCAAGAGCCAGCATTAGTGGCGGTACTTGTGTTGCAATAATTGATGCTATCCGTGCTTCTTCTGTGACTACTTCCCATCTTTCGCAATCATATGCCGGTACATAAATACCACTTGTGTTAGAGTCATATGGAGTAACCATTGTTCTGGATAATATGGTTTCATCCATAAGCATAAGATCTCTGTATTTGATGGCGTTTGCCATAACTTCTATGTTTGTCTTTTTCAGTATCTTAATTGCCGGGATAAATGTGGTAGGTTCCTGCTTGAACTCAGAAGGCATAGGAATTTCATCACCCATACCTTCCATATATGTATCCATATGCTCCAATGTCATATTAGAGATAACTTGCTCCACCCAATATGAGACGGCGTTCCCTATAAATCCCTGACCTACTTGTTCCTCAGCACGCATGTTCCTTCCACTTACGTCCATAGTATATCTGTGATCCATATTTATATATGAATCCTCTCCAATATATTGTTCCTGACCATTCAGAAAGGAAGATACATTATCCGCTTCCACAGCATCTTGTAATCGAACTACTTTATGATGATTTGTATCGCTATTCATAACGGTCGTATGATCGTGCAATATTGTGTTACTACCACTTAGGTAGTTATGTTCGTTAACTTCCAATACATTATTAACGTATAATGTAGTTTCTGGATCCATCGTACCCATCATGCTTGGGGATGTTTCATCCGTATAGCCAGTAACATAGTAAGTAACAGAAGCTATGCTATTGATCTTATAAAGTATCTTTATGATAAATGTGTACCTGGTGGTTTCCCAGCCACCAGGAAGTAGAACTTGATCATGAGGTACTGCTGTGGGAGACATCATGCCTCCGGGAACCTCAGATGGCGTAAATCGTGAACTCTTTCTTTCCAGAAAACTACTGACTGTGTTGTCTAAAGACGCCGCTTTTTCAGGTGTTACAGATAAATCATACGGTCTATAGTAGAACATTCTGCTCTCAGGAATTTCCATAAAGCTTACCAGTTCTATATAAGATTGCTGCATCTTAAATACCTCGTTTGGTTGAATTTAAATAGTTTTTAAACACATGTCTTTTATCAAGACCGCTAGATTAGCCCTAGCTTGGTGCATGTTTTTTGATAGCTGTGATTCGTGGTATATTTCTCCAGAACCATAATAGTTGCCCCATTTATATTTAGAAAACTCATTCGCCATATAACATATTGATGTGGCTACATCAAACATATGTCCTGTATTAGATATATCAATTTGTTTCTTTGATTTAGGCTGAATTAATTTAACTTCACGGTTATTAGACATATCCAGATGTGCTGTTGAAAGAGGAGGATAGAACTTATGCAGAGCCGCAATATGTTCACCACTTAAAGTATAACCACTTCCTATATTCGTGACCGTCTTTTCCATAATTAAATCAGTGGTCAATAAAACACACAAATCAACAAATCCGTTTTTATATAACCATGTCTTTGTGACAGCCATCAGTACTATCATAGATTCTTTCCCTACATATAGAACTGTTTCCGGATCCATTATCTTTCCAATGACGACAGATATCAGGTTTCTTTGACAATCTTTCAATAACAAAGTATCGTGATTAAAGAAAGCTCTGCTAGCATCCATCATCTTTTCTAATAGAATACCATCTCCATCTAAACCCAACATATCTGCCACATAATTTACATCAGATGACAAAAAATCCATTTCTTCAATATTTCCTATAGAGATATCTGTTCCTGTTTTATAGTTTTCAAGAACAGTTGGTCTATCATCCTCACCATCTAACACAGACATCCTTTTCTTATGGTACTGGTTAGATAGAGTCACTCTGGATAAATCCGATGGTGTTACTACAGTATATAGAGTAACTACCATGTTCTTTTCATCTGTTATAGCGTGTAATCTTCTAAATACAAAATCAGTAAGGAGTAATCTTGATATCTCCCACGTTATTCTATCTGATTTGGACACACCATCCATAGCCATGGTAGAATCTTTATTAAGCCTCGTGCTGTCTTCTGATGACCTATAGTCAAGTCTACTATATTTATTCGATGGGGCTTTCATAGCCTCACCATAGTTAATGATCTTTATATATCCTGGTAGATCTTTAAAATCATTATTCTTATCGAGCAACCAGCTGAAATATATATGATATTTTTTAGTGATTACTAAATTAGAACCATATAACATATCATAGTAGCTCATGATAGGTATAAACAGACGCAATATCTGATTAACGACGATTACCTCTCGATAATCATTCGCTAAAAATGTCTTTTCTCTATACATAGATCCTTCTTGTACTTTGGTCGGATCCATTTCTTCATATACGCCTATAGGTACTACTATACTAACATTATTCAGAAACCATTCTCTATATGCAAGAATATCTATTCTATTAAAAATCTCATTCAGTATTTCCTTTATTCCACTATAAAATACCTTTCTATCTCTTCCCTTTTTATCTATCAACGTCTTAGCTTTCTTATAAAAATCGTATATATCTTCTAACTCATCTGTAGTCTTTGTATTTTCCAGATAACGATTAATCCAATAATAGAAATCAGGATCATGATCCGTTTTCTTTTTCCAGTTTCTTTTAGAACCCGGCTTAAAACAGTTTATAGGAAATACTGTTTCTCGTGGAACACCATTATTGGTAACCGGTGCGGATATAATAACTTCTGTAATTTCCTCATTTAGTTTGAAAAGATCAGTCATTCCAAATACCTCGTTTGGTTGGAGTTTAGATTATTCGTAACCCTAGGTCCTTTCTTAAATATAGCATTGTTTTTGCTTCACTTGTGTTTGGTGTAAAGCTCCTTGCCTCGGCCATATCTAGTATCTTTTTTCTAAAAGTCTTCTTTTCCGGCTGTATAGTTATTTTATCACCAAGAAGATATAATAACCACTTATTGAATGGTAAGCGTGCATATCTGGCATCTTCTTTATAATAAACATATTTTGTATACCATTTATATCTTTCTTTCCATACACCAGTGTGTGATTCTATTAGATCCATCTTTCCAAATCGCTGATGATCTAATAATTCTATTGGGTAATGTGTTGTAATTAGTATACTACTATTGTTTTTCTTAAATTGGTTATGAACCATCAGATGCTCACTATGTTCTACAACATAAGTGCTTATCATATTAGCAAAACGTTCTACACGATACTGTTTACCACGTAATCGTCTAAAGTGTAGGTTAGGGTTATTATCTTTTAACACCATTCCATGTCTGTGGTGGTAGAAAATAGGAACACATCCTGATCCCATACTTCTATAAACTTCCTCTATAACAGAGATCTCCTCTAATATAGCCTCTGCCACATCTTTAATGGAGTTCTCTATTGCATCAAAACTAGATACACCAACAGCGTTGACTAGATTTCGTACCATAGTCGCTATAGAGAAATAATGATTATCGTAATTGGATAAGTTTGGAACTGGTGGTGGAGGAGAATCCTCCGGATGATAAGGTTCAAGACCCATGAATAAGGTCTCTAAAAGAATGGATGTTGGAATAGAGAGAGGGTATTCTCCCTGCTCTCTATCCACTAAGACAGAAGGTTTAAACATTTTTTGATACTCTCAGCGGTCACTATATATAAGATATACGAATAAGCTAAGTTAATTCTTGTAATAACGACATATGTTCAGATATAACTCTATCCATAGATTCTAAGGTGTCTGTATTGCGTTCTGAGCCATTTTCTTGTTTATTATGATCTATGGTACTAAAAGTAATTCTCGATGGATTAGAAGTCAATAGACTCTTAAGCTCTTCAGATACGAGTATATTGATATTTTCTGGTGTGATTTGTACACCATAATCATCTTTCTTATCCAGAAGTTTCTTACTAACTAAACCATCATCATCCTTATTTTCCATATAGTATGTGAAGTTATATAACGGAAAGTTCTTACGTATGTCATTTATGATAACCGGAACTTGACTTCCTTTCCTAATCTTAAGCCTTATATAACTATTCGGAGGAATATTAGATACTTCCTTATCTATCGTCTTATATATGTTCTCTATTTTACGATTTGTAATAGCTATTGTTTTATATATAACAGCGTCTTTATTCTCTATAAAAACCCAATTATTAAAATCTTTTACTAGAACACATCCTTTAGCCCCTTCATCCCCATGACAATATCTATCAAAACTTCCTTGAGCGATAATACGGTCGTATTGTGTATGTTGATGAATATGTCCTGGATGTATAAGATGGTTAGTTATTCTTAAATAATTATCTTCTATATGACAGAGTTCCTCTGGAGCACCACTTTGTTGATATATAAAAGCTCCATGCATTATAACAATATCTGTTTTCCTGGTTCCTAATAAATCCCTTACCATCGTATATACATTGGCAGGAGTATCTATTTCATCTGGTATGAATAGAACATTTTTACCAAGCTCCGGTACATAGCGTTCTTCCAGACTATCTATATAATAATATGGTGTTTTTAAGCCCATCTGTCTATATAGATCTGTAATTATTCTGGCTTGCTTCCAATCATGACTAGGTGTTCCTTCTAATATATACAATGCTATATTGTATTTTTCACATATTTTCCCTAATCTCATTAAGTGTAGTATTGAGGAAGATGCATCCTCAGAGTGAAAGTCTAGTCTTCTATCGTATAAATCTCCAGCTATAAATAATACATCTAGTTTCTTAAACCAATCATTTGTCCATAGTTTTTCTAAAGATTCTATCGTTTTAAAGATAGGTGTTTTGCGATGTCCAAGATGGACATCGCTATAAACAAGATATGATTTACTCATACTCTAGATAATCCTCTTCATCAGAAATCTCGACATCAGAATCCTCTATTAATAAATTGTATCTTTTATAAATCATTATCCAAAATTGTTCTAATTCAGAAGAATGACTTATCTTGGAGACTTCATCCTCAGCTATAGTTAAAATCTCATCTCCGGAGTTTACTATTCGCTCATTCTTTTGTGTAGCGGTAGCCAACATATCATAAATGGATATTTTATTTTGTTGTCTAACCCCAACATATGAAGTATCTACCAATGCCGGTACTGTATAAACAACCTCACCATTGTC